>Ga0105239_10008629_pt1 | contig 11553 bp, 13 predicted proteins | sample KBSC44metaG_FD_92761 | JGI IMG/M metagenome (GOLD analysis project Ga0105239, IMG submission 92761) | Corn rhizosphere microbial communities from Kellogg Biological Station, Michigan, USA - KBS C4-4 metaG | ecosystem: Host-associated > Plants > Roots > Rhizosphere > Soil | place: Michigan, USA...
CCGCAGAGCTCATGCAGACATAGTCGTCATGGGGGCGCTGTCCAGAACCTATCGGCAGCGGGCCTACCTGGGCCACAAGGCAGAGCAGGTGTTGAACGCGGCCGAGTGCGACGTGCTTGTCGTCAAACCGCCTGGATTTCACACCACCGTCGGCCTGAATGCCGCCCCGGCGGCTCCCGTCCCATTCTGATTCGCAGCTCCTTTCCGCACTCGCAGGACGTTTCCGATGATTTCACCCGAACCTTTCCACACCCGTGCCCATCTCGTCGGCGGGGGCATCGCCTCGCTGGCCGCCGCGGCAATACTGATCCGCGATGGCGACATGCTCGGCAAGAACATCACGATCTACGAAGAGCTTGGTGCGGTGGGTGGTGCTCTCGACGGCTCGGGGAATCCGGACACGGGTTATCTCGTGCGCGGCGGTCGAATGTTCGAGTCGAAGTACCTGTGTACGTACGACCTGTTCTCCTCGATTCCCACGCTGGACCGGCGTCAGACGGTCACGCAGGACATCTTTCAATGGAACGAGGTCATCAAAACGGGTTCGAAAGCACGGCTGGTCCGCAATGGCGAGCGGCTCGTCGCGCCGGAATTCGGATTGTCGGAGAGCCAGATTCTGGCCATCGAAAAGCTGATCCTCGCCCCGGAAGGTGTCCTCGGCGACAGCAGGATCTCCCATCACTTCGACGCCGCCTTCTTCAAAACAAACTTCTGGCTCATGTGGGCCACGACCTTTGCCTTCCAGCCGTGGCACAGCGCGGTTGAGCTCAAGCGGTATTTGATTCGCTTTACTCACATGGTTGAAGGCTTCAACCGCCTGCACGGGATCATGCGTACCGCGCACAACCAGTACGATTCCCTGGTGCGGCCACTGAGGAAGTGGCTCGAAGAGCGGAATGTGCAGTTTCGCGTCGGTGCGCGGGTCGATGACATCGAGTTCGCGGAGCGCGGTGGAGAGAAATACGCTACGGCGCTGGATGTCGTGCAGGATGGGGTCAGGGTTAGCGTGGCTCTGAATGCTGACGATCTGGTGATTGCAACGCTCGGGTCGATGACGGAATGCTCATCGGTTGGCACGATGGATAGTGCGCCGACGCTGCACGATAAGCATGTCGGCGGAAGTTGGAAGTTATGGGACAGGATCGCGCGGGGGCGACCTGAGCTGGGCCGGCCGGAGCGCTTCAGCGAGCGCGTGGAAGAGTCGAAGTGGCTGTCTTTCACCGTCACGCAAAAGACCTCCGAGCTGCTCGGGTACATTCGCGATTTCACCGGCAATGTGCCGGGCGAGGGCGGCCTCGTGACCTTCTGCGATTCCAACTGGCTGATGTCGATCGTCGTCCCCCACCAGCCGCACTTCATCGGTCAACCCGATGACGTCCAGGTCTTCTGGGGCTACGCGTTGTCGATGGACCCGCCCGGAAATTTTGTGGGCAAGCCTATCGGCCAATGTACGGGACGAGAGCTCATGACCGAGCTCCTCGGCCACCTCGGCGTGACGGAGCGCGTGGAGCCGATCCTCGCCAAAACGATCTGCCTGCCGTGCATGATGCCTTTCATTACCAGTCAGTTCCTGACGCGCGCGAAGGGCGACCGGCCGCAAGTGCATCCGAGGGGCTACGTCAATTTTGCGGTAACAGGTCAGTTCTGCGAGCAACCGGATGATGTCGTGTTCACAGTCGAGTATTCCGTGCGCTCGGCCATGACGGCGGCGTATGAGCTGCTTGGGCTCGACCGCCGGCCACCCCCGGTATTCAAGGGACAGCACGATCCCCGCTACCTCGTGAAGGCGCTTCGCGCTCTTCACGACATTCCGCAGTAGATTCACGCTGTGGTGCGGCATGTCCCGCAGCCAAAGGAGTTTGAGTCACTGGAGGACTGCCCAGCGCTTTCACGTGTATAGTTGTTTGGAGACGGGATTGATATGGCGCTGCACATGAAATCGAAACTGACATTGTTGATCTGGGTGGCGGTCGCTGCTGCGCATGCGAACGAGATTCCCCCTGCGGCCGTCGCCGAGCGGGCGGCTCACGTATGCCAGGCGTGCCACGGAAATCCCGCACGTCAGGGGATTGACTCCATTCCGGAGATCGCGGGCCAGGTGCCGCTCTACATTCAGGCGCAACTCAAGGACTTCCGTTCGCAGACGCGCGCAGAAACTGACATCCAAGCCTACATGTGGGGTATTTCAGCGCTTCTCGACGACAATACCATCAGTGGCTTGTCGGAGTACTTTGCGGCGCTGCCAGCACCCACTGGACGGCCCGGAGAGCCTGGGCGGGTCGCGGTGGGACGAAAGATTTTCGAGGCTGGCATTCCCGACAAAGGGGTACGCGCATGTGCTGGCTGTCACGGCACCAAGGCGGAGGGCGCTTCCGTATTTCCGCGCCTTGCAGGGCAGAAGGCCAGTTATATTTTGGCTCAGCTTCAGGTCTTCAGCACCCGGCTGCGCCCGCACGGAATTCTCATGAAGAAGGAGGCCGCGGGCCTCTCACAGGAGCAGATGCGCGATCTCGCCGAATACCTTCAGTCACTCTGAGGCCGGCGCACCTACGCGAGTCTACTTAACGGACGGCCCGCTACGTACAAGTCCAGATTGGGGGCTCACGCTGGCTTCAGTACTGTGGCGGACATGGAAGTCATCACGTCCAGAACGAACCAGGAATTCCGCCAATGAAGACAGTCCGCACCCACCGTTCTCTCCAGACGCCAGGCCACCTTATCGCAGCAGCCCTCGCGATCGGTGCGCTCTACCTGGCCGGACTGATTCTGATACACCAACTCGTTGGTTAGCCGGGTCGCCCTTTGGATGACATGAGTGATCCAGTGACGCCTCCGGACGCCACCGGCGCCGCGAGTGGCGGATGTGTTCTGTTCGCGATCACCTCACCAAATGGCGTCAGCCGCACCGTCCTGGCCAAGGCGATACGGCTTGCGGCCGCCACGGGCTCCGAGCTGAAACTGTTTTACCGCGCATTTGATTCCGACGTCATCCATCCGCCTCGGCCCACTCGCCATCGCCCCGAAGACGATATACGCACATATATAGAGCAACGGTACAAAGTATTGTCGGCACTGGCCGAGGAGGAGCTGCGCGCCACCGGATTGGACGTGAGTGTAGAGGTTGAATGGGACAGCAGGTCCGATGAAGGCATCGTTCGCGAAGTGTCACGCCGGCACCCGGCCCTGCTCGTCATGGAGTCATTCCCAAAAACTGAGGCGGATGGCGTGCTTGCCGGACAAACACATCACAAGCTCATAGAGACCTGTCCCTGTCCGCTTCTGTTGGTTCGTAGCGCATGTCCTTATCCAGCCCATCCCCGGGTATTGGCGGCTGTGGACCCGATGCGTGCCCACGCCAAGCCGGCCGAATTGGACGATGCAATCATGTCCGCGGCGTCCTGGATTGCCGGCGCATTGAAGGGGGAGTTGCACCTGTTCCACGCTCGCATCCCTTGGGCAACCGCCTCGCACCGGATACGGGGACCGAGTTGGGTACCCGATATCACGAAGAACGAGAGCCAAGTCAGCTACGAGCACTTAGTACAGTCCCGCGTCGCCGAGCTGGCGTTCCGCCATGATATATCAAACATGCGAGTGCATCTCGTCGACGGTGACGTGAGACAGTATCTCCCGATTTTCTCACGGACGGATGCCATTGACATCGTTGCCCTGGGCGCGCTCTCACGTCCGGCGTTGCAGCGAATGCTGGTCGGTGACAACATGCCCGGCCTTGTCGACAAGATTGAATGTGATGTGTTGATCGTCAAGCAGTCTGGGTATGACGCTCTGTGAGCCGGCTCAGTTGATTTCATGTTTGGCCTCGGCCGAGACACGCGCGACAGATGTAGTCGCCACCGTGATCGGTACACAGGTCGTCCGATCTTGCCCAAGGCTTTTGCTTGCATAAAGGCACTTGTCGATGGCACGTAGCAGATCGACCACGGACGTCTCCAACAGCTCATCCGTCGTCTCGAGTGCGGTCGCACCAATACTGACCGTCAGGTTGATTTTTCCCGCAGTTGTTGCGATCGCCGGTGTGGTCACCGTCTGAGATATCTTTTCTGCGACGCAGCGGACGCCGTCCAGGCCCGTCTCCGGCAGCACAATGACAAACTCGTCGCCGCCGGAACGGGCGATCCAGTCCATGGATTGGCGCAAGCAGCTCGTCATGCGCTCGGCCAGTGCCTGGAGCACCTGGTCCCCCGCCTCGCGTCCACAGCGCTCGTTGATTCGTTTGAAATCATCCACATCGCAGCTCAGCACTGAAATCGGATGCAGATAACGGCGCGAGCGCTCGAGCTCGCGCGGGAGATGCTCCATCAAATACTGACGGGTACGCGTTCCGGTCAGCGGGTCCGTTTCAGAGAGTTGCCGGACTTCCTCGTCGCGCGTTCGTAGTGAATGCTCCAGATGCGTGATACGCCTGCCGATCTCGATGCGCGCCAGCAATTCTTCCCGGGAGACGTTCTTGGAAACATAGTCATCTGCCACGCCGCCCAGGCCCGTCAGGATGTCGCGTTCTTCGTTGCGCCGCGTCAGGATGATCGAATACGTGTACTGCTTGGTATCTCTGAGCCTCAACTGACGACAGAGCTCGATTCCATCCATGCCCTGCATTTCCCAGTCCGTAATCACGACATTGCAGGTGTGTCCTTCCAGGAAGGCGAGCGCTTCCTCCGCGGAGCTGACGGTGAAGACCTTGTATGCTGTGCGTGCGAGCAACGACTCCAACCGCTTCCTGACCAGTTCATCGTCCTCGACAACCAGCACCGTACACTGCGGCATCGCCGTGAGGTTGAGTCGGATGTTGGGAGTGCGTTGGTCGACCATGCGGTAACCTGATTGCTGAGCGCAACGAAAGTCTACGCCGCTGGGCTGCGGAAATCACGGCTCATGAAAAATGATGGGGAAGGGCGTCTTATTGCGACGCAGCGCTTGGCCGAATGCGGTCACCGAGCGCATTGAACCCCGCGACCACGTCAAACAGCTCCGCATCGATCGAGGACTGACGGAGGCGATTGAGCGAGCGATGGAGCTCATCGGAAAGATGCGCGATATTTTTCTCGGCCCGCTGCATAGCTTCCAGACGGCTGGCATTCTCACTCGCGAGCGATTCGGCGCAGGATTTGTAGAGACCGATGAACAGGTACTCATGGATCAACGCCGGGAGGTTGGCAACGCCTCCGCCCAAGATTTCCGCGAGCGGGTTGCCGGGCCACGGTCGCTTGATCAGGCCGCTGCGCCAGGAGGCATCGAATGGCAGGATCCGTTGCATGGCCGGCTCGTATCGTGCCGGCGCTCGGGGCTGATTGTGAAAGACGTAAACCGGATACTGTCCATCCGCGGTGAAGTCCTCCAACTGCAGTTGGATCTCATCGACCAGGGAGGTGATGGCAGGGACAGAGTTGGGAACCGTAAAGCGACCCCGTATTGTGAAACCTTCGGCCTCAATGTGAGGAATGACACGCTCCCCCACGACCCAGATCAGCTTCGGCCCGGGCAGCGCTCCCAGGGCGCGCAAGGCATACTCGGCGATCACTTCGTTGAACCGGCCCACCAGTCCCTGGTCCGAGCCGAAAATCAGCGCCACGGCCGGGCTATCCCGTGCCGGCCCACCTCGCGAAAGAGCTTCGACCTCACCCGCGGAATCCCGCAGCGACAAACTCAACCCCAGCTCGACGCACTGAGAATAGTCGCCGAGGGCAGCGACCGCTGCCTCAAATTGCGCGATCGAAGTGGCAGCCACGGCTTTCATCGCACGCACGACGGACGCGAGCTGCCGGGCGCTGCCGAGCTTGTGGCGTAAATTGACCAGCGTGTCACTCATGTTTGAGCTCACCCACGGCTTCGGTGGCGGCTCGTGTCAAAACCTGCGTATCCGCAGTCGTCAGTGGGCTTTTACTCTGCAGGCGGCGGCGTATGTCCGAGGAGAGCTGGCTGGCTGCGACCCGTAGGGCTTGCTCCGCGGCAGCCATTTTTCCCAAGGGAATGGTATCCAGCAGCCCGCCCGTCAGGGCCTGCAGAAGCACAATCTGTTCCAGTAACGATGCCGGTTGAAATTGGGGTTGTTTGAGGCAAGCTCGTATGCGCTCGCCATGTTGGATGACCGTCCGGGTATGCTCATCCAGGCGAGTCCCGAAACGCGAGAACGCCTCCAGCTCTTCAAACTGCGCATAGCCGAGCTTCAACGCGCCGGCGACGGCGCGATACGCCGGAAGCTGCGCAGCGCTGCCCACCCTCGAGACCGATTTCCCGACATCCACGGCTGGTAATACGCCCAACTCGAACAGAGTCGGAGAGAGGTAAAGTTGGCCATCCGTGATGGAAATCAGATTGGTCGGAATGTAGGCCGCAATGTCCTCCGCCTCGGTCTCGATGATCGGCAAGGCAGTCAGCGAGCCGCCGCCCAATTCCGGGCGCAAATGTGTGGAGCGCTCCAGGAGACGCGAGTGGATATAAAAGATATCGCCAGGGAATGCCTCGCGGCCGGGCGGACGGCGCAATAGAAGTGAGATTTCGCGGTAGGAGCGGGCGTGTTGCGTAAGGTCATCGTAGACGACCAACACGTCGCGGCCTGACTCCATGAAATACTCCGCGATGCTGGTCGCGGCATACGGAGCGATGTAGTTGAGTCCGGGCGCATCGTTCGCTTCGCTCACCATCACTATGGTGTAATCCATAGCCCCCTGTGCCCGAAGATCGGCGATCGCCTTGGCCACCGAGGAAGCCCGTTGCCCGATGGCGACATACACACAGATGACGTCCTGGCCTTTCTGATTGACGATCGTGTCGATCGCAATCGCGGTCTTGCCGGTCTGGCGGTCTCCCAGGATGAGCTCACGCTGTCCCCGGCCGATCGGCACCAGGGCATCGATGACCTTGATTCCTGTCTGCAGCGGCACACCGACAGCCGCGCGGTCCATGATGCCCTTGGCCTCGCGCTCGATGGGAAGCCTCTGCGAGTAGATGATCGGACTGCCGCCATCGAGCGCTCGTCCCAGCGGATCGATGACTCTGCCGAGCAGGCTTCCGTCAATGCCCACGTCCATCACACGCCCGGTACGAGTTACTTCGTCGCCTGCCTTCAAATGAGTATGATCCCCTAACAGGACGACACCGAGCTCCTCCTCGTCGACGTTGAATGCGATTCCAAACAGGCCGCCCGGCAACTCGATGAGCTCCTCCAGGCCGACGCTCCGCAGACCCGATACGGTGGCGATGCCCGTGGAAACTGAGGTGATGGTACCCGTCTCGCGCGGGATCAACCTCGGAACGAACGTTTCGCGTGCGCGCTGCAGTTCAGCGAAAGCGTTGTCCAGGTCCGCCAGGATATCTTCGCCAGCCATGACACTCCCGCTAGCCATGCCGAGCCTCTTGCAACGGTACGGTGGAGGCTTTCTCCGGCTCGATCAGGGCGAGCAGGCTCTGCGATACGGAGGCCAGGTAGTCCGGTATGCTCCAGGCCAGTTTTACTCCATTCACACTCAGCTCGATGCCACAGATCAACTCGGCTGAGGTCTCGAAGTCGACGCTATCGGAGGAGGCGCCCAATGTATCCGTAACGGCCGATTTGATTGTCGTCCGTTGCGCGGTGGAGAGCTCGAACGCGCTGCGTACGAGCGCCGTAAAGCCACGTGCGGGCCGTGGTACGGCAACGAGCGGCCGTACGACCTGCTGGCGCTGTTCCACCGAAAGAGCCCGCAATTTGGCGAGAAAAACCTCGACCAGGCGCTCTTCGATGTCGACCCCGGAAAGATCCTGTAAGACCCGGCGTGTGAGGGCAAAGACTTCCGCGTGAGTCTGCGACTTCAGGCGGCGACGCAGCTCCTCCCGCTCTGTCGCCAGGACTTCAGCGAGTCGCTCTCGCAAGGCTCGGGCCTCTGCGCGCGCCCCTTCCAGGAGACGGTCACGTTCCAGGGCCGCGGACTCGGTTGCGGCGCGCAGGATCTTTTCGCGGTCCTGTTCCAACGTTGTACTGCGACGTTGAAAGTCATCGCGCTCGGCTGCCGCCTGCGCCTGTTGCTTTGTGGCGGCCTCGAGCTGCTGGGCGATCTTCTTTTCGCGCGCGTCGATCGCCGCGAGCACCGGGCGATATAGAAAGCGTTTCAGCAGCCAGACCAGGATCAGAAAATTGATCGCCTGGGCGCCGGCAGTGAACCAGTCGATGAGCATCGATCATTTCCCTATGGGTGCGGCAATGATGTGATTCCAGAAAGGATTCGCAAAGAGCAGGATCATGGAGACCACGAAACAGTAGATTGCCATGGACTCGATCATCGCCAGGCCCACGAAAAGCGTGCGCGTGATGGTCGGCGCCGCATCCGGCTGTTGGGCGATCGAGGTCAATGCGGTCGCCACCGCGCGGCCCTGGCTCATGGCCGGCCCGAAACAACCAAACCCAATGGTCGCGCCGGCCGTGATGATGGAGGCGATAGCGATGACTGATGTGCTGTCCATGTTTTTTCCTTATGGAGTTGAATTTAACCGGCCGCGGCATCTCCGGTGGCGGCCGCGATGTAGACCGTGGCCAGCACGCAGAAGATATAGGCCTGCACCATTCCGGTGAGCAGGCCGAGCGCGCTCATGGCGACCGGAAATAGCAATGGCGTGATCGTGAGCAGGATCGCAATGATCATGGTGCCGCTCATCATGTTGCCGAACAGACGTATCGCCAGCGCAAGGGTGCGCGACAGCTCGCTGATGAGATTGAAAGGCAGCATCAGGAGGGTCGGCTCGCGATAGGAGCGCAGGTAATGACGCACGCCTCGCTGCCGGATTCCAAACAGGGGTACTGCTACGAAGACGGACAACGCCAACGCGGTAGTGGTTGATAAGGACCCGGTCGGCGGTTCGTAGAACGGCAGTATGGTCAGCAGGTTTGCCGTGGCGATGAAAAGGAACAGCGTGCCGACAAAGGGCAGATAACGTCGCGGTACCGCAAGTCCAATCTCCTTGATCTGGGCATCGATACCGGTGATCAGAATCTCCAGCGCCGCCTGCCACCGGGAGGTGGTGACCTCGTCGGTGAGCCTCCGGGTAATCAGCCACGCACCGATGGTCAACAGCGCCATGATCCCCCACGAGGCGAGAATGGTGGCGTTGAGTTTTATGAAACCGTACTGCCAGAAGATCAATTGGTCGGGGGACAGGCGCATGACGAGTCCCTCAACGCGCGACGCGGAGGTAACGGACGACCACCGCCCGTGCGATGCCCAGTCCGACCAGGCAAAAGACGGCATTGGTCAGGCTGTTGCGTGCGACCAGATAGACGCCCGCGCAAACCGCTCCCAAGCGTCCCATGCTGCTCAACAACAGCCATAACGCAGGGTTCTTTGAGCGCAGTCCCAGTGTTACGGTCCACCACAAACCACCGAAGCACAGCACACCCAACACCAAGCCCAATCCGAGCGCCAGGATGGCGGGGCCGACTGAAAGTGCAGCCAGGACGACGTTCATGATTTGTCCTCATCCTCATGGATTTGACGCTGCTCGCGGCTCAGCCAATGCCAGGCATTCCCACATCCCACGCACAATCCCGCGAACAACAATGAGAGGGTCCAGGAGTGCGTACCGGGGTGTCTGTTGTCGAGCCACAACCCTAGAAACACTCCTAGCAGCGTTGGTGCGCCGATGGACCAGCCGACCAGTCCTAATGTCCCGAGTCCCGCCCATATCCCGGACCGGGCGCGCAGGGCGCGTAATTTGCGCTGCTCCTGGGTGCCTACTTCGCGACTGAGTCTCTCCAGGGCGGCCGGGCGTTTGGGGGGCGGGCGCTCAACCATGGCGCAGATCCAGAAGGCGTCGGATGAGACCGCTCTCCAGTTGTGCGAGCGTGCTCCGGATCGACTTCTCCCGTTCACTCAGGTTGACGAACTCCTTCTCGACGAGCTCACGTAACTGGCCGAGGTCCGCTCCGGACATGGCGTGCCGGACGCATACCCGGACACGATCCCGGGTCTTGACCATCACACCGCTGTCGACAGCGATGTGCGTTTCGTGCCCATCACGGGTGGTGTAGGTCAGCAGCCCCGGAGTGAGGGCGCCGGCGCAATCCAACCGATGGGGCAGCAGGCCAACCGAGCCCGCCCTGGTCATCGCAACGACGCGCGTAACGTCGGGAATCCGCGCGAATACGCCATGCGGCAACAGAATCTCAAGCCGCATGTGGTGCCTTCCTCGCCTCATCGAGGGTCCCGATCATGTACAAGGCCGTCTCGGGAAGATCGTTCAACTCGTCACGCAGAATGCGCTCGCAGCCGTCCAACGCGTCGGCAAGGCTTACCGTTCGTCCCGGCAATCCGCTGAACTGCGTGGTCGTGAAGAAGGGTTGAGTCAGAAACCTCTCGAGGCGCCGCGCGCGGTTGACGGTGTCGCGATCCTCGCGCGAGAGCTGCTCGAGTCCGAGCATGGCGATGATGTCCTTGAGCTCTTCGTATTGGGCAAATGTGCGCCGGATCTGTTGCGCCAGGCTGTAATGACGTTCGCCCGCGATTCCCGGTGTGAGCATTTTCGATCCCGACTTGAGCGGATCGATGGCGGGGAATAGTCCGGCGCTGGCCCGCTGGCGCGAGAGCACGACGGTTGCGGACAGATGCGAGAAAGTGTGTACGGCCGAAGGATCGGTGAAGTCGTCCGCTGGAACGTACACGGCCTGGATGGACGTAATGGCGCCGCTACGGGTGTTGGCAATCCGCTCCTCGAGCGCGGCCAGCTCGGTTGACATGGTGGGCTGATATCCGAGTCGCGAAGGCATGCGGCCGAGCAGGCCGGAGACTTCGGAGCCGGCCTGGATGAACCGGAAGATGTTATCGATCAACAGCAGCACGTCCCGGTGCTCCACGTCCCGAAAGTACTCTGCCATGGTGAGGGCGGTGTGGCCGACTCGAAAGCGGCTTCCCGGCAACTCGTTCATCTGGCCGAACACCATGGCCATGCTGGGTAATACCCCCGCCGCCTGCATTTCCCGATATAACTCCTCACCCTCGCGGCAGCGCTCGCCGATTCCGCAGAACAAGCTCACGCCCTGGTGCCGGCCGACCATGTTATGAATCATTTCCGTGAGCAGAACGGTCTTGCCGACGCCTGCACCACCGAAGAGTCCTGCCTTCCCGCCGCGCTCGAGGGGTATGAGAACGTCAATGGCCTTGATGCCGGTTTCGAATATTTCGGTCTGAGTCACCCGCTCATCCAGCGCGGGAGGTGCCCGGTGAATGGATCGTGATTGGACGTCCTCGAGTGGAGGACCGCGGTCGATCGTGTTTCCGAACACGTCGAACATCCTGGCGCGAATGCCTTTTCCGACCGGGACCTCCAGTGGCTTGCCCGTATCGGTGACGGGCGCGCCCCGCGTCAGTCCCTGAGGCGGCGTCATGGCAATCCCACGCACCCGATGTGGGTCGAGCTGCATCCAGACCTCGATCAGAACCCGGCCGTCCTGACCGGCGCGGAGCAGGTTATTGATGGAAGGAAGGGAATGCTCGAAGTACACGTCCACCACGCTGCCTCGAATCGACAGCACGGTACCCGGATCCTTCGGAGCGATGACTGCGTTCA
>Ga0105239_10008631_pt1 | contig 11552 bp, 12 predicted proteins | sample KBSC44metaG_FD_92761 | JGI IMG/M metagenome (GOLD analysis project Ga0105239, IMG submission 92761) | Corn rhizosphere microbial communities from Kellogg Biological Station, Michigan, USA - KBS C4-4 metaG | ecosystem: Host-associated > Plants > Roots > Rhizosphere > Soil | place: Michigan, USA...
CCTCGCTCCCGCCTCGCCTAAGCCCCGCCCGCACGGTCGCGGCGGCCCCATCGTCTAGCGGTCTAGGACGTCGCCCTTTCACGGCGAAAACACGGGTTCGAGTCCCGTTGGGGTCACCAAAATCCTCTCCCAGAGGGTTCCAGATGATGCCATAACTGGCTGATTTCTGCGGTTTTATTGTGGTATAGGTATCCCATACGGAGCGGTCTCGGACCACCGGATACCAGCATGTTGATGGTATATCTGATGGTAGCGCGGCCCTCCCCCAAAAGGAGATACCATCATGGCGCTCACCTTTGCTGCCATCAAGAACGCCAAGGGCCGGGAAAAGCCCTATAAACTCACCGATAGCGACGGCCTGTTCCTCTATTTGACGCCCAATGGCGGGCGCTATTGGCGGATGAACTACCGGCATCTCGGCAAGCAGAAGACGCTGGCCTTCGGCGTCTATCCCGACACCGGCCTTGCCGAAGCCCGTGAGCAGCGCGACGCGGCGCGGAAGGTTCTGGCGCGCGGCGACGATCCGGCCGAGCAGATCAAGCTGGAAAAGGTCGCCGCCGCCGTTGCGGCATCCAACAGCTTCAAGGCGGTTGCCGACGAATGGCTGGCAAAGGTCGAGCGCGAAGGCCGCTCCGCCGTCACCATGAAGAAGCTGCGCTGGCTGCTGGACTTTATCAACGGGACCATCGGCAAGCGCCCAGTTGCTTCCATTTCCGCGCAGGAGCTGTTGGTGATGCTCCGCAAGATGGAGGGCAAGGGCAAGTATGAGACGGCCAAGCGTCTGCGCAGCACGTGCAGCCAGATATTCCGCTATGCCATCGCCACGGCGCGCGCCGAGCGTGACGTGGCGGCAGACTTACGCGGTGCGCTGATCGCGCCCCAGCCCGTCCACCGTGCCGCTATAACCAGCTCCAATGAGGCGAGCGGCCTGCTACGAGCTATCGAGGCGTTCGAGGGCTTCGCCAACACCAAGGCAGCACTGCAACTCCTGCCCCATGTGTTCGTCAGGCCGGGCGAACTTCGCTTTGCCGAATGGGCCGACTTCGATTTCGACAAGGCGCTTTGGACCATTCCGGCCCAAAAGACCAAGATGCGGCGTCCCCACTGCATCCCCCTCTCCAGTCAATCGCTCACCATCCTCGGCACCATCGAGCATGATGCGGATTACAGTAGCTTCCTGTTCCCGTCGCTGCGTTCGGTCGATCGGCCCATGTCGGAAAACACCATCAACGCGGCCTTGCGGCGCATGGGTTTCGCCCAGGATGAAATGACCGGCCACGGCTTCCGGGCGATGGCGGCGACGCTGCTCAACGAAATGGGCCTATGGCATCCCGACGCAATCGAGCGCCAGCTTGCCCACCAGGACAACAACGCCGTGCGCCGTGCCTATACGCGCGGGGAATATTGGGACGAGCGCGTGCGCATGATGCAGCACTGGTCCGACCATCTCGATTTCCTGCGCGACGGCGCAAAGGTCATCAAGGGCGATTTCATGAAGGCGAAGGCCGGGGAGTAACCCGGCCTTTCCTCACTCGGCGCAATCTTCGCGGTAGTGCATCGGATCGGCGATCCAGCGATTGACGGCGGACTCGCGCCAGCCCGTGCCGTGGACGCTGATCTTCACTTGCGCAGGGAACGTGCCCTCACCGATCTTGCGATAGAGGGTCGTGCGAGAAAGCCCGGTGCGGGCAAGGACGGTCTTGATCCGGATGATTCTGTCATTGGGGAACATGGGAACTTTCTTCCATTCTGTGGTGGTCAATGGCTCCCCCTGAACCAAGCATTGGTGGGCGGGATTCTTTGCGCAAGAGCGTTTCCAGCGACTCTCGGTGCCAGCGAACGCCAGGCGGCAAAGACAGGCAGACGGCGGGGAACGGCTACGGACGGATAGCAACAAGCATGGACGGCAACGTGTGGCGGCCATCGGCGAACGGCAATTTCACTTTTCCGCCGCGACTGTGACGCACACGCCACGATCACCGGCACGACAGACGTGAGAACGCGCCACCGCCGACCACTTTCTCCGCTCGAATCGCGCACCATTGTCGACCATCCTGCTGTCGATGGTCTGCCCGCTGCGTGTCAGCCTGCATCCCGACGTGGAGACACGACAGTGCCGGTTCCGCCAGCATAGTAGCGCAACGATGATCTTGTTCTTATCCGCCGCCGCCTACCAACCAAGGTCAACAGAGGATTTTTAGGCATGATTGACAAATGTGGCGCAATCGCAAGATTTGCCCTATATGGAGATCATGGCAATGATGCCGGAAGGATTCTCCAATGGCAGCACCACGCAAGCGGTCGCATGATGCGACTATCAACCCGTCCGCCAGCCTGCGCGGACATGTCAGCGAGGCGGGACGCTTGAGCCTGCCCGCCGAATTGCGCCGTGCCGTAGGGCTCGAGCGCGGCGGCCCGGTGCGGATCGAGCTTGTCGATGGCGCGATACGGATCAGGACCATGAAGGAGGTCAAGGACCGCATTCGCGCCCTGGCCCGCGAGAGCGGTCTAGCCGACAAGGCCAGCGTGGCCGATTTTCTCGGCTGGCGAGAGGCCGAACGCGCCAACGAGGCGAAAGCGGCTGACAAGCGGTGAGCGGCGTCATCATCGACGCATCGGCCATTCTCGCGGCGATCCTTGGTGAGACGGGCGGCGACGCGGTGTTCGACATGCTGGACGACGCGGCTGTAAGCACGGTCAATATGGCCGAGGTCTATACCTATGCCGCGCTCAATGACTTGCCGACCGATGCAATTGACGCCTTCTTTGCCGACACCGGCATCGACATCGCACCCTTCGACCAGCAGCAGGCGGTGACGGCGGGGCAGCTCGCCAGTATCACGCGCAAGGCGGGTCTTTCGCTTGGTGATCGTTCCTGCCTTGCACTGGCGAAGACGCGCGGCGCAGAAGTGCTGACCGCTGATCGCCCGTGGGAACAGGTGGCCGATGCGGCAGGACTGACCATCACATTGCTGCGCTGACCGAAATTATAGGATGGTCATGAACCCTCTTCCCACCGCAGGCATCATTGGCGCTGGCATTGGCGGACTGACGGCAGCACTCGCGCTCCGTCAGGCTGGTTATGATGTGACGGTGTTCGATTCCGCACCAGACATCGCACCGATGGGCGCGGCGCTGTCCCTATGGGATAACGCCATATTGGCGCTACGCGAACTGGGTGCGGCAGATCAAATAGAAGGCGAAGCAGCCCCCATCCGCAACACCTCCGTTCAGGACACGCGGGGGCGCTTCCTGATCCGTTCCGTCGCCAGTAAATTGGCTTCGGACGGCTCGGCGCTCGCCCGCCTGCCGACCCGCGCGTTGCTGCAATCCGCGCTGATGGATGTCGTTGGACGGGATGTAATCCGGCTCGATTGCCCTATCGCCTCGACCAGCCAGTCCGCCGACCGGGCGATGATACTTACTGCCGATTGCGTAGAACATAGCTTTGATTTGGTCGTTGCTGCAGATGGCATTCGCTCCCACACAGCCGCGACGCTGGTTGGGACGCCCGTAAATCATGCCGGATATGGCGGTTTTCTGGCGCTCACCGATCCCGGAGCCGATATGCTGCCGGAAGGAGAGTTGCGCGAATACTGGTCACCCGGCGAACGCTTCGGCATCGGCGATATTGGCGGCGGGCGGCGCTACTGGTTCTATATGCGCAATGAAGCACAGGCGGGCGCATCGGCCAGTATGGGCATCGCCGATGTCGCGAACCGACTTCGAGCATGGCCGCGCGAAATCGCGGCGGCGCTGGATGCAACTCCGCCCGAGCGGCTGATCCCCTTTTCCATTCATGATCGCCCTGCGCCACGCCGGTTGGGTGTGGGCCGGATTGTTTGTACCGGCGATGCCGCCCATGCGATGCAGCCCAATCTGGGCCAGGGTGCCTGTCAGGCCATCGAAGACGCGCTTGCGCTGCGCGAAGTGGCGCGGCGTGTTCCGCCAGACCAGGTTCTTTCGGCATACACCCGACTACGGCTCAAACGGGTGTGCTTTATCGTCAAGGCATCGGCGGACGCGGGCCGTATGTCGCATGGCTATCCGCGCGTCCTGTCACACCTCCTGCAACAGGCGGCTGCCTGCATTCCGCAGCGGATTACAACCGCGATGTTTGCCCGCGCCCGGACACTGCCAGATTATGGTCAAGGGCAAGTCGCGTGATGGTTTCGCCTGTGCATCTTCTTCTGCTAAGGGTGGTCCTGTGATTGTGCTTGGCATTGCAGCCCTATTCGGGGCGCTACTGATCGGACTGGCGTTGTGGGCGAATGCTCGGTTCCGAGGAGAAGAACGGTTGCCGATGCAATGGTCGCTTTCGGGAACCGTCAATTGGTCTGCGCCACGTATTCTCGCGCTCAGCTTCGTGCCAGCCCTGGCGATTTGCTTCCTCACCTTCTTCGTTGTTCTGGCGCTGAACGTAAGGCCCAGGGCTGGGCAAGAGAGCATGGTTTTGCCCATGCTGATAATCATAGGCGCGACGTTCGTTGCGGCGAATCTTTTCCATCTTTGGCTGATTGAAAAAACCTTGCGCCGAAATCGCAACTGACGGCCCTCACCGTTCCTCATCCCCCTCCTGTTCTGCCTCGAACGCCCGTTTCCCTTTCCGCTTCCATAGGGCGAGCGCAGTATCCCGTTCCTCACTGCGAAGCTTGACGGCCAGGCCGAGGAACGCGCCGTAGAGCGTGGCGCGATCATCGTCGGTCAGATCGACCAGCCCCGCCTTCACAACAAGCCCGCCCAGCTCGATCAGATGTCGCGTGCGTTCGCGCCGCTTGACCAGCCATTCGCGCATGTCGGTTCGCGCCTTTCGTGCCTCAAGCCGGTGCCGCGCCGCCGTCAAGCGGGAGAGTGCCATCCGGCTGGCCTTGAGTTCCTTCGCCACGCTTGCGCGCCTTGCCTTGAAAGAAGGCTGCGCCGCGCTTGCGCCAGCCCTCCTTTCGCGCGGCATCGGCGGTTTCGGCGATGACCAGCAATGCGCCAGCCAGCGTTTCCGCGTCGATGGCATCGGCTCCGGTTGCCGTCACCAGTTCGCCGAGTTGCTGCACGCGGCGTTCCTTCAGTTGCTTCGCCTTGTCGGCCAGCGTCTTCAGTTCCGAATCGAAATCACGAGGTTTACGCATGGGCCAAGTCTCCATTGAGAGTTGATGCACCCATGATAATAGTGTGCCGCGCGTAATGCTGTAGAGTCGCCAGGACGGTCTGGAACGCAGCAATCCCGAACAGGATTTTATCATGTGAGGGCGCGCTTATACGTCGTTCCGACGTGCCCGTTACAGTGTAGATGGATTGCCGTCATGGCAATCTTCCACTTCAGCGCAAAGGTGATCGGGCGGGCAGGCGGGCGCAGTTCCGTTGCCGCCGCAGCCTATCGTGCGGGCGAACGGCTGCATGACGAACGCCTGGACCGCGATCATGATTTCACCAACAAACCGGGCGTCGTTCATTCCGAAATCCTCCTCCCGGAGAATGCGCCCGAGGAGTTCGCCGACCGCGAAAATCTCTGGAACGCGGTCGAGGCGGCGGAGGTGCGCAAGGACGCGCAACTGGCGCGTGAAGTCGAGTTCGCCATTCCGCGCGAGATGACGCAGACGCAGGGCATCGAGCTTGCCCGCGATTTCTCGCAAGCCGAGTTCGTGGATCGCGGCATGATCGCCGATCTCAATGTCCATTGGGACATCGGCGCGGACGGCATGGCGAAACCGCACGCCCATGTCATGTTGACCATGCGCGAAGTGGGCGAGGACGGGTTCGGCGCGAAGGTCCGCGACTGGAACAAGACCGAACTTGTCGAGCAATGGCGCGAGCGCTGGGCCGATCATGTCAATGAGCGGCTGGCATCACTCGACATCGATGCGCGCGTCGATCACCGCAGCCTTGAAGCTCAGGGCATCGAGCTTGAGCCACAGGACAAGATCGGCCCGGCGGCATCGCGCATGGGGACACGAGGGCTTGAGTCCGAACGGATCGAAGATCACCGCGCCATCGCGCGGCGCAACGGCGAGCACATCATCGCAGAGCCGCGCATCGCCCTGGACGCGATTACCCACCAACAAGCCACATTCACGCGCCGCGATATGGCTATGTTCGTTCATAGCCATACGGACGGCAAAGAGCAGTTCGACCGCGCGATGAGCGCGGTTCGTGCGTCTCCCGATCTTGTCGAACTGGGCAAGGACGGACGCGGTGAGGATCGGTTCACCAGTCGCGATATGATCGAGATCGAACAGCGGTTGCAGCGTGCCAGTGAATTGATGGCGGAGCGCGACCGGCATCGGGTCGAGGACCGTGACCGGGAAGGCGCGTTGGCGCGCGCCGAGACACGCGGGCTGGGGCTGTCGGGCGAGCAGCGGGCCGCGTTCGAGCATGTGACCGAGGGACGCGGCCTGAGCGTCGTCGTCGGCTACGCCGGGACGGGCAAGAGCGCGATGCTGGGCGTGGCGCGCGAGGCATGGGAAAGCGCGGGCCTTACCGTGCGCGGCGCGGCCTTGTCGGGCATCGCGGCGGAGGGGTTGGAAAACGGATCGGGCATTGAGTCCCGCACCATCGCCAGCATGGAACATGGCTGGGCGCAGGGGCGTGACTTGCTGACCTCGCGCGACGTGCTGATCATCGACGAAGCGGGCATGGTCGGCACGCGCCAGATGGAGCGCGTGCTGTCCCATGCCGCCGATGCTGGGGCAAAAGTCGTGCTGATCGGCGATCCGCAGCAGTTGCAAGCGATCGAGGCCGGGGCCGCGTTCCGCGCCATCCACGAACGGCATGGCGGCGTCGAGATCAGCGAAGTTCGCCGCCAGCGTGGGGGCTGGCAGCAGGATGCTACCCGGCGTCTTGCCAACGGCAGGACCGGCGAGGCGATCCATGCCTATCAGGATCGCGGCATGGTGCATCAGTCCGAGACGCGCAACGATGCGCGGCGCGATCTTGTCGAGCGCTGGGATCGCGAACGCGTCGCCGCGCCCGATCAGAGCCGGATCATCCTCACTCACACCAATGACGAAGTGCGCGAACTCAACGAAGCGGCACGCGACCGCATGCGCGCGAGCAATGCGCTTGGCGATGATGTGCTGGTGAAGGCCGAACGCGGCCCGCGTGCCTTCGCATCGGGCGACCGCATCATGTTCCTCAAGAACGAGCGCGGGCTTGAGGTGAAGAACGGCACGCTCGGCACCGTCGAAAAGGTCAGCGCGGAGCATATTGCCGTCCGCACCGATGACGGGCGTTCCGTGTCGTTCGACACCAAGCATTATGCCCATATCGATCATGGCTACGCCGCCACGATCCACAAGGCGCAGGGCGTGACGGTGGATCGTGCCCATGTGCTGGCAACGCCGGGCATGGACCGCCACAGCGCCTATGTCGGCATGACCCGCCACCGCGACGGCGTGCAACTTCACTATGGCCGCGACGACTTCAAAGATCAGTCCCGGCTTGTCGGCACCCTGTCGCACGAGCGCACCAAGGACATGGCCAGCGACTATGCGCGTGGCGATCCGGCGCAGTCATTCGCCGAACGGCGCGGCATCACCTTTGGCGAGCGAATCGGTGAAATCGTCCGTGCAGGTGCGGAGAAGGCGCGCGGCATGTTCGATGGCCTGCGTCTCGCCATCGGCGGACAGGAGCGTGAAACGGCGGCTCCCTCCGAGCGCCCGCGCAGCATCTTTGCCGACTTCCGCCCGCAGGACCGGGCGAGCGAACAAAAGCACGCCGGGCCGGCTCACACCACCGGCCAGCACCGCGCCATCGAACGCTATGCGCGTGCCTTCGATGAGATCGGTCGGATGCGCGATCAGGGATTACCGGTCCTGCCCCACCAGCGCGAGGCGCTGGAGAGGGCAAGGGAGACGCTGAACGCCATCCGGCCGAATGCCTCGGCAGACCTTGGCACGGCGTTCCAGCGCCAGCCAGAACTTGTCCAAGAAGCGGCTGAAGGTCGCAGCCAGGCCGCGCTCAAGGCGATGCAACTTGAAGCGGAATTGCGCACCGATCCCTTCCAGCGGGCGGACAGGTTTGTGGAGGGCTGGCAGCAGCTCCAGAAACACCGCCAGGACTTGCAACGCGACGGCGATTTCCGGGGCGCGAAGCGCACCGCACAGGAAATGGCCGTGATGGCGAAAAGCCTCGAACGCGACGCGCAGGTGGAATCGCTGTTGCTTGGCCGCAGGCGCGAACTGGGCATCGACATGGAGACGGGCCGCAACCTTGCCCGCGATCTCGCAAACTCGGTCTCGTTCGACCGGAGCCGCGATCTCGGAATGAGTCGATAGGAGAAAGACATGGACAACAAATCACTGCCCTTGGATCCCGAACTGGAACCCGATCCGGCGACACGGGCTTTTGCCCGGCTTGAGGGCGAAATGGCACTGATGCGCCGTGCGGTCGAGCATATGGCGACCGAGAAGGCCGAGATCGACATTCCCGACTACAGCAACACGCTGGCCGAGATGGCGAAGCGACTTGTCGCCATCGAAGACAAGCCGGCCATGCAGATGGCCCCTGAGGATTTTGCAAGCCGCATGCAGGCCGCAGCCAAGCAGGCCCGCCGCGATGACCACATCGCCCTTGCCGACGCGCAGCGCGAGCATATCGATGCCGTCCGCACCTTGCGCGCCCTGGTCGGCGATGCCGTCAGCTTCAACGAGCAGCGCCGCCGCCTAAAATGGGTGGCAGGTGGCGGCCTGCTCGCCGGCATGCTGTTGTGGGCAGTGCTGCCCGGCGTCATCGCCCGCGCACTCCCGACGAGCTGGCACCTGCCCGAGCGCATCGCCGCGCGCACCGTGGGCGCGCCGACGCTCTGGGAAGCCGGAACCTGGATCATGCGCGCCGACAGCCCGGAAGCATGGCGGGCCATCGCCGATGCCGCTGACATACGCCGCGACAACCGCGAGGCCATCGACGCTTGCGAACAGCAGGCCGCCAAGGCAAACCAGCCCGTGCGATGCACGATCAGGATCAGGAAACCGCCCTCTTGAAGAAGGAAATTGGGCCGATCCCGCAAATCCGACCGGCCGCTACGGCGCTATTTGGAGCGTGCGCAGCTGGTCGGATTCGCTACGCGCACTATCGAGAGCATTTCCTATGTGCGCGACTTTCGCGGTAGACTGGGGTGCATCGGACGATCTGGTGACTATAAGAAGCGGCATGGCATCGAAACACCGGAAGCTGACACTGAATGGGGAATGGGTACTCGTCACCGGCGCGTCATCGGGGCTTGGCGCTTCAATGGCCCGCGAGTTGGCCTCACGCCACAAAGCCAACACCATCTTGGTCGCGCGCCGCCGTGGACTGCTCGAAGGTCTTCGGATCGAACTTGCCGAGCGCTGGAATGCAGAGAGCGTGGTGGTCGAAGCCGACCTCGGCGACATGGATGACATAGCCAAGGTAATGGAAGTCGTGCACCAGATTGAACCGGTCGCCGCTATCCTCAATGCGGGCATGACGGCTAGCGGTGCGTTTTCCGCTGGGGAGAAAAGCAAAATACCGGCCCTGTTATCAGTTAATGTGGTCGGACTGACAGCTTTGCTTTCGGAGATGGTCGATACCTTTCGACACTCTTCGCGGCAGCACGGCATCCTGATAGTGTCGAGCCTCGGCGGAGAAACATCGTTGCCTTTCCAAGCTGTATACGGAGCTTCAAAGGCTTTCGCGACAACCTTGGCGCAAGCCGTCTCCGCCGAACTCGCCAACACAAACGTTTCTGTTGGCGCAATCCTGCCGGGCGGTATCGATACCGACATGGCTCAGCAATCTGGACTCAAGCACGAGCGTCTCGGCCTGATGAATTCGGAACGCTGTGCCACGGACGCGATAGCCGCTCTCGTTGCGCGACGGATGATAACGGTTCCCGGCGCACTAAATCAGATTGTGTATGCGATCAGCAGGATCGTATCTCGACCTTGCGCGGCCCGACTTGCAAGGCTTCCCTACAAAACGCCCGACAGTCGCACGGAGCAGTTCGATGCTCGATAAATAGCCGTTCCTGCCCATGTCACCCACGTATTTAAAGCCCTTCTATGACGAAACGGACCTGATTGCTCACCACAGCCGGGTTTTCTTCAGCGATCGGATGATGGTTTGCCGTCGCCACAACGATTCTGCTGTTCTTCTCTGGAATCGCCGCCATGACGCCGAAGGGAGTCTATGCTAATCCGATCCTATGCGAGTTAACGCCAAGCCTCTTCACGTCGCTGCTGTTCAGATGGCAAACCGCCCCGGCGCGGTCTCGGAGAATCTCGGCAAGGCGACGATATTTACGGCCAAAGCCGCCGATGTGGGTGCCGCGTTGGTCCTGCTGCCCGAGTTGATGGCGACCGGATACCGCATCGCACCTGATATTTGGGAGACTGCCGAGCCGATCGGAGGCCGAATATCCACGTGGCTGCTTGAGACTGCCAAACGACATCGCATCCACGTCGGAACAACGATTTTGGAGGCGGACGGCGCTGACTTCTACAATACTTTCCTGCTCGCAACGCCAGATGGCGAGTTTGCCGGAACCGTCCGTAAGACCGACCCCGCTTGGGTTGAGGCCCGCTACTATCGGGGTGATACCGGCCCGCACATCATCGAGACGGCGATTGGTCGGATCGGCGTTGGCATCTGCTACGAAAACTACCTTGGCGAACACGTCCGATCTCTCGCCGCCGCCTCCATCGACTTGCTGCTGCAACCGACTGCGGCTGCAACTCCGCCCGCTGACTGGCCGGTGGGCCGACGCGGTGCCAATGCTTTCAACACCATGTTGGAAACGCTGACGCAGCGTCATGCGCTGATGCTCGGCGTCCCTGTCATCATGTCCAACCTGTGCGGCTCGCTCGCTTCGCCCTTGCCGGGGTGGCTCGGCTCGCTGAATACTACCTTCCCCGGCTTATCCTCTATCGTGGACGGGTCAGGGGACACCTTGGCGATGCTCGCGTCCGAGGAAGGCGTAATCAACGGCACGGTGACGTTGGGCCGTCGCTCGGTCAAAGCCGCAACCCTGCCCCAAGGGCGATGGTCGGTTCCCATGCCATGGTACGCGCCTATCTGGCCTGTGGTTCAGCGACTCTCTGCGCGAGCATATGAGCGAGATCGTTCGCGGGAGGCATGTGCGTCTCGCCTGTCGAGGCCGTGACCGACCTCAATCCAGATCGAGAAAGGCGCAGTCGTCTCACAATCGCTGCATTTTGATACGGCTCGGCCAGAAAGCGCGGAAATCAGGCGTGACCGTTTCCCCTGTCTCAAATCCCGTCCGTATATCGATGTCGCGAAAACGGGTGATGGTATATCCGCTCGGTTGCTGTCTCACTTCCAGCCGGTTGCGATACGCCCAAGAAGCGTCACCAAAGCCCATACAATCCCGATGGACAGTTGGCATATGCGATGGTACAAGCAGGCCGCCGAGTACAAGTTTCGACATTAAATCAATACCTTGCCTCGATTGCCGAGTGCCCGTTGGGGTCACCATTGCGCGAGCGCTGCCTCGGCTTCCCCATGGGACGGTTTGCTGGCTGCTGCTGCAGTCTGCTGTTCGATGCAGTGCTACCGCTCTCTCGCGAGGCGCACCACGGACC
>Ga0105239_10008632_pt1 | contig 11551 bp, 9 predicted proteins | sample KBSC44metaG_FD_92761 | JGI IMG/M metagenome (GOLD analysis project Ga0105239, IMG submission 92761) | Corn rhizosphere microbial communities from Kellogg Biological Station, Michigan, USA - KBS C4-4 metaG | ecosystem: Host-associated > Plants > Roots > Rhizosphere > Soil | place: Michigan, USA...
ACGACGAGGCGCAGGAAAGCGTCGACGTCGCGGCGTCGAAGTACCAGAAGTGCGAACGCTGCTGGCACTACCGCGAGGACGTCGGCGCGCACGCCGATCATCCGACGCTGTGCGGACGCTGCTTCTCGAACCTGTTTGAAAACGGCGAAATCCGGAGCGCGGCTTAACCATGGCAAAAACCCTGTCGAAGCCGGCCAGCGGCGCGCTCGCGCCCTGGCTCGGCATTTCGCTGATCGTGATCCTGTTCGACCAGCTGTCGAAAATCGCGATCCTGAAAACGTTCGCGTACGGCGCGCAGCATGCGCTGACGTCGTTCTTCAGCCTCGTGCTGGTGTACAACCGCGGCGCCGCGTTCGGCTTCCTGTCGACCGCGAGCGGCTGGCAGCGCTGGGCGTTCACCGCGCTCGGCATCGGCGCGACGCTCGTGATCTGCTTCCTGCTGCGCCGCCACGGCCAGCAGCGGCTGTTCAGCCTGTCGCTCGCGCTGATCCTCGGCGGCGCGCTCGGCAACGTGATCGATCGGCTGGTCTACGGCCACGTGATCGACTTTCTCGATTTCCACGTCGGCGGCTGGCACTTCCCGGCGTTCAACCTCGCCGATTCCGCGATCACCGTCGGCGCGGTGCTGCTGGTCTACGACGAACTGCGTCGCGTGCGCGGCTCGCGCTGAGCGCGCATACTCGGTGTCGACGGCCGGCTTCGCGCCGGCCGTTCCGTTTGACCCTTGGAGGCCTGAGTTGGCACACGCAGAACTCGCTGGAAAACACCTCGTTCTCGGCCTGACGGGCGGCATCGCCTGCTACAAGATCGCCGAGCTCACCCGGCTGCTGACGAAGGCAGGCGCGACCGTGCAGGTCGTGATGACCGAAGCCGCCGCGCAGTTCATCACGCCCGTCACGATGCAGGCGCTGTCCGGCCGGCCCGTCTATACGAGCCAGTGGGACGCGCGCATCGACAACAACATGGCGCACATCGACCTGTCGCGCGAAGCCGACGCGATCGTGATCGCGCCCGCGTCGACGGATTTCCTCGCGAAGCTCGCGCACGGTTTCGCGGACGACCTGCTGTCGACGCTGTGCGTCGCGCGCGACTGTCCGCTGCTCGTCGTGCCTGCGATGAACCGCCAGATGTGGCAGAACCCGGCCACGCAACGCAATGCCGCGCAACTGCGCGCCGACGGCGTGTCGGTGCTCGGCCCCGATTCGGGCGCGCAGGCCTGCGGCGAAGTCGGCGACGGCCGCATGCTCGAGCCCGAGGCGATCTATGAAGCGATCGTCGCGCACTTCGCACCGAAGGTGCTCGCGCACCGTCGCGTGCTGATCACGGCCGGCCCGACGTTCGAGCCGCTCGACCCGGTGCGCGGCCTCACGAACCGCTCGAGCGGCAAGATGGGCTTCGCGCTCGCGCGCGCCGCGCAGCAGGCCGGCGCCGACGTGCATCTCGTCGCGGGGCCGGTCGCGCTCGACACGCCGTGGGGCGTGACGCGCCAGGACGTGCAGACCGCGCAGCAGATGTACGACGCGGTCATGCATGCGGTAACCGACGCGGACATCTTCATCGCGGTGGCCGCGGTCGCCGACTGGCGCGTCGACCAGCCGGCCGAGCACAAGATGAAGAAGACGGCCGATCGCAAGATGCCGGCGCTCGCGTTCGTCGAGAACCCCGACATCCTCGCATCGGTCGCGGCGCTGCCCGATCCGCGGTTCTGCGTCGGTTTCGCCGCCGAAAGCGGCGACCTCGACGTGCATGGCGACGAAAAGCGCAAGCGCAAGAACGTGCCGCTGCTGGTCGGCAACCTCGGCCCGCTGACGTTCGGCCGCGACGACAACGAAGTCGTATTGTTCGAGGCAGCCGGGCTCACGCGCCTGCCGCGCGCGCCGAAGGACGAGCTCGCGCACGCGCTCGTCGCCGAAATCGCGAAGCGCCTGCCCGACAATCACCTGATCTGATCCGTTGCCCGGCGGCACGCGCCGCCGGGCCCTTCCCGACCGATTCGACGACCGCATGAAACTCGACCTGAAGATTCTCGACGCGCGCATGCGCGACTACATGCCCGCCTACGCCACCACCGGCAGCGCGGGCCTCGACCTGCGCGCGTGCCTCGACGCGCCCGTCACGCTGCAGCCGGGCGAAACGACGCTGGTGCCGACGGGCCTCGCGATTCATCTCGCGGATCCCGGCTATGCGGCACTGATCCTGCCGCGCTCGGGGCTCGGCCACAAGCACGGAATCGTGCTCGGCAACCTCGTCGGCCTGATCGATTCCGACTACCAGGGCCAGCTGATGGTGTCGACGTGGAACCGCGGCCAGACCGAATTCGTGCTGAACCCGTTCGAGCGGCTCGCACAGCTCGTGATCGTGCCGGTCGTGCAGGCGCAGTTCAACATCGTCGACGATTTCGCGCAAAGCGAGCGCGGCGAAGGCGGCTTCGGCAGCACCGGCCGTCACTGAACGGCGCCATGCGGAAAGGGGCCTCGCGGCCCCTTTTCTTTTTCCGTTTCCATTCACCGATCGGCCGTCTGTGCGATCCGCGCGGGCGCGGGTTCGCGTCGCCGTGCCTGCGCGACGCTCGCATAAATCACCATCACGGCCAGCACACCGAGCAGCACCACCGACGAGCCGACCGTGCCGAGCGCGAGCCCGCCCTTGGCGACGGGTTTCGTCAGCAGGTCGCCGACCGTCGCGCCGAACGGGCGCGTGAGCACGAACGCGGCCCAGAACAGCAGCACGCCGGAGATCCGCGTGAAGTAATGCGCGAGTACGATCGCCGCGAGCAGCGCGCCGATCAGCAGTGCGCCGCCGCCGAAGCCGAGCCCCGAGCTGTCCGCGAGGAAATCGCCGAGCGCGGTGCCGAGCGTGTTCGAGAACAGGATCGCGATCCAGTACAGCAGCTCGACCTTGCGCGTGCGGATCAGGTCGACCGACAGCGACTCGCCGCTCAGGCGCCACACCGCGAAGATCGCCAGCAGGATCGCGACGAGAATCGACGAGCCGGCCGCGTAGCCGAGGCCGAGCGTGCGGTCCATGAAATCGGACATCGCCGTGCCCGCGGTGCTCGTCGCAACGATCACCGCCCAGTAAACGGCCGGGCGATAGCCGGTCGTCCTGAGCTGCGCGCCGAGCGTGACGAGAAAGAAACCGAACAGCAGGATCGAGCTCACCGCGTAGCCGACGTTCAGCGTCATCGACAGCAGGTCGCCGCCGGTTTCGCCGAGCGTCGTCGCGCAGATCTTCATGATCCAGAACGCGAGCGTGATTTCGGGAAGTTTGTTCATTCGAACCCGTTCTGACAGGAAAGCGGCGAGCCGGCGTGCGCCGGCCCGCCAGCAGACAGGTTCGAATGTAATCGCAGCCGGCTTAACGCAACCTTAGCGGCCTCGCCTCGCCGGCAGGCCGCTGCCCGAGGCGTGCGCTCACCGGTCAACGCGCGTGCTGATGCCGGTAGTGCAACGCGTATGCGACCGTCAGCAGCACGACGAACACGACGCCGACCACCATCGTCATCCGGAATTCGCGCGTGAACGCGGTCGTGAGCAGGACTGCGCCCACGAGCCCCGCACCGAGCACGCTGCCGAACGGGTGGCCCCACATCCGGAATGCGAGCGCCGGGCCGCGATACCGCGCGCGAAAGCGCAGGTGCGTGACGAAGATCATCAGCCACGTGAACAGCGCGCCGAACATCGCGATCGCCATCATCACGGTAAACGCGGTGTCGGGCGACAGCGCGACCAGCACGGCCGCGACCGCGACGCCGCTGGTCGAGATCCACAGCGCCGCACGCGGCACGCCGTTGTTGCCGAGCCGGCCGAACACCGCCGGCGCGAGCCGCGCACGCGACAGGCTGAACATCATCCGCGTCGTCACGTAGAGCTGGCTGTTCATCGCCGACAGCGCGGCGATCAGCAGCACGAAGTTGATCACGCCGGCCGCATACGGCACGTGCGTGGCAGCCATCACCTTCACGAACGGGCTTTCGTCGGTGCCGGCTTGCGTCCAGGGCACGATCGCGAGCATCAGCGACAGCGTCAGCAGGTAGAACAGCACGAGCCGGAACACCGTCGAGCGGAATGCACGCGTGACCGCATGCTGCGGATCACGCGCCTCGCCGGCCGCGATCGCGACCGCCTCGATGCTCATGTAGCTGAAGATCGCGACGATCACCGCGACCCAGGTGCCCCACGGCCCTTTCGGCATGAAGCCGTCGTGCGCGGTGTAGTTCGCGAAGCCGATGCCGGCAGCCGCCGGCGCCGACCACACGAGATACGCGCCGAGCACGATGAACACGACGATCGCCGCGATCTTCAGCAACGAAAACGCATATTCGACCGACCCGTACAGCGTGACGCTCGCGAGGTTCACCGCGATCAGCAGCGCGGAGAAGCCGATCACCCAGTACCAGCCGGGCACCGCCGGGAACCAGTACTTCATGAAGACGGCGATCGCGCTGATCTCGGTACCGATCGCGAACACCACCGCGAACCAGTACGCATAGCGCACGAGAAAGCCCGCGAGCGGGCCGACGTAGTGCTCGGCGTATGCGCCGAACGAACCGGCCGTCGGATGCGCGACCGTCATTTCCGCGAGCGCGCCCATCAGCAGCAGCGCAATCAGCGCGCCGATCGCATACGAGAGCAGCACGCTCGGGCCGGCGAGCCCAATCGCGAACCCGCTGCCGAGGAACAGCCCCGTGCCGATCGCGCCGCCGATCGCGATCATTGCCATCTGCCCCGACGTCAGCGCGTGGCGCAACCCTTGTTCGCGCGCGACGATGTTGTCGAACGACCGTTGTTGTTGTGTCACTGCGTTGCTACTCCCTGCCCCACCATCGCGCCACCGGCGCCAGATAAAACGAAACGGCGCGGAGAACTTCCCGCGCCGTTCGCATGAACAACGAATTATCGCTTACTCGACTTCGACCGTCTCTTCGTTCGGCTTGTGCGGCGGATTCGCCAGCTTGTCGAACGACAACTGAACCTTGTCGTTTTCGTCGACGTCGACCGTCACGTGCCCGCCGTTGACGAGCTTGCCGAACAGCAGCTCGTCGGCCAGCGCACGACGGATCGTGTCCTGGATCAGCCGCTGCATCGGCCGCGCGCCCATCAGCGGGTCGAAGCCGTGCTTCGCGAGATGCTTGCGCAACGCGTCGGTGAACAGCGCGTCGACCTTCTTCTCGTGCAGCTGCTCCTCGAGCTGGATCAGGAACTTGTCGACCACGCGCATGATGATTTCCTCATCGAGCGAGCGGAAGCTGATGATCGAATCCAGGCGGTTGCGGAACTCCGGCGTGAACAGACGCTTGATGTCGGTCATCTCGTCGCCCGTCTCGCGGCGCGTCGTGAAGCCGATCGTCGCCTTCTGCATCGACTCGGCGCCCGCGTTCGTCGTCATGATGATGATGACGTTGCGGAAATCCGCCTTGCGGCCGTTGTTGTCCGTCAGCGTGCCGTGGTCCATCACCTGCAGCAGCACGTTGAAGATGTCCGGATGCGCCTTCTCGATTTCGTCGAGCAACAGCACGCAATGCGGCTTCTTCGTGACGGCTTCGGTCAGCAGGCCGCCCTGGTCGAACCCAACGTAGCCCGGCGGCGCGCCGATCAGGCGGCTCACCGCGTGACGCTCCATGTATTCCGACATGTCGAAGCGGATCAGCTCGATGCCGAGCGTGAACGCGAGCTGGCGCGCCACTTCGGTCTTGCCGACGCCCGTCGGGCCGGAGAACAGGAACGAGCCGATCGGCTTGTCCATCTTGCCGAGGCCCGCACGCGCCATCTTGATCGATGCGGCGAGCGCATCGATCGCCGGATCCTGGCCGAACACGACGCTCTTCAGGTCGCGATCGAGCGTCTGCAGCTTGCTGCGATCGTCCTGCGACACGCTTTGCGCCGGCACGCGCGCGATCTTCGAGATGATTTCCTCGATCTCGCTCTTGCCGATCGTCTTCTTCTGCTTCGACTTCGGCAGGATGCGCTGCGCGGCGCCCGCTTCGTCGATCACGTCGATCGCCTTGTCCGGCAGGTGGCGGTCGGTGATGAAGCGTGCCGACAGTTCGGCCGCGGCCGACAGTGCGCCCGACGAATACTTGACGCCGTGATGCTCCTCGAAGCGCGACTTCAGCCCGCGCAGGATCGCGACCGTCTGCTCGACGGTCGGCTCGCTCACGTCGACCTTCTGGAAGCGCCGCGACAGCGCCGCATCCTTCTCGAAGATGCCGCGATACTCGGTGAACGTGGTCGCGCCGATGCACTTGAGCGTGCCCGACGACAGCGCCGGCTTCAGCAGGTTCGACGCGTCGAGCGTGCCGCCCGATGCGGCGCCCGCGCCGATCAGCGTGTGGATCTCGTCGATGAACAGGATCGCGTGCGGACGCTCCTTCAGCTCCTTCAGCACCGTCTTCAGACGCTGCTCGAAGTCGCCGCGATACTTGGTGCCCGCGAGGAGCGCGCCCATGTCGAGCGAATACACCTGCGCGTTCGCGAGGATGTCCGGCACTTCGCCGCGCGTGATGCGATAGGCGAGCCCTTCCGCGATCGCGGTCTTGCCCACCCCCGCTTCGCCCACGAGCAGCGGATTGTTCTTGCGGCGGCGGCACAGCACCTGCACGACGCGCTCGACCTCCGGCTCGCGGCCGATCAGCGGATCGATGCGGCCGTCCTTCGCCATCTGGTTCAGGTTCTGCGTGAACTGCGCGAGCGGCGTTTCCTTCTGCGCGTTCGCGTCTTCGCTTTCCGCGTTCGCGTCGGTCGACTTCGCGGCTTCGCCGCCGTTCGTCTTCGCGATGCCGTGCGAAATGAAGTTCACGACGTCCAGGCGCGTGACGCCCTGCTGCTGCAGGTAGTAGACGGCGTGCGAATCCTTCTCGCCGAAGATCGCGACCAGCACGTTCGCGCCGGTGACTTCCTTCTTGCCGTTCGACGTCGACTGGACGTGCATGATCGCGCGCTGAATCACGCGCTGGAAACCGAGCGTCGGCTGGGTATCGACATCGTCGGTACCGGGGACGGTCGGTGTGTTGTCGTGGATGAAATTGCGCAGGTTCTGACGCAAGTCCTCGATGTTGGCCGCACACGCGCGCAACACCTCGGCTGCCGTCGGATTATCCAGCAGGGCCAGCAGCAGATGCTCGACCGTAATGAACTCATGGCGCGCCTGGCGTGCTTCCATGAACGCCATGTGCAGGCTGACTTCCAATTCCTGGGCAATCATGCTTCCTCCATCACGCACTGCAGCGGATGCCCGGCCTGCCGCGCATGGGTAACGACTTGCTCAACCTTGGTCGACGCGATGTCCCGCGTATAGACCCCACATACCCCTCGCCCTTCACGATGGACCTTCAGCATGATCTGCGTGGCCGTCTCGCGATCCTTCTTGAAATACTCCTGTACGACCATCACGACGAACTCCATCGGCGTGAAGTCGTCGTTCAGCAGCACCACCTTGTACATCGAAGGCGGCTTGAGCTTCTGCTGCTTGCGTTCCAGGACGGTGCTGTCCTGCTTGTCCGGGATAATCGCCATACACCCATTCTAAACAACTCGGACAGGCCCGCAATCCTGCCATTACCCGACCGACCGGCCGGCGCCCTCCCTGGTTCCCGACGACATGCGATCGTCTTCGCACCATACGAAAGCCGGCTGCGGTGCCGGCTTTCACGCGTGGCGCGGAACACGAACCGTCAGGGGGAGACTACACCGGACCGTCGCATCCGCATCCAGTATCCCACAAGCCGGGACGACTCGATCGCGTGTCACTCGAGCCTGGTATATGAGCCGATTATGCGACTTTTCAAGTCCGCGCGCTTGGGGGCATGCTGCGAAGCAAAGCCGGAAAAACCCTGAAAATGGGTTCTTTACAACGGCCCTCTAACCGTCTAAAAATTCCGCTTGACACTCAAATAAAGAGCGCCAACAATCAAGCTGGCACTTTTTTATTTTGCCAGTCGGCGAATTGAAAGAGGGCCGAAGGTGAGCTTGTGAGGGGGGAACGGCTGTATTTTCCGGTCGTTTAGCTTTTCGAGCGTGCTCGTGGTATGTAGCAGCGACTGTGTGACAGGGGAAGTAGGAAAATGGCAACTGGTATCGTTAAGTGGTTCAACGACGCGAAGGGCTTCGGTTTCATCACTCCCGACGAGGGCGGTGAGGATCTGTTTGCGCACTTCTCGGCCATCAACATGCAGGGCTTCAAGACCCTGAAGGAAGGCCAGAAGGTGAGCTTCGAGGTCGTCCAAGGCCCGAAGGGCAAGCAAGCGTCGAACATCCAGGCCGCATAAAGGCACCGGATATCTGACGAAGAAACCCGGCATTGCGCCGGGTTTCTTTTTTTTGCGTCTCTGGTTTTGTTATTTCAATCGTCACCTTCTTTTCGATTGACTCCCCGATTCGCACAATTGCGGTGAAACTAACGCGATTGTCGGATGAGGCATACAGATGGTCAGGCGTTCGCACACGACGGAGTGCCATGCGGCGAACTTGCGGGCTTGCCGCTGCGGACGAACGCCCTACGCCTGCCGCGCGTGGCTTACCAGCTGTACGACGCGCCCGCACCCCACGTCGTCGAAGCCGAACTGATCCCGGCTCCAGCGCGCACCTTCAGGTTTTCGCCGATCCGCACCGACGCGCCGAGCGCGACGGCCTGGTAGCCGAGATAGCTGCCCATGCCGACGCCCACTGCGATCGTCTTGCCCAGATCGACATCCGGAATCATCGACAATGCGGTCGCCGCGGCCACACCGCTGTACGCGCGCCGGGCTACTGCGTTCAACTGCTTCAGGTTGACCGCGTCGTGAGGCAGAACTGCGTCGGCGACGTTCGCGAGCTTGCGCTCTTGCCCCGGCGCCCCGATCGACACGGTGTCGTCACGATCGGCAATCGAGCCGTGGCCGAGCGCAACCGAATTCCGGCCGGTCGCGACCGCGTTCGTGCCGAGCGCCGTGCTGTTCGTGCCTGACGAGGACGCCCCGGCGCCGAAGCTCGCGCTGCCGTCGCCGAGGGCCATTGCGTTCGTGCCCATTGCCGTCGAATCGCTGCCGCTCGCCCGCGCGCGCGCGCCGGTTGCCGTGCTGTCCTTTCCGGACGCCTGCGAATCTGCACCTGCTGCCGTGCTCGAGTCGCCGGTTGCCTTCGAGCGCGCGCCGTTGGCCGTGCTGTCCTTGCCGGACGCCTCCGAATCTGCACCTGCCACCGTGCTCGAGTCGCCGGTTGCCTTCGAGCGTGCGCCGTTGGCCGTGCTGTCCCTGCCCGACGCCTGCGAGTCTGCACCTGCTGCCGTGCTCGATTCGCCGGTTGCCGTCGAGCGCGCGCCGTTGGCCGTGCTGTCCCTGCCCGACGCCTGCGAGTCTGCACCTGCTGCCGTGCTCGATTCGCCGGTTGCCGTCGAGCGCGCGCCGTTGGCCGTGCTGTCCTTGCCCGACGCCTGCGAATCTGCACCTGCTGCCGTGCTCGATTCGCCGGTTGCCGTCGAGCGCGCGCCGTTGGCCGTGCTGTCCTTGCCGGACGCCTCCGAATCTGCACCTGCCACCGTGCTCGATTCGCCGGTTGCCTTCGAGCGTGCGCCGTTGGCCGTGCTGTCCTTGCCCGATGCCTCCGAATCTGCACCTGCCGCCGTGCTCGAGTCGCCGGTTGCCTTCGAGCGCGCGCCGTTGGCCGTGCTGTCCTTGCCCGATGCCTCCGAATCTGCACCTGCCGCCGTGCTCGAGTCGCCGGTTGCCTTCGAGCGTGCGCCGTTGGCCGTGCTGTCCTTGCCGGACGCCTCCGAATCTGCACCTGCTGCCGTGCTCGAGTCGCCGGTTGCCTTCGAGCGTGCGCCGTTGGCCGTGCTGTCCTTGCCCGACGCCTGCGAATCTGCACCTGCTGCCGTGCTCGAGTCGCCGGTTGCCTTCGAGCGTGCGCCGTTGGCCGTGCTGTCCTTGCCCGATGCCTCCGAATCTGCACCCGCCGCCGTGCTCGAGTCGCCGGTTGCCTTCGAGCGCGCGCCGTTGGCTGTGCTGTCCTTGCCTGACGCCTCCGAATCTGCACCCGTTGCCGTGCTCGAATCGCCGGTCGCCTTCGAACGCGCGCCGTTGGCCGTGCTGTCCTTGCCCGACGCCTCCGAATCTGCACCCGTCGCCGTGCTCGAATCGCCGGTCGCCGTCGAGCGCGCACCGTTGGCCGTGCTGTCCTTGCCCGACGCCTCCGAATCTGCACCCGTCGCCGTGCTCGAGTCGCCGGTTGCCGATGCGTTCACACCGACTGCCGTACTCCCTGCCCCGGATGCATTCGAATTCTTGCCAACCGCGACACTGTCCTTGCCAGTGCCGGGGGACGGCAGCGAACCTTCGAGACGATTCTTCAGGTTCGAGACATCGCTCTGCAGGCCCGACAGCCTACCGTTGATCGTCGACACGCTACTTTCCAGCGAGTCCACCCGTTCGCCGATCGTTTGCGCGTTCGCGTCTACGAGCATCAATCCCAGCATGCCCGTCACACCGACCGCGATCGCACGCTTGGCGAGCACGCGTGCGGTATCCGAAGCGGAATGCCCGCCCTTCATTTTCCGCATGTTATTCGGACCACTAATTATTTTCATAAGATTCCTAACCAAATCCACATCAAAAATTCCGGCGTGAAACTTCATCCACCAAATCTCAATATTGTTCGCGCCGCACTTGCGCGTTTTGCCGAAACATCGGGAGACGATGATGCATCCGGTACTCCGGAAATGTCGCCCCTCCGTCGCGCCCGGCAATCCGAGCGTGTCACCTTCCGAGGTGATCGCGGACCAGTATAGGAAGCACGGAGGTCCCGGAAAATAGGACAAGTTCTATTTTGCATTCCGGCGCTAAGAGATCCTTTAAATCACGCGCCGGTTCGTATGCGCGGCCGATATAAAACGCGCGGTCGAGCGGGATACGAAAAAGCCGCGCACCGAATACGATGCGCGGCTTGTCTGCTGCATTCGATTTCGACCGTCGGCGGCACATGACATATCGTGCGCCGCCCACGGATCAAACGACTCGCAGTGTCCCCATCATCCCCAGATCTTCATGTTCGAGGATGTGGCAATGAAACATGCGCTCGCCCGGCTCGGCCTGCGACGTGAGAATCGTCACAAGCTCGCCGCTGCGCACGTTCACGGTATCCCGCCATGCGCGGAACGGCTCGGGCGTGCGCGTGCCGTCCGATGCGCGCTCGATCACCTGGAATTGCGTGCCGTGCAAATGGAACGGGTGATCCATGTCGGTCGCATTGCGGATCGTCCAGCGCTCGACGTCGCCGCGGCGGCTCGTCAACGTCGCGCGATGCGGTGCATAGGTCGCGCCGTTGATCGTGAAGCGCATCCCGGCCGGGCGGCCATGCGTCGGGCCGTTCATCATCGCGTCCATGTCCATCTCTTCGCCAAACGCGACTTCCTTGTGCGCGACCGGCTCGCCGAGCGCCGGCACCGCGCGCAGCGTCGCCGGCAGCGCGCGGGCGGCGGCCGGTGCGAACGCGACGTCGGCCAGCGGCAGCGCCGGATCGGGCGGCAGGCTGCCGTGGCCGTCGTCGTGCGACATCGCCATCTTGCGGCGGTCGTATTC
>Ga0105239_10008634_pt1 | contig 11549 bp, 9 predicted proteins | sample KBSC44metaG_FD_92761 | JGI IMG/M metagenome (GOLD analysis project Ga0105239, IMG submission 92761) | Corn rhizosphere microbial communities from Kellogg Biological Station, Michigan, USA - KBS C4-4 metaG | ecosystem: Host-associated > Plants > Roots > Rhizosphere > Soil | place: Michigan, USA...
ATTACCACATTATCGGCTATTTTAGCCTGTGGATGTATGTATGCTAAAGGCTGAATCATGCTTCTTCAGTTTTTGTTTTTTTAACTATTTGCGCCATTAATTCGGCCTCAACAACCACACGTTCGCCAACCATGCCTATCCCCTTCATTTGTGCAATTCCGCGCCTTATTGGTGCTATTAAATTGCAGTGGAATATAATCGTATCACCTGGTACTACCGGCGATTTAAACCGTGCATTTTCTATTTTAAGGAACAAGGTAATATAATTTTCCGGGTCGGGCACTGTATTCAGCACCAATATACCACCTGTTTGTGCCATGGCCTCAATCTGCAACACCCCGGGGAACAACGGTGTACCCGGAAAATGCCCCTGGAAAATACCCTCATTCATGGTTACGTTTTTCAACCCTACCACGTGGCTCTTTGTTAAATCAAGAATCTTGTCTATCATCAACATCGGATACCTGTGCGGCAATATTTTCATGATATCAACGGTATCATATACCGGTTTAGCGTTCGGGTCGTAAATTTTTATGTGCTTGCGGCTACGCTCCTTTTTTATTAAAGACTTTATCTTTTTGGCAAATGCCACGTTAGCGGCATGTCCCGGCCTTGCAGCCATTATATGCCCGCGCAACGGAACCCCAACCAATGCCAAATCGCCAATCATATCCAGCAGCTTGTGCCTTGCAGGCTCGTTTTGGTGGCGGAGCTCAATATTATTCAATATACCCTGCGGGGCAACCTTAATATCTTTACGGTTAAATACCCTTGCCAGGTGCGCCAGTTCTTCTTCATCAACTTCTTTGTCAACCACAACAATCGCGTTGTTCAGGTCGCCGCCTTTTATCAGGTTGTGCTGCAACAGCATTTCCAGTTCGTGCAAAAAGCAGAAGGTGCGGCACGAGGCAATTTCTTTGTTAAATTCGGCAATGGTTGATATACTGGCGTGTTGGCTGCCCAGTACCTGTGAGTTATAGTCGACCATGCAAGTAAAACGGTAGTCATCATCCAAAGGCATAGCTACCATCTCAACCTTACGGTCGGGTTCTGAGTAATGTATATTATAGGGAATGTGGTAATATTCGCGGTCGGCCTCCTGCTCAACAAGCCCCATATCTCTGATAGCATCAACAAACTGAATCGAGCTACCATCCATTATTGGGGTTTCCTGAGCATCCATATCTATCAGCACGTTATCTACTTCCAGCCCCACCAACGCGGCAAGTACGTGTTCAATTGTGCTTACGCTGGCGCCATTTTGGGTAATAGTAGTACCGCGTGAAGTATCAGTAACGTTGTCGCAATCGGCATCAATTATTGGCGACCCTTCCAAATCAACCCGCCTGAACTTATAGCCGTGATTTTCGGGCGCAGGGTTAAATGTAAGCGTAACACTTTGCCCGGTATGTAACCCGGTACCCGAAACCGACACCGGTGCTTTAATAGTTTTTTGTTTTACGTTCATCTTATAGTTGTCATTCGGTCATTAGGTCATTGAGTCATTAGCCCTGGCACATTACTATCAAACAGCCAATGAATAATGACTCGATGACCTAGTGACTTTTTCTAAGTTCTGCAATTATCTTTTCAAGCTCGTTAACTTTCTTTTCCAAATCAGGCAGGCGGTTTATTACAATTTGCGACCGCATGTGATTGGAGTACGGCTGCGCCGGTGAGCCCATCCATTTTTTATTTTCTTCGGCCAGCGTACGGCTTATGCCCGATTGCGCCTGTACCTGCGTGCCTTTAGCAATGCTGATATGACCAACGATGCCAACCTGTCCGCCGATAATGCAATTTTCGCCAACTTTGGTACTACCCGAAATGCCGGTTTGTGCCGCCACTACCGTGTTGCTCATGATTTCCACGTTGTGGGCCACCTGTATCAGGTTATCAAGCTTCACACCTTTACGGATAATGGTTGAGCCCATTGTTGCCCTGTCGATAGTTGTGTTTGAACCTATTTCAACATCATCTTCAATAACCACGTTCCCTATCTGCGCTATTTTGCTGTAAGTGCCGTCGCCAACGGGCGCAAAACCAAAACCATCGGCGCCGATAATAGTGCCGGAATGGATGATGACATTGTTCCCTATTTTGCAATCAAAATAAACTTTTACACCTGCAAACAGGGTAACGTTATCTGCCAGTACCACGTCATCTGCAATATAAGTTTGCGGGTATATTTTGCAATTGTTACCTATAGTTACGTTTGGCCCTATGTAGGAAAAAGCCCCCACATAAACATTCTCGCCAAGCTTTGCCGATGGGTGAATAAAGCAGGGCTGTTCAATGCCTGATTTATCAAGCTTCAGCTTGTTATACATGTCAAGCAGCATGGTTATGGCCATGTATGCATTCTCCACGCGGATAAGGGTAGGCTTAACTGGTTCGGCAAGTGCCTGCTCGTTATTTACAATAACAATTGAGGCGCCGGTGGTATAAAGGTATTGCTCGTATTTGGGATTAGCCAAAAACGAGAGCGAGCCGACCTGCGCCTCTTCTATTTTTCCCAGTTGATTTACCTGCACCGAGGGATCACCTTCAACTGTTCCATTAAGCATTAAAGCTAGTTGCTGTGCGGTAAATTGCATCCGGCAAATTTATGTGTTAATATTTAATTTTTATAGTGATTAGAGATTGGGGGCTGGAGATTAGTTTTAACGGCTAACTAATCACTAATCTCCGGTCTCTAATCTCTAGCAACCAACTCCTTTTTATAGCAAACAATATACTTCTTCACCGTTTTTGCCAGCGCTTCCAGGTTGGAATTATCACTGGCCTGTGTGATATCTTTTATCGAGCCGTCCTTCATCAGGATGCAGATATTTCCATCGTCGGAGCGATAGGCCTTATTGCGGATGGAATCTGTAAAGACAAAGTATGATGCTTCGTGCTCGCTGATATTATATTTCTTAACCGCTTTTTGTACCAAGCTGGTTACAAATTCGGCGTCAGGCGGTTCGTTGGTGATATCAACCTTATATAAATCGCGCTGAACAAGGTCGGTGCAGAGTTTCGACAATACAAAATCTTTGTGTGTAGCCCATATTTTTACAGCTGCCATAATATCAGTATCGTCAAGACTGGCGAAGGTTTCCAGGTAATGGTCTTCGCTCATAAATGCCTCCCGGCTCACCGGTTTCTTTAAAAACATGCTCAATGCCGGCGTTGTAAAAACTTCTTCGCCCTGCAGGGCCAGCTCGCGGCTGCGTTTTAATATTTTTACCAGCAACTGCTCAGCAGCAATTACCGTTTTATGCAGGTAAACCTGCCAGTACATCAGCCGGCGGGCAATCAGGAACTTTTCGATTGAATAAATGCCTTTCTCTTCCACCACAATCTCATCATCAACAACGTTGAGCATCTTAATAATACGGTCGGAACTAATAACGCCTTCAGACACGCCCGTAAAAAAACTGTCGCGGTTTAGATAATCCATCCTGTCCATATCCAATTGGCTCGAAACCAGTTGATGCAAAAAGCGGCGCGGGTATTTATCCTCAAATATTTCAATAGCCATACTTAGCTGACCGTTGAACTGCCGGTTAAGCCTTTGCATTATCATAGTTGAAATATCCTCATGCGAAATTTGTTCAACTATGCTTTCTTCCAGCGCGTGCGAAAATGGGCCGTGGCCAATATCATGCAATAATATAGCTATCGTAACTGCTTCCTCTTCATCATCGCTGATGGCGTGGCCCTTATTGCGCAGTGTTTCAATAGCCATACTCATTAAATGCATTGCGCCCAGGGCATGATGAAAACGGGTATGCAGCGCGCCGGGATAAACCAAATGCGTCATCCCCACCTGCTTAATATAGCGCAGCCGCTGAAAATAGGGATGTTCAATAAGGTCGAATATCAGTTCCGTTGGGATGCTGATAAAACCGTAAACCGGGTCGTTAATTATTTTCTTTTTATTCAATTTGGATATAAGCTGTGCAAAAATGTTAAATAAAGGTAATAGCAGTGTCGTCTATTTGTTAATTTATGTTAATACCTTTAATAATTAATAACAAAAGCCGTGCTTTGCGGTTATTACTTCTCTGATTTCACCGATTATAAGGCGATTTCAACTATTGAAATATTACACCGATTGGGCAACGATTAGCTGGTTTAATCCCATTAAATCAGTAAATCTTTAAATCCCGGTCAAAATATACATACCATGCAGGATACCACTATATTATGGGCCGATGACGAAATTGACCTTTTAAAACCCCATGTACTGTTTTTAACCGAAAAGGGCTATAAACTTACTACGGTAACTAACGGCAACGACGCTGTTGAGGCTTTCAAAAATAACCATTTCGATTTGGTTTTTTTGGATGAAAATATGCCTGGGTTAACGGGGCTGGAAACACTGTCGCAGATAAAAAACATCAATAATGATGTACCTATTGTTTTGATTACCAAAAACGAGGAAGAGTATTTGATGGAGGATGCCATCGGCTCAAAAATTGACGACTACCTTATTAAGCCGGTAAACCCAAAACAAATACAGCTAACCATAAAAAAACTTACTGAAAACAAGCGCCTGGTTACCGAAAAAACGACCATGGCTTACCAGCAGGATTTCCGCAACCTTGGAATGACGCTTAACGAAAACTTGAGCTACCAGGAATGGATTGATGTATACAAAAAATTAATATTCTGGGAGCTTAGCCTCGAGAAACTGGAGGATGCCGGTATGCACGAAATACTGACCCTTCAAAAAGCCGAGGCCAATGTGCAGTTCTGCAAGTTTGTTGAACGTAATTACGTGCGCTGGCTTAAAGAGCCGGAAAACGCCCCTACCAATTCATCGCAATTATTTAAAAAGAAGGTTTTTCCTTTGCTGGACGGAAAAGGTCCGGTGTTTTTTATCCTGATTGATAATTTACGGTACGACCAGTTTAAAATCATCAACCCAATTTTAACCGAATACTTCAGGCTGGAAGAGGAAGATGCCTACTACAGCATTTTACCTACAGCTACCCAATACGCGCGTAACTCTATCTTCTCGGGTTTGATGCCTTTGGATATGGAAAAACGCTATCCCGAAATGTGGCAAAACGACGAGGACGAAGGTGGCAAAAACCTGTATGAGGGCGATTTTATAACAGACCAGATAAAACGCGTTTTAAGGCGCGACGTTAAGCACTCGTACAACAAAATTTTAAATATTGACGAGGGCCGCGCACTTAACGAATCGGTAAGCAATCTGATGCAAAACGAGCTGAACGTGGTGGTTTACAACTTTGTTGATATGCTGAGCCACGCCCGTACCGATATGCAAATGATACGCGAACTGGCCAGCGACGATGCCGCCTATCGTTCATTAACGCTGTCGTGGTTTGAGCATTCGCCGTTATTTGATTTGCTGAAGTTTTTGGCGTCGAAGCAAGTACGGGTAGTTATCACAACCGACCATGGCACCATAAGGGTACGCAACCCCAGTAAAATTGTCGGCGACAGGAATACCAATACCAACCTGCGCTACAAACAGGGTAAAAACTTGAATTTTAACCCCAAGGAAGTATTCCATGTACGCAACCCGCATGACGCGATGCTGCCCAAACTACACGTGAGCAGCAGCTTTGTATTTGCCAAGGAAGACAGCTACTTTGTTTACCCAAACAACTACAATCACTTTGTTAACTTTTATAACGAGACATTCCAGCATGGAGGTATTTCGTTAGAGGAGATGCTGATACCTATTGCGGTGTACGGGCCTAAGTAAAATTTATTAAATTTGACAGCTATTTGTCAATGCTTTAGTTTCTGAACCATGATTCGCTCGATTTGAAGATTCTCTTGATTCTTATCATGGCAATCTATTAATCCTAAAAATCATGGTTCAGACAAAAAGCGAGTAATATTTTATGCATCTTACCGCAACTACCCCAGCTGAACTCCCCGCCATTGCATCCGAAATAATTTCATTTGCAGCCAACTCCCGTATTTTCCTTTTTTATGGCGATATGGGCGCGGGTAAAACCACGCTTATTAAATCGTTATGTGAATGTTTGGGAACTACTGAACCGGTTACCAGTCCCACATTTTCAATTGTGAACGAATACATCGGCACAAAAAATAAAATTTACCATTTCGATTTTTACCGGCTTAAGAATCAAACCGAGGCACTTGACATGGGCTACGAGGAATATTTTTACTCAGACGCTTACTGTTTTATTGAGTGGCCCGAAAAAATACCCGATTTATTGCCGGCGCATTATAACCGGATTATCATAAAGGTACAGGCCGACAATTCGCGGCAGATAACTATTGAGCAAATTTAATTTACACTTAAAGCGATTTTTGCTTAACTTCATCAGCCAGAAAATAATACACAATGAGCTTAGGGAAATATAGTGGATTTTCGGACCTTGCCAAACAAGCCTTGATGCAACCCCAGGAATCGATGCTGGAGGTTAAAAACAAAAAAAACAAACTTTATATAGGTATACCAAAAGAAGTTTCTTTCCAGGAAAACCGGATCCCGCTTACTCCTTTGTCCGTGGCTTTATTGATAAATAATGGTCACGAGGTAATGCTGGAAAGCAATGCCGGACAGGCCGCGAATTTTTCGGATAAGGACTACAGCGAACAGGGCGCGCATATTGTTTACGATACTAAAAAAGTATATGAGGCCGACCTTATTATAAAAATTGCCCCGCCAACACTGGCCGAAATTGAGCTGATGAAGCCCGGTCAGACCCTTATATCCGCGTTGCAGATGTCGACATTGAAGGCCGACATTGTAAATGCGTTAATCAACAAAAAAATTACAGCGCTTTGTTTTGAGCACCTGCGCGACGAGGGTGGCTCGTTAAGCGTGGTGCGGGCGATGAGTGAAATTGTTGGCGCCACATCTATATTAATTGCGGGCGAATACTTAAGCAATGTTTTTGACGGTAAAGGCTTAATGCTTGGTGGCATCACCGGTGTTCCGCCAACAGAGATTGTGATATTAGGTGCCGGAACGGTCGGCGAATATGCTGCGCGTACGGCTATTGCACTTGGCGCCGAAGTAAAAGTCTTCGACCCTTCCATTTATAAATTGCGCCGCTTGCAAAACAATATTGGCACCCGCGTATTCACATCGGTTGTGCAGCCAATTGTTTTACAAAAGGCTATTACCACTTGTGATGTAGCCATAGGCGCCATGCGCGCCGAAGATGGCCGCAGCCCATGCATTGTATCAGAGGCTACAGTTAGCCGCATGAAACCAAACTCGGTTATTATTGATGTAAGTATTGACCAGGGCGGTTGTTTTGAAACATCAGAGGTAACCAACCATACCCACCCTGTTTTTCGCAAGCATGATGTTATACATTACTGCGTGCCAAACATTGCTTCGCGGGTTGCACGTACTGCCACTTATGCACTCACCAATATTTTCGCACCCATACTGCTTGACATAGGCGAGCACGGCAGTTTAAAAGATCTGATCTGGGCAAAATCGGGTATGCGCGATGCGGTTTATATTTACAAAGGCCAGCTTACCAACAAACATATCGGCGAGCGTTTTTCAATTCCCTGTAAAGATCTTGACCTGCTAATTGTTTCTCACCGCTAAATATGAAACATATTATTCTGCCCGCAATTTTTACATTAATCATGAGCAGTGCACTCGGTCAGCATTATAAATATATCGACAGCTCGAAAGTAATGGGCCCGGCAAAATATGCAGCCGATATTAAACACAATCCAGAAACCCGGCTGGTCGAAATAAAAAAGTACGTCCCGGGTATTGCGCTCGATATACGATACGCAACCACCAATAACTTTACCCACCACCGCATGTACCCGCAGGCACGGGCTTTTGCACGGTTACCAGTGGTACTGGCGTTAAAAGATGTACAGGAAGAGTTGAAAGCAAAAGGCCTCGGTCTTAAAATATACGATGGTTACCGCCCCTACTCAATAACCGAGAAATTTTACGAGATAGCCGCCGACACTAATTTTGTTGCCGACCCACGAAAAGGTTCGAAACACAACCGGGGGTGCGCTATCGATCTTAGCCTGATCGACTTAAAAACGGGAAAAGAGTTAGATATGCCGACTGGTTTTGATAGCTTTAGCCGCAAAGCGGCAGCCAATTACCCCGATTTAACCCCGTTGCAAATAGCCAACCGCGAGTTGCTAAAGAACGTTATGCAGGCCCACGGGTTTAAGGTGATCGCTACAGAATGGTGGCACTATGATTTTAACGGCTGGGCAAAATATCCGCTGCTTGATATCCCCTTCGCAACAATTTAATAACGCCGATTTAAAACTTCGGGGCAAACATTTTTGGCTATTAAATATTCAGTATATAATAGTTAATAAACGGGAACAGAATTTAATTCACAATGGCATTTAAAGCAGGCATGAAAGTTTTCAGCATAGCGTATGTAAAAGAGCTCTGGAAAATACTGGTGGCTACCTTTATGGGGTTTATCAGCGATAATGGGCTTAAATTAAGCGCGTCGTTGGCCTATTATACCATTTTTTCGATAGCTCCGCTGTTAATCCTTATTATTTCGATAGCAGGTGTAGTTTGGGGGCAGGATGCTGCATCAAACAAATTGTACCCGCAAATTGCACATTACGTTGGTAAGGACGCTGCGCTGCAAATACAGGATGTATTAGCAAAACTACAGCTGTCCGGCAAATCAAATACCGCAGTAACAATCGGAATAATAACCTTACTTGTTGGCGCAAGCAGTATTTTTATCGAAATACAGGATTCGCTTAATATCATATGGCGGGTTAAGGCTAAACCCAAAAAAGGGTGGCTTAAACTTATTCAAAACCGGTTTATTTCTTTTTCATTGATTATCAGTCTCGGGTTTTTAATGCTGGTGTCGTTGGTGATAAGTGTAATAATGAACGCGGTGAGCCAATGGATCACTCACTTTTTACCCGCATTAACAACACTGCTTTTAAACCTGGTAAACCTTGGCATTACGCTGGTAATTATTTCGGTGCTTTTTGGTATAATATTCAAATTTTTGCCCGATGTAAAAATCAAGTGGAGGGATGTGCGTTCCGGGGCATTTTTTACAGCAATTCTGTTTATGGTAGGGCAATCGCTTATCACCTTATATATACAGTATTACGCAAAAAGTTCTGCTTACGGGGCTGCAGGATCAATTTTGATCATCCTTGTCTGGATATATTACACCGCGGCAATTTTGTACATAGGCGCCGAGTTTACCCAGGTTTATGCCGAAGCCATAGGCAGCCATATTGAACCTGCAGACTATGCTGTAAGCGTGCAACAAACCGAGGTGCTGAAAGAAGTAGCCACGTTGCCGGCCCAAAACCCCCAGCTCAAGGGAACGTTGAAGCCGGAGAAGAAGGTTGAATGAGTTGATTTAGTTAGATTTGGTTGATTAAGTTAGGTGCTGTTAACCTAATCAACCACTCACCTAATCAACTAATATTCATCGTGTATAAAAGTAATTATCCTCACTATTTCATCCCTTATTTCGGCAACCGGACGGGTGAAATTGTTGTTCATGAACGCAAATGCCAACCTCTTTCCTTTTTTGGTAACGAGGTAACCACTTTGGTTATAATTATTGGAAAATGAACCGGTTTTTGCCCATACAAACGGCTGCCCATTTTCGGTCTTGTAAATCTTACGGATGCTGCCTGTTAAACCGCCGGCTGGCAAAAGGCTGTGCACCAGGCCGTCGTTTTTCTTCTCTTCCAGTATCTTACCTAACAGGGCTACAATGCTGCGCGGCGTAAACAGGTTGTATCGCGACAGCCCCGAGCCATCAACCCATTGCGACGCATCCGGTAAATCATTTAGGAAATGGGCTTTTGAGTAGTTAATCACTGAATCAGTATTCAGCATGGAGAATTTTTGAGATGAGCAAATCAGCAGCAATTGCTCGGCAATAAAATTGTCGCTGGGCTGCAGCATGCGCCTGTAAACCGAATCGGCATTAGCATTGTAAATTGTTTTGGCATTTGCAGGCAATGGGATATGTACTATCGTAACGGGCTGCTTCAAGGTATCCTGTAATAGTTCGGCCGTCAGGACTTCGCTTACTTTCCAGGGCACCTCCTGCTTAAAGTTTTTGGGCAAAGCCATAAAAGGGTAAACGAATGTGTTGCTTAAAAGGTCGCGTTTTATCCTGAATGTTACTGGGCGATAAAACGTATCGCATTTCAAATATTTCTTCAGGTAGGCCGGTTTTATTTGCAGCGAATCATTTTTATCGGCATAAATAAGGGCCACATTGTCTTCAACCGGCAGTTCGTTTATTTCGGCCTGGTAATAGTCATTGTAATCGTCCCAGGCCCAGCCCGGTCCAAAAATCTGGCCCGTATAATTGCCAGGCGAAAAGAATAGTTTTTTGCCGCTGTTCTTTAAAAAATCAAACCCGTTTACGCCTTTTAAATCGCTATGCAAAAATGAAGGATCACCTGTACCCCAAAAAATCAGCGAGTCGCCTTTGGTAACGTATCTAAGTGCAGGAACCGAGTCGCCAAGCATCTTCAGGCAGGTATAAAAGGTAAACAACTTGGTGTTTGATGCCGGGTTAAAATATTTATCGCTGTTAAGCGCGTACACCATTTTCTTATTATCCAAATCGTACAATGCAAAGCCTGTAAAATGGTCTTTCGTTACCGGGGTATGCGCAAACTGTCTTTTTATTTGTCGTTTACGTATTTTATCGGCACAGCCATAGCCAAAACACATTAAAAGGCTGAAACCAAGCGTTATTATTTTAAATACATTCCGCTGCATTGATGTTAATTTTATATGATTAATTTGTACGTTTGATAACCAAATATAAACGTTTGTTGATTAGGCTATTCCATACCACAAAACGCGCCATCCAAATTAGGGCCGCGTTGTGTTTTACTGTGCTGCTGTTGTCGCTTTGCTGTTGGCATTCAACTGCAAATGCCCAATATTTCGACCTGAAAGATAACAGAAAACATGTTACTGTTCCTTTTAAAATGATAAGGGACATGATCGTCATTCAGGTTAACATTAATAACAAGGGCCCTTTTAATTTTATTTTAGACACCGGCGTCGGTCTGATGCTGATAACCGACCCCAAATTGGTCGATTCGATAAACATAGTTAACAAACGTATTTTAAAGATAAATGGCATTGGCGACGGCGAGGCTTACGAAGCCTATGTTACATCGGCCTTAGACATTCAAATTCGCGGCCTGAAAAGTTATGATGTGGCAGCAGCCATTTTAAAGGAAGACCATTTTGGCCTGTCCAACTACGCGGGTATACCTATTCACGGATTGTTAGGCTACGAGTTTTTTAATAACCTGGCGGTTAAAATTGAATTTTCTGACAGCACGCTGTCTGTTTCTAAAGCAAAAGATATCCGGTTGTATAAAAAGGGAACAAAAATACCGATGTCTGTTCAAGACCGGAAGCCTTATATACATACAAAGGTCACCTATACCGATGGCAGCAAGGTGGATGCAAAACTTGTGCTTGACCTGGGTGCCGGCCATGCGCTATCGCTTGAAAACGCTATTGTAAAACATGGCCTTCCTTCAAAATTTATTGCAGCCAACCTGGGCCTGGG
>Ga0105239_10008635_pt1 | contig 11546 bp, 11 predicted proteins | sample KBSC44metaG_FD_92761 | JGI IMG/M metagenome (GOLD analysis project Ga0105239, IMG submission 92761) | Corn rhizosphere microbial communities from Kellogg Biological Station, Michigan, USA - KBS C4-4 metaG | ecosystem: Host-associated > Plants > Roots > Rhizosphere > Soil | place: Michigan, USA...
ATTCACGATGACAGCGGCCGGGTTGTATATCACTTCGGGTCGCAGATCGACCGCACAGACTATCGCAGGATCCAGTCTCTCGAAGACTCCGAGCACCGGCTCCTTCTAGAGGTGGATCATCGCGCCAACAATGTACTTGCCCTGGTCGACAGCATCGTTCGGCTTACGCGATCAGAGGATGCCGCCTTATACGCGGCCTCCGTACAGAAGCGTGTGCAATCTCTCGCTCGGGCTCATACTTTGCTAGCCCGCCGCGGCTGGCATCTGATTCCGCTGCGGGAAGCCATTCAAACCCAGATTGAGCCCTACGGGGCGACACGCGCGGTCCTGAATGGGCCGGACGTCATGCTTGCAGCTCACGCTGTCCAACCGCTTGCCTTGTTTATTCATGAGCTGGCCGTAAACGCCGCATCGCATGGCGCGCTCTCGCGCGACACTGGTCAGGTCGCAATCAGTTGGAACGAAATTCCGCAAACCAAAGGCCTGGCGCTCGTTTGGGAAGAAACCGGAGGCCCGCCGCCAGCGAGGCTGCGAAAGGCAGGTTTTGGTACTGTGATCGCCGAAGCTACGATACGGCGACAACTTCAAGGGTCTACCGAGCGGGAATGGTCAGACCGCGGTGTAAGGGTCGTCGTCGAGGTGCCGAACGTCACCAGCCAGACATAGCAACCAGTTCACCGTTTCATACGCGAGCGATGGGAGCAGCAAGGCTGGTCGGCCAGCGCCGCCTCGAAGTCCACGCTGATCAGGACGACAAGAACCAAAGGAAGTTCATCGTCAAACGGTGCCTGCCGTCCACAAAGTCAGTTTCGGTCAACGGCTAATGCGATCTCCTTCACGATGACCATAAGCAGCTCCTCGATCACGACCGGCACGCGGCGGGCAGCACGGTCAAAAAACCGGGCGCACGCCATCAGGGCTGTGCTTGTCGAAATACATCAAGACGAGGGACCCACTTTGCGGGCCCCTCCTTTGCAAGCCTGAAAGACCCAGCCTTACAGTTTGACCGCTGCTTCTCGTGCCCACAGCCGCAGAGCCCGGCAACTTTCAATGAAATCCCTGGCACTCGCCTTGTCAGCTAGCGGCAGCATTCCTTCGTCAGCCCCGGGCTCAACGCCCGCTTTGGCCAGAAGCGGCACGGCGCCGGGCGTGAAGCCGATGAACTTGCAATGAGAAAAAGCATCCGCCACGAAATCGCGAGCCGCCGCTTCGCCGGCCAGCAGATTGGCACTCTCTTCGGTAAGCAGGATGGCGACCGCGTCAAACAACACCGAAGGGCCACCATCGATCATGTGCTTGGCCAGGATCTTAGTGCCATCGCTCGCCACCGCGCCGCCGGCCTTTGCCGCGATGACTTCCATGGCGGCCCCTTCATTCTCAATGGCGGCCTGTAAGGCCTTGAAGACACCCGCGTCCGTGCCGGTGCCAATCAGGACACCCACCTTGCGACCTGCAAAGCTCTGGGGACCATTGGCAATGATACTCAGCGCCGGCGAGGACTTGAGATCTGTCCGCGGGGGTACAGCGGCGTCGGCCGGCTTCGGCATCTCGGTTATGCCAAGCTTGTCGGCGACCGTGACGGCGAGCCCCTCGTCGATGTTCAGCAAGTGCGCGATCATCCGCTCGCGGATGGCTGGGGTTTCAACCTTGCTCAGTTCAAAGGTCAAGGCCTGAGCGATGTGGCGTTGCTCAGGTGGGGTCTGGCTGTTGAAGAACTGGGCAGCCTGGCTGTAATGGTCGGCGAAACTTTCGGGACGCAGCCTGACTTTTTGGCCTTCCTCTCCGTCAGCGAAGGACCGGAATCCGCGCTCAGGGGACTCGCGCGGGCCGACGCCGAATGAATTCGGCTGGTAGTTGGCCCGTCCGACCGGATTACGCATCGCCATATGGCCGTCCTGCTGGAAATGATGGAAGGGGCATTTCGGCGCGTTGATCGGTAGATGAGTGAAATTGGGGCTGCCCAGGCGTTTCAGCTGGGTGTCGAGGTAGGAGAAGTTGCGCCCCTGCAGCAGCGGATCGTTGCTGAAGTCGACGCCCGGCGGAACATTCTGGGTCATGAATGCGACCTGTTCGGTCTCGGCGAAGAAATTATCCGGCATGCGATCCAGAACAAGACGCCCGACGGGTATTGGCGGCAGGATCTCCTCGGGAATGATTTTTGTCGGATCAAGGATGTCGAACTCGAAATTGTCGGCAAACTCCTGATCGAACAATTGCAGGCATAGCTCCCATTCGGGGAAATCGCCGGCTTGGATGGCATTCCAGAGGTCCCTCCGATGGAAATCCGGATCGGCGCCATTGATCTTGACCGCTTCGTTCCAAACCACCGATTGCATGCCAAGCTTCGGCTTCCAGATGAATTTCACGAACGTGGATTCATCGGCAGCGTTGACAAGCCGGAAGGTGTGCACCCCGAACCCTTGCATGAAGCGAAAAGAGCGCGGAATGGCGCGATCCGACATCACCCACATGATCATGTGCATCGATTCCGGCGTCAGGCTGATAAAATCCCAGAACGTGTCGTGCGCCGATTGAGCTTGCGGGAAGTCGCGGTCAGGCTCCGGCTTGACCGAATGGATTACGTCGGGAAACTTGATCGCGTCCTGAATGAAGAACACCGGGATATTGTTTCCCACGATGTCCCAGTTGCCCTCTTTGGTGTAAAGCTTCACGGCAAATCCGCGGACGTCGCGGGCGAGATCGAATGACCCCTTGCTGCCGGCCACCGTCGAGAACCGGACGAATGCCGGCGTTTTTTCTCCAGCTCGCTGGAAGATGTCGGCGCGGGTATATTTTGCGAGAGACTCGTAGGTTTCGAAAAAGCCGTGGGCGCCATAGCCACGCGCATGCACCACCCTCTCAGGGATGCGCTCATGGTCGAAATGAAAAATCTTCTCGCGGAAATGAAAATCCTCAATCAGTGTGGGGCCACGTGCGCCAATCTTGAGAGTAGTCTGATCATTAGAGACCGGGCCGCCCTGGGCTGTTGTCAGGACGTCGATGTCACCCTGCGCGACCTGATGCAATTCCCCTCCCTGACCTCTGACCAAGGTCAAGTCGTGGACGGTGGCTGTCGGTGCGTTGGCTTCGGCTGCCGGCTTGCGTGCCATGGTGCTCTCCTTCTGAAACGCTTGAGAATGACGGGCTCAGATTTCGGAATGCGGTGATTGTTCCAGTCCGGCCGAGGCGTGTTGCAACTCGGAAAAATCGACCGAGGCGACGATGTCGCCGCGACGGTTCCGCGCCCTGACGGCCCATCCCACCGGTGCTTCACCCCGAGACAGGGCGTCTTTCCACAAATCCTGCGCCGATCGCCTGCATTCGTCGCGGACCGCGTCCAGATTGGGAAAGACCAGGCCACCCACCTCACGGATCTCTCCATTGTCCTGATACTCAAGCCGATACGCGTCCCCAGCATCGGCCATCGGCCGTTCGGCAGAATTCTCTTCGTCAACACCAAATTTGGCGGCGTGCAGAAGCATGACCTTGGATTTCTCGATCAGCTCCTCGGGCGACAAGATCCCTTGCTGGGCAACAGTAACGGTTATGTTGTCACCACCCTCGCCGCGGAATTCCACAACGTTGTCGCAGACGACGATTTCCAGCACTTCCATGGCAATGTTCCCTTCACATCTGGTCGTTGTAAGGCTGTTTGGTGATCCCAACCTGTTTGGCCAGCTCTGAAAACGGCGGCACGCTGGCTTCCAACTGGCTCGTGTTGGCCAGTTGCAACAGCCGCAAAGGAAAGCAGATGGCATCGCGGTTGGCCGGTGACATATCTTCGAACAGCCGCTCATCGCCGGTGAACGAGGCTTCCGCGGTCTTCAATGCCTTGTCGATATCGTCGATGGTGAGTAGTCCCTTACGAACCAAGGCGTTGTTGATCGCTGCGACCGCCATCAGCAGTCCCTCCAGCTGAAGGTTGGCGACGTTCATGGACCTTCTCCGTGACATGGCTCCAATGGTGGTGTTGATGCCGTAGGGATCCTGATGTTCATCCAGGGCTCGGCGGGACCGGGTCTGCTATCACGACGCGTCACGACTTGGATCTCCTTCGGGAACGTCGGACAACTTTCCACACCAAACGAGGTTCCAGGGTCGTCATGCAATAAAGCGCGTGGCCGCCGCGTACGTGGGCACCTCACTTCGTCGCTAGCAAAAAGTTCTATATTGCGGGGAAACGCTGACTGGGCAGCCCTTTGCATAGTCGAGCATTTCACCCCAGCTGACCTTTTCGTGACAGGCGGAGGAAAGAGGACGCCGCAGAACCCTTATTCGGTCGGAGGCCCTGGCTAGAAAAACTGTCGCCGCGCAGCAGTCATTTCTCGTACAGCTGCTTGCGTCCGTGTCTCGCGACAAAGCCCCAAACAATCGCCCACTGCCATCAGTCGGCGCGTCGCGTCGCGGCGATCTGGCCGCAGGCCCGTTGGAACAGCTGTGGCTGACGCACGTTTGGCACCTACGCTGATCGTTGCACTCGCGATCACCGCCCAGACCACCGCATACCCAAGGAGAGCCCGATGGGACTTTTTACAAAAGACATCAAGTCGATGGAGGATCTGTTCCTGCACGTTTTGCAGGATATTTACTATGCCGAAATGCAGATCGTGAAGGCTCTGCCCGACATGATCGAAAAGGCGACCAACCGGGAATTGACGGCGGCGCTTCAGAACCACCTTGGGGAAACCCAGAAGCATGTTCAGCGCCTCGACCAAGCGTTTGAGTTGATCGGCGAGTCGCCGAAAGGAACCACTTGCCCGGCAATCGACGGCATCATCAAGGAGGCCAGAGAGATCGCCGGCGACATTGCCGAGAAGAAGGTTCTCGACGCCGCTCTGATCACTGCGGCTCAGGCCGTCGAGCATTACGAAATTACCCGTTATGGTACGCTGATTGCCTGGGCTGAAGAAATCGGCAACGGGCCCGTGGCAAAGCTTCTGACCACAACGCTCAGCGAAGAGCAGGCCGCCGACAAGAAGCTAACGACCATCGCGGAGCGGAAGGTCAATCGCAAGGCCGCCGGTTGAGGCCGTTCGAGGATGCGCCATGAGTGCCCGCCGCGAAAAGACGCGCTCCCTGTGGATGAACATCAAGGTCGACCCCACCGCGCCTCGCTATGCGGGCAAGCAGACTTGCGAGACGGTCGTCATCGGTTCTGGGATTGCAGGACTGTCTGTTGCTTACGAACTCGTCACGCGCGGACAAAAGGTCATTGTGCTCGACCGCGGCGCAATCGCCGGCGGAATGACGTCTCGAACCACAGCGCATCTGGCTCCAATTTGCGACGATGGGCTGAGCGCGCTGATCAGTCTGAGGGGTGAAAAGATCGCCGCGCTGTTTCAGCAGAGCCAAGAGGCGGCAGTCTCGCGCATAGAAGAAATTGTCCACCAAAATGGTATCGACTGTAATTTCCGTCGGCTTGACGCGTACCTGTTTCCTGCGATGGGAACCGATGCCAAGGATGCCCGCGACCAGCGCCAGAAGGAGTTTGAGGCCGCGCGCAAAATAGGCGCTGCAGCCGAGATGGTAACGGGCGTGCCGCTCAAGGGCTTCGAAAAGGCACCTGCCCTGCGCTATCCGGACCAAGCCACGTTCCATCCGCTGCGATATCTGCGAGGCGTTGCTCGCGTGATCCGCGACAATGGCGGCCTCATCTGCGCAAACAGCGCTGTCGTCTCGGTTCATGAAATGTCGAATGGTGGCGTGCAGGTGACCACGGAGAACGGAGGCGTGATTGAGGCTTCGACGGCGGTGGTTGCCAGCAATTCGCCGATAAACGATCGGTTTGAGCTTCACACCAAAATGTCGCCATACAGAAGCTACGCAATGGCATTTACGCTGCCCAGTGGGGATCTGCCCGATGCTTTGTATTGGGACACTGGCGATCCCTACCACTATGTCCGGCTAAACCCTGGCCCGGGCTCAATTGATTACCTAATTGCAGGCGGCGCCGATCACAAGTCCGGCGAAGCTGACGACGGCGACATTCGCTTTGAGGCCATCGAAGCCTGGATACGAAGCCTGGTCCCCACCTTGGGCAAAGAGGTCACTCGTTGGTCTGGACAGGTCCTGGACACGATAGATTATTGCGCATTCATAGGCCGCAATCCGAGCAGCAAGTCGGTCTATGTCGCTACTGGCGATTCCGGTCAAGGCATCACGCATGGCGCTCTGGCCGGATTGCTGCTGAGAGACCTTATTCTTGGCCAGCCTAGCCCTTGGGTGGAGGTCTACGATCCAGAACGAAAGCCCTTATCGGGACTGGTCAATTATGTTCGAGAAAATCTCTCGGCGGTGAAAAATCTCGCCGAGTACGTGCTGCCCGGCGATCTGGCATCTGTTGACGACCTTGTCCCAGGCCATGGTGGGATACTTCGCAAAGGCGCGGACAAAATTGCAGCATGTCGCGACTTGGCAGGAAAGCTTCATCTCCACTCGGCGGTATGCACGCACGCAGGATGCGAAGTTGCCTGGAATACCACCGAGCAGTGTTGGGATTGCTCATGCCATGGGTCCCATTTCGCGCCTGATGGGGTCGTTTTGAACGGCCCCGCGACGCTGCCGCTGCCGCCAGTCAAGATTGCGAAATCGAAGTAACCTCCATTGAATTGTAGCCGAAAGCATCGGCCCCTGGGTTCCGGCAGCCTGTCCCGGCCTTCGGCTGGTGGAAAGCGAATGCCGGAGGGGTGACGAAGAGACAGCGGGAGTTGAGTTCATTCCGGAGAAAGGCGGCGGGGCGGGAGTGAGGATGCTAAAGGAAGCATGTGGATGGCAAGCTCGCCGGACGAGACTGCGCCATAGCCTTTGCGACGATCGGCGCCCAGGAGGATATTCGTTGAAGGAAGAGGTCTGCGCGCGCTCACGGCGTCGCTTAGGTACCGCTCCGCGAAACAGCCCGCCTCGCACCCAACCACCCGAGACGGGCCTGGAAGCTTTGGGACAAGCCCATAACCCTTGACTTCCGGCGCCATAACTCGGGAATAGGGAAGATGTTCCGCGTTCGTTGAGGCAGAGGCGGGGAACTTTTGCGGAGGCCAATCCTTCGAGCCGATGACGAAGCTTTCCGACCTTCAGGCCTCCCGCCAAGCGCCATGGCGGTGACCGGAACTGGAAGAGGACTCTTTACGCAGTCCCTACTGCGGTGGTCGACCAGCGCGATTTGCGCCAGTCTTCGATCATGAGCAGCCAGGCACGCACCCCTAGAGCCTGAGCCGGAGGCGAAGATCATCTGAGGAAGCAAGGACTGGCTCCGGCCAAGCTGCCCGCGTAGCCTGCGATCGGCACCTTGCTGAGTAGGTGTCGCCGCTCGTCAAAGCAATTACCGGCGAAGTTCCGCAGGTACCAAGAAAGCCCGCCACTGCGATGAAGGCAGGGAGGGCCTGTCCGGTCGAAAACCTGCCTGGAGTGGCGCGTCGGACGAAGTGGGCAAATGATGGTTCCCAGATGGAGTGGCCCGCGCCACTTTGGGAAGCGCGGGCCGACCAAGATTTGGGTCTTTGGTCAGCGGCCGCCCGCTGAAGAGCCCGCCGCTGCCAGCCAAACAAGCGGTAAAGACCGATGTTCCACCCTCAATACGAAATAGCGCGACACCTTCGCCGCAACAGCCTGCGAGAGCGCGCGTTTCGGTTTCGACCGAAATGCTCATTCGCCGATTTCACGGTCTTAGGCGATTTCGCAGCCTTCGATCGTGGCGTGGAACAAACCCGACGCGAGCAGGTTTGGATTGATCGATCTCCACTGAGGAATATCACCATGAGAAACAGTCTTCGTCTGGCGTCGCTATCGCTAGCAGCGTCGATGTTATTGACCTGGCCAGCTCTCGCTGCCGAGACCGCCCAGGACTTCGTCACGAAAGCCGCGATGGGTGGGATGTTCGAAGTCCAGTCGAGCAAGATTGCCCAGGACAAACTGCAGGACCAAAGCCTGAAGGACTTCGCCCGGAAGATGATCTCCGATCATGGTGCCGCCAATGCAAAGCTTGAGAGCATCGCCGGCGGACAGAAGTTGAAGGTGCCTGCCGATCTCGATGCGGCGCACAAGAGCGACGTTGACAAGCTGCAGTCGGGGACGGCGCCAGTAGACGCATCTTATGCCGACATGCAGAAGGCAGCCCATGCCGATGCGGTCAGCTTGTTCGAGGCTTATGCCAAGGACGGCGACAACGCCGCCCTGAAATCCTTTGCGGCCGAGACGTTGCCGACACTCAAGATGCATCAGGAGATGATTCAAAAGGTCGCAACGACGGCGCCTGCTTCTGACGGCACCACCCCGGCAGTCACCAGCGGCGCCACCAATCCGGCGGCTCCTGTTCCCGGCGCCAACAGCTTTACCGAAGCCCAGGCCAAGAGCGCGATCGAAAAGGCTGGCTACGCCGACGTCTCTGGTCTGACGAAGGACGACCAAGGCATCTGGCGCGGAACGGCGAGCAAGGACGGGAAGTCCACGCCGATCGCGCTCGACTACCAAGGCAACGTTGTTGCCGGCACCAAGTGATAGAAAGCGAGGACAAGCAGATGAAAACAGTAACAGGACTATTCGACAATTATGACGATGCCAATGATGCCGTTGGCGAACTCGTGGCCACCGGCGTCCCGCGCGATGACATCAGCATTGTGGCCAGCAACGCGACCGGCTGGCACAAGGGCGAGGAAACCGAAGCCGGCGAGGACGCGGCCACCGGAGCTGGCGTGGGCGCCGTCATCGGCGGCGCCGGCGGCTTGGCAACCGGCCTCGGTCTAATGGCCATTCCTGGAGTCGGACCTGTCGTTGCAGCTGGGTGGCTGGCTGCCACCGCTGTCGGCGCGGTCGGCGGAGCCGTGGTCGGTGGTGCTGCCGGCGGCATCATCGGCGCCATGACTAACGCTGGCGTCCCCGAAGATGACGCCCATGTCTATGCCGAAGGCGTTCGTCGTGGCGGGACGATGGTCACTGCCAGGGTCGAGGATAATCTTGCGCCAAATGCCGAACGGATACTCAAGCAATATAATTCGGTCGACGTCGCTGGCAGACGCAATGAATATGAAGCTGGCGGTTGGACCGGTTTCGACCCGAACGCCGACGTCTATACCGGGGAAGACCTGCAGCGGGATAGACTTGGACGCGACCTTTGAGGCGCAGCGCAGGGCGGCCAAGGCCGCCCTGCTTCCTTGCAGATCGGCTCATCAGCAGCAACTGAATTTTGATGCCCAGGCGGCTGCACAGAACCGACCGCTGGGTGATCCGGCCACAGATGCTTTGCCAGGGCGTTGCAAACTTTCGAAACCGCGCAACCTGTCTTGACGGTCAATCGGGTCAATGGGTGGCCACAGAAGGATGGCCAGGTGCATTGCGCCATTCGAATGTGATGGTGAGATTCAGATACTGTCGGCCTACTTCATCACAGACGTTGAATTCGAAGGCGCGTTTAGTGCCGTCGGGATGTGATTCTCTCAGGATCGCTGCGAGGGCTCGCAGTCCTGCCTCGCGCGCGTCACGCACGTCGACAAGATCGTTGGGATCAGCGATGTCGGCATCCGCTATGTCGAAGAAATATCTCGCCATTGCCGTCTAATTTGCGGGAATGGAAAAGGTTCACCGTTCGATCGTTTTTATCAACGCACGCGCAAGCGCGATCCGCAGGCCATCGCTGTAACGAACAATTGCAAGTGAAATGCCACTTCCTGGCATGTCGGAAGTTCTCATGCTGTCCCGGCGATCGGCCGGATCGTAAGGTGCTGGGAGCTAAGGCGATGAATGAGGTTCATCGGAGTGACGTCGAGCGGATTGACCAAATGGCAGAAAGCGCCACCGCCGACTTTCTGCGCCGCTCGTCGCTCACCTATCTGGAATGTTGCATTGCGGTGATGCTTACACATCTCGGTCATGAGGAGGTAGCGGCCATCCTCGAACGAGAAGCGAAAGACCTGCGGGAGCTTGGGTGACGAGGCAAGACGGGGTCGCTCAAGCCGATGCTGCTGCCGTCGTCATCTAGCCATCGACCTCTCGACGGCCGGAACCTTTGGGATCGTTCGAGGTTGAGGTCGGGCAGCACATCCTCATCGATTGGTGCCGCTGACCAAACGCCCAGGGTGCCTTATGACGAACAACGTCCCCGAAAACAAAGTTCGACAAGGCCCTCTCGGGCGGCCCGTGCTCGTCGTGCTCATAGCCGCGCTGCTACTGGCCATCGTCGCCTGGGGTGTTGCCGAAATCTATGGCGTGGCTATTAAAGCGCCCTCGACAGATCAGCAAGGTGGCCAGCCCCCCGCGGTCTCCGGCTCAAACCCGGCCTCGTCAGATCCCGCCCAATCTCAATCGGACAGTGTTAACAGCCAGCCGATCGACAAAAATCCAAAGGTGGACAAGAATCCGACACCGCAGTCCAGCACAGGCGGTGACCAGCAAGGGGTGCAGCCGTCACAACCGGCTGCGAAATAAAACGTCGGAAAAACTTGGGTCCGGCCCAGCCCTGCGCTGGGCACCGCGTGACAGCAGGCATTTGGCTGAAATTGTGGACCCCAGAATGCGCCGTGCAGATCAACGTGATCATTACTGATCTCTATGCGGATCGGCCTTGTGCGTGTCCTAGTCGGATATCAAGAAGGTTTATCGGCCGGCCAGCCTGCCGCTGTGTGATAGCTTCCTTGAAAGCCACTGCTGCGGCATCGCATGCGGGCCGGGACGGTCCATAAAGATTGAGGATGACCGTCGCCGACTTCGCGGACAGGCCCTGCTTCGATGCGAATTCATCTGCTGGATATTGCCCCGTCCGGCCCTGCGACCTTCTGGCCTGCATTGCCCGTTCCTCGATGGCCAAGTTGGACCGACGCTCACAAAATTTCGCGCGCGTTCAGGCGAAGGTCAAGTCTGTTGGGGGGCGGGCTTGATGTAGCGGTCGACGACTAACGCAACGATCGTCCTCTATGAACCGCAGACACCGGTGTGCCCAGGCAAAAGCGGTCTTACCCATCAACCAACGCAGTCTGGTCCGAGCAATGTCATTCACGTAAGGACGTTTCACGGCTCGCTGACAATGACGTTCTGAAAGAACCGCGGCGTATCGCGCCACCCTGCCGTCTTGAATGGCGTCGACTCACGAAGTGATCCCAATGCGCTGAAGCGAGAGGCACCGGAACCGGAAACAGGCGGATCGCAGCGAGCGCGGCTTCCACGGGAACAAATCATCTTCCGGCAAATTCGTATCATGCATAGCTATGTTGCTCATGCGAGGAGGAAATGATGGCATTCTTCGGCAAGTATTTCTCAGGCCTCTTGGGCAAAAAAGAACAGCCAGAAACGCGCGGCGGCGACATGCGCAAGGCGACCGGCGCAGGTCCGGCTTTGGCAGCTCACTCCAAGGACGCAAAGACTACAGCCCCCAGCGGCCAAAACGCCAAGGCCGCAGGGAAAAAGGCCGGTGGCTAATCTGGCTGATCGCGTCTGCGCTGTGCCAACGATCTGCATCTGGTTCGATTGGTCCATGACAAGGCACGGGTAACGATAGAGGCAACTAGGAAGCCTTCCAGGAGCGACCTTGATGACACCTCGAGCAAGATCCTCGCTGCGCG
>Ga0105239_10008637_pt1 | contig 11544 bp, 9 predicted proteins | sample KBSC44metaG_FD_92761 | JGI IMG/M metagenome (GOLD analysis project Ga0105239, IMG submission 92761) | Corn rhizosphere microbial communities from Kellogg Biological Station, Michigan, USA - KBS C4-4 metaG | ecosystem: Host-associated > Plants > Roots > Rhizosphere > Soil | place: Michigan, USA...
CCTGGCGATCTCCGCCGAATCCCAAGCATGCTCTATTCCCCCTTCGTGAATTATCTACGGCTGCTGATGGCCGCTTCATCAATCCGGACCTTAAACCGCACTCATCGTGAGGTCACTGTTAATTCGCCTATCGAATTCGTTGCAACGCCTCGAACGGCGCTTGGAAGTTGGAATAACCGACATCACAGGTCGAGAACGAGAAGTCCCCCGCAATGATTCGACTGACTAGCGGGCTGTTAGTTCGTCTGACCTGGAAAATGAGGCCCAGTCAGTGATTGCTGCTCGCACATCATCGTGTCGAGCTATGTAGTAAGGTCCCTCTTTGGTCAGCTGACAAACAAGCCGCCGCGCGCCGGACTTGTTCGTAGCTCTATGGAGGTTTTCATCTGCCGTATTAAGCTCCAGATTTAACACAGGTGGCGAACGATAATTCTTTGAGGAAAGCTCAGATCCTTGTTGCATCGATCATACCGTCCCTCCGTCTGGTATTGCAGAATCAGCAGCGAAAAATTCCAAGCTCGCAACACCTCTGCCCCCCAATTTTTCTGCCATGCGGCCTGTTAAAATCAGGCGGGCGACCAACCACCTCCCGTCGCTCATGCAGAGCGATCAACGCCCGGCGGGAACGATCCTTCAAGTTCTATGAAGGGTCCTTCTTGAGGATCTCGCGAGCCATCACAATCTTCATGATCTCCGTCGATCCTTCCATCTGTTTACACATCCGCAGATGGTTGTAGAAATCGCTGAACGGGTAATCGTCGATTGCTAAGCCGCGTCCCCCGAGAATCTGCATCGCCCGATCTACGACGCGCAATCCTGCGTCGATACAGTAGCCCTTGACCATCGACGCCTGAAGCCTCGCAGCTGAATATCCTCCGCGGTCAACGAGCCACGCAGCGTAATACGTGTTCCACCTGATGGATTCGATGTCGTACTGCGAGTCCGTGAGCATCCACTGGATTGCCTGGTTATCACCGAGCTTGCCTCCGAACACTTCGCGCGTCTGGGCCCATTCGACCGCTAGTTCCTGGCTGCGTTCGGCCATTCCCAGTGCAACTCCTCCCAAACGAAGTCGGAAGCGATTGAACTGGTGCTGCGCGATGGAGAAGCCGGCGCCTTCTTCCCCCAGAAGATTTTCTGCAGGAACGACGACGTTTTCAAACTTTACTTCCTCCTCGATACCCCATTGGCGCGATATGACAGGAATATCGCGCACCTTTTCGAACCCGGGTGAATCGTTGTCAACGAGGAGGATACTGATCCCGCGATGACCTTTTTCCGGATCGGTCACGGCGGCGACGGCCGTGTACGAGGCTCCGTGGTGGCCGGTCCTCCACATCTTTCGTCCGTTAATGACGTATTGGCCATTCTTTTTCACGGCAGTGGTCTTGATGCGAGCGAGGTCCGACCCCGCGTCGGGTTCGGTAAAGCACATGGACCAAGACGTCTCGCCTTCCAAGACGGGATACAAATATTTCTTCTTGATTTCTTCCGTCGCTTTATAAAGCACGGGCCATGGAGCGAAGTGCGCCCCCGGCATCCTTCGGGGTGATCGCGCAAATTCGGCGAGGACAATGACGTCCTCCGTTGCGCCCAATCCTTGTCCACCGTATTCCTTCGGGACGACGAGCTTGGTGAGCCCAAATTCCTGAAGTTTCTTTTTCAGGTGCGCGGTCAGTTCCGGACTATATTCGGGGGCCGTAATCGGCCAGGAACGATAATTGGGCAGCACCTCCGTCTGTATAAAAGTGCGTGCCCGCTGCTGAAGATCCAGTTGCTCCTTGGTAAGTTCGAAATCCACGCTATCTCCTCCTGTCTGCTGTTGGTCGAAGACAGTTGCCGTCCGCTTCGAGTGATCGGAATATCACCGGCCTAAGTCTGCCCCGGATGGCAATAGCGGGGTATGTCGCCGGCTTCCAAAAGCCTTGACCAAATCTACCGATCGACTTACCGGCGCCTGGTTCGCCGCTGGCTAAGGGGTGATCACGAAGTTCGAAAATCCGCCGCGCCGGTTATCCAAACGCGCCAGCGCTTCGTTCACGTGTCCCAACGCGAAGGTGACATCTTCAAACACTGACAACTTCAGATCACCGGTGGCCGAGAGTGCCGCCAATTGCCGCCCCTCTTCTGTCGTGAACCACAGAGAGGCGATCAGCGTCATATTACGAACCATCATATGTCCGATATTGATCGAAACGTCGCCGGATACGGCTCCAACGTCAACGAAATGGCCCCCGCGGCGAACGCTTCGCAGTCCCTCGGTGAATGCGGTGTGGCTTGCGCCGGGACCTAAACAATCCATGGCCACATCGACGCCCTGGCCGGATGTCTGAATCTTAATCCAGTCGAAGAGATTTCCGTCGTCTAGACTGAATACTTCAACCCTTCCTGGCGATATCGCCTGCACGCTGGCCAAAAGGCCTCGGTTTCGACCTGTCGCAAATATTTTTGAAGCGCCTAGCGCAAGTGCGCTTATCACGGCGCTCACGCCGAGCGTTCCCGAACCGCCATTGATCAAAACACTAGAACCCGGACCTACCTTTGCTTTTCTCAAACCGGAATAGGCAGTTCCGATATAACCGAACCGCGCTGCTCGGTTGAAGCTCACACACCCCGGCAACTTGACCAAAGCGCTTACCGGGGCGGTCATATATTCGCTAAGGCCACCATACGGATAGCGCTCGAATAGTTTCTTCGAGAGCGGTGAAAATCCGAAATAGCCGTTAAACGTGTAAGATGCGCAAGCGATGGGGTCCCCGGCCCAGCAGTGTCGGCATGTCCCGCACGATCTTCCCGGATTGACGTAAGCCCGATCACCAACGTGTACGCCGTCCACTCCAGTTCCGATCGCGACCACTTCTCCGGTTGGGTCCAAGCCAAATATGGCCGGCAAGGGTGGAAGGGGTAGATGCGTCGCGACTTTTGGATAATGCTGCAAAACGTTGACAAGATTCGGCACAATTCCGCAGGCACGCACGCGGATCAGCACGTCTCCATGCAAAGGGTGCGGCGTTTCGATCGTGTCAATTACAAGCGGCTTGCCGATCTCATGTAGTCGGGCGGCTTTCATCGTCGCCGGTACGCTCATGGCCGTCTCCCAATCTAAACTCAGGCTATGTCCGGTTGGATCGCAGGATCGAATTATCAGATCATCACGACGACTTTTCCGACAACCTTTCGGTCAGCAAGCATCTGAATTGCCTTGCCGCCTTCTGAAAGGGGCAATTCGGACGTGATGCCGGGCGAAAGATTTCCTTCGCTGTACCAGCGGTGAAGTTCGCGACGATGCGCATCGTTCTGCGCACTCTGCTGCAGAACAAAAGTGCGCCAATTTATGCCAAGTATGTCGCCGTTTTTCAAAAGAGGAAGATTCAGCGGCAAAGATGGAATACCTGCCGTAAAGCCGAGCACAAGGTATCTGCCTCCTTCGGCAAGGGAACGTATCGCAGCTTCACTGAGCCAACCTCCGACCGGGTCGACTATTACATCAGCACCTTGCGGGCCGACCGAGCCCTTCATTAGCGCGGCCACCTCGCGGCGATCTTCGGGCGCCGTAGAGGGATATACGAGGCCACCGCTGGCCCCGTGCCGGCAAGCAAAGTCGACCTTCTCCTGGGAAGACCCCGCCGCAATGACGCGCCCGCCGAGATTGCGCGCCACCTGAACCGACGCGATTCCTAATCCCCCGCCGGCGCCCAAAACAAGCACCGTCTCTCCGGCCTTCAATTGCGCACGGTTCGACAGCGCATAATATGCAGTCTCAAAGGTAAACTGCATGACAGCGGCATCGGCGAACGACATTCCTTCCGGAATCACGCTGCAACGCGATACGTCTGCCACGACAAACTCAGCCATACCTCCGGTTCCGATACGCGCAGCGACCCGCTGACCGACGCGGAAATCGGATGTGCCACGCCCTATGGAGGAAACTATCCCCGCGACTTCGGCGCCCGGAGCGAATGGGCGGGGCGTCTTAACTTGATACCGATCCTGAATGGTGAGGAAATCCGGATAGTTGACCCCACAGGCCTTTACTTCCACTTGGACTTGCGCCGTGCCGGGAATGGGCTTTGGCGTATCGACCAAACGCAGGGTCTCGGGCCCGCCCGGTTCAAAACTCATTAGCGCACGCATGCAGGCTGCCTCCTCCCTTTTGTTGCCGGAGAATAGAGGGAGGCCGCCCCCTGCTCGCAATGACGCGAGCCTCCAATAGCGTTGACATTACCTGCCAGGGGTGGCGACAGACCCCCGTCGAAGGGCTAACATAACTGCGCCATGCCGAGAGTTGCTGAAAGAGTGAGTTCATCGAGCGGGGTGCTGTCACGCACCGCCATCGATTCTGGCTACGTCGGACTTGTACTGAGTGGGGTGCGGGAGGCGGGCTTTGACATCGACCAGTTACTTGCCCGGGCCGGAATAAAGCCTGAACAACTTGCGGTACCGGGCGCAAGATTGCCTCAAGACCAGTTCGCCAGGCTGATCGCCCGCTTAACCCGCGAAACGCGTGATGAGTTTTGGTTCCTTTGCGGTCGTCCTATCAAGCCGGGTTCGTTCCGGATGATGTGTCGTCTACTGATTCGCTGCGCAAACTTGCGGGAAGCCATTCGGATAGGATGTCAGTTCTACCACCTGCTCGTAGATGATTTCGCGGTGCGTCTGTCTGAGGGCCCAGAGGACGCCTCATTATACGTCACCGACAAGATCGACCAGCCGACCCGTCGGCGGATGGTCAACGGGGCCATCCTCTTCTTCGCATACGGACTTATGTGTTGGCTTGTTGGCCGCAGGCTCCCTTTGATAACGGTTCACTACGTTTTCTCGGAGCAGTCCTTTAGCTCGGAAGTCGAGCCGTTCTATCGCGCTCCGATGTTTTTCGACCAGCCTCGTACGGAAATCCGTTTCGATGCCCAATTGCTGGATTTGCCGATAATGCCGGACGAGGATCGGCTGCGACGATTTCTTGCTTCGATGCCGAACGCACTGCTCCTGCGTTACCGGGATGACAGCAGCATGGCGGAGCGGGTGCGTGCCATTCTTCGCCGCAACCTCAAGCGGTCCTCCTCGCTCGAAGACGTTGCGGACATGCTCGCCGTCTCGCAACAGACACTGCGCCGCCGCTTGATCGAGGAAGAAAACTGCGGATTCCAAGAGATCAAAGACAAGTTGCGGCACGACGTCGCCGCGCATCTGCTAACGAAATCGCGCTTGACGCTCGAAGAGATCGCCCTCTCATTGGGTTTCTCGGAATTGAGCACATTTCATAGGGCATTTCGGCGATGGACCGGCTTGTCTCCCGGCGAGTTTCGTGACCGACACAAGACAAAGGCGAAGTAGCGCGCGTCGGATTTCGCCAATTCTTTGGCAGGTATGGTCATTCACCCAGTTAAGGCTTGAAAGGATAATGCGCCGAGAACCGACGCTCAGTCGGCGGTCGACCGCAGCTTTTCAGGCGAGGAAACAATGCCAATTTTGCGCCGGTGGGCGGAACGTGATCCAGATAAAATTGCAGCCTTGATGGCGTTCTCGGACCAGGCTCTGACTTATGGCCAACTTGATCGCCGCTCCAACGCCGTCGCGCAGCTTCTGATGTGGCTTGGTCTGGCACCCGGCGACAGCATCGCAATTATGCTCGATAACGACCTCACCTATTTCGAAATCATGTGGGGCGCTCGCCGACACGGCGTTTACTACACACCCGTCAGTGCTCACCTAAGTCCCGAGGAGGCCGCTTATATCGTTCGCGACAGCGGAGCCAAGGCGTTCTTCGTTGCCTCCCACTTCGCAGCAGTTGTTCAATCGCTACAGGCTGACAGCTCTCAGAACTGCGCTATCTTCTCCGTCGCGGGCGCGTTGGACGAGTGCGCCGATTATGAGTTGGAAGTTTCAAGATTCGATCGCCTGATAGAACTTCCGGACGACGGGCTCATCGGAAGAGATTTCTGCTATTCTTCGGGCACGACCGGAAAGCCCAAAGGGATCAAACAACCGCTTTTTACGCATGCCACGCAAGCACAGCTAAGTGGAGATTGGGTCCAGCGCAGTTTCGGTTTCGACCAGAATACGATCTATCTTTCGCCGGCTCCCTTATATCACGCCGCGCCGCTTCGTTTCACCATGCGCACGTTGGATACTGGCGGTACCGCCGTAATCATGAAGAAGTTTGCAGCGGAACAGGCCCTTGCTGCGATTGAGCGATATCGCATCACGCACAGCCAATGGGTACCCACGATGTTTTTTCGTCTGTTGTCCCTGCCGCAGGAAACACGGTCGCGCTATGACCTTTCCTCACATCGCTGCGCCGTTCACGCGGCTGCACCGTGTCCGCCGGAAATCAAGCAACAAATGATTGACTGGTGGGGCCCGATCGTCTGGGAATACTACGCAGGGTCTGAACGCAACGGCGCCACCTGCATTTCAACGGAGGAGTGGCTTGCGCATCGCGGTTCAGTCGGCCGAGCCTGTGTCGGCAAGCTTCATATTCTCGACGAGAACAAGAACGAGCTGGAAGTAGGAGAAATCGGCGACGTCTTCTTCGAAGGGCCGAAATTCGTCTACCACAACGACCCGGAGAAGACCGCGAGCTCCCAAAATGATAAAGGCTGGTCGACTATCGGTGACGTCGGTTACCTCGACCGAGACGGTTATCTCTTTCTGACCGACCGCCGCTCACACATGATCATATCCGGCGGGGTCAACATTTATCCCGCGGAGATCGAAAACCGCTTGGCGTTGCATCCCGCCATCGCCGACGTCGCCGTGTTCGGGATACCGAACCAGGAGTACGGCGAGGAAGTAAAAGCGGTCGTGCAGCTCAAAGATCCTTCAAAGGCATCGTCTATGCTCGCCGCAGAGCTCATTGCCTTCTGTCGGGACGGCCTTTCACACGTGAAGTGTCCGCGGTCGGTCGACTTCGAAGCTGCATTGCCAAGGCAAGAAAACGGCAAGCTTTTCAAGCACCTGCTTAAGCAACGCTATCTCAAGTCAGCTTGACGTTTTCCAGAGGAGACAACCGTGAATAAATTCATAACGGCGGCCTGCGTGGCCCTTTGTGTAGCGTCGGCACTGCCAGCATCTGGACAAGAGAAGAATTACGGCCCCGGCGTCACGGATGCCGAGGTGCGAATCGGACAAACCATGCCCTACAGCGGTCCTGCATCAAGCTTTGCTGCGATCGGCCGGGCTATGTCAGCTTATTTTCAGAAAGTGAACATTGAAGGGGGAGTCAATGGTCGTAAGATCAATCTGATTTCGCTCGATGACGGGTATAGCCCTCCGAAGGCGGTTGAGCAGACCCGCCGCCTTGTCGAATCGGACGAAGTCCTCGCGATCGTCGGCACCTTTGGATCACCATCGAACTTCGCGATTCAAAAATATCTCAATACAAAGAAGGTGCCGGCGTTGTTCCTCGGTACAGGGGCAAACAGGGTGTCGGACCCTGCCAATTACCCGTGGTCGATGGGTTGGCAGCCGAACAACCATGCCAAAGGCGTCATCTACGCAAAATACCTTTTGAAAGAACGTCCCAATGCGAAGATTGCAGTCCTATTTCAGAATGATGATTTCGGGCGTGATCATCTCAAGGGACTTCGCGATGGCCTAGGCGAGAAGGCTGCAACGATGATCGTGAAGGAGCTTAGCTACGAAACTAGTGACCCTACGATCGATTCGCAGATCTTGATCTTGAAGTCTTCGGGTGCAGACGTGCTTGTGGACATATCGACCCCAAAATTTGCTGCCCAAGCCATCAAAAAGATGACGGAAACGAAGTGGGAGGCTCTTCATTTTCTCAGCGACGCGGCTGGCTCGATCTCCAGCACGCTGGCGCCGGCCGGGCTGGATAATTCCAAGGGCGTCATGACCGTTTCCTTTCGCAAGGAACCTACCGATGTGACATGGGCGAACGACCCCGGCGTCCAAGAATATCTCGCTTTCATGAAGAAGTTTATGCCGGACGCGAATCCGACCGAGACTTATTCCCTCTTCGGTTACGCGACGGCACAAACATTTGTTCATGTCCTGCAGAATTGCGGCGACAACCTGACCAGGGAAAACTTGATGAGGCAGGCGACGAGCATCAAGGATCTCGTATTACCGACTATGCTTCCCGGCATAAAGCTGAACACAACGGCGACACGGTATACGCCAATGAGCCAAGCTCAGCTCGTTAAATTCGATGGCGTCACCTGGAAGCCTATTGGTGACGTTATCGACGCCGAGAAGTGATAAGTTTGCGATCAAAGGTTTGCCGCCGGATGAAGGGGCTGATGGCGTCTACTTGCCTGGCGAACGTGGGTTTGAGGCAATGTCCTGGGGGTCGTTGGCCGGGATACCGGTCGTTCGCGGGACGCTTACCCGACTAGCTACGCTTGCAGCGAAATTAAATGTGGCCGTGCCCGGCGATTGCGGTCCCTGATCAGGCCGGGAGTCCAAGCAAATGCGTTTTCAGCGATTCGGTGGAGGTAAAGAACATGTCCAGCATCGTTGATGTTGCAGTAGTTGGTCTCGGGCCGGTAGGTGCCATTCTCTCCGCCCTGTTGGGACGGGCCGGTATAAACACCGTTGTTTTTGACAAAGCCGATGAACTCTTTCCCTTGCCGCGCGCAATTTCCTTCGATCACGAGGTAATGCGCATCATTCAGAACCTTGGGCTTAGCGAGGCGATGGTCGCGCACATCGCTCCATATCCTCCGACGGAATATCGCGGTATCGGAGGCAAGATCATTGCACGGTACGAACCCATTCCGCCACCTTACCCCCAAGGTTGGCAACCCGGGTTCATGTTCAAGCAACCGCCATTCGAAGAGGCGCTCCGGCGTTCCATAGCTGAAATACCCTGCGTTGAGATGCGCCTTCGCACGACGCTAGAGGGAATTAGGCAGCATGATGATCACGTGGAACTTACGTTGCTGGATCACGCTGGCTCCACTGACCAATTGCGGGCCCGCTTCGTTGTGGGATGCGATGGCGGCGCAAGTGTTGTGCGCAGATTCATGGGTACCGGCTTGGAATCCTTGGACTTCGACGAGCCTTGGCTGGTGGTTGACATGTTGGTCGGTGATAAAGGTTTGGAAAAGCTGCCGCGAACGCTCGTTCAGTATTGTGACCCAGAGCGACCAACGACCTACGTCGTGGGTTCGGGCAATCACCGCCGGTGGGAATTCATGCTCCTTCCGGGGGAGACTGCGGAGGAAATGGATAACGAGGCAAGAATTTGGCGCCTCCTGGGACGCTGGTTGACGCCCGAGGATGGCAAATTATGGCGGGCAGCAACTTATGTGTTCCACGCGCTTGTCGCCAAGGAATGGCGATGTGGCCGTCTTCTGCTCGCAGGCGATGCTGCGCACATGACGCCCCCGTTCATGGCTCAAGGCATGTGCCAGGGTATTCGAGACGCCGCGAACCTCGCATGGAAGCTTTGTTATGTCATCAAGGGGCAAGCTTCGCCGGATCTGCTGGATACATATCAGCAGGAACGTCGACCGCATGTACGAACGACAACTGAAACGGCCAAAGCTCTGGGGCGCGTCATTTGCGAACTCGATCCGGTCAAGGCGACGGAACGAGATCTCAGGATGCTCGCTGAAAACGGTGATCCACCCGCCGTTAAGTATCGTCAAAGTCTCATCCCAGCGCTCGTTGAAGGCGCACTTTGCTCCGACCAGGGAGCGCCAGTGGGAATGCGCTTGCCCCAGCCAAGAGTCGTTACAGATGAAGGCGAGCACCTGCTCGACGACATCGTTGGTTATTCGTTCCGCCTGATCTTGCGTTCAGATGCGTTTAAAGAGGAAATTCCCGAATCTATACGAAAAATACTCACGGAGCTCGATGGCGTGGTGTTGCGACTTGCCGAAGGCCCATCCACAAGAAAAATTGGAAGTATTGAATGGTCGATCGTTGAAGCGGACGGCCTGGTGGAAAAATGGTTTCGAGACCACGGTTTGATTGCCGCCCTGGTCCGACCTGATCACTACGTCTTCGCGGTCGCTCGTCAGCCTGTCGATCTCGGTCGTATGAGTGATTTGTTGAACCAGAATCTTCATCTCGTAAATTGCGGCACAGCTCCTCGTTCTAACAAGGTAGGGGATTAGGGGTCCGTGCAGTCACGGTCGTCCGCATTAATTAGAGCTTAGCTGCCAGATTTCTGCCCGCGGCCGTTCCACCCGCGCGTCCGTCAAATAATGCCTCCAATTCCAAAGATAACGTTGATCACATTGAAGCTTTTCCGGTCGGTCCACTTCTGCTGTCGGTCAAAAGGCGATCTCAGCTCGCCGGTATGGCATGTTTGTTCTGCGGTCACCCCGTGGCTGGCTGCTTCGCGCCAGGAGCCGCCGTTCAGGCGAGATCCTGTTTTTCGACCCGACGCGCACATAGGCGGACCGCGGGTATTCAGAAAATAGCGTACCTTTGGTGCCGCAGGCCTAAGAACTCATCTCACGGGCGGCGAGAAAGGAGCGATCATCGTATTGTGGAAGGCCGCGATCTGCCACACGCCGGCGTCCTTGACGAAGACGCGCAAGCTGAGCTCCTGATGTGAAGGCAAGGCATGCCCGTCTGGAGCAACCAGACCGCTCAGTTCATTTGTTACATTCGCGAGCGCCACATCGGGCCGTACGAATCGAACCGTGACATCGATGGTTCGTTGCGTCGCGTTCTTCGCCCTGTTCGTCAGTATTGCAGACAATCCTTTCTCGATTCCGGCTTGACCGTTCATTATATCACCCCGGACGCTGACAAATCGGGCGTGCGGCGTATACATGCGCGCAGCAGCCTTTCCGTCGTGATTGTTGAAGCCTTCGGTCATTTCCACAATGACTTTGCGAATGGCCGCTTCGTCTTCATTGCTGCCGGCTTGCTCTGCAGCAGACATTGATGCTGTCCCAAGCATGGCCAGGCTGACCGCGATAGCGGCGAGAGCATTCATTTGGTTCATTTCTGTTCCTTAGTCGGCCAAATAACCGTAACTTTCGCCTTCGGCCGATGCAGGTCCGGTGTAGCATGAGGTGCGGGTTGACCAGAGCCGCAAGTCTGCGCGCCGGTCGGGCAAAAATGCGGGTGGCTGATGTTTGACTGGAACGACCTTCGCTATTTCCTGGCTGTCGCGCGCTGTGGCAGCACGGGGACCGCCGCAAAAGCCTTGGGCGTAAATCAGTCAACCGTTCAACGCCGCTTGCGGGCTCTCGAAGCGGCGCTCGACTGCTCGCTTGCTGAACGACAGGTCGTTGGATACCGACTGACGGCGCACGGCCAGCAGCTGTTGGTCCATGCAGAACAGGTTGAAGCCACCGTCAATGCATTACAACGCCAATCGGCAACACTCGACAACCGCGCCGGTGGCTTGGTCAAGCTGACCAGCCACGTGACGGTCGGTCAGCGCATCATCAAATCCGGCTTCCTCGACAGGTTTCATTCGAGGCATCCCGGCATCACGGTCGAGTTGATCATGGAGCAGCGGGCACTCGATCTTTCCAAGGGCGAAGCAGACATTGCAATCCGAGGCGGAACCCTCGATGGCGACCCTGCGCTGGTTGGCAGAAAAATTACGGA
>Ga0105239_10008639_pt1 | contig 11544 bp, 7 predicted proteins | sample KBSC44metaG_FD_92761 | JGI IMG/M metagenome (GOLD analysis project Ga0105239, IMG submission 92761) | Corn rhizosphere microbial communities from Kellogg Biological Station, Michigan, USA - KBS C4-4 metaG | ecosystem: Host-associated > Plants > Roots > Rhizosphere > Soil | place: Michigan, USA...
ATGAAGACTCCAGAAGTACAAAAAGATCGCTTGCTCACGGGTCTGTGAAAAAATCCTGTGGGGCGGCCAATCCTGGCCGCAGCCGCCTTTCCAGGCGGCTGGACCCGCTGGAAAGCGGGTCCGCGGGCAGGATTGCCCGCCCCACTAAGCGGGAGACGGCCATTTTTTCACAGACCGATCTTGGCGTCTTCAAGGGAACGCGTCTTCATTCACATCAGTGGCCCAGCTGGCCATCCGGGTCACGGGCTAATCTGCTTATGGGATCGAGAGCGATAGACTAACTTGCTTGCCATCTACTGTCAGTTGCAGTGATTGAGTAGCGTGCCCCGCCAGCGATCGCGGTATCCGGAGATTCAACTGATCCAGGCCGGGCTGACCCTGTGGACCGGCATATTCCACCGCTACTTCCACTCCGGCCAGTATCGCTTTCACATTCTCCAACGACGTTCGATTGCGAAAGCCCGTCCCGTACAGCACCAGGTACACCGGATCGCTCTCCCCGCCCGTATCGATCTTCTGCACGCCAGCGAACAACACCGGAGCTACATCTGCGATTTGCAGATCGCCCTCCGCGATCGCTGACGTTTCCGATACAGCCACTATCGATGCGAAACCACCCGACGTCTCCGGTGGCACCACATAGTTCACCTGGCTTTTCGTTACAGCGTAAATCTTCGCGAGCCTCGACACGCCCAGATAGTCCTGCACGATAATCTTCAGTCCGCCCAGCGAGGTTGGCAAGTCGGCAGGGTCACCCGCCACCAGTACTCCCGAAGTGAAGTCATCGCTATTACAGTGGTACGCCGTCGCGATCGAACCGGGCGCGGCCGGACCTGCCTGGAAAGTTGCCGGGGATACGTTGAACATCGAATGGCCAACTGGGAGCGCGACCACGTTGCTGATCTCTCCGCCGAAAAACACGATCACTAGCCGTCGCCCTTCTCCGGGCGGCACGGTGAACCGGATCCGGTAGATGTCGTTCGGAAACGCCAATCCCAACCCGGGAAAGTACGCCGGCACCGCTTCTGTTACCACTGCCGGAAGTCCCCCCACCAGCACGACTAACGGGGGAGGAACGCTCGCCGCGAATTCCACCGGGCCAACTCCCGTGGCATACAAGACCGCCGACTCTCCCGGAGTTGCGGGCGCTGCGCAACTGAATGGCCGATCGTACGGATCGAGCAGGGACCGCGTGGGCTCGAGAATAGCGGGAGCGTACCGTGCCAGATGGATCGGATACGCTACCGAAGTTCCTGCCGCCGAATACAGCACCACGCTCGTGTCACCGGGTGCGAGATCCGCGTTCAGCAGGATGGTCACCGAATCACCGTTCTCGTCGTCATGCGCGAGCACGATCTCTCCTGCCACTTCTACGTGGTCGCCCTTCGTCACATCGAATGTGCCGGAGTATCGCAAGGTCGCCAGCGTCCCCGGCGCGAACCGCCCATCCCGTGTCACCAGATTGACCACCGATTGGATGACCGGCGCCTCCGCATGCATCGAAGGCGCCATCATCAGGACTACAGCAAGTACATGAAAAAATCTACGCCGCATCGTCGCCCCCTCTCATTGCTTATCGAGAATCGCGAGCATGGGTTCTCGGTTCTCCCCAGTCGCCAGACAGCTTCCATCGGGCATCCGCAGCGCTGTACCCGCCGGCAAACCCACTCGCCTCCATGCATACGCGTTCACCTGCCACTTGGTCCCGTCGGGTCGCATCAACTCCACCGGAGCCGCAGTATCGTTGCGGACCACCATCCACCGCTGTTCCTGCATTGCCCCGCCAGTTTTTGCCGCGTCCTTGCAAGCGGACGCTCGGACCGGCGTCATGGTGGGCGGATCGCCGAGCGGACCCGCCGCCGCCCGGAATCCCGGAAAGAGCGCCTCCATCCGCGTCATTGCATCTCCGATAGTCACGTGCCGCGGATGCACCGCCGGAAACGCGGTTCGCAGTTTCTCCACCACCGATGCGAAGCTCTGCCTCTTGACGCAGAAATCCGCCAACCTCTGGATTTGCAGTTCCAGCCAGAAGAGATTCTCGGGCCGCATATCGGCGCCCGCGTACATCAGATCGCCGCCAGACGTGTACCGCGGCGTCTTCATGCCGGGAAACGGTCCGTTCAAGAGGAACGCCATGTCCGGACGCGCCGCTCGCACATATCCCGCCAGGAAGATATTAGCGAAGAGGTCGCTGATGAAGGCATTCGAGTCAAGATTGTAGGAGTCCGCGAAGAGCACACCTGCGTGATGGAACAGTCCGGCCTCGGACGCCACAACAACGTCAAGTTCCTTCGGAGCCCCTGCCCAGATATCCTCCACATGCTCGGGAAACACGATCATGCGGTCGGGCGCCAGCGCCATCGGTAGCGGCTGCGGAGTCACTTCCTTCCAGTCCTCGCGATTCAGCACTACCAGCGTGACCGGCACTTGCAGCTTCAACTGCTTCTGGAACCAGTCCTGCCCCGCTGCGAGAGATCGCTGCCATCGCAGCGCACGTCCCTCGGAACTCGGCGAGTACATCAACTCGACGCCGCCGCCCGCGCTCCGCAATTCCAACTCCCGGATTCTCTCGCCCTCCGGAGTCTGAGCGCTCAACCATCCACTCGCCAGCAAAACCACTAACATTCCTATCCTGGTCATTTCTCCCCCACTCAATTCCGATAAGATCCCGGCAACGTACTCACATCCGCCAAAGCTGCCCTCGCTGATCGCAACACGGCAGCCGTCTGCTCCAGCGCAAAGTCCATTTGACCGCGCGCCGTCAGGCTCCCCACCGCCTGCAGTCCCTGCGGTGGGGCCCGCAAACTCTCGCGCGCCGCAAGAATGCCGCTTTCTGTGCTCCCCGCCAGGGACCCCTCTGTCACTACTCGAAACGCATCGTTCACCTCGCCCAGCGCCAACTTCACCAGATCGCGCACATCCTCGGCTCGCGTCATCTCCTTGGCGCGCCCCACCAGCGAAATTGACGACCGTATATTCTCGAGCGTGTTCAGCACACGGAGAAACGCCGCGATCGCCTGCACCTCGGGATCGTTCGGGTCTGGCTCGATCTTCACGAAAATCACTCCGTTGGGCCCACCGATGCTGGAGGGACTGTTCATGAAAGCGTCAGTCCCATAAAAGGCCACCGCCGATTCCAGATCTGCCACCGTGTGATTGTGAAAGAACGGCCCCGTGTCCGCCGCCTCTACCAGCGAAGGCGAATTGAACTCCTCCACTGGCAGCGCGCCGATGGGAGTATCGGCGAAGTTCCCGAATCCTCCCAGTGGCGTCGCGAGTGCGCCGAACCCTCCGTCGCGTGGCAGGTGTAGCAAGAGTGCCAGCGGTGTCTCGCTCACATTCACCGGAGCCGCCATGTTGAACCCCCGCGGGTTTCCGTCCAGCTTGGGCGAAAATCCCGGCGTCTTCGAGTTGAACGAGATCCCCGAAGTCCCGCCGGCATTGAAATGACACGCGTTGCAGTTCTTGTGTCCTGGCTCCCCGATATTACCCGTGTCCAGAAACAGCGTCTTCCCGGTGCTCGCCTGCGCGCTGCGCAGCACCAGCGATTTCAATTCGAAATCTTCCTGTCGTCCCAGCGCCAGTTGATACGCCGCCAGCGCGTCCAGTTCCTCGTCCGTTGGCACGCGGTAATCCACCGACGCCTTCCGATTCATCGTCTTCGTCGCATGTTGCCCAATCGCCACCAGCGAGAAGTCGCGCAGTGGCGGCCCGTCATTGCCCCATCCCAACCGCTCCGCCGGATCCGCATTCCGCCCGTTGCTCGTGAAGTCCACTCCGTACGATGGGTCCGGCCGCACACTCGAATTGCGCAGCGCGAGAACCGTCTGCACACTGCGCATCGTGAACCGGCTGCTCAGATTGTCGTATCCGTCCGCGTTCTCCAGAATCAGCCCCAGGCTGCGCATCAGACCCGGCTTCTCGAAGTCCGCCGACAGCGAGGGATTCGTTTCCGCCACGAACAGAGGATCCGTACGCGGCAACCGATCGATGAAAGCCGGATCGATCGTGAAGTTGTTGCTCTCGGCGTGGCACGTACCGCAAGTGCGACCGTTGCCGGCGAACTCCTCCTTCACGAACACCCGCCGCCCCCGCGCCACCAGTCGGGCAAAATCCAGCGACCGCGTCGCCGCGGCGTTCGGATCGAAACCCACAACCGCCGTCTCGCCCATCAACCGCACCTGCCGGTGCACCAGTCGATCCAGCACCGTCGCTGACCCAGTCAGTACAAATGCCCCCAACGGGCTCCCGTTAGCGGCGACTACAAAGGCACGATCCGGCGCCGAGCCCTGCAGCGCCTCCGCTCCAAGTGTTGCGCTCAGCGTCAGCCCTGCGCCCTTCACCTGGTAGCTGCCCACGCGCACCAGCACGTCCTTCGATTCCGCCAGCGTGCTGGTACCCTCGCCTGGGCGGTTTACCGCCAGCCAGAGATCGAACGGGCCGTCAGCCGGCAGTCCCTTCACTGTCGAGGTGACTGCGTTCGTCTTAAGGTCGATCTGCACGTTGCCGGCGGCATTGAATCCGCCGCTGGTGATCCCTCGCAGCGTCCCCAGCGGAATCGTCAGGTTTCGCCCGCCGTCCGCCAGCCCCGCCTGGTACTGATCGAACACTTTGATCAGCGCCTCCGGATCGGCCATGCCTGTATTGGGGATTTGCGCGGCCGCTGAAATTCCAGCCGCCGCCATCCAAAGAAGAGTCGTTTGTCGCCAGGTGCGCATGCAGGCAGACTACCCGCCGCGGACCCCGGAAACTAGTGAGGTGCGCCGACTTCACGGTAGTTCACGTGGCGTAACGTGTTGATTCTGTTTAGTTGGGAAGATTCATCTTGCGAAGCAGCGAAACCCATCGAGGGTCCCCGCGCAACCCGTCCAGGCCTGGGTTAACGTTGATCCAGTCGCTGGCGAAAGACCGCTCGTCCACCGCCCGGTTCAACAATTCGAATATCTTATCCTTGTCGCCGACGTCCAGGTAAATTGCCACCAACATCATCGGCGAGACATCCGTCCGCGTCGCGTACTCCTGTATCAAACGTCGCGATGCACTCGCGTCTCCAGCCAGCGCGCGTACATGAGCCAACAGCGTCGCGGCCGGCGGTGCCCCGCTTGTCATCGCCATCGCCTTCTCCAGAGTGCGGATCGCCTCTGCATACCGGCCCTCGCCCGAGTACGCGAACCCGAGCCCGAAATACGGCTGTTCGTACCGCGGAAACACTTCCAGCGTCTGGAGACACTGCGTCACCGCGCGATCGTACTGCCGGATCTTATAAAAGGCAAAGCAAAGCGCGCTGTTCGGCCCTGGCGGAATCGGATCGAGTGCCAGCGCCCGCCGCACCTCCGCGAGCCCCTCTTTATCCCGGCCAACGTCGATCAGCAACTCACCCAGCCACTGGTGAGCCGTGGCATAGCTCGGGCTCAACTCCGTCGCCCGGCGCAGGTGCCACTCCCGGCCCTTCCAGTCCCACAGGTCCAGACAGCCATCCATGCTCGCGTGCGCCTCGGCCAGGTTATCGTCCAGGTCGAGTGCCTTCTTCACCGCTTCGCACCCGCGCGAATGGTAATCCTTCCGGTCCAATGTGTACGACAGCACGTTGTATGCATCCGCTAGTCCTGCGTACGCCAGCGCATATTGCGGCTCCTTCGCAATCGCCTGCTGGAAATAATCCAGACTGTTCCGCAGCCGCTCAGTACCCCGCAGTTGCCAGTTGAATCGACCCTTCAGATAAAGGTCCTGCGCCTCCGGACTGGGAGTGCGTCCGCCCAGCCTCGCCTTCTCCTGCGGAGTGACGTGGATGTGAACCTGTTCCGCAATCGCGCCCGCCAGTTCCCCTTGGAGACCCAGAACGTCTGTCACATCGCGTTCGTAACTCTCCGCCCAGATGTGCCGGTCCGAGCGAACCTCGATCAGTTGCGCGCTGATGCGGACACGGCTACCGGAGCGCGTCACCGTTCCCTCCACTACGTAGTCCACTTTCAACTCGCGCGCAATTTCCGGCACCGCCTTCTTTGTCCGCTTGTACTGCATCATCGAGGTCCGCGAAATCACAGACAGGCCGTGAAACTTCGCCAGATCGGTAAAGAGCGAGTCTGTCATCCCGTCGGAGAAGTACTCCTGCTCGCTGTCGTTCGACAGATTCTCCAGCGGAATCACCGCGATCGACGGGAGTCGCGGCGTAGACAGCGCGCCGACCGATAACCAGACGAACCCCGACACCGCCAGCATAAGGGCAACGCCCATCAACCACCGGCCAGACGAGACTCGCGCATTCCCACCCGGTGCCGCCCTTGGCGGTACGGCCGAAGCTCTCCCCGCTTCCTCACGCGAATGGAACGCGGCGCGGTAACCTCCTTTGGGGAGTGTTATCTCGATCGCGTCCTGCCGCCCTTCTGACTGATAGTATTCGGCCAGCTTCTGTCGCAGACGCCGCGCCTCAGTTCGCACCGCTGTGTCCACCCTTGGATCGAAGGATTCGTCCTTCCGGAATACCTCAACTCCGAGCACGTACTCTTTGATCTGGTCACCCTTCCCTGCTAGTTCCTGGTCCACCACGAATTGCAGAAACCGGCAGAGCTGCGGGGAATGCGAGAAGGTATCGCCCGAAAGAATTTTCTGAAGTTGAGCCTCTACCGCGACCGTCGCGGGCGGTGGCGAATCGCTGGGCAGTTCGCTGCTGGCGCTTCGCTCGGTCGGCACTCCCGGATTATATCGTTTGGTGATTCCGCCCGTTTCGGAACGAACCTTCGATTTGGGGGGCTCATATCCGGCCAATCTGAGCCTATTTTCCTGCTCGTCATCCGAGCCGCAGGAATCGGCCAGCATGAAGACGGTAACGCGACTAGGGTTCCCGTGCAATCGGCCCCTGCAGGGCGGGCACCTTAGCTGTGCAGGCGTCCCACAAAGCTCCCTATTCGAGTAGCAAAGTGCAGCCCTCGCACCGTCTGACGAATCGGCCATGCCACTTTCAGCGAATGAAGGTAAGACACCGCGCTGAAAAAGAAATACTTCTCGCGCAAGAACCGCCCCGCAGGCGATTGGCCGGAAAAGAGTCACAGATTCTGAAAATAATTGTGACGTTCAATCCAAAGCACTTAACCCAATTCGGTGCCCCAACTCTGAACAGTCGCCATGCTACAAGAGTCACCGAAAGGAACTTCTTATGGCCTCCCCCGTGCAATTCCCGGTAAAGCCGTTTCAACCGTCGCTCACCGCGAGCGACCTCATCATTCGTCCCGAGGAGCAGACACAGTTCAGCGCCCTCCAAGACTCGCTGCTAGCCGAGCTCGCTCCACAAGGTGCCATCGAAACCGTCACCTTCCACGATCTCCTCCACGCTGCTTGGAGCCTTCATCGCCTGCGCCGCCTGGAAGTGGAATGCGACCCGTCCAACGAAAAAGCCTACGACCGCATTACCCGTCACCAGTCGAGAGTCCAACGCGCCTACTACAGAGCGCTCAAGGAACTTCGCATTCTGCAAACGAATCGTGCTTTGCGCGCTTGGAAATTAGAAGAGTCCGCAGACCCCGAAGTGCCTGCGATCACTGACATCAATCAATTGACCAAACAAACCCATTCCGAGGTAACTGCAGAGGGAATCAAGCAAGCCATCAAAATGCTCGACCTGCAATCGGGTTTGTTTGTTCGCGATGCCCGCGAGAAGCGTCAAACCGCTCCTCCGGCCAAAGACGACCGCGCCCTCCGCCTCTAACCTACTCGGGAACTACCTGATACATCCGAGGCTTGGGCTGGGCAGCGGCACGCTGTTCCTTCAACACATCGCCTTCCAACTCGTCTAAAGCGTCGAGCGCCTTCGACAGGTGCGGTGTCACGTCTTTCTCCATCGGAACTTGCACCTGGCGCCAGCGGGTGGTGTGCAGGTTGTTGTGCCGCAGCGTCAGGGCGTGGACTTCGGCAGCCTGCCGCGCCATCGGTGTCGGCAGCGTGGCTAGATTGATGCCGGAGGCGAGTTCTTCGGCAGTGAACGATCCTGCACTTTCGCCATCGATCTTTAAGGTGTATCGTCCGGCGGCCAGTCCGCGTACTTTGAGCGGCTGCTGGTTCAATGCCTCCACAAAATCGGACGAACGAACTGCCAGCGCCGTATTCGCATCTCTCATATCGACTGGCATCGGAAGAGCGTCGTCGGTCTGCGTCCAGGAAAGCGATTTGCCCGTATGAAGATCCACCACGTGCGTATTGATCTGGCGCACCGGCTCTTTATGACCCGCATCGATCTCCACATCCGTCACGATCGCTGGAGCGTGCCAGGCACGCAGCAGCGCTTCCGCCATAATCAGGTGAATCGCGGCGATCGGGTGCACACGGTCCGGAATCAGTTTTACCGCGGTAGTCGGGTCTGTCGCGTTGGCCTTCGCGAGCGTCGCGACCACCGAAGTGTTTAGGTCGGCCAGCCCAACTTTCTCATCGCTTGCCAACTGCTTCAGAAAATCGCTGTATCGCAACAGCACTCCGTTGTAACCGCCCTCGAACACAGGAGCCCGCGTCACGTCGTCGTAAGGAGAAGGCTGGATCAAAGTCATTCGCAATCCGGGAAGCTGCCGCTTCATGGTCTGCACGATGTGTTTGTAGCCATTGGCAAATTCATCGAAGGTCGGCTGATCGTACGCGCGGTACCGGCCGTCGTTCATGCCCAGCATCACGGTGACTAGGGTGGGATTGTACGGCAGGACGTCGCGCCAAATGCGCACATCGATCGGTCCCCCGCCTCCGCCTGTCACGCGATCCCCGCCCCAGCCGGAGTGGACGAACGAAACGTTAAGGTGCGGGAAGCGGGTTACCACGAAGGTTTCGGCGAAGGTCGTGTACAGCCGTTGGTCGGTAATGCTGTCGCCGAAGAAAACGACTCGGTCTCCGTCGCGGAGTGCGAAGCTATCCTGTGCCCTTACTGTTCCGGCAGCCAGAACAAGGCCCGCCGCGATCGAGATCCATCTCGCCGATGCTTGCATGACGGACAGTATATACCGCCCGTGGCCCGTCTTTTGTCGAGCCATTGTGGCTGCTTAGTGGGGCAGGCGTTTCCGCCTGCCAACCCGTTGCAGCCGATTTGGCCGCGTTACCTACTGGTGAATCTTGACCGCTTTGAAGCCGCCCTTGGAGCGGTCGTAGAGCCAGATGGCGCCGAACACGATCAACAGAATCGCGGGCAGGATGGCCACCGCCTTGAACGAACTTTGCGAAGCGATCGCCTGGATTTCGTTCAGGTGGTCTCCGCCGACCTTCTGCAGCGCGGCGTAAGCGGCAGCCCCGCCCGCGACTTCGGCAGCCTTCGTGTCGAATACGCGGCCCATCCACGGCAGCACGAAGTAAATCGATAAGGTTCCCGCGGTCCCCATCAGCCCCATGAGCAGGGCGCCTCCGTGGGGGAATCGCTCCGAGGCGGTCGCCAGCATCGTCGGCCACATGAAGCAGACGCCGACGCCCCAAACCGTGGCGGCCAGAATTCCCGTGACCGGCGAATTCGCGATGCTCAGCAGGACCAGACCTATCGACGCCAGCAGGCAGGAGCACCACAGCAGGCCGATCGGCGAGAGGCGGTGTACCAGCGGTCCGGCGAAGTGCCGCGCTACGAACATGATGCCGCTGACATAAACCAGCAGCAGGATGCCGCGCATGTGCACCGTGCGGGTCAGCGCGAGATCCACCCACTGGCCGGGCGCCAGTTCGGACGCCGCGGTCAGAAACATCGAACAGAACAGAACTAGAAAGAGGGGGTTTAGCAACTCTTTAAACATCTGCCCCATCGTGACTCCGGAGGCGGCGCGCTCCGTGGGCGGAAATTTCACACCGATACAAAGGACCACCACAGCGGTGGCGGGAATCAATACCAGCCCCAGCTTAGTCTGCCAGCCGACGTTTGCCTGACCGAGGGCGAAGCCGAGCAGCCCGCCCGCGATCAATCCGGCCGGCCACCAGGCATGCAGAATATTCAACTTGGCGGTCTTCTCGTCCGGATACAGCGTTGCCGTGAGTGGATTAACAACTGTTTCGACCAGCCCCCAACCGACCCCGGTAATGAGCGCTCCAGCCCAAAGTACGTTGTATACCCCAGCGCCACTTGCCAGACTGCCCGCGAACAGAATCGTCAACGTACCGGCGATGAAGCAGACGCCTGAAAGCGGCAGCATGAATGCCATCCCAATGGTGTCGAGCAATGGACTGCCGACCGCAATAGTAAACGCGAAGCCCAGGAAGGCGACGCCCAGCACGGCGCCGATCATTTCCGACGCGTGCGCCGAGTCGATAGGATCAAGAAAGATTCGCTGAAGGTCGGATGCGACACTTGCGCGGAGAGAGGCGCCTACGCCCGCTGTGAAGAGAGCGAGAACGCTCACGATAAACAGCCGGCCCTTGTCGTAGGCGGCGTGACGGTCCTGTGCCAACGTGGCAGGAGCATTCATATGCCAACGAGAATACCGCAACGCATCGCCGGGTGCACGAGAGCATAAATCGCGAGCGGTGCGTGAAGGGAAACTGGTACAATCCGGATTCGAGCTTCAGGCCGTGCCCTGGGTAGGCCTTAACCTTTCGCCGCTGTGCTGCAACGCGTCTTCAAAGCATTTCAATATCGCGACTTTCGTCTGATGTGGATCGGCGCGTGCGCCTCCGCTATCGGTACGTGGATGCAGATATTGGCACAGGGCTGGCTCATCTGGCAGCTCAGTCATTCCGCGCAATTGCTCGCTCTCGATCCCATTCTCCAGGCAATCCCCATCTTCCTTTTTTCACTGGTGGGCGGCGTCCTGGCTGACCGCTTTGAACGCCGGCACATGTTGATGTGTTCGCAGTTTCTCCAGATGTCGGTGGCGCTGCTCTTAACCATTCTGGTGGGCTTCCACGTAGTGAAGGTCTGGCACTTTCTATGTTGCTCCTTCGTTGCGGGTATCGCGCAGTCCTTTGGTGGTCCGGCCTACTCGGCACTCATTCCGACTTTGGTGCCGAAAGAGGACATGCCGAACGCCATCGCGTTGAACTCGATTCAGTTCAATGCCGCCGTGATGGTGGGACCCATGATCGGCGGTTGGGCGCTCCACAATCTGGGTGATACCTGGTGCTTTGGTCTGAACACTCTGTCTTTTTTGTTTCCAATTGTTTCGTTGTTGATGTTGAAGATTCGCTACCTGCCGGCGAAGACCGGCGAGAGCATCCTGACCAGTATGAAGCAGGGAATCCACTTCATCCGGCAGCAGGGAGCCATGCAGGGATTGATCATCCTCGGGTTCTGCATGACGGCACTCGGCATCCCGATGCGGACCTTTCTGCCGGTGTTTGCCGACACCGTTTTTCATCGCGGTTCGGACACCTTCGCCATGTTCCTTTCGTTTTCCGGTCTTGGCTCAGTGGTCGGAGCGCTTGCCGTCGCGGGGCTCGGCAACGTGAATCAGAAGGGCCGCATTGCCTTGGCCATGCTGATGTGTCTGGGTGCCGGGATCGCGGGCTTCGCCTTTTCCCATTCGGTCGCGATCAGTTGCGCGATGCTCTTTTTCACTGGAGCGTCGATGATGGTGGTCTTCTCGATGGTGGTGTCGCTGG
>Ga0105239_10008641_pt1 | contig 11542 bp, 4 predicted proteins | sample KBSC44metaG_FD_92761 | JGI IMG/M metagenome (GOLD analysis project Ga0105239, IMG submission 92761) | Corn rhizosphere microbial communities from Kellogg Biological Station, Michigan, USA - KBS C4-4 metaG | ecosystem: Host-associated > Plants > Roots > Rhizosphere > Soil | place: Michigan, USA...
CCTGGACAGGATGGGGTTTGTATTTGTCATCTGTATCGTTGTCATGTACCTGATCAGCATGGCGGAGAACAGGAAGGGCTTGCGGCCGCATGGGCTGGAGGTGGATAAGAAGATGTTCAAGGTGAATCCCAGCTTTGCTGTGGGGGCGTTGATCATCTGCGGGTTGCTGGCGGCGTTGTATACGGTGTTTTGGTAACTAAGTGCTCTTTTTATTTCTGTTTTTATACTTTGGATGGTTATCGAGTAAAATAGCTTCAAAGTATTTTTTTGCAGAAATTTCTTTTTCTAAAGGCACTTCGGGCGCTACATAATTGAAGGCTTTCATTCGATCGTAGAATTCAGCAGGAATATCCTTTGTTTGGCCCTTCTTTATGTAATGTATCAGGTATCTTGGCCACAGCCATTCACCGTCCGTAAGGACTTCGTACGGAGCAATGACATTACCCATACTATCCTGAAGTGACAAAGTCATTGCAAAAATGATTGTCCCTCTATGCAGGTATGCAACAACTTTAGCCAAATCCGACTCAACAATAGGAGCAACATCTCCGTCGTACACATAAGATATACTATCTCCCAGGATATCTGCTTCCTGTTCTTTTAAAAAACCAATAGTTTTCATTTTACCATTATTTAAAAAGACGCCACCCCTCACCATTACCGATCACTGCCTGCCCCCTTGGAATAAAGCCAGTTCCATCAGCAACAGTAATCCAACTTTTTGGAGCTATGACTGTTGATCCCGTTAGTTTCGAAAGTTGCGCCGCAGCTCCATCGGCTTCCAGTGCTCCGGAATAGCAAGAAAATAGCCTCACTTTTGTCCCTTGCGTGTATCCATCTTGAACCATCTTAGAATATAACTGCTCGGCAGTCCATTTTTCCCCATCAACAGCAAACGACAATCCATCTCTTGTGCCGTGTACAACTACATCATACCAACCTCTTTTCGGAATTATAGCTGCTAAATTGCTCGCTACCGCCTCGTCAGATCCATATCCTGCGAGAATTCCTGCTGTCCCTTCTATTCCCTGTAACCCCCGACGCAATCTGAACAATTGAACAAGCTCTCCCAATCGAGCCACTTGCAATATTTCCCCCACAGGAATAAAAAAGCTTGCTATATTAATTATAATTAATCCTTCAGTTCTGGTGCCTGCATGAACCTCAGCTAGAAATTTTTGGGTACGGTCCCAGTTGTAGAGCCAATTACGGATACCCTTAGGAGCATTATCAAATGGTATATTATTATCTACGTAATACCAATAGGTGTTTTCCAAATTCTGCTGTGTATGCTTTGCCGTTACAACAGCGGCGGTCAAAACATTAGGATCATCCGGAGTAAATCCATGCTTATGCTCCTGATCTTGATGGTCCTCCGCCTCAAGACCCATTGGATCATTAAATCGAAGAGGATTATCATTGGAAAACACATACGGTGACCAATCTGTATTGGCCTCGCCAAATTCATCAATCTGCCAGAACCTTCCGATCTGCGGATCATACATTCGATGAGTGGCATCATAAGCGTCCAACCCCGTCCCATCGCCAAACTCCTTGCTCTGAAGCTCGTTCCCACCGTTGAACCTATATTTGTTTTCGGCATACCCTCCTTTGAGCGCTTTATCAGATATCCCCGCCATTGTCAACCCAAACGGATAGTAGTGGGTTTCCTCCACCATCGGTCCGCTGTAGTAGGCCACACTCAGATTATCAAAGAACACATCCCAATTCTGGGTCTCATTGCTCACCCAAATATAGAGATATCCGCTGTGATGGATGCCCACTCCCTGGGCCAGGGTATTCAGGACATCGGAATTACCCACCGGCAGTGCGCCGCTCTGCCCGCCGGTACTGACATAATTGAACTGGTTATCCAGCAGCATCCAGTTGAGATATGCTTTGGGTTTGCCGGTCGTAGATGTCTCATTGGCCGGCAGGAAACTGTTCAGTGCTGCGTATACAGGGCTACTGGAGGTATTGTTCAGGTCAGCCATCGTACCGTGTCCAGGTCCTGCGAGAGATATCAGTCCTTGTGCCAGTGAATTCAGGACGCTAGGGATGGAGCTGTTATTGGGGCCGGACGAGCTGTTGCTTCGATAGAAGGATTTAACGCCGACAGCAATCGAGTCGCCGCTCATTACCTTCAGCAGGATGGCCGGGCCCATTTTATGTCCGCTGCCGTTGACCCGGGCGACGGAGTCGTTGGGGGAAGTGGTTCCGTCAGCGGGATATCCACCGGGTACGGCAGAGGCAGGATAGCTGGAGGAATCGATGTTATAGAACAATGCCATTTCTTTGGCCCGGTAGGCAGCCTCCATCGTCGCCAGGTATTGCGCTGTATCCTTCTGCTGGGTCAACACCACCCGGGTGTTTCCAAGATGGTCTTTTTCAAAGAAGTCGTATTCCCAGGCATAGGCGGAGCTTCCGTTGGCATAATGATGCAATGCCCATCTTGCCCTTCCCTCATCATGCATCACGAATTGCAAGGTGTCTTTGACATTGGGATTATGGACCATGGAATCCGTGCAGGCATATACGAACCCTTCGGTATAGATCGTGACGATGTTGTGACGGGCGATGCTGTCATAGACGATCTTACGTATCTTATTGCCGTCTGCCGTATAATTATATTGGATACTGCCTTTTCCGGGTATGGCGATAAATTCAGGGAGATTCAGGTAATCGTAGAAAATAGAAGCGATCCCTTTATTTTTATCCGAACCCAGATTGCCATTGCCGTCGTATTTATAATCCTGACCCGTCTTGCTGCCTGTATAGTGGAAATCGCCCAATGCAGACGTAGGGTCGTTTGCTGCATCGGTAACCTGGTTCAATTTATTGCTATTGGCGACATAGCCGTAGGAGAGCTGGTCGATGAGAGATGAGCCTGTGATCTTAAAACCCAACTGGTTCATGGACAGGATATTGCCGTTGGCATCATAAGACAGATTGTGGGTGGAGAAATTGATCCTGGCGCTATCCCAGGTGCTCCCTGCGCTGTTTTGTCGGAATGCCGCATTCGTCAGCCGGTTGACATTATCATACGAGAAATCATATTTGCGGGGAATACCATCTCCCGCACTTTTCCAAACCAGTCCGGCAATATTGCCATTTAACTGGAGACCTTGAAAGCTATTGCCGGGGGCGATGGAAGCCGCATTGTCATATCCCAGCTCCATGCCGAAGTAATGACCCGCGCTATTTGCAACATAGCTCCTGTTGATGCCATTCATCCAGCCCCGGATATTATAGTCGTATATCATGCTGTCCAGGTAGTTGCCGAGGTATTTTACCCTCCGCCGACTGAGCTCGTCATACCGCATGCTGTCGATCAACTGGTCTGATGCCGCGTTGTCCAGCCGCATCCAGGTACTGACGAGACGCCCCATAGCATCATAGTTGAGTTTTGTAGACGCCGTATACAATTTTACAGAGCCGCTCTGGTCGCTTTGCGTCACCAGCTTACGTACAGGTCTGCCCGTAAAATCATACTGGTAGGTGGTGGTATCCCTGCCTGACTGGAAGTTGGTGGATATGGTCTGCAGCATTCGTCCATGATCGTCGTAGAAATGTACCTTGAACAGGTTGTAGGTAGACCCAAGCACGTCTGTCGCTGTGCCTGCCACCGCTCCCCTGATGACCGGCGAAGCTATCATCGGCTGCGCATATTGGGGGGAAGTGTTTAAGCTGGTTATAAAATAATTGGGGTTGCTGATGTATTTCGTGGAAAAACTGCCGTTCAATAAGGGCGTCGTTGCGGGCACCCAGGCATAATTGTCATAGAAAGTGCGTACATAGCTGGTGTAGCCGGCGCCCGTGATCACGGGATAACCTGTGCTGCTATAGGCAAGGTTCTGGTGATACGCTCTGTTATTGGCATCTACCAGTTTACCCGTACTATCCTGCCTGTTGAGGTCGTCATATTTGGTGATTATCCAGTATCCGTCATGACGCGCATTGCTATCCTGTGTCATTACCAGTCTATCCCGGGCATCGTATACCATCCAGACCTCTCCTGCACCCGGCGCTTTTTTTATGATCATTTTTCCGGCAGCATCATAATTATAATTAAAGCAAAGCTCATTTCGCACGGTGGAGCTCAATGTCCAGTTATTGTTCCTGGCACATTGAACGGCCAGGGGAGGAAGCACGAACCGTAAATGATTGAATACATCATATACATAATAAGTAGAAAGCCAACCATAATATCCATTGAATAATGTATCGGATAACTGAACTTTCTTAAGGATAAGCTTCCCTTCCATGTCTTTATATTCCATCACCTTATTTTCGTGCTCATCCGTCGAAATGACCAGTGCAAGCGTCCCGGCGGAGTAATTGCCATTGGCAACCGGCGTGTCGGTTGTATTGTTACCGATGGACCATATTTTGACGGAGTCCAGTGCGGTATTGAAGGTGTAATCTTTCCGGACTCCGATGTCGCAGCCCGTCCAGCTTTTACCCGCTTCGGTCTCCTTTAGTACCCGGCCGGTAGGCGCACTTTCATAGATCGTATTCTTGTAATAATAAGATTCCTGGCTACTGTAAATGGTGTTATAGAGATACGGCTGCCTGGTGCTTGCGTCAGTCCTGAAATCTCCAGTAGCCACGCTATCTGTATATGGAAGGTATTGCTGCACCATTCTTCCCAATACGTCGTAATTGACAGCGCTTACAAGATCTTTGTTGTTGGGCGTTGCATGTTTAGAGACCGTTTGTATCTCTCTTCCGAGATCGTCGTAATAGATCGTGCTCTGCCGGTAATCTACAGTTGCCGTCAATCCTTTTGCAGCACTAAGTGTAGTTACGCCAGGCTTCTGGATATCCCAGGTACGTATATAATTCACCATGCCGGAGGTCAGGCCGGGATAAGTATATGGGTTTATAGGAATAGTCGCTGCGTTAGGTGTTAGCCCCCCCATCGGTGATACTTTTATTTTCAATGCATTGAAGTAGCTGGCGGCGTTGGAATAACCGCTCTGAGCGCCGTTCGTTACAAAGCGACGGAAATACGTGGTCCGGGTTAAATTGGACGGGGTATAATTTTGTGTTGTTCCGCCCGGACTATTACTCCAGTTCGTTTCGTCCAGGGATTGCTGCCATTGATAGTTATAGCTGGCCACTGTTCCTCCTGTGGCGGCAGTACCAGTCAAGGATGGGCTGCTTCCTGATGGGACAACTGCTGTGTAAGGGGAAATGGTACCGGGGTCGAATTTAATGATCTTCACCAGGATCTCAACGGCATTTGTATAGCGAGTGGTAAAGGCATTGGTCACTCTCCTTCTGTAGAAAACGGAAGTTGCAAGCGGGCTGCGTGGTTGAAAATTAAGTCCCTTGCCAAGATCGGGTACGGGATTATAATTCACTCCATCCCCCGAATATTCCCATTGATACTGGTATTGTGTATCAAGCCCCCCGGTAGGCAGCGTACCCGTGATCGGTGGGGGGATCGTATTCCATCCGATAGAGTCTGTGTTGCCGGCTGCAATGGTGCCAGGGTTAAAATAGGGGAACAGAGATACGTAGGTAATGTCTGTATAAGCGACGGTCGAACCGCAAGTCACCTGCCGGCGGTAATAAGTATTGACTGAAGGGCTGACCGTCAGCGAAGTGGAAGTTTGACCGCTGATATTGCTAAAATTCACACTATCTGTGGATTGCTGCCAGTTATAGGAAAAATTTCCCTGGCAGCTCCCCCCAATGGCATCCAGTGGATAGGGATAAAGCGTGATGGAACTGCCCTGCTCGAGATTTTGCACTGGCTGACCGATACTTCCGGGATTTAAAGGAGAATTGTGTACATTGATATACTCCTGGATAATGGTGCCGTTGTTATTTAGCGTGAGGATCTGTTTTCCGGGGCCAAGCCAGTGGACAACGAAACTACCCACTCCCTGGTAACCTCCAATGATCTGGCCGGTCGCAACACTCCAGGTATACTGGCTGGGATTACCACCCGTATAATAATAGGTAGCGGTTTGACCGGTCCAGCAATCCACAGGTCCAGAGATCGTGCAGTTCTCCACATCTATCGTATCGACCGTGGCATATTGAGTTGTTGCTCCGCTACTGGCCTTCATCCGGTAATAGGTTTTTACAGACGGGAGGTAAGATCCGGGATTATAAGTTGTACCATGGGCATCTGGAATATCCGTCCATGTAGCACCATCGGTAGATTTTTGCCATTGATAAGCCGGGCAGCCGGAAGAGCAGGCATATACATCTGTCGTGATCGTCTGAGGAGGCCCCAGGTAAGTATTGGTCAATTGATAGGTGGGGTTCGATGTTCCCGGTATCAATTGCGCATACAAATCCCGTATGGGAGCTAACCCGATGATCAGCCAACACAATGATCTAAGAAATATCTTTAACATATTCGACGGTTAATAAGGTGATATTTATCCATATTAATTTTCGAGGCAGTGCCTATGCTACTGGCTCGCTCTTGACAGCCGGCCATAATTATATTCAAATGCCTTCAGGATATTGCCATATTGATCTTTGATATCCACCAGGCGGTTGAAGCCATCATATTCATAATACCTGATAGTGCTGTTGACGGTGCATTGTGCGCTAAGCCTAAGAAAGGGATCATAGGTATAAGTCGTCATCTGGCTCCCGGACGGATATAACCGGAGCTCATCGATGTTCCCGCTGCCTGTAATATTGATGTCGGTAGTCCCTGTCACCGTTACTTCATGGTAGGTCCATCCATTCAATGTAAGACCGGTGATTGCGCCTGCCTGCGAACCGCCTGTGATAGTGACTGTCGCCCCAGTCTTGCTCCAATAGGAGACGATGTAAGAGGTCGAGCTGGTCAGGTTTGTTTTAGATATCGGATTGGAGGCTCCCAATGCATAACCGTGGGTGCCGGTCGGACTGGTATTATCTGTAACAACTGAATTGTTGCTCCATGTCCAGTTACCCATTTCGGCTGTTTCGAAAGAAGAATAGGCTACGTCGCTGAAATAAGCGTTATCGATCTGGGCGAGCGGCAATGCATAACCATTGTCCCATATCATGGCCTGGTCTTTGTTGTTGACTAATTTTTGTTCGATGATCCTTCCGGTAGAGGAATGATAATTGAAGTCAGCCTTTTCAATAAACGAGGTGTTGGGGATCAATGTTGGGAGCTGTCCCTGTAATGCAACTGTCTCTCCGGCCTGTCCGGCAGTCAGCGGCACTGATGTTTCCAGCGAATACATTTTGACCGGATCGATCAGTGTATCGGCACCGGATGTTGCAAAATCTTTGTATTGTGTGATCGTTCCTGACACCAGCTGATTATTCTTCCATAGACGTGTGCTTACGGGAATGAGCAAATTTCTGCTCTTCATTTTTCCAAACACATTATCGGCTGTGGCGGAATTAGCGTAATCAAAAGAATAATAAGTTTTGCTTACAAGGGTGTCACCAGTGCTGTTTACCGTCTTTTCACTGGTCTGAAGAGAGTGAGCGGCGCTTTCATATGCATAAAATTTGTCCGTCTCCATGGATTTACCATCCTTATAATTAGTGGTATATGCCGCCATCAAATGCGAAATGCCGGTGTGAAGCTTGTAATAAGTCATGGCGTCCATAGGTAAATTGCCGGACCAGGCCCTGAAAGCCTTAAAACCACGCATCCAATAGCTTTCATTGTAGACAGAGCTGTATACGTTCTTTGTAGATTGGATAATGTTATTACTGGAATCGTAGGTGTCTGTACCCAGCAGCTGTCCACCTGTGCAATCCACCTGGAAAGGGGCATAAGGATAGTAGTCAAATACCATATATCCCTGATAATATTGAAGGTTTTGCGGAGCAATACTATTGAACAGACCATTACCGTACAAGCCGTTGATCGCTCCCCAGGGGCCTGATACAGTATTGGGGGCGGTGAAGTTGGAGAGGTCAAGCCGTGAATTTCCACGTACCGGCGGGTCTGCGGCATACCAGTATACCTTGGAACCGCCTTCTCCATTAGCGCCAATGATCTCCTTCACCCTTGGATAGCCGATGTGATTCCCCTGGTAATCCTGCAGGGGGACGATGCTTTGCGACTGTTTAAGGACACACATGATATTCAGACTGTTGGAGAAGCTATATCCCCGGTAAGTCAGCTGTGGCGGATAGGTATAGCTGACGAAATAATATTCGTTGTTCGGCACGATGAGGTATTGCGGTGAATGATAGACATTCCCTCCGCTGCCATAGTCGAATAGGCGGATCTGGGATCTTCCTGTGATACTGTCTGTTACTTTTATTTGATGAATGCGCAGCCCGCCGACCATATTGGACAATGTTATCTGGCTACCTGTGCTATGCGGTTCAAAAGTAAAAGCAGTGGTTGCGCCCAACGGGTCCCGTATCGTACTTATGGTAAAAGACTGCATAGCGGGCCAGTTTGGGCTGCGATTCGCTCCGAACGGAGGGCTTTGACAATGATCCGGGAGGGTTACGGAGGGCATAAACCGATCGTTGTTGCCGCCCGAGAAATTATTGCTGTATCCCCAATGATCCTGGTCATAGCTCAGCCGTCGCGGCAATTGATAGGTCTCCTGATAGGTGATAAGATAAGGAGGCTTGGCGGTCAAGCCATCGCCTGATAATTCTTTAACGGATAGCAGCTTTAGTCTTTTGGTATCCGTGACATCACCGTTTATCTCGCTCAGCTGGCTTGCAGATAAATTTGTTGTGGTCGTAGACGTGAAATATCCGTAAGATAAAGCGAACTGTTTGATACATTGGTTTTGAACATTAAATATCTTTACGGAATCCAGTTGATAAGGACTGGAGATCAAGTCCTGTCTTGGTGTCACGGCGATAAAAGACATTTTATAATTAGCCGAAACGATGCTTGTAAGCCGAAGACCTGTTACAGTTGTTTTAAGCGTTGCTATGGGTCTGAGATCAGCAACACAATCATGAGAAAAATTATCGACGGTCAATAACTGACTCTCCGAACCGAGATCGAAATAAGAATAGGTTTCAGCCGTGTAATTAAATCGTACCGTATCTTTTGTGTTGGGGTATACAATGCTGGTGAGATACCAGGTGGAAGGGACTGTCGAGTTCGGCTCGGGTACGCCGCCGCTGGGCATGGGTGTAACTGCCGTTACCTCGTTCATGCCATTTTCACCAAAATTGTATTTAACTCCATCCGGAGTTGTGATAATCCATGAAGAGAACTGCCCGTTGTAGCCATCATAAGCGACCGATATCTTTATATTATCATCTGTTAACGAATGAGGCGTCCTGTATTCATCAAAAACAAACTTTCCATTGTAGCCGTTGCAGGAAAAGGTAAACAGATCAGGTTCTCCATCCGTAGCGCCGGCTATTATTTGAGGTATTGTATAGTTTGTCAACATTAAATTTGCATCCGTGGCCAGCATCACTCCATTTGTCGGTGTGGGAAGCAGCGCTAGTTTCGTAAGCCCTGAATCGCTATAATAGCCTCTGGGTAGGATACCATTACCTCCGACTCTTGCGCCTTCGTCCGGTGCACCCCGTACAGTACGTGTGATCATCCCGGTGGCGTTCAGGGCCCAGCCTAGCCCCACCCATGAAGCTGTTTCGGAAACCCGGATGCCACTGGCATGATAAGTAAGTGACACCGATACATGTGCCGCGTTATCTTTCAGCTCATATAATGGGATGCCGATCTGCGGGGTTCCTGTATAATAGCCGACAGGATAATCTACATACTTGCCCAGCGCAGCCACATTAGGAGAAGGCTGCACATAATTGGTCATGGCATTGTACTGGTTGATTGTCTGAGCCGAAGCACCAGCTGTGCCGGCCAGAAGAATAACAATTAAATAAATTCTCTTCATAGTGATAGCTATAAAATGACGAGATGTATAATAGGGTGCGCTTAGAAATTATATCCTATCCTGAATAGTACCGGTTGCGTCCTTGGTACCTGTTGATAGCTAAGAAAATCCCATAGCAGGCTTAGCTTTGTCTTTTTGAATACCCGGGTCTTCATGGATACGGTCTTGCTGATGCCCAGGAGGCCACTCCTGGTCCAGTTGTCCCAGTGATAGAGCTGCTGCATGCTGCGGAAAGGCGTAGTGTAATTGTATTCGAAGCCACCGCTGGCGGAAAAGCTGCCTTTGATCTTTATATCCACGAAAGATCGCAGCCCTGCTCCCTGGCTGGAAAAGGTGATATGTTGTATCCCGTTGCCCCATCCCAATTTGTAGCTTGTTCCAACCCCAATGGTGCTGCGGTCGGAGAGTTTATAGCCTACCGAGAGTCCGAAGTCGGAGACGGTGGGGAAAGCGTAGTTGTTCCGGGTGGTTTGGAAATTGGTGCCGTATTCAAGACGGCGCCAGAATGTCTTTATTTTTTGTTCGTTTGGTTTGAAATCGGGCATGTCGATGTCGCCGCTGCCGCTGCCCAGCTTGCTGAGCTTGTCCTTGTAACCGTCGAGCTGCGATTGGGCGGACTGCAGGTTGGATTGTAAAGCGGCCTGCCCTCCGGGGCCGGCGGCGGATACTTGTTGCTGGATGAGCGCTGCCACCTGGGTGCGTGTCTGGAGACCGGCCAGGGATGCGGGGTTACCATAGTTGGCCGGGAGGTTGAACAGACCGGCCAGCTGGGAGTTTTGTTTCATGAATGCCTGGAAGACAGGAAATTTGTTTAGGATGGTTAATGCTTCCTTTGTAAGCTTGTCGGGGTCGTTCAGCATCTCTTTGTATTCGCGGACTTGCCGGGAATAGTAGTAGAGGTCCTGGTTCATGTCCTGGTAGTCTTTACCCAGCAGGTTGTTTAGATCTGTATGCTGTTGAAGATATTGAGCCATCTGCTGTTTCCGTTGCCGGATATATTCTTTGACCTGGTCGGCGTCCTGCATTTTTGCCTGGAGGGTTTGCAGTTGCCGGAGGGAGCTTTGCAGCTGGGATGGGTTGACGTTAAGGCCGGCTGGAGGCGTCCTCAGGAATTTCAGCATTCCCTGCAGCGAGTCGGTGTAAGGCTGGTATTCGCCGCTGAGATGGAGACCGGCGCTGCCTGTATCATGGGCCAGGCGTTGGGAAAGAGCGGCATATTGGTTCGATGCATCTACAAACAGGGACTTAGCGGCATTGGAGTCTACCCCGGATAGTTTTTTTTGTATCCGTGCTTCGCGGCGGGTGAGCCGTTGCAGGTATTTTTCTGTTTGCCTTGTCAGTTGTCTGTCGAGAGATGCTGTCCTGGATTGTATCCGGGTGAGGAAAGAGGAGGGGAAGTCTCGTATTTTGTCCGGATTTGAAGCGATGGTGTTATCCTGGCCATATGTGTCGGAGAGGCACAGCAAGGTTATTATGATTGTACATAGGACAGCTTTGCAGCGCATAAGCAGCAAGTTTAAATAGATATATACAAATTAGCGAAATTGGGGATATGGATTATGCCGGGTTTGCCGGTGTGCAGGATAAGTTCACCAGCGTGCAGAAATCGCCGATAACTGTGCGAATGTGGGCTGTCGATGACGGGTAATGATCAGTGAAGTTCGAAATAAACAGTAAATTGGCGAATGCGGTACTGTTTGCTGTTATTGACAGCGCTTATTTTA
>Ga0105239_10008644_pt1 | contig 11542 bp, 9 predicted proteins | sample KBSC44metaG_FD_92761 | JGI IMG/M metagenome (GOLD analysis project Ga0105239, IMG submission 92761) | Corn rhizosphere microbial communities from Kellogg Biological Station, Michigan, USA - KBS C4-4 metaG | ecosystem: Host-associated > Plants > Roots > Rhizosphere > Soil | place: Michigan, USA...
AGAGCACGGAGCCATCGTCGCTGCTAATCGCAAACTTATAAACGCCGTCGACATCCGCTTTGAAGTAGCCGTCGAACTGCATGCCGAAGTTCTCATCACGGCCGCGACCCTCCGTCGAGATGTGATCGACCGGACCAGATTTCAAAGCCTTCAGCTTCGAGAAGTCCGGCACCTTTTCCCATTGACCCTCGAAGTATGAGGACTGCCAACCCGCCACCGGATTCGGAACCTCAATGCTCTTTACGGGAAGACAAGTAACCATCGTCGACTCGCCCACTCCACCCGACCCAGTCACGTAAGCAAAGACGATGCGAGAAGGCTTCGTTACCGTGATCGGCCCTGTATAGACCGTGGACGTTCTTGTCGGCGAAGACCCGTCCAGCGTATATCGAAGCGTCCCCGGCATTCCGGATGTCGTGACCGCCGCCACCGTGGCCGAGCCGGAGAAGAGATAGGCGTTCGTCTCGACGCTGGGCGCCGGCAGGTAGAAGCTCGTGCCCATCCGGTCCAAGCGGTCGAAGATGGACGGCATCCGCGTCATGAAATCGTCCAGATTCTGAGACGACTTTGGCGTCCAGAGAACCTCCGACATCGCGGTGATGCGAGGCCAGATCATGAATTCGGCACGTTGGGGGGTCGGGATCCACTCCGTCCACTCGTTGGCCTGGCCTCCGAGGACATGCTTCGCTTCCTCGGAATTTAACGCGGGCGGGATCGGGTCGAAACTGTAGACATGCTCGGTCGACTGCCCGGCATAAGCGAAGTCGAAGTACGCGTGGGAGGTCGGCGACATCACGACGTCGTGCCCCGCCTTCGCGGCGGCGATTCCGCCATCGATTCCGCGCCAAGACATGACGGTCGCGCCCTGCGCCAAGCCGCCCTCCAGAATCTCGTCCCATCCGATCAGCCGACGGCCCTTCGAAGCCAAATACTTATCGATGCGGCGGACGAAGTAGCTCTGAAGCTCCTCCTCGTTCTTCAAGCCCTCGGCTTTGATGCGGGCTTGGCAGAGGGAGCAGCGGTGCCAATACTGCTTATCCACTTCGTCCCCGCCGATGTGGATCCACTTCGACGGAAACAACCCCATGACCTCGTCCAATACTCCTTGGATGAACTCGAAAGACTTGTCGTTGCCCGCGCAAAACACGTCAGTACTAGGCTGGCCAGCTTGGGCGGCGGGCGGTTGGTTTTTGCATCCCAACTCCGGATAGGCCGCGAAAACCGCCATCTCATGCCCCGGCATCTCGATCTCGGGGACGATGGTGATGTTTCGATCGGCGGCGTATTTGACCACGTCGCGTATCTGATTCTGCGTGTAGAAGCCGCCGTATTTCGGCAAACCACTAGATGGATCGAACCGCAGCTTCCCCTGATCCCATCCCGTGGTGATCCCGTACCGCCAGCCGCCAACCTCGGTGAGCCGCGGGAATTTCTTGATCTCGATGCGCCACCCGCCGTCGTCCACCAAATGCCAGTGGAAGACGTTCATCTTCATCATCGCGAGGTAGTCGAGGTACTTCTTGATGAAGTCGACCTTCTCGAAGTGGCGCGAGACATCCAGCATCATGCCCCGCCAGGGAAACCGAGGCGAGTCGGCGATATCAACTCCCGGAACGGCCCACTTCTGCTCGCTCGCGGCATGCGGGCCTTCGATCGCCGAAGGGAGCAGTTGGCGCAAGGTTTGTACCGCGTACAGAGCGCCCCCGCTACCGCCATAGACAATCCGAACGCCGTCGGCATTGACATGAAGCTCATACCCTTCCGGCTTCAAATCGCCCTTTACGAACTGGATAGAGCCTTCCGAGCCTGCTTGGGAAGAAGTTTTCAACTGGAAGCCGGCACCCTTCGCCAACATCGTCTGAAGATCCTTGGATGCGAAGGTCTTTTCCGGATCCACGAGAACCGTGCCGCGCGTGATCACAAATCCGCTTGGACTGGCCGTCATCGACGCCGGCTTGGGCAGAATCGGCGGCAAAGCGGTCTGAACAGGCAAAAGCAAGGATATAAGCGGCACGAAAAACATCTCTGCCCAGAAGCCTAGCTCTTTCCGGCCCGTTTTTGGTGGTCACCACAGACGATTGATTCACCAGTTCGAGAAGACAACCATGGGCCGGCCTCCCTAATTCGTCGGCGAACCCGAACCAGCAACTGGGGAGCGAGTACCCGGGTTCGGATTCTGGGCGCGAGCGTGCGCGCGGTCAGCCCTAAAAAATTGCCGCAATCCGCCTAACAAACGAAGACAGAACCCAACCGTGTAGCCGGGCCCCTGATGCATGTGCAGGGGGCCGCGCGCGTTCAGCGCTAAGACAACGTTCCAAAATTCACCCAAGACAAGAAGACTGTCCGCATAGCGTGTAGACCGAGCTTTCGACACCGGAGCGAAAACTTGGGACGACGTCTTGGAGGCGTCACCATCTCGAAAGCGCCGACAAATCAGCACCGCAAGTGCGCGAACGTGCAAAGCGTGAGTCAGCCTCCCGAACTTGCCGAGACATTCGAATTAATGAGAGGAGCTAACGCTATAGCATCTCTTCAATGCCGTCGAAATTGGTCCAACAGATGTGGCGCGCCTATCTTTTGGCCGCCTCACGCGCAATGATCTTCTTATCGATGCCCGAGGCCCTCATGGCTTCAAGCAAAGTATCGGTATTTCGACCACCTTTCATCTTAAGCTGCATCTCATACGCCTTAATAATCAGATCAGGATGTCGTTTCTCGGCCATGACCAATGCCAAAGTCTCATCGCCGTCACGGATTGCGCGCAAAAGCTCTTTCGGTTCGTCGCTTGGTTTGACTTTCTCCGCCCATTTTCGGACCACCTCATAAGGATTACTCGTATCGTCCTGGCGGTCACCTCGAATCTGATCCAACAAGCCCCAGCAAAGTGCCGACACTGGTGTCATATGCGGGAACTCGGTGTGAAGGTCACAGAAATTGGGACGACATACGGCCGGAAAACGAAACCGGGCACGAGTAAGTCGCTTGTCATTCAAGTGATGAAACAAAGCTGGCACCATGCCATAGCCTCTATCGAGGATATGTTGGATCGGTTCAGAGTTTTTGGACTTTTGGATTTCAAACCCGTCTACCATCTGTCTGGGATACGAACACTCCAATAGCCCGTCTATAAGCGCCTCGTTGGAACCGGTCGGCGCCTTTGGTGTGTTCACAGTAAGTCGCAACGCCTCTAACATCCCCGCCGGCGTGTCCCTGGACGCAGCAGGAAATAAAGCCGAATTGCGCTCCAAGTTATCGAGAATAACCTTCCTATCGCTACCTGGAACAAACGATTCGTTCGCCCAGTGAAGAACGGCTAGCTTGCCAATGTACTCGCGCCAATTTGGCACGATGGTGCCCCCACGAGTTGCGCCGGGTTGATAAATCTGGTCGAGGTCGTAAGGCCACTGGAAATTCTGTAGGACAGCTAGTGCCGCACTTGCGTGACCTCGGCTGGCTTCGGCGGCAACAAGCGCAAGCCCCGATGGCTCCTCATAGGAAACGTGATACAGATTCCCGACGCGCACATAGCTTGCTTTGTCACGAATCGGATCCAGCGACCGAATCTCTGAGCGATCAACCAGTTGAACGTGGGTGCCAAACATGACCTTGACACGGCCGGTATTCGTCTGTCTTGGCAGGAGATAACCCCAATCCTCAAATGTGAGTGGCTCGTCGATCCGCCGATCGAAGACAACCAGTCTTGCGTCGGGAGGCGGAAGCGGAAGTCCGGTCTGCTCATAAAGCCGAACCACTTCCGCCACGTCCGCGGACGAAATCGTTGAAGTCACCCCTGCGCCTTGAGCCGGTCTTGGCCCATCCATTATGAGTAGCAGACAAGCGACTAGCATGGCCGATCATACCAATTTCGACCGTTATGAACGGCCCGGTCCCTTATGACAACTACTTCTTCGCCTTCGGCTTGAAGTTCAACGCCTCGCCGTTCATGCAGTACCGCCGCCCACCCTTGTCAGCCGGACCGTCGTCAAAGACGTGGCCCAGGTGGCTATCGCAACGCGAGCAGTTGACCTCCGTTCGGATCATTCCGAAGCCGGTGTCCAGCTTGTACCAGACGGCATCCTTAGTTGCGGGCTGGAAGAACGAGGGCCAACCAGTGCCCGAGTCGAACTTGGCGCCGGTGGTGAAGAGGGGCAGACCGCAAGCCGCGCAATAAAACGTGCCCTCACCATGGTTCGCAAGCAATGGCGAACAAAAAGCCGCCTCGGTCCCGTGGCCACGCAGGATCTCGTACTGCTTCTTGGTCAACAGCACCTTCCACTCCGCATCCGTATGAATCACCTTGTCTGGACGCGAGGGACCGTGGGTCGTCAACTTCAGTCCGGGCGTAGTGTTTTGGGTGTGCGCGAAGCAGGTTGCGATCAACGCAAGCAGCACGAAACACCCGAGGGCAGAAAGGGACTTCATGTTGTTCGTAACGCGGTCCTGCCCCCTAATGTTCCAAACGTTTTCGAACTTATGAAAGAAAAATCCCTCGACGGAGGGCGATGACACTGGCCGAAACAAAATGAACATAGTCGCGCTCATCGCTCCACCGAATGAGGCCCATGCGGCGACTGATTTCTTCCTCCCAAGCTAACGATAATGCCGTCGCGACCGGCTGCTTCAAAGTTGTGGTTCCACCACCAAATAACCGTCGACTAAGGCCACTGATGCCTTTCCATAGATGGGAGCAAAGGCAGTTCTAACCCAGAGTCTTCCTGAGCCCCGCAACCAGGGATTCCTCCCCACTTGGATCAATTTCATTCAGGACGGCCCTTGGTCTATGATCAAGTCTGATCCCCACGTACCTGCCCGTTCCGTTCCAAACCAAAACTCAAGTCGATGTTCACACGTTTGTCCTTGGTTGTCCGCCACGCGATGTACAACTTGCGTGGCGGCTTTTTGGTCCGGCCGCTGATCATTGCCTTCATCCTAGGCGCAGCAGGTGCGCTGCTCTCCTGGATCGAGGAAGGTTTCCCCAGGATTAGCTCGTGGATTCCCGCCTGGCTCTTCCCGTCCCATTCCGATCCCCAAGTCGCCCAGGTAATCCTTGGCGGGATTGCGGCTTCGGTCATGACGGTCGTCTCGATCGTCTTCGCGATCTTGCTGATGACCCTCACGCTGGCGTCCATGCAGTTCTCCCCGCGGATCATCGTGAGCTTTTCACGGGACCACGTCACCCAGTGGACCCTTGGGATATTCCTCGGAACCTTCATGTACTGCGTGGCCGCACTGCCGGCCGCGCACACGTACCCGAAGCCCTTCGAGCCAGTTTTGTCGGTCGTCGGCGCGATGTTTCTGGCGCTCACGTGCGTCGCATGGCTGCTCTTCTTTATCCACCACATCTCGCAGGCGATCAGCGTCAATCACATCGTAGACCGGATTGCGAGCGAAACCGAGGCGATGATTCTCGAGATGATGCCGAACCCGGCGCCGCCTCAGCAGCGGAAGAATGAGCAGCCTCCCCATGGCGGCGAGAGCGAAACGATCATCCCAAGTCCGGCCTCCGGCTATATTCGCTTCATCGCCGCCGGCCGCCTTCTTGCGATGGCGAAGAACCACCACCTCTCGGTAAGGGTTTTACGTCGGGTGGGACACTTCGTTCCCGCGGGGGTGGGTCTCCTGGCGGTCTCTAAGGCGCACCGCCTGACGCCTCAACTTATCGACGAGTTAGGGTCGGCGTTCGACATTGGGCCGAGCCGGACGCTTCAGCAGGACGTCGAGTTCGGCATCCTCCAAATCGTCGACATCGCCCTGAAGGCAATCTCCCCCGCGGTCAACGATCCGTCTACGGCGATCACGTGCGTCGACCAGTTGAGCCGAATCCTCATCTGCTTCGCGGGCCGGGAACAGCCGGAACTCGGCTTGTACGATCCACCCGGCGTTCTCAGGGTGATGATTCCTTCGCTCAACCTTGAGCGACTGGTCGAGTCGGCATTCGAGCAGATCAGGAGCTACTCGAAATCGGACGTCGCGGTCAGCCTCAGGCTGCTGCGGGCTCTCGGCGACATCGGGGAAACGGTGGCGGATCCCACTGTTCGGGAAATGCTCGCCGAACAGGGACGGCGCGTCGTCGCCGGAGACTCAGAATGCCTCGGAGAGGACGAGATCAAGCAAATGAGGGTGCGCTTACAAGCTTTGGAACGGGCCGCCACCGCCCCGATTCAGGGCGACGGCCCCTTGCAGACGGTCGCCCTCTAGACTCACTCCGCAAACAAGATCAGGTTGCCGTCGGGGTCGGCGACGATGAAGGTTCTGGCGCCCCACGGTTCGGTGCGCAGGCTCTGCGAGAATTCCACGCCATTGGCTTGGTACTCCAGAAAGAGTTCCTTGATCGAGTCCACGCAGATGCTGGCCGCAAGATAGTCCTCTCCGCTCGGTGAATCCATAGGAAGTTTCGGCACCAGTCGCAGGTTGAGATGAGCCGCTCCCCGGGCAACCTGTGCGTAAAACGGCGGCTCTCCGTAGGAGAACTGGATTTCGAAGCCCAGCTTCTCAGTGAAGTAGGCAAGCGACCGGGTGAGGTCGGTGGTAAAGAGTTGCGGCTCCGCCCGCTTGAAAGCGATTTGGCCGAGGACGTGGGATTGTGAATCAGGCATTTCGTTTGCTCCTTCGAGGAGCGCTTGCCAGGATGGAAACCCTTGTTGCCGGGCGACGATCTCTTGGGCATCGGTCAGTTGAAACCTATGCGCAAGGATCTCGAAGTCGGACATCTCCGCGAATACCGGCAGATGGGCTCGAATGAGCTCGCCGACAGGGTGATGACCTTCTCGGTGCCAACGCACGATACGCTTGGCCTGCTTCCGGAGATTCTCAACGCTTGGCATGCGCTACCTACGATCAAAAGTAGGAGGGCATAGCCCCTTCGGCCTCCCGGCCGACGCGCCCTACGGCAACGGGTCGATTATACAGCGATTTTGAACACGAGACCTGTTAAGGCACACTGAGGTCATGAAGCAGGTCAGCGTCCGCGAAGCCAAGACCCACCTCTCGAGGCTTCTTAGCGAGGCAGAATCCGGCGAGGAAATCACCATTTTCCGAGCCGGCAAGCCGGCGGTTCGGTTGGTACCCGTTAGTAACGACGCACCAGGCATTATCGGCTTACTGAAGGGCAAATTCATTGTCCCTGACGATTTTGATGATCCGCTACCGGACGACCTTTGTGACCTGTTTGAAGGCCAAGTAAATTAAAGCGACTCGGCACGCCGCTGGCTCTTAACGGATGACGAGTACCCCCAACTTTACAAGCTGCCGCCGCGCTGCGCGATAAAAAGGCTCGTCACCATATTGCGCGTCACCTGGCCTTGGAATTCTTCCCGCGCAACCCGACCCAACTCCTTGAGAACGACGTCCCGATCCTGCCGAATATTTACGTTCGAGTAAGTCGCGTATAAGGCGACCGTCTGATCTGGATCAAGAACGAGTGACCACTCGCTCGTTAAATACTCGGCACTACTGAAAGCACCGGTACGACTTAGCGCCGCCAGGCGAGATTCGAAATCAAGGCCGAAAGAAATTCCCCCGCGGCCATCGGATGGGCTCGAATGGCCGTGCAGCAAACCGTAAGTGGCATCGTGGAAGGGATCCGGGCGACTATCGTCGCCGAAGACATTCCACACCATCGCCCACCAGCCCCCAGGCTTGATCAGACCGGCGGCCTTCTTCAGCGCTAAATCCTCATCGAGCCAGTGAAAGGCGGTTGCGGAGACGCCTAAATCGAAGCTAATTGTCTCCAATTCGACCTCTTCAAAGGTCTGAGCCACCACTTTGAGCGCCTCTTCGACTAGGTAGGCGCGAAGGAACGCGGCCATGCGTGAATCCGGCTCAATGGCGACGAGGGGATTTGCTCCCAGTTCAATTAAGCGGCGAGTCGCAATGCCGGTACCGGCTCCGACTTCAAAAGTGGCAGTTCCATCCGCGAGACCGCAACGCTCTCGCAATACGTCGTAAACCCATTCCGGATAAGGTGGCCGCGCTGCGTGGTAAGCGGCCGGATCGGCGCCGAAGGCGATGCGTCCAAATTCGCGATCAATGGGTAACTCTTTCACAAATACTTCTCAGCGGTAGGTCGATACAATGAAGGGCACACGGTCGGCCGGTTTCAACTTTGCTCGCCTGCTTTCAGCGGCGACCGCCACTACCATCCTATGCCCATCCCAACCAAATCTCTCGCGATCGCAAGTATGGTCTGGTCCGTGGTTGCGGGAGCCGCCGCCTTGGCGGGAATCTGGCTCATCCAGCAGTCAAGTAGCGACGGCCACCCGCCGCCGTTCCAGTGGGATTTCCCCGCGGCCTACCTGGTGGTCGAACTCCTGCTTGCCATCACCCTAGTTGGCATCCTTCGCGGCAGCCGCTGGCCAGGCATCGCCCTCAGCATCATCATATGCGGAACCCTCGGGGGAAGCCTCGAATGGCTGCATCGGTCGGGCACACGGGATTTCTTGATTTTCCCGGTAGTTCTTTGGCTACTACCTTGGGCGTACACCGCACAACGCCTTACCGGCCGCCGAAAACAGACTTAATCGCGTCCAAATACCCGAACCCGTGAACCGTGTCCGGCTCCAGGTAACTCCCCTCCGTCCACTCGTTCCAGCAGTTAATGTTTACAATGCGCGGGCCGGACTTCTGAGCGAGCAGCCGCTCCTTTGTCATCTCCAAGGCTTCGCGGAACCGCTCCGGCGTATTTCCGCCGATTGTGTTCATGAAGGGATAGCCGACGTTCCCGAACTCATCCCGCTGATCGGCGCGCGGGCTAGAGTCCCAACCCATCGTCACGTTCGGGAAGTAGGGGACGTCGAACTGGCGTTCGGTCGACTTCCAATAGTCGAAGTACCGGTCGCGCACAAAGTTGTAGTCGGTCTGTTGGTCCGGCAGGCCGACGTGGTGGATCCAGACGTAGGACGTCACCGAGTCGAACCCCAAATCCTTGATCAACTTTGGCGTGTCCGCCGGCTTCCCTTCCCCCGGCAAGATCGTCTGCCCCCACACGACCGCATTTAGATGAATCCCCGGCAACCCCGCCGCTACTGCCTTCGCCCGCAAACCGTCGAGCGCCGCCCGGGTAGCCGCTACGGATCCAAAACTCTCCACTAGCTTCGTCAACTCGTAGATCGAGAAGTAAGGTTTCCCTTCGACCTTCCAATAGTTGGGCCGGCGGAAGTAATCCTTCACCAAGTGATCGCCAATCTTCTCGAATGTCGCGGGCGTCACGCGGCCGGGATAGAGCAGCTTTTGCGGCGCACCCCGCCGGTAAGGGTGGATGTCGAGCCAGTCATGGTTCGCCCACATAAACGCGAACTTCAAGCGCTTGTTGTTGCGCGCCTTCAGGAAGCCCCGATCGATGGGACTATCCAAGAACGGGCCGTCGTTGTAGTAGTACCAATCAAAAATGAAAGCATCGACGCCATGATCCGCCGCCGCGTCGATTTTCTGCGCCATCGCCTTGGGATCGGATTCGTCGGTGTAGCCCCAGAGTGGAACATTCGGCTGGTGGTGCCCCGGAAACCTTGGCTTGGCATTCTTTACCAGCTCCCACTCCGACCAACCGTGCCCCTTCGCCCGCTCGTTGCGAGGGTCGCCGGGGTGGTAGTTTCCGAAGTAATAACTAGCGACCGTGATCTTGTCCCCTGACACCATCCCCGCCCCCATCACAGCCAAAGCAGCCAAGCTCAACATGCGTTCCCATGACAGTACACCAAGATTAACGTTCGGCGAAAACACGACTATCTGGACAATGTCCAAATAAAGGCGGCTATAATCCTCCCGTGCCCGGTGACGTCAAGGAACTGCTGCGAAAGTCGAACCTGCGCCTAACCGCGCCTCGGCTGGCGGTTCTGGACGTGGTCGAGCATGAAGGCAAACATCGCGATGCCGAATTCATCGTGACCGCGGCGCGGGAGCGACTCCCCGCCCTCTCGCGGCAGTCGGTGTACGACAACCTAAACACCCTCGTTTCAAAGGGAATTCTTCGCCGGATCGAGCCTGCGGGCCGCCCGGCCTTGTACGAGACCCGGGTGGGGGATAACCACCATCACCTTATCTGCCGCCAGTGCCACGCTACGGTGGATATTGACTGCGCGGCGGGCATCGCGCCCTGCCTTCAACCTTCCGAAGACCATGGTTTCGTCATTGACGAAGCCGAAGTTGTGTACTGGGGCATCTGCCCCTCCTGCCAGCAAACGCACGCCTGCAACAAATCGTTGGGCGAAATACAAGAAGAGACCCATGTCAAGTGAACCCAAATGCCCGTTCTCCGCTTCCATTACCGGCGGTGGTACCCAGAACCGCGATTGGTGGCCAAACCAGCTCCGCGTCGATCTCCTAAGCCAGCACTCCTCCAAATCCGACCCCCTGGGTCACTCCTTCAATTACCGTGAGGAGTTCAAGAAGCTCGATTACGAGGCGCTCAAGGCAGACCTGCGCGCCCTGATGACCGATTCGCAGGAGTGGTGGCCGGCCGACTTTGGGCACTATGGGCCGCAATTCATTCGGATGTCATGGCACAGCGCCGGCACCTACCGCATCGGCGACGGTCGCGGTGGCAGCGGCCGCGGTCAGCAGCGCTTCGCTCCGCTCAATAGTTGGCCGGACAACGTAAACATCGACAAATCCCGCCGCCTGCTCTGGCCGATCAAGCAGAAGTACGGCCAAAAGATCTCCTGGGCGGACCTGCTGATCCTTACCGGAAACGTCGCCCTGGAGACCATGGGTTTCCCCACTTTCGGCTTCGCCGGTGGACGCGAAGACACCTGGGAGCCGGACCAAGACGTCTATTGGGGCCGTGAGACCACCTGGCTCGGCGGCGATATCCGCTATGCCCACGGTGACGAAGGCGTGGTCAAGCCGGGTGACGAAGCCGTTCTCGTAACCGACGACTCCGCCGATGGCAACATCCATAGCCGCCGCCTCGAGAACCCGCTCGCCGCGGTACAGATGGGCCTCATCTACGTGAACCCGGAAGGTCCGGACGGCAACCCCGATCCACTGGCTGCAGCGCGTGACATTCGCGATACCTTCGGTCGCATGGCGATGAACGACGAGGAGACTGTCGCCCTCATCGCGGGCGGCCACTCGTTCGGCAAGACCCATGGCGCTGGCCCCACCGAAAATGTGGGCGCCGATCCGGAATTGGCGGACCTCGAAGAGCAGGGCCTCGGCTGGGCCAGCAAGTTCGGCAGCGGCAAGGCCGGGGACGCGATCACCAGCGGCCTCGAAGTCACCTGGACCACCACCCCGGTCAAGTGGAGCAACAACTTCTTCGAGAACCTCTTCGGCTACGAGTGGGAGCTGACCACCAGCCCTGCCGGCGCCAACCAGTGGGTGGCGAAGGACGGTGCCGGCGCGGGCACCATCCCGCACGCCCACGACGCGTCGAAGAGCCTGGCTCCGACGATGCTGACGACCGACCTCTCGCTCCGGTTCGACCCGGCCTACGAGCAGATCTCGCGTCGTTTCCTCGCCAACCCGGACGAGTTCGCGGACGCCTTCGCCCGCGCCTGGTTCAAGCTGACCCATCGCGACATGGGCCCGAAGGTGCGCTACCTCG
>Ga0105239_10008646_pt1 | contig 11541 bp, 7 predicted proteins | sample KBSC44metaG_FD_92761 | JGI IMG/M metagenome (GOLD analysis project Ga0105239, IMG submission 92761) | Corn rhizosphere microbial communities from Kellogg Biological Station, Michigan, USA - KBS C4-4 metaG | ecosystem: Host-associated > Plants > Roots > Rhizosphere > Soil | place: Michigan, USA...
AAGATCGGTTATTTCAATGGCTGGGACGAGCGTTATTTCCGCGTTTCGCAGACACAACACCGTCGCGTCATACCGCCGTATATCTACGTGTATTGGGAGTACAAGCCGACACCAACGTGGAGCCTGCATTTCGAACTCGATGACCTTGGCCGATTTGTCTACGAAAACCAGTACGTCAATTACCTTGGCGAACGGAACAAAGACCAGCTGCTCTTTATCGATGACCGCGCGATCAAGTCCCAGCCACGCCTGTACGTCGAGATCCGCAAGACATTTTGATCGGAGGCGTTCGTGGGCAGAAAGTTCTTGCGCGTGGGACTGTGGATCGCCGGCGGGGCGGCGGCAGTCGTCGCATTGGGCGCCGGCCTGCTCTACGCGATGTTCCTGCATTTCTATCCCTCGGCTCCCAAAAAAGATTATCCGCACCCTGCGAACGCGCTTGAAGCACAACGGCAGGATCTCGATTACTTCGCCAAACTGATCGCGCTGGATCGCGCGTTCACGCCCGAAGCACTTGTCGAAGCCAATCGCCGCATTGCATCGCTAGAACAGTTGTCAGCGCCGCTTGACCGTCCGCATTTTCGCGTGGCGCTCATGCAGATCGATGCCCTTGCGGATAACGGGCATTCGAAGGTGGGCTATGACGACGCGGCAAACCCGAAAGAACTCCCGGTCCGCGTCGCGATTTTCTCCGATGGGCTCTATATCATGCGCGCGACCGCGGAGAACGCCGGCTTGCTCGGCGGCCGCGTTGTTTCCGTCGATGGAAAACCCATCGATATGGTAATGGCTCGTCTTGAGACGCTGCGCGGCGGCACGCCACAGTGGAAGAAGGCCTACGCGTCTATGTATCTGCCGATGCAGGACATGCTCTATGGTTTGGGCATCGCGCCCGACATGTCGCACTCCAAGTGGACGGTTGTCGCGCCGTCCGGCGGAACAATCACGCGCACTCTCACCGCATACACGCCGCCGAAAGAAGAGCCTTATACCTACATCAAGCGCTGGTTTTCCAGCGAGAAGCTGAAGGGCATGACAAAGGGTTGGCTGGCCTATCAGCCCGATCATCAGCTTCCGGTCACGCTTCAAGACTACGACAAAACGTTCCGTCGCATCCGTCTGCCCGGCTCCTGCACCGCGCTGATTCAGTTCAAATCGAACGACGACGAAAACGGGGAGAGCATTTCCCAATTCATCGCCGCAACTGAAGCTGACCTGTCGGCAAACAAGCCGTGCAACGTCATTCTGGACCTGCGCTTCGATGACGGCGGCAACTACATGAAAACTTACGCGTTTGCGAACCGGTTGCTGGACCTGGTGGCGCCGGGCGGTCGCATCTACTTGCTAACAGGACCATCGACCTTCTCTGCAGGCATTACCACCACGGCTTTCGTCAAACAGGCGGGGGGCGAGCGCGTGACGATTTTGGGCGAACCGGTCGGCGACAGGCTGCAGTTCCTCTCCGAAGGCGGACGTGCCTGTCTGCCCAACTACGCCCTCTGCGTCGCCTACGAGACCGGCAAGCATGACTATCAGCACCCCTGCACCGATCTGGATGTCTGCTTCTGGCCGAACTACTGGTTCGCCGTAAGGGTAAAGTCGCTCGACCCGGATGAAACGATCACGCAGAGCTTCGAGGACTGGCGCGCCGGCCGCGACCCTGTGTTCGACCGCGCGCTTCAGCTGGCAAAGTCAAACGCGAAAGCTTAAGCGAACTCCATGATCACGTCGTCGAGGGCGAGGCTGTCGCCCTTTTTGACGTGGATCTTCTTGACCGTCATGTCGTGGTCGGCGGTTAGGACGTTTTCCATCTTCATCGCTTCGACGACGGCGAGCGTCTCGCCGGCGAGTATGTGAATTACGCATCCGCGGCGATTGCTTTTGAAAGCGCGCTTCTATTCAATTGCAAGTTGACACTTGTTATCGCGCTCTTGATGCCTCGCGAAAAAGACTACATCCCAACGGACGTCCGGCGCATTGTCGCCTTTTACTCCTTCGGGCGCTGTCAATATCGCAACTGCGATGTGAGGGTTGTTGCGATCGAGCCAAATCGGGCATCCTTCGAGCATGGGCATTTTGCCCATATTTTACCGGTTGGTGACGGGCCGCGCGCGGGATGGAAAGATAAGTTTCCGGGCATCGATTTGAATTCCAGCGAAAACATCATGCTGTTGTGTCCTAATCATCACGATCTGATTGATCGCACTCAAACTGGAAAGCACCCGCCCCATCTTCTTTTCCGAATGAAAAGCGAAAAAGCGGTATTGCTTAGCGAAGCGATTAGTGAAGCCATAAGCACAATGCCTGGAGTCTCTATCGACGATTATCAACGCGAATACGAAGCATATTCTATCCTCGATAAACTATGGCAGGCGCGGATAGCTGGTCCTCGCCGAGGATACGCGGTGTTCAAAGCTGCGGAGGCAATCGTCAACAACCTGATCCAGAACCCGTTCTTCAAGGGCGAACCGGTGGCAGTTCTCTTGCGCTGCCAACTTCATGCGACGGAGCTGCTGCTCTCTTACAGGCGATCCGCATGGGCCAAGGCTTTTAGCTACTGCAAGAACCTGCTCGGTCACGATCTTCCCAGTTGGCTGATGGCTCAAGTGCTATCTCTGGCGCTCGCATTGGTACGCGACGATTTCGGAATGTTTGCCAATTCCGAGAAAGCCACCCTCATAGCGCTCGGCATGAAGAAGATCGAAAGTCTTATCGACATAAAATCAAACCCAAGAGCGTCGGCCCAGCTCCTTATTACCAAATCATCTCTGTTACGTTGGCGCGCGCGGCTTGAGGTTGGGAATGTTCAGAGAAACACCCTGGGCGAAGCGGAGCGTTGCGCAACTAAAAGCCGATCTCTTGGAGCAGGAGCTCCCTCGCTCCTGCAAATAGCATTGGTGAACTACTCTCTCGCCATGACGATAGCCTATCGTGACGCGCCCCGACAGGAAGTATTTCTGAACCGTTGCTTTGAAGCCTTGGAAGCGGAGGAGCTAGCTGAGTTTCCAGCGGCCATCAATTACCGCCCACGTGTTTATCGAGATGTCTACCGCTACGCCGATTCAATTGACGCATTCCACTTTGCAGCCGAACGTCAGGTGTTCGAATGTTATCGAAGCTCTTATCTTCTCGGAGAAGCAAGCCTTGGAAAATTCAACTTTACCGAAAATGCGGATATCGAGTGCGTATCCGATGCGCTCTCGTTCATTGCCGCTGCCATTGAAGCCGGCTATTCACACGGAAGGAACATGCTGGCCTATATTGGATGCCGCGCTGTTGTCGAACCGGACTGGTTTAGAAACGCCATTCTGGACACTCTTCTCCAATCTAGTGATTTGGAGATCGAATGGGTCAACGTACTGAAATATGTCCGGCAACTGTTCTCCGATATTCAAGATCCTAATGGCGAAGAGACCTTCGGCGTCGATGAAGGAGAGTTTTGGAATACGCTCGGCAGCATTGCGGGATACGTGCTTGGAGAGCATACCATCGCAATCAGGTTTCTCGGAATTGCCGATAAGCACGCGCAGCTGACCGGCGGTAGGTTTCGAGCTCTCGTCATGTTGGCGCAAGAGTCCCTGTCTATCGGTAACAGAGCTGAATACCGACGTTACCTAGATGCCGCCAAGGCACGGGCGCGGGCACACCAGATTCAGATCATTTCCCAATTGGAAAAAAACGGGAAAAAGGGGTGAAGCTCAAACAACACGGGGTTGGGATCAAGCGAACTCCATGATCACGTCGTCGAGGGCGAGGCTGTCGCCTTTCTTGGCGTTGATTTTCTTGACCGTCATGTCGTGGTCGGCGGTGAGCACGTTCTCCATCTTCATTGCTTCGACCACTGCAAGCGTCTCGCCGGCCTTGACGTCCTGACCCTGGGTGACATTCACCGAAACGATCAGCCCCGGCATGGGACAGAGCAGAAGCTTGGACGTGTCCGCCGCCACCTTTTTTGGCATCAAGGCCGCGAGCACTGCGGCGCGTGCGCTTCGGACCACGGCGTTGGCTTGCATGCCGCCTTGGGAGAGGCGCCAGCCACCGGGCGCGGGCGCGATCTGAATCGTGCGCGTCGCCCCGTTTTCATTGAGCCGCATAAGGGGAGCGCCAAGTTGCCATTCGATAACGGCGTCGAACGGCTTAACACCGATGACGGCGTGCAGGCTTCCCGCCGCGAGATAAGCTTCGGATATCGGGACCGTCTCGCCATCGAGGAGTACCGTGAATTCCGCAGGTGTTCTGGCCGGACCGTTGAGCGTGCCTGAAATGTCCGCCGCGCGCTCCATGCGCCTGAGCGTTGCAGCCACCGACGCCGCCACGAACATGCGCTTCGCCGCATCGTCCAGCGGACGGCCGTGGAATCCATCGGGATATTCTTCGGCGATGAACGCCGTCGTGATCGCGCCCGAGCGGAACCGCGCATGGTGCATGATCGCATTCAGGAACGCGATGTTGTGGCGGATGCCCTCGATGCGGAATTCGTCGAGCGCGGTCTCCATCGCGTCGATGGCTTCGAGCCGCGTCGGCGCATGGGTGCAGAGCTTGGCGATCATCGGGTCGTAGAACATCGAAATCTCGCCGCCCTCATAGACGCCGGTGTCGTTGCGGATGGTGATCGCGCCTTGTGTTCCCTCCGGCGGCGGCTGGTAGCGCACAAGCCGTCCGGTGGAGGGCAGGAACCCGCGATAAGGGTCTTCCGCATAGACGCGCGTTTCGACAGCCCAGCCATCGAGCTTTACGTCTTTCTGCGCGAGCGGCAGCTTCTCACCGGCGGCGGAGCGGATCATCAACTCCACGAGATCGAGCCCCGTGGTCAGTTCCGTGACCGGATGCTCGACCTGGAGGCGTGTGTTCATCTCAAGGAAGTAGAAGTTGCGATCCTTGTCGACGATGAACTCGACCGTACCGGCGCTGTCGTAGCCCACGGCCTTCGCCAGCATTACGGCTTGCTCGCCCATGGCCTTGCGCGTCTTTGCGTCGAGGAACGGCGACGGCGCTTCCTCGATCACTTTCTGGTTGCGGCGCTGGATCGAACATTCGCGCTCGTTCAGGTAGAGCACGTTGCCGTGCTTGTCGCCCATCACTTGGATTTCGATGTGACGCGGCTCGGTGACGAACTTTTCGATGAACAGCCGGTCGTCACCGAAGCTGGCTTTTGCCTCGTGCTGCGACGACTGGATCGCCTGAACGAGTTCGCTCTCCTTGTGGACGATGCGAAGCCCCTTGCCGCCGCCGCCGGCCGACGCCTTCACCATCACCGGATAGCCGATGTCCTTCGCGATCTTCTTCGCGTGATCGGCATCCTTGATCTCACCGACAAAGCCCGGGACCGTGTTCACCTTGGCGGCGAGCGCGAGCTTCTTGGACTCGATCTTGTCTCCCATCGCCGCGATGGCATTGTTGTTCGGGCCGATAAAGACCACGCCCGCTTTTCCGAGCGCTTCGGCGAATGCCTCGCGCTCGGACAGAAAGCCATAGCCCGGATGCACGGCTTCTGCGCCCGTGTCGCGGCAAGCCTGCACGATGCGGTCGATCACGAGATAGGACTGCGCCGATGGCGGGGGGCCGATATGGACCGCCTCATCGGCCATCTCGACATGGAGCGCGTCGCGGTCGGCATCGGAATAGACCGCGACGGTCTTGATGCCCATCCGGCGCGCCGTTTTGATGACCCGGCACGCGATTTCGCCACGATTGGCGATCAGAATCTTCTGGAACACGCTTTCCCCAACAGGAATATCAATAGCCCTTGAAAGCTTCTTAGGACCTTCCGAAACCCGCGTAAACCCAAGCCGGAGCAGCACCATTTCGTTCCCTGCCGTCCCCCGCCGGATCAGCTTTGCCCTGTTCCGTCTGCACATCGAAAACGGGGCCGCCGTCACGCTCGCGATGGCGGTGGTGGTGGTCGGGACGGGCATCCTGTTCGGACGTTCCGTTGCGGCATTGGCGACCACCGGCGCGCTCTACGCGAGCATCGTGGACCAGCCGTCGCCGCTTTCGATCAAGTGGCGGATTTTCGTGCTCGACATCGCGGGCGCCTCTGCGGTCACGTTGCTTGCCTCTTTGGCGGGGAGTTCGCCCTGGCTGCTGGGACCGCTGATTGCCGTCGTCAGCGCGGGAACCGCCCTGCTCTCGGCCTATGGCCGCCGCGCGCTTGGCCTCGGTGTGGCGGCGGTGCTTGCACTTCTGTTCGGAATGGCGACGCATGCCGCGAGCTTGAACCTCCAGCTCCTTCACACCGCGATCTTCGCCGGGGGTGGCACGGCCTATGCCATTGTCGCGTTGCTGCTTGCGCTTCTGCTCGACGACCGCACGCGCCAGCTCTATCTCGGCGAGGCGATGCTGTCGTTCGCGCGCTACATCGCGGCCAAGGCCGAACTCTACAACACCCATGTCAAAGCGCGCGACGCGCTCAGCGGGCTGGTCGAGGCGCATGCCGATCTTGTGGAGCGGCAGCAGGCGGCGCGCGACATGATTTTCGCCGGGCGGCGCACACCAGCGCGCATGCGCTGGATCGCCGCCCTCATCGCCCTGCTCGATGGCTTCGATACGATGCTTTCGAGCGATGCCGATATCGAGATCTTGCGCAACTCCGATCATCGCCATCTGATGCGGCGGCTGCACGCACTGACCTGCGATCTTGGCAGCGATGTACGACTACTGGCGCTGCAGCTGATGACACAGGCGATCCGGACATCGCTTCCCGACCGCACAGCGCAGCTGCAGGCGATCGGCGACGAGATCGCGCGGCTGGCCAAAGCGGCCGCGGGCGAGCGCGAGCCGCTAGAAATCGCCGCGTTCCGCTCGACCTGGCACAAGCTTGGACAGACCGCGAAACGGCTCAACCGCCTTGCCGATGTGCTGGCCGGCCGTAAAGACCCGCTCAGCGTTCCGGGCGATCTCGACCTGCAGCGGTTCATGCGCATCGAGAGCACGAGTCTCGACGTCCTCAAAGCACAGATGACGTTGTCGTCGCCGGTGATGCGCTATGCTCTGCGCCTCACGCTCGCCATGACCAGCGGCTACGTGCTGACCCTGATCTTTTCCGATTACATCCACGGTGGCTGGGTTTTGCTCACCACCGCGCTCATCATGCGCGCGAATTACAGCATCACGCGGCGGCGGCGCGACGACCGTGTTCTCGGCAATCTCGCGGGCTGCGTGGTGACGGTGGTGATGGTGCGCTTCCTGCCGCAGGATGCGCTCAGCGCTTCCGTCATCATTGGGTTGGGCGTGGCACACGCGTTCGGCACGGTGAATTACCGCATCACCGCTTTCGCGGCCTGTATCTCGGCACTGCTGCAGCTCCACTTCCTGTCGCCTCTGTCACAGCCGCTCCTGTTCGAGCGCATCTTCGACACACTGATCGGCGCGGGGCTGGCGTGGGGGTTCAGCTACATCTTCCCGAGCTGGGAGTGGCGCAACGTGCCGCGGCTGATCAAAGGGCTGGTCAATGCCGACCGCGATTACGCGATCCAGGCGCTGACCCGTGTGCCGTCGGATCAGGCGATCCGGTTGGCGCGCAAGCGCGCGCACGACATGGCCGCCAACCTGTCGATGACGGTGCGGCGTGTGGTGGACGAACCCCATCTCGATCGCCGTGCTCTGGTAGCGCTGAACGAACTGCTGGCGGCGAATTATCTTCTCACTTCCGACCTCGCTTCGATGCGCGTGCTGTTCCGGATGCGCGACAAGGAGTTGGAGCCTCGTTCCACCGAGGAACTGCTTTCGCTTTCCCGGAACAATGTCACCGCCACCTTCTCGCTCGGTGGCAATCCGGATGCCGCGCCGGAGAGCCTGTCGCGCCGCGGCTTTGCCGAAGCAGCGGAAGGCACGCGCGCGGCAATGTCGCTGAAGCGCAGGCTCGTGCATATCGAGCGTACGGCCGAGCGTGTGGCAGGCCTTGCGGCGCGGGCGCTACGCGAGGCGCAGTGATCAGTGCTCGTAGGCGCCGATGTCGATAGTGCCGACGACGCGTCTGTTGCCTGGAAAATCGCGCGCGCCGACGACCTTTGGACCGAGATTGATGCCTGCTTCCCGCGCCGGTGAGGCGCTTGCGGTGTCGAGATTCGCCGGCGGGTCCAGGAACTGCGGGTCTGAAAATGGCGGCGAATGGCCGTCGTTGCCCGTGCCCGTCAAATAGGCCGCATAACCCTTGTAGCGATGCTTTTGCCAGTTCCAGACCGAATTGGCATCGCCGGCCGAAGAGAAATAGAGGTTGTAGTCGAGCAGCGCCGGATTGGGCGTGCTGGTCGTGAAATCGTTGACCAGAAGCCCCTGCGCGCCGGCATAGAGAATGTTGTTCTCGAACACATTGTTGGTGGCGTTGAACTGGATCTGGAACTCGCCGCTGCCGGTGTTCTTGGTGTCATTGGCATAAAGCGTGTTGCCTACGACCTTACAATGATCCGTTCCGCCGCGCGACGCGCCATAGCCACCGATGGAGACGCCCGCGCTGTTGCCGGAATCGACGAGGTTGTTGCGCGCGATCACATAGCTCGAGGTGCGGCCCTGATGCTCGCTCGCGAGTTCGATGCCGAGATCAACGTGATGGATCAGGTTCTGCTCGATGACGATATTGGTGCCGCCGTCGACATAGATTCCGTCGGCGGCATACTGGTTGCCGTAATCCGGATTGCCGAACGAGGTGATGTTGTAGACCGTGTTGCCGCGGATCACGCCATCGCGGGCCTGATCGTAAGCCGCGTCCTTTGCGACCTTCTCGAACCCGATGGCGCCGATGGCGATATTGTCGTTGTCGTGGACGAGATTGTTGACGACCGCCCAGTTGGTCACGTTGCCATCGAGGGACAATGTTTCGCTGCAGCCGGTATGGAGGCGCGAGACCTCGTTGCCGGTGATCGCGAGCCCGTCGATCGCCGCAGGAACCTCGGTGCCATAGACCGTCATGCCAAACGCATTCGAACCACACTTCCTCGGATTGGTCGCCGCCGTGGTCGTGATGTCGTGGACAAAATTGTTCACCAACTCATCATTGCTGCCCGCGCCGACAACGAAGATGCCGATCGGCACATCGCGGATACTGTTGGTCGTGTAGTTGCGGACCTCGAAGCCCTCCACGATTACGGAACTCACATTCTGGAGCGTGAAGAGCCCCCATTGATGCTCGGGGATGTCGAGGCCGGTGCCGTCCACAATCGCGTTCTCACCGGGCGCGTTCTCGAAGGTAATGTAACCGGCATCCGCGTTGCCCGATTTTGAGAACGTGACGTGCTCATTGTAGACGCCACCATGCACCAGCACCGTATCGCCAACGGCGGCCGTATCTGCCGCGTGCTGGATAGTTTTCCATGGCGCGTCGCTAGAGCCGGAATTGCCGTCATCGCCGTTCGTCGCGACGTGATAGGTGTGGCCGCTGGCGGCGTGCGCGAGGATCGTCACGGTAGCGGTGGCCGAAACGCTGGGATCGGCCTTCGAAACCGCCGTGATGGTCGCGATGGCAGGCTTAGGAACGGTTGAAGGGGACTTGAACAGCCCGGCCTTGGTGATTGTGCCCGTCGTCGCCGAGCCTTGAGTCTGGTTGTCGACTTGCCAGGTCACCGCTGTGTTGCCACTGCCGGAAACCGTTGCACTGAACTGCAGTGCCTGGCCCGCCACCAGCTGGGCATAGTTCGGCGAGATCGAGACGGTAACGGCCGCCCGCGCGGTCCCCATGACGCAAAACATCAGCAGAACCGCGCGGACGATCGTTTTCATTTTCCACCCGCCTTCATCTTGTCGTACGCCGCCTTGAACTCGCTATCCGGCTTCCAGCCCGGCCATGTGTCGGAATTGGCGAGCTTCTCGCCGACCATATAGAGCGCGCGGAGGTCTTCGACCGGCCCACGCATGTCCCAGTCGGCGTGCCATTCGTCCGTAGGCTGATGATAGCGGTGGGCGAGGTAATCGTCGCGCAGCGCCTTGCCCGCCGCCTTGCCGCCGTCGACGAGATCGGTGCCGCCGCCGGGAGTGATCGCCGGAATCCCGAACCGGGCGAAACTGAAATGGTCCGAACGGAAGAACGCGCCCTTCTCGGGCTCCGGATCGGGCGAGATCGTGCGGCCCTCGGTCTTTAGGGCATCGGCGAGATAGTCTTCGAGGTCGGACTGGCCGTTGCCGGGAAGCGCCATATCGTGCGCCGGGCCCTTGGGGCCGTCGGCATCGGTGTTCAGAAGGCCCACGATGTGATCGCGCGGCCAGAGGGGATGCTCGGCGAAATATTCCGAACCCAGAAGCCCCTGCTCTTCCATCGTCCAGAACAGGAAGCCGACCGAACGCTGCGGCCGCTTTCCGTGTGCGAATGTCTCCGCGAGTTCGAGCACCATCGACGTACCCATGCCGTTGTCGACGGCGCCGTTGAAGATCTTGTCACTGCCCGGCGCGCTCTCCTTGCGTCCGAAATGGTCCCAATGCGCGGAATAGAGAAATACATCGCCCGGATGCTTCGAGCCGGGAATGACACCAACGACATTGCGCGTCTGCAAATGCTCGATGGCAGAATGCGCATCGACGCTGAGCGCCTCGCCCGTCATCGGCACAGCCCTGAAGCCGGGCTTGTTGGCGGCGGCTTTCTGCTGCTCGTAGTCGAGCCCTGCGCGCTTGAACAGATCCTTCGCGGTGTCGAGCGACATCCAGCCCTCGATCGGCACCATCGACTTGTCGCCGTCGGCGGTGTCGAGCCAGAACTTCTTGCCGGAATTCGAATTGCGCACGACCTGATAGCCATAGGCCGCCGGAATCGTTTCGTGCACGATGATGGCGGCCGCAGCGCCCTGGCGGGCCGCTTCCTCGTATTTGTAGGTCCAGCGGCCGTAATAGGTCATCGCCTTGCCCTTGAAGAATTTGGGATCGGGATTGGCGTCCTCATTGCCCGGATCGTTGATGAGGATGACGACGGTCTTACCCTTCGCATCCACGCCGGCGTAGTCGTTCCAATTGTATTCCGGCGCGACGACGCCATAGCCCACGAACACTAGCGGAGCCTTCTCGACCTTCACCTCGCCCGAGGCGAATTGTGGTGTCCAATAGGTTACCTCGTCGGGGAATTTCGGGCTCACCGCGCCCTGCGCCGTATCGACGGTGAACGTGGACGCCATGCCGTCGAGCGTGATGCCGACCGCCGGCACATTCTGGAAATACGAGCCGTGATTGCCCGGCTTCACGCCGACGCGCTTCAACTCATCGGCGATCCATTGCGCTGCCGCCTCGCCGTTCACGCTGCCGGGTCCGCGCCCTTCGAATGCGTCGTCAGCCACCGCCTTGTCGCGCGCGGAGATATCGGCGGCGGAGATGTCGGGATTGGTCGGTGGGTGGCCGGGATAGGCGGCGAGCGCGGCCGTTGTCGCCAGCGTGAAAGCAATCGTCATGGCAGGTTTGCGCGGAAAGTGCATGTGGGCTGGTTCCATTGGCGTGCGGCTGCGCGCATCCTAGGCGGCACGCAGGAGCGCGCAACCCGAGGAGTGTCGCATGATCGAATTCTTCAATTCGCCCGAAGGACGGGCAGCAAAATTGCCCTTCAGCCAGTCGGTGCGCGTGGGTGACGTG
>Ga0105239_10008651_pt1 | contig 11537 bp, 7 predicted proteins | sample KBSC44metaG_FD_92761 | JGI IMG/M metagenome (GOLD analysis project Ga0105239, IMG submission 92761) | Corn rhizosphere microbial communities from Kellogg Biological Station, Michigan, USA - KBS C4-4 metaG | ecosystem: Host-associated > Plants > Roots > Rhizosphere > Soil | place: Michigan, USA...
TCGCGATTGGTAATGGATTGCGTTATTTTGAGTTGTCTCATTTATTTAATAAACCTTCGGTACTTTCTATTTAGTACAGAACGTGCAAAGTTATAAAATTGTTCTAAAAAAATATAATTGCAAGTTGTATTTTGAAAAAAAACGCACTACAAATTGCTTTTATAAATGATTGATTATGAGTGTTTAACTATTGTAATGTTAACAAATTGTTCGTTTTTGCATTATTAATTATTTAAACCGGCAAGCGGTATGGTTTTTGTGGTGTTCTTGAAACACTTATTAAATTTCATCCAATTTAAAGGCTTCTTTCAGCCTCGGGCCTCTCTCTGTTTGTTGTAGTGTACAACATTCATTAACAGGATCGTGTTCAAAATACAAAATATAATCCTGTTCTACGGCTTCGTTCAAAAATAGTTTCTTTTCGCCCAGGGTTTTAAGCGGAAACATGTCATAAGCCATTACATAAGGGAGTGGCAGATGCCCGACAGATGGCAGCAGATCTGCCATATAAAGTATCTTTTTGTCTTTATAACTGATCAATGGCAGCATCATGGCGTCGGTATGGCCGTAAACAAAGCGTACGTGAAAATTTTCTGTGAATTTTACCCCATCCGTACTATCAATATATTGTAGCTGCCCGCTTTGTTGTATAGGTAGTATATTATCTTTCAGGAATGATGCTTTTTCGCGCTCGTTGGGGGTTACCGCCCAGTCCCAATGCTGCGGGTTACTCCAGTAAACGGCGTTTTTAAAGGCAGGGGTCAAATTTTCACCGTCACGTACTACCGCGCCGCCAACATGGTCAAAATGCAGATGCGTTAAAAATACATCGGTTATATCGTCCCGGTGAAAGCCAAGGGCCGCCAGCGAACTGTCCAGTGTGGCAGTGCCGTGCAGGTAATAATGGCTAAAGAATTTTTCGTCCTGTTTATTGCCGATGCCCGTATCGATCAGGATCAGTCGTTTTCCATCCTCTACCAGCAGGCAGCGCATGGCCCAGGTGCAAAGATTATTATCGTCGGCAGGGTTGGTCTTGTTCCAGATGGTTTTAGGTACCACGCCAAACATAGCGCCGCCATCTAATTTAAAAAAACCGGTATCTATAGTGTGGAGTTTCATGTTTTAGTTCATGGTTGATGGTTCATAGATCATGGTAGCCAGTAGGGAAGCCATATATCATCAAAAGCTAAAATAGCACAATCTTTTTAAGTTGGTGGGTGATAGATCAGGTTTTGTGATCAGATAAAAAGAAAATCGCCACAAATTAAATGCTATACATTCATTTTGTGGCGATTAAGAATATAACAGATCTGATTTTAGTTATGAACCATTAACCATGATCTATGAACTAAAAATTACAAGTGTATACATTCACCGTAAGCTTCGGCAGCAGCTTCCATCACGGCTTCGCTCATGGTTGGGTGCGGGTGTACCGATTTGATTATTTCATGACCGGTAGCTTCCAGCTTGCGGGCGGTAACTACTTCGGCAATCATTTCGGTAACGTTATAGCCCAGCATGTGCGCGCCCAGGAATTCGCCATATTTGGCGTCAAATATCAGTTTTACAAAACCATCTTTAGCTCCGGCTGCGCTGGCTTTGCCCGATGCCGAGAACGGGAATTTACCAACCTTAATTTCGTATCCGGCTTCTTTAGCCGCTTTTTCGGTGTAACCTACAGAGGCTATCTCCGGTGAGCAATAAGTACAGCCCGGGATGTTGTTATAATTTAATGGTTCAGGATTGTGACCTGCTATTTTCTCAACGCAGATGATACCCTCGGCAGAAGCAACGTGTGCCAGTGCCTGACCTTTAACGATATCGCCAATGGCGAATACGCCTTCCACACTGGTGCGGTAAAAATCATCAACCAATACCTTACCTTTGTCGGTTTTTACACCGGTTTCTTCCAGGCCTATGCCTTCAATGTTGGTAGAGATACCTACAGCTGATAATACAACCTCGGCTTCCAGTACTTCAACACCAGCAGCAGTTTTAACGTTTACTTTGCAAAGCTCGCCACTACTATCAACAGATTCCACATTGGCGCTGGTCATAATGGTGATACCTTGTTTTTTCAGGATGCGGTTCAGTCCTTTTGACACTTCTTCATCCTCTAACGGAACGATGTTATCTAAATATTCCACCACAGTAACTTTAGTACCAATAGAGTTGTAGAAATAAGCAAACTCGATACCGATAGCGCCAGAACCAACAACCACTATTGATTTTGGTTGTTTGGGTAATGACATGGCCTCGCGGTAGCCAATTACTTTTTTGCCATCCTGTTTAAGGTTTGGCAATTCGCGCGAGCGGCCGCCTGTGGCTAATATGATATTTTTAGCGGTGATCTGTTTGGTTGAGCCATCAGCAGCTTTCACTTCAACAACACCTTTTGATTTTAACTTTCCAAAACCAAGCACTACGTCGATCTTGTTTTTCTTCATTAAAAACTGAACGCCTTTACTCATACCGTCGGCCACGCCGCGGCTGCGTTTAATAACCGATTCAAAATTAACCTCACCGTTACCATTTACGTTGATACCATAATCGGCAGCGTGGTTGATGTATTCAAACACCTGGGCACTTTTTAATAGGGCTTTAGTAGGGATACAACCCCAGTTAAGACATATACCGCCCAATGATTCTTTTTCAATGATGGCAGTTTTTAAACCGAGTTGGGAAGCGCGGATTGCTGCTACATAACCACCCGGGCCTGATCCTATAACAATTAAATCGTAGTCCATATTTTTAATGATGATATAATTTAAATTTTCGCTTTGTACGGATTAAAGCTAAACCGTGTTGTACACACAGGCGTTAATTTTAATGGCCCAAAGCTAAGTAAAAGGGCTGAAAAGCAAAAATAGAATAAGGCCCCCCGCGGGCATCGCGTTATTATTTACAATCAAATGCCATTTATGGGGCTAAGTGTATGGATTATTATAAATATTATATAATATCTACCAATTTACTTGTAATTAGTGTTATGTATGAATAAAAATGTTGAAAAATATATAATAATTGTTAACATAAAATTAACATTGACAATCAGGCTATTACTTATCTTTGCGGCTAATCAACTTAAAAGTATAATTAAAAAAGCAATTTATGAGGAAGCCTTTACTTCTTTTATTATTATTGGCCGGTTTTATGTTCCTTAACAGGAACGCCTTTGCACAGGGTGTTACAACAGCCAGTGTAAACGGTATTATTACCGATGCCAAGGGTGCAATTCCGGGTGCAACCGTAACCATCACCCACGTGCCAACCGGTACTGTATATGCTACAGTAAGCCGCGCGGATGGCCGTTACAACATTCCAAACTTAAGGGTAGGTGGTCCGTACACCTTTAAAGTAAGTTTTGTTGGATACAAAAATTTTGTTCAGGACGGTATCACCCTTTCAATTGGTCAGGATCAAAAGATCAATACCAAACTGGAAGATAATTTAACTGCTTTAAGTGAGGTTGTGGTTACAGGTTCACAAGGTAAAGTGATCAATTCATCACGTACCGGCGCGCGCGAAACTATCAGCCGCCAGCAAATTGAAAGCTTGCCTACCATTGCCCGTTCATTAGCCGACTTTACCAAACTAACTCCTTCTGCAAACGGTTTAGCCTTTGGTGGTCGTAGCAGTAACTTTAATAACATTACTGTTGACGGTGCTTTGTTTAACAACTCTTTTGGTTTATCAGGTACTTTGGGTGGTCAAACCAGTTCACAGCCTATATCATTGGATGCGATTGATCAGATACAGGTTGATATTGCCCCTTATGATGTACGCCAGGGTAACTTCACCGGCGCTGGTGTTAATACAGTAGTAAAATCAGGTACCAACGAAGTAAAAGGTACTGCTTACTATTATGGCCGTGGTACCAGGTTAACAGGCTACCATGCAGGTACAACCAATGTGCCAATCACTCCGTTTGATTACCATACCGATGGTGTTGCCGTAGGTGGTCCGATCATCAAAAATAAATTGTTCTTATTCGTATCAGGCGAGCAGGAAAGAATCAGCCAACCGCCAGCAACTGCTTTAGTAGCTAGTCGCTCGGGTTTGAGCGGCTCAAACGTATCAAACGTACAAGCCAGCACATTAGATGCTCTTAAAGCAAAATTGGCAAGCTTTGGTTATGATCCGGGACCTTATGAAAACTATGTTTACAGAACTTCTAGCAATAAACTAACCGCCAAATTAGACTGGAACATCGACAAGAACAATACTTTAAGTGCCAAATACTTCTACTTAAAATCATTTAAAGATCAGCCTGCCAGTAACTCTGGTATCAGCAACAGCGATGGTACAACCAGTGTAGGTTACGGCACAACCCGTGCGCCAGGTCCTAATACCTTGCCTTTTTATGGATCGGGTTATACCATTAATAACAACTTTAATATTGGTATAGTTGAGTTAAATACCCGTATCAGCAATTCAATGTCAAACAAATTGACTGTGGGTTATTCTGCATTAAGAGATTTCCGTAACTTTTTGGGTAATGGTTCATTACCGATGGTTGATATTGGAAATGGCTCTAATATCTATAATGACGCTGGCGTTATTACAAGCACAACTCCAGCTACAGCTACAGCTACAAGCTTTGGTTCGGAGCTTTATACAGCAGGTAACTTGTTAAGCACCAACATCTGGCAGTTTGCTGATGACTTTACCATTTATTCAGGTAAGCACGAGTTCACTATCGGTACCAGCAACCAGATCCAGAGCTACACTAACGGTTTTGCTCCTGATTATAACGGTTTATATACTTATAACTCAGCCGATGACTTTATTAAGGGCTTGCCAGCGCAGGCTTACACTTTGCGCTATTCGGCTCAAGGTGGCTCATTGCCATTAGCTAAGATTAAAGCATCTATTTACAGTGTATATGTACAGGATAAATACCATGTTACCGATAACTTCAGGTTAACCTATGGTTTAAGAGCTGATTATGATGCTTTCCCAACAACATTGGCTGCTAACTCTAATGCTGCTGCCCTTACTTTCCAGGGTGGTACCCATGTTGACGTTTCTAAATTGCCAAAAAACAGAGTGCAACTTTCACCTCGTGTAGGTTTTAACTGGGATGTGAATGGCGATGGTTCTACCCAGGTTCGTGGTGGTTCTGGTTTATTTACCGGTTCAGTACCATTCGTATGGATCTCTAACCAGGCTTCAAACAATGGTTTGTTATTTGGTTCGTATACTGTTACTCAGAAAAACTCTCCAGGCGATCAAAGATTATTATTCAATCAAAATATTGACGCCAATCGTCCGAAAAATGGCGGAGCAAACACATCATACGAGCTTGACGTTGCGGATCCTAACCTGAAATATCCAAAAATCTGGAGAACAAATCTTGCTGTTGATCAGAAATTACCTGGCGGTATCATCGGTACTATCGAAGGTGCTTACACCAAAGATATCCGTGCTATCTATCACCAGAATTTAGTATTATCTGATTCATACAATACTTTGGCTGGGCCAGAAGGTCAAATTCAGTATACTGCAAAAAATATTACTGCACCAACACCTACTAACCCTACCACGGCCACTAATCCATTTATCAATGGATTGTATTATATGAAGAATACCAGCAAAGGTTTCTCATACTTTATTACCGGTCAATTACAAAAAAGCTTTACCAACGGTTTTGCTGCCAGTATAGCTTATACTTATACCAAATCAAAAGATGTTAACGACGGCGGTTCAACTGCAAGCACTATCTGGAGCACCAGGTATGTAGCCGGTAACCCGAACACTGATAACCTGTCAAACAGTTCATATGTGCAGCCAAACCGTATCATTGCAACCGTATCATACCGTAAGCAATACGCTAAAAACCTGGCTACTACTGTAGGTTTGGTATTTGAAGCAGCTAACAACGGTGCTATATCATACATTACTGCTAATGACCCTAACGGTGATGGTGCTACTAACGATTTGATGTACATTCCTAAAAATAAAGGTGATCTTATCCTGGTTGCAGCGCCTACTGCGGCAAACGGAACTAAAGATACACGTACTGCAGACCAGATCTGGACTCAGTTAAACAACTTTATCAACCAGGATCCTTACCTGAGCCAGCACAGAGGTCAGTATGCTCAAAGAAACGGTGCTATATTACCTACTTACAAAAGAGTTGACTTGCACTTTGCACAAGACTTTTTTGTACAAGCTGGTAAAACTAAAAACACCATTGAAGTTACTTTTGACGTGATCAACTTTACTAACCTATTGAACCGCAACTGGGGTAACCAACAAATATCATACAGCGGCTTTAACAACGGTGGAACAACTGTGTTAAGGTATATGGGTACAGTGAAAAATGCAGATGGCGTAAATCAGGCAACTTATTCATTCCCTTATCTAGATGCCAATAACCAGATACCTGTTACTAACTCATACAAAACAGATATCAGCCAGTTCTCACGTTTCCAGGCTCAGATCGGTGTTAGATACATATTTAACTAATCGATCCTGTCCTCAAACAGAGGCAATATAAAACAAAAAAGACCTGGCCAATTTGGCCAGGTCTTTTTTGTTTTATCCTTTATCTGGAAATCCTTGCTCCTTGTTCCCCAAATCCTTACTCCACTTCATCCTTTATACGTTTTAAAAAACTTATCCCAGATATTGGTATAAAAACCAAAGTTATGGTTGATATTTAAATGATGCTGGTGATGAAAAGATGATGTGCCTAAATATTTAAAGGGGGCCATTTTCCGGATACCTGCGGGGATAGGTTCTATACCTAAATGCCCCATGATACCAAAAAATACATTAACCACCAGGTAAATAAAAACAGCATAAAGATTAAAGTTGAATACCAGGATCAGCGCTAACCATAATGAGCCGAAACCTACTGTTTCGAGGGGGTGTAACACGAATAGGTCAATGGGAATCGGATCGGCATAATGATGGTGGAACTGGTGGATGGCTTTATAAAATACGGAACGGTGTATGGCATAATGAAACAGGAACATAGCCAGGTCCATTAGCATAAAAAGCGCTAAAAAGTCGAAGAGGATACGCCAGGATGCGGCATAACTGAACAGGATATAGCCATGTTTCCAAAGCCAGAAACCGGCATACGTTATAGCGGTATTAATGAAATTGGTTAAAATGCAAATGAATATCTCGTTGCGTGATGCGGCTTTGATAGGCTTGTGATCTAATTTAAGCACAACCCAGCCAAATAACAAGGCCAGTATGGTAACCAGCAGGTTCTCGGCCAAAAATATCATCCAAAGGTTAAAGGTTGATTGTGCCGACAGGAACCTGAACATAAGCGGGGGAATATGTATGTTGTATATGAGTCAAGAACCAAGAGTCAAGATGCCAGACTAATTTTTCTGTCTTGATTCTTGAATCTAACCTCTTGATTCTTATTCGTATTCAAACACCCCAAACTCTGATGTTACGGTTACTTTTTTGGTATCAGCTTTTTCAACGCGACCGATGATCTGCGCGTCAACACCAAAGCTTTGTGATATGCTGATCAGTTCGGCAGCGATCTCCTGAGGTACATAAAGCTCCATACGGTGACCCATATTAAAAACTTTATACATTTCTTGCCAGCTGGTTTTTGATTCTTCCTGGATGAGCTTAAACAGCGGAGGAACCGGGAAAAGATTATCCTTGATGATATGCAGCTTGTCAATAAAATGCAACACTTTGGTTTGCGCGCCGCCGCTGCAATGTACCATGCCGTGTACCTGGCTGCGATAAGCATCCAGTATTTTTTTGATGATAGGGGCGTAAGTACGGGTAGCGCTCAATACCAGCTTGCCTGCGGTTACCGATTGATTGTTACCTATGTCGATTTTATCGGTCAGGTTTTTACTGCCGCTGAAGATGAGTTCGTAAGGAATGGCCGCATCATAGCTTTCGGGATATTTATTGGCTATGGTTTTGTTAAATACATCATGACGGGCAGATGTAAGACCGTTAGAGCCCATGCCACCGTTATATTCTTTTTCGTAGTTGGCCTGCCCGTAGCTGGCTAAGCCCACGATAACATCGCCGGGCTGGATGCGGTGATTGGATATCACATCCTCCCGTTTCATACGACAGGTAACGGTAGAGTCGACAATGATGGTACGTACCAGGTCGCCCACATCAGCGGTTTCGCCGCCGGTGGAGTAAATGCCGATGCCGGCATCACGCAGCTCGCTTAATATTTCTTCGGTGCCGTTAATAATGGCGGCGATAACTTCGCCGGGTATCAGGTTTTTGTTACGGCCAATGGTTGAGGATAGCAGGATATTATCCGTAGCTCCCACACACAGCAGGTCATCCAAATTCATGATAATGGCATCCTGTGCAATGCCGCGCCATACAGATATGTCGCCGGTTTCTTTCCAGTAGGTATAAGCTAATGATGATTTAGTACCTGCGCCATCGGCATGCATAATATTGCAGTACGCGTCGTCGCCGGTTAATATATCAGGTACAATTTTACAGAAGGCTTGTGGGAAAATACCTTTGTCGATATTTTTTATTGCATTGTGTACATCATCCTTGGAGGCAGATACGCCACGTTGATCATAACGTTGTGAAGAAACCATGGGGCAAAACTACACAGAATTACACAAAATTACACAGTAAAAAAGGCGCCAATTTAATTAGCGCCTTTTTTAAAAAGGTATATTTTAGATTATCTACTTAATAAACAACAGTTCCCTGAATTTTGGCAGCGGCCACAGAGTGTCATCAACCAGTTGTTCCAGTTTATCTACATGGTAGCGTATCGGCAGGAAGAATGTTTTAACCTTTTCGTCATAATCAATGGCGCGTTGGCGTAGGTCTTCAATCACGTTGGCTTTTTTACGCTCATCAACCATTTGCTCCACGTTGGTTTTAATAAAGTTCACGTGCTCGGATATCTTGTTGATAATATCCAGTTGTGCAGCGTAAGTGGTATCGGCCAAACCAAGATCTTTTAACCCTTTTACGTTTTCGATGAGTTTGGATTGATAGGCAATAGCCGCCGGGATGATCACATTCAGTACCAGTTCGCCAATAACGCGTGCCTCGATCTGCAGTTTCTTATAAAAGGCATCCAGCAAAATTTCATGACGGGCATGTGCTTCCCTTGGTGTGAATATGCCGGTTTCGGCAAAAAGGATATCCGTTTTTTCAGATAGCATGGCATCCAGCGCTTTCGGCGTGGTTTTGATGTTGGCCAGTCCTCTTTCTTCGGCTTCTTTTTCCCAGGCTTCGCTATAGCCGTTACCCTCAAAGCGGATACTCTTTGATTCCTTGATGTATTTCTTGATCACCATTAATAAGGCCAGGTCTTTTTTCTCGCCTTTTTTAATCAGCTTATCTACATCATATTTGAACTTCTTAAGCTGATCGGCAACGATCAGGTTTAGAACCGTCATCGGGCTGGCAGAGTTTGCAGACGAACCCACGGCGCGCAGCTCAAACTTGTTACCGGTAAAGGCAAAAGGCGAGGTGCGGTTACGATCGGTATTATCGGGCAATATCTGCGGGATCTTAGGGATGCCCTGCCATAACAGGTTATCTTCTTTGATCTTTTTACTGATCCTCGAGGTTTCTATCTCATCCAGTACATCATTCAGCTGGCTGCCCAGGAAAATGGAGATAATGGCAGGAGGGGCCTCGTTAGCGCCCAGGCGGTGATCATTATTCACCGAAGCGATAGATGCTCTCAACAGATCGGCATGTTCATAAACCGCTTTGATGGTATTTACGAAGAAGGTCAGGAACATGAGGTTGTTCTTTGGCGTTTTACCCGGCGACAACAGGTTTTTGCCCGTATTAGTTATTAACGACCAGTTATTGTGCTTACCTGAGCCGTTGATGCCGGCATAAGGCTTCTCATGCAGCAATACTTTAAAGTTATGGCGGCGGGCAACACGGTCCATCAGGTCCATCAATAATTGATTATGGTCGATGGCCAGGTTTATTTCTTCGTAAATAGGGGCGCACTCAAATTGCGAAGGCGCAACCTCGTTATGACGTGTTTTTAAAGGTATACCTAATAATAAGGCCTCGGCTTCCATATCCTGCATGTAAGCGTACACACGTTCCGGTATCGACCCGAAATAATGATCTTCCAGTTGTTGGTTTTTGGCTGATATGTGACCAAACAAAGTACGACCGGTTAAATACAGATCGGGACGTGCATTAAATAAAGCGATATCAACCAGGAAATACTCCTGTTCGATACCTAAGGAAGCGTTTACTTTTTCAATGCCTTTATCAAAATAATGGCAAACATCTACGGCTGCTTTATCTAAAACACTCAGCGCTTTTAATAAAGGTACCTTATAATCCAGTGCCTCGCCGGTGTAGGATACAAATACGGTTGGTATACATAAGGTACGGGCCATCAAAAATGCGGGTGACGATGGATCCCAGGCGGTATAACCGCGGGCTTCAAATGTATTGCGGATACCGCCACTTGGAAAGCTTGATGCATCGGGCTCCTGTTGTGCCAGGGCATCGCCCGAAAAACGCTCGATAGCGCCACCATCGGCAGTAGGTTCAAAAAAAGCGTCATGTTTTTCGGCAGTGGTGCCGGTAAGCGGCTGAAACCAGTGCGTATAATGTGTTGCTCCTTTACCCAATGCCCATGATTTCATGGCGGCGGCAATTTGCTCGGCCAGATCGCGTGGAATTGGTTCACCTTTTTCAATAGAATTAATGATTCCCTGGTAGGCCTCTGTTGAAAGGTATTCCTTCATTTTCTTTTTATCGAAAACATTGGCGCCAAAGTAATCTGAGATTTTTGAAGAAGGTGGTTTCACTTCTGGGATGGTCCTGCCCAGGACGTCCTGCAGTGCTTTAAATCGGATGTTAGACATAAGATATGCGGTTTAAATAAAGGTCAACTTTCAAAAATAGAACTATCCTTTAAAATATGCACAAAAATTAAAGGAAATATGATGTAAGTAAGCAATGAAACAAGGAAATCGCTTTTTTTTAAAAGAAAAATACGTCATGCCGGATTTATTTCGGCATCCCACGGGATATTCAAGCTTGTAAGGTCAGCAATTTGCCTGTTGCGGACGTATCTGCAAGTGAGATACTGAATAAATTCAGCATGACCTACGCTTTTTAGCTTTCGCCCCTTTTGAGACCAACAAAAAAGCATAATAAATTTAAAAAGCAGTTGCCTCCGGCCAATAAAACTTAAATTCTGAATATCCTGAAAAAGGAGCGTTTTAATGCGCTGAGTTTGGCTAAAATTGAATTTTTATGGGTTTTTTAGCTTGTTTTTGCTCTCAAATATTGAAAAATTGACTTTTTTTATGAAAAATGCTTTAATTTTTTCTGTTACGAGAATTTATTTCGATTTGTAAATGATTTAAATTTCAAAATCATTAAAATTTGATACAATTTTTAGTTTTGATTTACAATTTTCGTAAATATTGCATTTTTTAACGTTATTTTTTTGTTAAAAATTTGTTATTGTTAAAATAACTACATAATTTCAGAAAATAATTTACAGAAACATCATAATTATTGTATTTTTTATAAAAATGTCAATAATTAAAAGGTTAAAA
>Ga0105239_10008653_pt1 | contig 11536 bp, 14 predicted proteins | sample KBSC44metaG_FD_92761 | JGI IMG/M metagenome (GOLD analysis project Ga0105239, IMG submission 92761) | Corn rhizosphere microbial communities from Kellogg Biological Station, Michigan, USA - KBS C4-4 metaG | ecosystem: Host-associated > Plants > Roots > Rhizosphere > Soil | place: Michigan, USA...
CAAGCACCCTTTCCTCCTCGTTCCTTATTTATAATGTATAGGCGGCAGGACATCCAACAGCCTTAGTTATCGGCCCTGTGCTGTTCCGATGAGTACGCTCGATGACTGACGGTAGGGCGTTTAGGGCCTCGAATGACTGGCCGCCATGGTCCTAGATCCAGTTTCCGCCCTAGGCGTTGCCGGAACAACCGTTCAGTTCATAGATTTCTCGACCCATCTGCTTTCGAAAGCTAGCGAGTACTACAAAAGTGCGGATGGCGGTCTTCTGCAGCACAAGGATATTGCGCAAGTCGCTGCGAGTATTGGACAATTGAGCAACAGGCTCAATGTTTCCCTTGACAGGCTCGAAGGTCTGAACACCCAAACGTTTGAGGAATCAGCCTTGAAGGCAATCGTCGAAGAATGCAGGGTTAACGCCCAAGATCTGGTCACAACATTGCAGCGGCTGCGTGTACATGGCGACCACAAAGTGTGGAAGAGTCTGCGGCAAGCCATCAAGTCGGAATGGAAGAAACAGAAGATCCAGCGGACACACCAGCGGCTGAACGAACTGCCCCAAAGCATGGTCGTCTACCTCTTAGTGATCGTGAAGTGAGCCATCCCCCCCACCCTAGAAGCGACGATGATATGCTGAGCAAAGCCAGTAATCGGCAGGCGAGTGACTCTGCAGCACTCAAGATTGCTGCCCGAGACTTAGAAACTCTCAGAAAGACGGGCACAGAGACGGAAAAGGCCATACTGCATGCCATTGATCATTCTAGTCGACAAGTGAAATCTGCCATCGAGGATCTCGCAAATTGCTTGGCGCCGCAATCTAATCAAGACAGGCTTGCGGCTCTTCAGAAGTGGCAGGCTTTGAATCGGTCTGAGCTCTCCGAATTCGTTGACAACGTATCCAGTGACACAGAGCAGCGTAGGTTTAAGCAAGCTGTAGATTTCTTTCTGGGGGGGTTGCACTTCAATCAGATCAATGACCGGTATTTGACAATCCCGGAGGCACATACCGAAACGTTCAGATGGATCTTTAAGACTTCCGTTCCAGATTCTAGATATGCTTCTTTCAAGGACTGGCTCGAGGAACTTGGTGAATCTCAACAACTTTATTGGATCACTGGCAGGTAAATCCACACTTATGCGATATAATAAACCTGAAACTGCGCGATACCTGACACCATGGCAGGGCCAAAACAGGTTGGTCTTTGCGCGTGCCTTCTTCTGGAATCCGGGTACGCACATACAGAAATCATTGGCAGGCCTGCTCCGTTCGATTCTCTACCAACTCTTATCGCAATGTAACGAAATGATAAGATTCTCGGTACCCACTCGCTGGCGTGCTGCGAGATTGGTTACAGAGTTCGGTCTCGACGTGGGGAATAGCAGGGAGGCGTGGAGCGAGGTAGAGATGTTGGCCGCTATACGAAACTTCGTGCGAGAAAGTCGAGGGTCTTTCAAGATATTCTTGCTGATCGATGGACTCGATGAGTTCGACGGTAACGATGCTCAGCGCCTGGAAGTCATCGATCTTCTCAGGGAAGTGGCCAGCTCTGGCACAAGCAAGGTTTGTGTGTCCAGTCGCCCATGGCTGATTTTTCAGGACGAGTTCGAGTCCTGTCCTCAGCTCAAGCTGGAAAATTTGACTCGATTGGACATCCAAAGCTATTATGGTGTTGCGGCGGAGATGTGATGGACCTCAATCTTTATCGGGAGGTTGGTTGACAAGGGCAATGGTCTCTAGGTGTCACTATCCGTAACCAACCAATGTCTGATTCCAAAGCCCGCTGTCAGTTTGCGGGGTCTTGGCCCATGCAAGTCTTTATTTACTCGTACGAGAAGGTCATTCTGCACCCCCTTTCAAACATATGGCTTTTGATAGGCATCAAAACTCTGACTGCGCGTTTCTAATATACCACTATCCTGACCTGGCCGGACCTTTATTGCTCAATAAGGCCATGTTTCCCGAGACATGATTTCCCAATCAATGGAGAAAGATTCGACAGCAGTAAGGTGAGGTGAATTGACATTGCCGAAGTTGGTTTTTCACGTTTTATGGCAAGGCTTCAGCCCCTGAAAGGTCACTGTTACATATTTTATCACGCGAACAAAGCCATTTACCACCCAACTAGTATGAAGTGCAGCTTGGTTAAGTCCAGATTACTCCAGTTCACAAGCAAGGGCCAACCCTCGGATGAGAAGCGGGTCAAGAGCCAATTGTATTGATTTCCATCCCACCCCTCCAATGGAAACGAAGTAGTCCCAGTCGCGTGCCCCTGTTCACGGAGGGCTGGTAACGAACCCCAACAACTATTTAAGAAACATTGTAAAGTATAATTTCATAGTGGACTGCAGCCGAACTCATGCAATATTCCGTGCGATTGATGTGTACTCCGTACGTCGTCTACAATGAAAGTCGCAACTTCCCACATTTCCCACACCTTCTGTCGATCAACCCCGATGAGGAATCAGCGGTGAGAAACGAAAGGCACACGGGATCGGCTGCAGGCTTCAACAATCCCCCCCCCCAGGACTTTTCACCGTTGAGATCCCCCCGGGCTGCCTTTCATTTTTCAACTACACTTCATCGGATTCGTACAGCTGGCCTTCTGGGAAACATGTCGTCTCCTAAGCTCAAGGTCGCGATTGCTGGTCTCGGCCGCATGGGTGCACGACATGCACTTCACTTTCATCAGATAACACCTAGAGCTGAATTGATTGCTGTTTCATCGCCAGACCAGAAGGAGGTTGCCTGGGCAGCTCGAAATCTAGAAGGTGTCAGGGCTTACCTCGATTATGATCAAATGCTTCGAGAAGAGAAAGACCTGCAAGCCGTGGTTGTCTCGTCTGCAACAATTGTACACGCGGAACAGGCCATCAAGGCCATCAACCTAGGCTTACATGTGCTCTGTGAGAAACCACTCAGTACTAGCCCGGAAGTGGTGAGAATTCGATTCCCCCTGGTACGTTAAGTCGTTACATGCTGACCCTTACCTTGCCTAGTCACAAACAGTGGTAACAGCTTATCGCCAGTCTATCAAGAAGAATCCAGCCCAGAAGGTGATCTGTGGCTTTTCTCGCCGCTTCGACGCATCATACCGAGATGCCTATTCGAAAGTTAGGTCTGGTATAATCGGTCGGCCCTCGGTATTCCGAAGCCAAACCTGTGATAAGCTTGACCCATCCGGATTTTTTGTGCAATATGCCCAGTTTTCTGGTGGTATCTTTGTTGATTGCTCGATCCACGATATCGACCTTGCCCTATGGTTTTTTGGGGAAGATTCCATCGTCAAATCCGTCAGCGCCGTGGGAATAACCGCGGTTAGCCCTGAACTTCGGCAATATAACGACCGCGACAATGCGGTTGGTATCGTCGAATTTTATGGCGGTAAGATTGCCCAGCTATTCTGCTCTCGCATGATGGCTGCAGGCCAGGAAGATACCACCGAGGTGACAGGGACTGAAGGCAAACTCGCAATCAACACCCAACCGCAGTCGAACCTGGTCAATATCTACGACTCCACGGGAATCCGGCGCGAAATTCCTCCACACTATTATGGTCGGTTCCGCGACGCTTTCATCACGGAGGCAAACGAGTTCACGGCCTGCTGTCTTGATAATACTGAGGTGCCTTTCCGACTCGAGGGAGCTGTCACCGCAGTGAAAGTTGGTGCTGCTCTGCAGGAATCTCTCATCACAGGGAAGAAGATCGAATTCGACGAGCTCGGGCGAAGAATCGAGCAGACGCAAATCCTCAAGGCCAGACTGTGAGATTTGGTCCCCGACACGACAGAGAACGAAGGCTTGGTGTTTCAAAGAGGCTTTTTGCGACCTAGACTTTCGAAATAAATATACTTACACCACAACGAGACCTAGAGATATTACTAGAGAGATGCACACACCCAGAAACAGAACAGGGGTAATAATTGCTTTGGGCGGATCACATAGACTACGATGCAATCAATATAAAGTCAGTATTGACTCTGCTTAATCACAACACGGAACCATGCTTTGCCGTTGTCGAGTCAGTCATCTCCTTTGCTTCGTGGGGCATCTTCCATTCATCACTCTTCGCCCACCCTAACCTCTCCCCCGTATTTATTCCTCGCATACAAATGGGAAGGTATCACTGTCGATCCCGCGTATTTCCTCTCCGCGAGCATAGATGATCAATCCTGGGCCTAGGAGGTGGTGGACATGCATCATTCTTACCCTTACAGCAAAACGAGTCAAGAAAATATCCGTATATGATTGACTGGAAAGCCTTTTACACCTGTAGGATTCAGCATCAAATATCGGATGCTTCCTGATATGGGATCGAAACAACCGTCTCACTGTTTGGTTCAACCTCCAGTGCAAAGTGTAACACGACCAGTTAAATACTCTATACAATACGCTCTCCGCGACACAAGCCTAAAAATGACACAGCGGACTTACTACTAGGAACTGTAGAGATTCCCACTCTCCACGGCGCAACTAACATGCGTATGCGGAGCCATTGACGAACCAGGGACACCCTGCTGCGAGCCTCCCTATCCTCACCCCGGCGCCAGCACGACTTTCCCTGTCAGCAGCCACATGTGCCACTGCGACAGCTGCCGCCAGACCACACTGGGAAACATCCTTCTTCCCTGTTCCCGCGCTCATGGAGCCACCGAGCACAGAGACACGGTCCCGGTGCACCAAGTACGCCAGCTCGGCGGGGCATGTGGAGGTATTTCTGCGCGCGGTGTGGCTGCCATTGTTTCCACCGGGAGTGTGGCACCACGAAGAAGACGCAGAAGGACTCGGATGCCCGAATCCGCGTCCCACAGAGGTGGGGGCATACGAGGACGAGGCGCAGCCGGCCGGTCGAGAAATGGGATTTATGTCAACGCTGGGATTATCGAGCACGATCCTGCACAGGTCGCGCCCGACGAAGGCTGGGCCACGGGTCTCGTGAAGCCAGAATATGTACCACCACCACCACCATATCGCCGACACCATTGACGGAAGCATCGTGCCCGGCCTGGCGACTCTCGACGGCGAAGATATATCCCACTCTACCTAGGCCCATCCATCATCGCCATCCCAAACCCCCCAAACCCTCCACCATCGACGACATTCTAAAACTCAGAGAATCAGCGACAGCCCGCCACCCCAGTCAGTGACCACCAGCTAAAAGCAGCATGCCACTGCGGGGCCATTGCGTTCTCGATCCGACGGCCCAACTACGCCGTCGACTCGCAGGGCGTGCCGGCGCGGCACATCGCGAGCGACAAGACCAAGTACCCGGCGTTGTTCTGCGCGTGCCGCTATGATCGCGCCAGCTCTGGCGCGACCTTGGTCCAGCCGTGGACGTACGTGCCGCCTGCGAATATCACCTTCACGTCCGCGGGCAGTGGCCTCGACGGTGATCAGGATAGCAGTAATGTAACGCTCCTGGACATCCTGGCTGTTGCAGAATTCAACCCCCCCTCATTCGGCGCGGGAGCCAGCATGAACATCTCCTCACGCATGCCAATGACGTGGTACCGATCATCGCACGACAGCACTCGTACGTTCTGCAGTGTGTGCGGGGCGACGGCGTTCTACCTGAACGACGGTCGGCCATTGCGGGCGAACGTCGCGGTGGGGATTCTGCGCGCTGACGAGGGCACCTTGGCGAGGAATTGGCTTGAGTGGGCTTGGGGGCCGCGTCGTTTGTCCTGAGGGTGCGACGGAACAAGTGCTTGTGGATGCGTTGGTGCGGTTGGCGGAATACATGTGAGTAATGTGGAGGAGGGGAGAGGGAGGGTAACTGGGTTGATTGTAGATACGGGTATAGTGCTACTAAACCTGTAGTCAGCGTGAGTGAGCCCACACACTGAATGGATGACGCACACACAAATTAAACACAGGGAGGAAAACACTCGGAGTTATAGATAATGTTGAACAGGAATCAGAGGTAGTGAGAGTGTCTTTCATCGCAGCCTCTTTCCACGCCCAAGCCAAGTATATTTTTCGTCAAAAAGCCAGAAAGCTTTTCAGCTCAGCCGTCAAGCAATACGCTCGCTCATCAAAAACATCCTCTTCGAAGGCTTTGGTCCTGTTTCACTCAACTCTATTCCACGTGCAAAAGGGTATATTTTGGATTGTGATTAGAAAACAAAGATGCGATCGCAATGCCAGGCCATGCCGTATCCATGCCATATCAAGGCTGCCAGCTGCCAAAAAGTTCGTCTCAAGAAGATCAATTCGTCCCAGTTCCGTAAGCCGCAAATAAGGGCTTGTATACCCCCCCCCAAAATGTCTGACTCTTCATTTGCAGTGTCGTTTGTTAGCTGCCACTCCAATTCAGGTCGTTTTTTGCTATGCGGTGATTTATATTAATGATAAGGAGATTCGTCTTCCAATAGCGTTCGACATCCAACGTACAGTTCATCGATCGCCTCATCCGGTTGTTGCCACCATCCTCCATGGGCGAAAGCTTTCGAATCATGAAGCTCATCACTTGACAAGACTTGCAGCTGCGGCCGCAGTTGCTAAATCTGATCTTCCGCTCAGCGTTCGTTGGCCTACAGTCAGTCGTGTCATCCCCGGGTTAGAGGTCGACGAGGTCATTGCCGCATGTGACGCTCGTTTGGCCTGAGATCCAGGGGCGGATCCACCTGCAGGGGGCACTGTTGATTGTCTCCGTGCTCCTGGTTTATTTGGCGAAGTTTCCTGCCTTGCGCCAACGGGTGCCTTTAAACCGAGAGTAGGAGGCTGTGGTAAGGGACGAGGGCCAGCCGTGTTCGTCACTGAATTGACCCTCTTAACAGGGGAACTCACGACTCCAATCAAATTCCGCCTGGTGGCGGCTGTACTCATCTTGACTCCCGTGATGAATTCATGTTTGTTGGCCTCGTGAGGTGTCATTCTTCGTGAAGGGTCCCATTTAAGGCATTTGGTAATGAAGTCAAGGAATGCTTCGTCATCACATTTCAAGACCTGTCGTAGTTCTTTTGAGCTTGGCCGTCTTCTCCTACCCTTTGAAGAGACAGTCAAGCGAGGTTTTCCCATTGAATCGAAGAACAGCTTTTTCCGACTGCTCTTTTCAATCAAATGTTTTTCCGGTGGTCCGAATACTTCCATTATACAAGCCAGTTGTTCTTGCTCATTTTCTCCTGGGAAAATTGGATATCCCGTAAACAACTCAGCAAGAATACAACCGACACTCCACATGTCAATTGGCATTCCATAAGACATCCCTAGTATTACTTCCGGTGATCGGTAGAATCGTGATTGGATATATGTATACACTTTTTCGTTTTCGAAGCAGCTGGAACCAAAGTCGATGACCTTGATTTCAGAATGTACAGGGTGAGCGAGGAGAATATTTTCGGGTTTAAGATCACAATGGATCACCTTATGTTGTTGCAAGAGGATCAGACTCTGTAGGAGTTGTTTCGTGAATCGTCGAATCAGTTTCAAGGAGAATCCACGGAAGTCGTGGGCCTTGATAAATTCGTAGAGATTCATGTCCAAGAGGTCGGTCGATATGCAAAGGTGACCTCGGAAGTAGAAACTCTGATCAAAGTTCACAACGCTGTGCTTTTTATGCGGATCCTACCTAGATTAGTATCTTCCAAACATGGCTTGCGAAATAACTCACCCATTCTTTGAGTTTCTGAAGAATGTTGACCTCCACGAGTGCCTGTTGGTGAAACCGCTTCTTATTGCGAATGATCTTCACAGCAACGAGAATGCCGGTCTTGTGATCCACACAACGTACAACTTGACCAAAGCTGCCCTTGCCAAGAAGATCTACAACCTCGTAACGGTAAGCAAGGTGATCTCCTTCGACAATATTGTAGTCGCCTCGCTCATCATCGTAGCCAAAATTGGAGGATGCCGAGTTCAAGTCGCCAACAATCTTGCGGGCCTTCAACGTGCCAGTAAAGTAGATGTTGGGATAGTCAACAATTTCCCCTCGTTCGAAAATATTGAGTTCAAAGGTCCTTGAAGCCGTCTCTGCTGACATACGACGGACAGGCCTGGCCCTTGCACGGAGAGCATCCAACTGACGTGCGGCAGACTCTGCATCTTTCCTTTTCGATGCGAGCTTCTTCATCTCCTCTTCAGCGATCATGTCATCGCGATCCAGTGATGGTTCTTGCTGCCGCTGCGCTGGCGGTTTGCTTACCAAATTTGGAGTGCTGGCAGACAGTGAGCCAGATCTATTCGACTGCATCATGAGGGTCCTGCCAGAGTCCAAGGATGGACGAGCAGTAGGACCTTGGTACATCGTATTGTCATAGCTTTCCTGTCGTTTCGGCTCAAGGTGAATGCTAGACGTTGAAGTTTGTCTTCGGGATCGCAAGTACGAAGGTTTTTGGGAAGGACTGGAGGTACCATTCTGTGGGTTCGTCCAGTTGGAAGAAGCTGGGAGTTTTGGAGGCGGCATGTTGTCATATTTTCTGAGATCATCATTCTGGGAATTTGACTCTGGCAACTGGGAACCGCTACGTTTTCGACTTAATTTCCTTCGGAGGACAGAGCTAGAAAAGGAGGATTCGGGTTCTGAAGGCTTGTCGGTGCTGGCAGGGCTGGGAGCGGCCTCGGGTTTCGGTGTCACAGAGAAACTTGGTGCTCGAGGTCCGTTTGGTCTTGCTTGGCTTGGATTGCGATTCAGCTCGGTGATAAAATTGGGTCTCATATATGATGAAAAATCATCGTTACTCTTTGGTAATGAAGATGACACAAAGGGTGAGATATTTCTATCACTTTTCCCTGTCTCGAAGGTGAAAGATGGTAGGCTAGGGCTGAGACCACTTGGTGGTCGTAGTTCATCTGAACGAAGTGCATGATGCGAAGTGGAGCTCCGAAGGATAGTTTCATTGGCACTTTTGATGGATAAAGACTGGGGGAAGAAAGTGGCTTTAGATGCGGTCATGGGTGTACTTGGTGTTTTCATCGTACTGCGCGCTGCTGGCGGAGTTGTGGTTCCATCGCTCGATTCATTCTTCGAATTGAATGCCCTGATTTTCGCAGCTGTTGGCGTGCTTAGCGGCAGAAGATTCAATGGAGGCAATCTCAGAGTTTGCAAATTTTTCTTGCTCGATTTGCGTTGTGGGTTAGCTTTGACTTCTGGTTCAACTGACGGTAGTGTCGGAGCTGGCAACGGAGGCGGGTTAGCTGACACATGTGAAGAAGTACTGGGTGCTCGAGGAGTTTCGATCGCTTTCATTGCATCCGCAAGTGTCGAGACCACAGGGCTAGCAGAAATTGCACCATCAAAGGGAGGAAGGCTGGAAGATCGAGCCGAGAAGAACGGCTGGTCATGCTCACTTCCTGGGGATTCGTACGCCTTGGGAATCGCTGGTACGGGTGGGACTTCGAGCTCAAAAGTCGTATTCCCAGATGTGTCCAATCTTGGTTTTGGGGTGGGTAGCCGGGAGGAATTAACATTCTGTGGAAGCCTGACAGGATTGTTCGTGTTGTTGCGAACAGAACTGTAACTCGTATTTGAGGACAAAGACTGACCAGAACTGTAGGACTTTCGGTTTGGATCCGGGGTTGTTCTTGAGGATGAGGGTGTCAAACTCTTCCGACTAGGCACAACTGGGGAATGAAGATCTGACTGTGGCATTTGAGGTACTGGTTCAGGGAGAGGGGTGGGAGGGGCTTGGGATATTCTGCTCTGGGGCAAGGGAGGTGCAGGTGGAACGATGGACATGCGTTTCATCCTTCTCGCATCGGTTGGACTGACAGTGCGAGCACCCAACCCAGTGGCATGATGAGGCATGACTGACATCCTCCTGTTGCGATCCCCATTGCCGCCTGGAGTTGTTGTCCTTCCAGGAGTCCCACTCCTTCGGGTCGGAGTGTTGGGATTGCCGCTCGAGAAGGATTTCGATGGATCAGGCGTTCTCGAAGGTGTGAGCAGATCTTTAGACGTCCTTTTCTTTGGCCCGATCGATGTCTTCAATTGAACACTCCTTGCGCTGTCCGCACTGGATTTTCTCCCACCGGCACTGGGTCTTCTTTTCACTGAGGGCTTATCTGCTGCCTCTGGGGCAGCGAATGTCCCAGGGCCAACGGACTTTCTTGGGGCCTTGGTAGCGGTAGTGGCATTATTGAACGAATTCGGAGGGAAATGACTCTGTCTTCTGCCTCGGAGAATCGAGGTCGTGGAGGTTGACATGGAATCTGATTTTGCCGAATTTCTCGAGGTATTTGATGCAGTCGAGCTCTTGCGTGTGAGCGCGACACCAGATCCTTTGCGAGAAGGGACAGGAATAGCAGCTTGGGTAGGGGGCTTCTTCTGATCGGGCACAGTGGAGTCAAGGGTCGTAGTGGTATTAGAAGCAGCAGGGATTTTGACAGAACCCCCTCTTCCAGGCAGAGGGAAATGATTCAAGCTGGGCTCGGTACCAACTATGGTGTCTTGAAAGTCGTCGAAATTGAAGGTAGGCTCGAGGAAGTCACCAAAATCCAGAGTGGCATCGCGTTGCTCACTGGATGCAGGCTTGGCTTGTATGGATGCAAAGCTGAATCTTGAAATGTCGTTGATGGATAACTCGTTGGTGTAAGGATCTTGGGAAGCAACTGCAGAGGCGCCTCGTAGAGAGTTGAAGTGCGGGTTAATGGCATTGCTGGCCGCCCTGAGGAAAGTGTCTCTGTCAGTTGGAATTTCTGGAAACTGGAAACTGGAAACTGCGGGTGTAGCCATGGCACATGAGTGGTGCCATGAGTGGTGTTATGAGTGGTACTGTACCTTTTGCCCGTCCCCGAACCATAATCCAAGGGTCGTGGACCCATGGGAACTTTGGCGCTTGGGATCGACGACTGTCTTCTTCGTGTACTTGTAGTGATGGCGGGTGTTGACGTTATATCTCCTCCATTATCACGTTGGAGAGCGGACGAGTTCGAAGCCGAGTTCGAGGTCGAGGTCATCATAAAGGAAGAGGGGACCTTCCTTGCAGGTAGAGTGTCTGCTATAGGATGGGTGAAAGTGTCAGCAGGGATATGATTTCTGCAGGCAGCCTTTGCATCGGGGTTCGTACCACCATTATCCAGATCGTCGGCTCTCGCAGGATTTGTGTATCGAGTTTGCAAGGAGCCTGAGTTTAGATTCGAATTCGGGGAGGAGGGCAATGGTGCATTTTGACGGTAAGGCATGGCTCAGCAGTCGACTAGTTGCAACGCTCTGACCCTGCAGGACCGGCCGTGCGTCTACTAACCCGTGTCTTCCAACATTCAGTCTTCAACGTCAAATATCATCTGCCTGCTTACTCCATGGTTGGAGAGGTTGAGGTGTTTCGAAGTGGGAGGTCAAATGGCCTAGTCGCGACCAAGTGATGAGCAGACCAGGGTACGTCGGGGGAACTGAAGGCTCTTAGGGCACTCGGAAGGGCAACTGTCGGCAGGCTACGCGCAGCGTCCTGCCTTGCAAAGGGAAGATGGACAGGTGAGATGTCGAAATGCAGCTGAGGATAAAGAGTTGGAAGGAAGAGACCAAGGTCAACAGGACTAGGGTGATTGTAGAAGCATCAACAGAGAAGTGAGGCCAGGAATAATATTGGATGCTGGTGGATGTTGC
>Ga0105239_10008654_pt1 | contig 11535 bp, 5 predicted proteins | sample KBSC44metaG_FD_92761 | JGI IMG/M metagenome (GOLD analysis project Ga0105239, IMG submission 92761) | Corn rhizosphere microbial communities from Kellogg Biological Station, Michigan, USA - KBS C4-4 metaG | ecosystem: Host-associated > Plants > Roots > Rhizosphere > Soil | place: Michigan, USA...
CAGGTATGATGTGAAAATGCTCAAAGCACTCACCGCCCTGGTGGCACTGTGGCTCCTGGCGCCTCTGGGCGCCGAAGCCCAGGTCAGGAGCTCGCTGGTCGCCGCCGATACTGCAGTACAGCCCGGGAAGCCCGTGACAGTCGCGGTGCGCCTGGAACACGATCCGCATTGGCACACCTACTGGATCAGAGCGGGTACGGGTTACCCCACCTCACTCAAATGGGATTTGCCCTCCGGCTGGACGGCGGGACCCATCCAATGGCCCACACCGATCACCATCAAGGGCTCACACGGTGAGGTGACCGGTAACGGTTATGATGGCGTGCTTTACCTGCCAGTGGCTGTAACAGCTCCCGCCGATGCGCAGCCCGGCAATGTCAAATTGAAAGTTCACATCAAGTGGCTGATGTGTGCCGATATCTGCATTCCGGGTGAAGGTGATGCCACAACGACATTGAAGGTGTCCCCGGGCCCACCCACGCCGAATGCGGTGGTGAGGGATGCGTTGGCCAACATGCCGATGCCGCGGACCGAAGCTGCCTGGCACATCACCGCTAAACGCACCGATAAGACGGTTACTCTTCAGATTGGCGGAGCCGCGGGAATCGATGCCCCCCATTTCTTCAGTGAAGATGACTTCATTCAGTATGACCAGCCCCAGCCGGCCACCGGCGACGGTGGCAATCTCAAACTGACTCTGCAGGTTGCCGATGACGCCGATCTCTCAACCAACAGGCTCGTCGGGGTCCTGGCGTATATCGACGAGAAGGGTATCTACCGCGGTGCTCAGATGAGCACCCCGTTGGACTCAACCGCCGCCGTCGGTAGTCCGGTATCCGGCCCGGACTCGGGCGCGCCCAGCGGTTCCAATTCGAGCACGGTTGGCGCGGCGATCGGCACGGGATCACCTGCAATAGCCCGGGCGAGTCTGTTTGTCACGAGCCTGTTGGCCCTGGTAGGGGGGCTCATTCTCAATCTGATGCCGTGTGTCTTCCCCGTGTTGGGAATCAAGGTTGTCGGTTTCGTGAACCAGGCAAACAGCGACCGGCGCAAGATCACGATCCACGGTCTGGCGTTCACGGCCGGAGTACTCCTGTCCTTCTGGGGTTTGGCTGCGGTACTTGCCGTACTTCGCGCCGGCGGGCAGCAACTGGGCTGGGGCTTCCAGTTGCAGTCCCCTGTGTTCGTCTTTGCTCTCACCGTGGTGATGCTGATCTTTGCACTGAGTTTGAGTGGCGTATTCGAGTTCGGTCTCGGTGCGATGGGTGTGGGTTCGAACCTGCAGATGAAGGATGGTTACAGCGGCTCCTTCTTCACTGGCGTGCTGGCCACCGTGGTGGCGACGCCCTGCAGCGCGCCGTTTCTCGCACCGGCCCTGGGCGCCGCGCTGGCCCTGCCGATGGCCCAATCCTTTGTTGTCTTTACCGCAATCGCTTTAGGCCTATCCACGCCTTACCTGTTGCTTGCGATTTTCCCCGGCGCCGTAAAAATACTACCGCGACCCGGTCGCTGGATGGAAACCTTCAAGCAGGTAATGGCCTTCCCGCTGTACGCCACCGTTGGATTCCTGGTGTGGGTAATGGCCGGTCAAGTCAGCGAAAATGGCCTGTTGATGGTGCTGTTCGGGCTGACCGTGATTGCGATGGCGGCCTGGCTCTATGGCCGCTATACAGCCCCGGGGGCGAGCACTGCGCGCATGCGTTTTGGCCTGATCGGCGGCGCCGTGTTACTCGCCACAGGTTTGAACCTGGGATGGCCACGGCCCGCGGCCCCCTCTGACATTGCGTGGGAAGCCTGGAGCACCCAGCGCATCGAGCAACTGCGCGCGCAGGGCCGGCCGATCTACGTGGATTTCACCGCCCGTTGGTGCGCTACCTGCCAGGCGAACAAAAAAGTCGTATTCGCCTCCACCGACGTCAGACGCTACTTTCACGATCAAAACGTCGCGACACTCAAAGCGGATTGGACCAACAGCGATCCGCATATCACTGCGGAGCTGGCGCGCTGGAACCGTAGCGCGGTGCCATTCAACCTGGTGTATCTCCCAGGACGAGCAGCGCCCAGGATATTACCGGAAGTGCTCACTCCCAGCATCGTCCTACGAGCCTTCAAATAAGCCAGGAGGCGCGGCCGATCGGTCGCGCGAGTTGGAACGAGTGCACTTCCGGCAGTACCGTTGACCGGTGTAGCCTGGATTGCGCGCGTTTGTCCGCGCGCACGCACGCGTTTCTCACTCAATAACACGTCCCTGCGCCGGCATCACCGCGCCGTTCCAATGTGGTAAATCCATCACGCCACGAAATTTTGCTTCTCCGCGGTAACCGATCGCTCACAAATCGCTCTTCTATAGCAGCGACGGTCCAATTTGATGGCGCGTCGTCCAACAATTCGAGCTAAACAGCCTCTTGAGGGGCGAGGAGCGATGGTCTTATGCGAGCAGGGGTCTTCGCAACTGTGATCAGCCTGAGTGCGGTCGGGACGGCGCATGCCGATGATGTCACCACGTCAATTCATCTGGCTCAAACAACTGACGGGACCGCTGCGCGGCCTGTCACGGGAGAAAAGGCCGACGTCGAATCGACTTTGCGGCGGAAACCCATTGAGTTGGAAGAGGTGGTCGTAACGGGTACCCACCTGCGGACGGAAAAAACTGCCTCGCCGGTCGTTGTGATTACCGCGGCCGACCTCGAAAAACAGGGGTTGACCACGGCCGATGACATCATCCGCTCGATGCCCCAGAACTTCTCAGACATCAATGCCGGTTCGTCTCTGAATAACGCCCTTGCACCGGGTGGCGCGCAGGGACAGTCGGCGGCCGATCTGCGCGGACTGGGGTCGGAGAATACGCTGATTCTCGTCAACGGCCGGCGTCGCGCGGCTTCGTCGACATTCGGTGACGGCACCGTGAATCTCAACACCATCCCCGTCAGCGCAATCGACCGCGTGGAGGTGATCACTGATGGAGCTTCCGCAATCTACGGTTCCGATGCAGTGGCCGGTGTCATCAATTTCATCTTGAAGAAGGACTATCGAGGTGGCGAGACCCATGTGCGCCAAGACCTCGGTAGCAATGGGGGTGACACGATCTCAGTAGATCAAACCGGAGGTTTCACGTGGTCGTCGGGCAATGTCACGGGGGGCGCGCGTTATTCCCGTACCAACCCGATCATCAGTACCCGAGCGGGACTTCACACGGTCGATTTTACCAATCTCGGCGGCACCGATCAGAGAACTTCCTTGCTGTCGGGCTTGGGGCAACCCGGCGTGGTCAATGACTTCGACGGCAACACTCTGGGTACGCTGCCAGCCAATGACAACGGCACTTCCGGCGTTGCCGGGAAACTCGCGCCGGCTAATTTTGTGCCTTTTGATCCCGGTAAAAATCCATATGACGTCGGCGCGAAGATGGACAGCTTCTCGCTCGATTTCAACGCGGAGCAAAGTCTCGCAGAGCGGGTGCGCGCCTATGCGGAAGTATCGTATGCCAAAAATACGGCGGAAAGTGTCTCCGCCGCGCCGGTCGCCGGGGCTGTCGTACCGACCACCAACCGATACAACGATCTCGGCATGCCCGTCATTGTGGGCTATGGGTTTGGACAGGAATATCGGCAAGGGCTGATCCCCGGCTACACCACTGAATCTGATCAGACCGCCCTTGGCGGCACGCTGGGATTCAAAATCGCGCTGCCGGGAGGGTGGTCAGCAGATCTGTCGGCCAACTACCAGCGTGAGAAGGCTCTCGCTGCCGCTTTGATCCTCGATCAGGTGCTGCTGGCTGAGCGAGCCGCGGGCGTGGATGCGCAAGGCAATCCGCTCCCGGCAGATCAGCACCTGAATCTGTTTGGTAATGGCACCGCACAGAACCCCGCCGCACTGGCCGGCCTGATGTCATGGAATGTGCCCGGCGTGAACCTGCCCGGCAACATCTCCACGACCCAGTCCGCGCTGCTCAATGCCGAAGGTGCTGTATTGACATTGCCGACCGGCGAAATCCGACTCGCGACGGGCGGGGAATTTCGCAGGGAGGGATTCAAATACTCCGGCATTGCCGACGATCTGGGTCTGTTGACTGCAAGCCCGAGCCGGAATGTGAAGGCCCTCTATGCGGAGACAACGGTGCCCATAGTCGGCGGGAACATGCAGGTTCCCGGCGTGTATTCACTCGACTTCTTCGCGGCCGGACGTTGGGAGCAATACTCGATAACGGGCCCATTTGCCGGCTCGGACGCGGCGGAGAGTACCAAGACCTTCACCAGGACGAGTCCGAAGTTTGGTGTCAGCTGGTATCCGCTGCCGGAGTTGAAATTGCGTGCCACCTACAGTCACGCGTTCCGCGCGCCGCGGCTCTCTGACCTGTTCTCAGTGAGCGCTGGACCGTTCGTGCTCTGGCCTGTCATCGATCCGCAGAACCCTTCCGCCGGCCTGATCTTTCCAAACTACTACACGATGGGAAACCCGGCGCTTCGGCCCGAGACGTCCGACAACCTGACGGCCGGATTGGACTGGAAGCCCTCGGGCGTGCTTCAGGGTCTGTCCACGACCCTGACGTACGACAAAATCAACTTCAAGGACAAGATCGACGATCTCAGCACGATTGCTGCTTATACGCCTGATCTGCTGTTCACCATTCCCGGAGTGGTGCAGCGCGACGCGAACGGCGATATTTCGCGGATCAATCTGGGACCCACCAATCTTGCAGAGGTCCGCAGCGAGAGCGTCGATGCCAGTGTGAGATACGCGACGCAGACGCGGGTCGGCGATCTGGACTTTGGACTGTCGGGTACTTATACCTTGCGGCTGCAACAGGTTACCGTGCCGGGCGCACCTGTGCAGGTGTTGTCGGGAACCGAAAACGGACCGGAAAAAGTCAAGGCCACGAGTTGGGTAGGCTGGTCGAAGTCCGGTTATGGGCTGAACCTGTATACCCATTACTCAGGTCGCTACATCAACGACAACAACAATAGCATCAATGTCGGACCCATCTCCGTCCAGACGGTGCCGGTGGCTTCGTATACCACGTTTGATTTGACCGGATCATATACCGCGAAGGCGGGTTGGTCGGTCCAGGCCGGTGCCCGGAACCTCTTTGATAAGGCATTCCCATTCCTGAGTGGGTATCGCGTCCCGTGGGATGAGCGTCGGGTCGATCTGCGTGGGCGCGTGATCTATCTGCAGATCGGGATGAAGTATTGACAGTTGACGAGTCGCGCTGAGGCTCCCACGCCTGTGGGGGCTTCAGTGACGTGACACGCCATCACCTTACAAACACAGGTGAGGAAGACCTGCGCGCCAAACAAAGCCACCGTCAATATCCGCCACGTTCAACACATCGCAGGAGGATGCGGTTCGTCGCAAAGGTATCGACCCTCGGGGGCAGGTTCGGGAAATATATCCAACACCATGCTGATCTCTCTCAGAAACTCATTGCGCCGCCCTCGTGTTATAATAATCGGACTGGGCGGGCTCGCCGCGGTTGCATTCATGGCGGCTCGATATTTCGGTGCCCACCGGAATTCGGAATTCGTGACCGCGCCCGTCGTCATTGGCAATATCGAGGCAACCGTGCTTGCCACGGGAACTATCCAGGCCTATAAACAAGTGAGTGTTGGTGCACAGGCTTCCGGGCAGTTGAAGGCGCTGCACGTCGCCCTCGGCGACGAGGTCAAGAGTGGCGATCTCATTGCAGAAATCGACCCCATGACCGAGCAGCAGGCGCTCTTGAATGCGCAGGCTGCGCTGGACGTGGTACGCGCCCAACGCCTTGCACAGGTCGCGGTCCTGAAGCAAGCCCAGCTCGAGTTCGAACGACAGAAGCAAATGCTGGGGGAGAATGCGACCCCGCGAGCCACCTATGAGACCGCGGAGGCCACACTCGGCAGCACCCGAGCCAACATTGCGGCCTTGGATGCTCAGATCGTGCAGTCCCAGGCGGCTGTCGATGCAGCCAAGGTGAATCTGGGATATACCCGGATCAGCGCTCCCATGGCTGGCGAAGTGGTCGCCGTCATCACTCAGCAGGGCCAGACGGTCATCGCCAGTCAGATAGCCCCGACGATTATCAAGCTCGCCCGGTTGGACCTTGTGACCGTCAAGGCGCAAATCTCCGAAGCCGATGTCGTGCGCGTCAAACCGGGCCAGGATGTCAACTTCACCATTCTGGGTGATTCCGATCACCACTACGTCGCGAAACTGCGCGCGGTTGAGCCCGCGCCCGACAGCATTAACTCCGAGGGGGGAATTGGTGGGGCGGCGGCTGCCGCCGCCGGGGCGTCAGGAGCTGCCGCCAACTCCGCGGTCTATTACAACGGCCTCTTTGACGTCCGAAACGATGACAGGAAGCTTCGTATCGCCATGACGGTCCAAGTGAATATTGTGTTGGACCAGGCAAAGCAGGTCTCCATCATCCCTTCGGCCGCGCTGATATCGGGTCCCGGCCATGAAGTCTCGGTCCGGGTTGTCGATGCCGGAGGCAAGCCTTCGACTCGTCGAGTGGTCGTTGGAATCAACAACAATGTCAACGCGCAGATCCTGTCGGGGCTTCGGCCGGGTGAACGAGTTGTCATAGGCACTGCAAACGCCAGCATTGACCAGGACGCGCGCCGCGCGCTCGAGATGTAGCATCCGTGCCTCTTCTTCAACTCAAAGGCGTTCGACGCGAATACCCCTCCGGAGAGAGCGTGTTCGTCGCGCTCAAACAGATAGACCTCACTATCGAAGCCGGTGAAAGCGTGGCCATCGTCGGCGCCTCCGGGTCGGGTAAGTCCACGCTCATGAACATCATGGGCTGCCTCGACCGTCCCACCTCGGGCAGTTACTACATCGGAGGCACTGATACTGCGGACCTCGACGCCGATGCCTTGGCAGCATTGCGGCGTGAACACTTCGGGTTTGTTTTTCAACGCTATCACCTCCTGTCAGATCTGTCGGCGTTAGCCAATGTCGAGACGCCCGCAGTCTATGCCGGCGTGGGCCGAGCCGAGCGCCATTCCCGCGCAGAGCAGCTCCTGAATCGGCTCGGGCTTCACGGCCGCGCCCACAGTCGCCCCAATCAACTCTCAGGCGGCCAACAGCAGCGTGTGAGCGTAGCCCGAGCCTTGATGAATGGCGGCCAGGTCGTCCTTGCGGATGAGCCTACAGGCGCGCTGGACAAGCACTCCGGTGAGGAGATGCTGAAGCTCCTCCGGGAGCTGCACCGCGACGGCCATACGATCATCATCGTGACCCACGATCCTCGTGTTGCCGAGCACGCTGATCGCATCATCGAGATCAGTGACGGCGAGATCATCTCGGACACCCGATCTTCCACTTCGGGCAACACGGGGGACCGCGGTCCACCATCCGAGTCAGCGTCGAGATCGCTCTTCCTTTCATCGAGCCAGGCGACGAGCGCTCTGACTTCGGACCGATTCAGCGAAGCACTCCGCATGGCTCTCATTGCAATGCGCGCCCACCGCTTGCGCACGTTCCTGACCATGCTCGGGATCATCATCGGCATCGCCTCCGTGGTCTCGATCGTGCAGCTCGGCCAAGGCGCGCAACGCCGCATACTGAGCGACATCAGCTCTATCGGCACCAATACCGTCGATATCTATCCGGGCAAGAGTTTCGGCGATACGCAGGCGGCAGCTATTCATACCCTCATCCCCGCCGACGCTGATGCCCTGGAGCGGCAGTCCTTTGTCGACAGCGTGACACCCGCGATTTCAACCCAGGGCACCGTGCGGTACGCAAACATATCCGCGAGCGGAATGGTCAACGGAGTGGGGGATCAATACTTTCGCGTCCATGGTACCCCCATCGTCACGGGGATCTCTTTCGATCGCGCGAGCGTGCTTCGCGAAGCTCAAGAGGTCGTCATCGACGAGCATATGCGCGACAAGCTGTTCCCCCATGATCCTCACCCTCTTGGCAAAGTCATTCTCATCGGGAATGTTCCCTGTCGCGTCATTGGAGTTGCGGCCACAAGAAGTGGCCTGCTCAACAGCGGCGAAATGCTCAACGTGTGGGTGCCCTACACGACCGCCATGATCCGCATCCTGGGTCAACCTCACCTGCGTTCGATCACCATCCGGATTTCCGACTCCGTTTCCGTCCAGGCAGCCGAACAGAGTATCGAGAGTCTCATCAGGGCGCGGCACGGCACACAGGATTTCTTCCTTTTCAACACGGACATCATCCGCCAGACTGTCCGCAGCACCACAACAACCCTGACTCTGTTCGTGTCGGCTATCGCCGTGATCTCGCTGATCGTGGGCGGTATCGGTGTCATGAACATCATGCTGGTGTCGGTTACCGAACGCACGCGTGAGATCGGTGTGCGCATGGCCGTGGGCGCCCGGCAAAGTGACATCATGGCGCAGTTCCTCGTCGAGGCCGTCCTGGTGTGCCTGGTGGGCGGTATGCTCGGCATCGGCTTGGCCCTGTGTCTCGGCATTCTGTCGGCGCAAATCGGCGGTCACTTTGCGATGGCCTTCTCGCCGCTCGCCATGCTCGCAGCTTTCGGCTGCTCGACCCTCATTGGAGTGGTTTTCGGGTACCTTCCCGCGCGCAGTGCCGCCCGGCTCGATCCCATTGCGGCGCTGGCACGCGAATGACATGAATCAGCCCGCCGCACAATCCACAGTACCGCACGACTTACGACGGTACGTTTTTTTGGCCGCAGTAAGCCTTCTTCTCGCGAGCTGTACTCTCACCCATACCCGGTATACCCGACAGTCACTCGATACACCCGCACAGTGGCAATACATTGAGCACTCAGCGGGCACCGCGGAAAGGCCACCACCGCGGCACCAGTGGTGGCTGCGCTTTCAAGATCCCGACCTGAATGCGCTGATAGACCAGGCGCTCCAGCGAAACGCCGATCTGGCCGCGGCGGCGTTGCGAGTACACCGGGCCCAACTTCAGTCGCAACTGGCGAGGAACCAACAACTTCCCGACGTCACGGCCTCGGTAACGTTCGAGGGGACTCGTACACTGCACAAACCAACTTACACCACGCGCACAGCGGGCACATCGCTGGCGGCCTCCTATGAGATTGACCTGTGGGGCCGTCTTTCGTCCCTGAGCGATGCTGCACAGTGGGAGGCCAAGGCCACCGAGCAGGATCGTGAGAGTACCGCACTCACCTTGATCGGGACCCTCATGCGGCTGTATTGGCAGAGCGCTCATCTGAGCCAACTGGTCAGATCCAGCGAGGCGAGCATCGACTACGCTCAACGGACCCTCGCACTGATCGAAGCCCAGTACCGTGCGGGGGCCGTCACTGAGCTCGAGGTTGTGCAGGCCCACCAGAATCTCGAAACCCAGCGAGCCAGTCACGCCCAACTCCTGGATCAGCAGACCCAGGCCGCCCATGCCCTGGCTTTGCTGTTTGATGCGCCCCCTGAACGGATGCAGCCAGTCGCCCTGCAAAGCCTGACTGGCGTGGTCTTGCCGGAGGTGGATCCCGGAGTGCCCGCAGAAGTGCTCAGCTATCGTCCCGACGTCCATGCGGCGGAACTGCGTCTGCGCGAAACGCTGTCCAATGTCGATGCGACGCGCGCCGGCTTCTATCCCACTTTCACGCTCACCGGTAGCCTGGGCACTGCCAGCACCCGCCTGGCTGAAGTGCTCCAGAACCCCGTTGCTACGTTGGGAGCCGGGGTTGTGTTGCCATTCATCCAGTGGCGGGATGCGAAGTACACCATCGAAATTTCCAGAACCGAATATCAGGAAGCAGCCATCTCGTTCCGGAGTACCTTCTACCGCGCGCTGTCAGATGTTGAGAACGCGCTGTCAGCACGGGCGCGGCTCGCAGAGCAGAATGAATCTCTCAATGGCGCTCTGCAGGACGCAGGCAGGGCGGAGCGCCTGAGTGAAGTTCGCTACCGAGCGGGTGCGGTGGCGCTCACTTCCTGGCTCGACGCGCAACAGACGCGGCGGATTGCCGAGGAAGCCTGGGCCCTCAACCGATTCAACCAGCTTGCGGCGCAAGTTGCTCTCTACGAAGCACTCGGAGGCGCATGAGCGCAGATGAATGCACAGTGGAAGCGACTGGGACTCACGCCGGCCAGGCTGTTGGACTCACATCAATCTCCAGCTTTTCGAAGGAGTCAGAAATCACATGAACAGAGTTACTTTCGCAGCCTGCGGGTTGCTCACAGTTCTGGCACTGGCCGCCGGTTCTGCGACCGCCCAGTTCAACAACGCCCCCACGCTCAAAATCGGCGACCCCGCGCCGGCCTTCCAGGTTCAGACCTGGATTCGGGGTCAACCGGTGACCCGGTTTGAGAAAGGCAAGGTGTACGTGCTCGATTTCTGGGCGACCTGGTGCGGCGGCTGCATCGTCGCTTTTCCTCATATCAGCGGGATTGCCGAGAAGTACCAGAACCGCGTTGCCTTCATCTCAGTCGATGTCGGTGAAGGACTGGTCGAGGAGAAGAAAAACGCAGATCCCGTGGCCAAGGTGACGAAATTTCTCCACACCCCCTATGGACAGCCCCTGAAGCTCAATGTAGCGGTCGATGGTAATTCCAACACAATGTGGGACACCTGGATCAAGACCATACGCAGAGCTGGCCTTCCCACCACCTACGTCATCGACCAGGAAGGGCGGATTGCCTGGTTCGATGTGAATCTGGATAACCTCGGGTGGGTTCTGGATGAGGTGCTGGCGCACCAATGGGATCACGCCAAAGCCGCGGCGGTCATGAAGCAAAAGGATGCGATCGATGACCTGTGGATGAAGATGGTTGCCACCAAGGGTGCGGAACAACGCAAACTGCAGCGGACGATCTTGACAGCCAGCGAGAATTTCGAAAAGCAGTTTCCTGACCGTAAGGACGCCGTGAACCTTTACAAAATCATGGCGCTGCTGGATCTCGACAAGAGCAAGTTACCGAACCAGCTCGAGCAGATGGCGGCAGACCCGCTTTCCTGGTACCTGCACCTGTCCGATTCTGCCGGTCTGACCATGCAACAAAAGGACCTGTCCAAGCCCACTTACCTGGCGGTAGTGAAGGTGCTGCAACGCTGCCTGCGCAACGAGTACCCGGCGGCGAATACCTGTGGCCCCAACTCCACTACCTACGAGCGGTTGGCTGCTGCCTACCGGATGGCAGATGATCCGACGAGCGCCGTCACATCCATTGAGAAGGCGATTGCGCTGGCGAACGAGGAAAAAGCGCCCGCAACTCAGATCCAGAAGTTGCAGGCGACACTGGGTAAATACAAGGCTGCGTCCGTCCGCGGCAGTTGAATACTACTTTACTCGCAAGCTGATGGGCAATCAGGCCGAAGAGTGAAGGCCTGTGAACAGGCGGGTGCGATCAGGGTGGAGGTAGCTTCGCGGAATGCTCTCTCAGTTGCGCCCGGAACCAGCAATTGGCGGGATCCGCATCGCGGTGCACGTTCCACTGCAGCACCTCCACCAGTTTTGGAAACTCCACCGGAGGCGGAATCATCTTCAGCGGCAGAGTCGACAGATATCGCTTGGCAAGCCGCGTTTGAATGGTCGCAATCCGATCCGTGTCTACGACGAGGATGGGCACCAGATCA
>Ga0105239_10008655_pt1 | contig 11533 bp, 10 predicted proteins | sample KBSC44metaG_FD_92761 | JGI IMG/M metagenome (GOLD analysis project Ga0105239, IMG submission 92761) | Corn rhizosphere microbial communities from Kellogg Biological Station, Michigan, USA - KBS C4-4 metaG | ecosystem: Host-associated > Plants > Roots > Rhizosphere > Soil | place: Michigan, USA...
ATATATTGACGTTGGCACATTGTTCTCACGCTGGCAACTTGGGTATCCGAACTCGATTGTCACATGCGAGCACCAAGTTCATCTACGAAAGCGGAAAGCAAGATCAATATCAAAAATGCCCTTGAAACTTGGGCGAATCGTTGAAGGAGATCATATATTCATTAAAATCGCGTCCAAATTGCACAAATTTTATGTTCAAGGCATGCCGCCACCGATATTCCGTGCATCAGTGGAGGAATCCTCTGTACCAAGTTGGCCCCCTTCATCCTGCGGCGGATCCTGCCCAACATTTTCAGGTCCAACGATTTGCATGTCATCTGGAGATGGAGCCGTCGCCTCAGGGTCATTCCGAGGCGGTGGATCCCCTCGATCCCCGCTTGACCGTGCAGGGTTCACAAGTTCAACGGCTGTACCAGAAGACTCCTCGATCACAGAACTTCTTGGTGGTCGACTGTACGTTGATCTTCGTGGTGAGGAGACTGCTCTAGATTCACTTTCTGAAATTGTCAAAGAGCCCCTCGACGTGTAGATATTTGGTGGCACATTTGTACCACCTGAGGAGCCTATCGAAGTCCGAGTTACCACAGATGGAGGTCTCTGTACACTTGAGCCTGACCCATTTGGAGCACTTTGACTTGTCGACTGGTTGTTCAACTCATCCGGGGACCAAGTACGGCCCTGCGTCGGTGCTGGAATTATGACCACACCACCGGATGGTTGTTCATGCTGACGCTGGCTAGAGTGTTGCTGCTCCACGGGACGATGTTCATCCCTGGGAGCAGACTCTGTAGATGGACGGACATCTCGGAGATCGTCTGGGGACCAGGTTCGATCGTTTGTCTTTGGTGCGGGGATGACAGTAACTGGTAGTGGTGGAGTCACAAGGGAACCCCTATTTGTGAAACGATCCATTTGAGCAGCAGCGAAGGCACCCAGATGTCCTCGCACATTCAACTGGCTATCGATTGGTGAACGTCGAACGCCACTAGCGATTTGCGCATCAGCTACTTCTGCAGGTGGCTCTGCTCGACGCCGCTTGAACGGATTAGGTACACCTGACCATATCTGCCGCGCCAGATTCCGCGATTCGGGATCTGCAGCAGTTCTGTTCCTCTGCTGTTCGAAGCCCATTTCTTTATCAGTGCTGGAAGGAGACGACTCGGAGCTAGACGGGTCGGAAACTGTCTTTGTGGCATCGACCATCGTGCCCTGATGCGTCATTGGCTGCTGTGACTGCAAATCCGGCTGGAGGTTGGGTGAGGGGCTAGTAAGATTGTGATATCGAATAGCGTAGACCGTGCTAGTGGCACTACCAGTATCACTTCTGCTGGGGGGAACAATCTGTTCGGTAGGAAGAACCAGCTGGGCGTTGGGAGGAATTCTTGGACCAGCTGCATTCGCAGCATCAGTACCTGGGACAATTCCGTCCGATGGCCCGACCCGGCGTCGTTTTCGTAGAGGGAGTCGTGCGTGCAGTCTTCGAACTTGAATTGTGACAGGTCCAGTCACACTCTTCCGGAAACCACCATCCGGTCCCGATTTTGGATCATGTCCCCGCCAGCTAGCGTCTTCCGAGGGCGTCATATTCAACATCTCATCTCCATCAAACAACTCTCGTCCGAGTATACCATCTTTCCGCTGGTCTCTTTCCAGAGATTCAATTCTTTCCACCCACTCCCAAACCACCACGCTGGCGGCAGCCGCACCCACCCAACGTATATACTCACCCCATCCAGCAACGTCCGGCTGAGATATATCTAGAACGAAGAACACCGCAGGAATAGCAACAGAAGTAAGGGAAATGACAGCGACCAAACAGATGTTCTTCATCTTGGGATGCCAAAAAGCGAAGCGGTGTTTTGATAGACAGTAATACACCACACAGGAGGCGTAGATGATGGATATCGCTAATTCGAAGAGATAGTTTAGCGCAGAAATGACGTCCTGGAAACTTCTCGGCCTGGTGCGTGGATTGCGGCTCATGAACGAATCTAGGATACTGAATATGGTATCCGATGAAACCATGGCGAAGCCCAACCATTTGATGGTGACCTTCTCCTTATGTCGCGGAAACAATCGTATAAGCGTCTGAACTTGGGCGAGCCACAGAAATGTGTCGGAAATGACTCTGATGATGCGGATCTCAAGGCTTCTAACAACATCATCGACCAAGCGACTGGAGTCCACATATCCCTGATTGTATTGATCCTTGGCGACGCTGAACGTATCTGCAGTGGCAATGGTGAGGGAAATTGCCACTGTGACTGTGGCGATTTTCTGGAGTAATGGCCGGCGTCCCACACCAATAATGTTGGAAGAGCCGGGCATCATTCCACGACGTCCTAGGAAACCAGCACCTCCACCGGGCCCTCCAATGACGAAGGTCCTGGGGGTGATGAAAATAAGGATAACAAGAATGTAACTGATGACTGTAGCCGCGGCCAATGCGAATATCTGTGGCGATATGGAGGCATAGAATGGATCTTGAAAGCCAATAACGGAAGAGTTACCAGTGGTATCGGGGCTGATAATTGACTCAGGATTCTGACAGGGCAGTTTGAACGTGACGCGAGCTGACAGCGTTGTCGTGTCGTTATCTCCAAATACGAGTATTCCTCCACTGGGTAGAATGAGAGGTGTGCACCAGGCTGACTGGTCTGGTGCAGCTGTTGTGGAAATCTGCCCCCATAGCTGGCGAGCCGTGACTTGAGCATTGCTGGTAGCGGTAGGGGACATGGTTTGACTACCGAGAGGCGAAGTTGATGAGAAGCCTCGAGTGCGACATGGCTATTGTGAAGGAGCAGCAGGACGACTTCATGGACAAACGCGCCGACACGATCAAATGGTCATGATTCGTAGTAATCGTACAGTAGCTTCGTGATGAGGTATCGTAGGGGGTGGGATGGCGTCACTTGAGAAGGCCTTGGTGCAGTACAATACTTTTAATCGTCGTAGCGGCGTGAAATGGGGGGTGATATTGATTGTGAAGGCTGGAGGTTGCTGAGATGGCGCAGTTGTTGGTTCTGCTCTGCGCGAGGGGCTCCTTCCAATGTCTGAAGGCTATCCCGAAAAAGTTAACTACGCGACGGGGCGGAGTTACTATGTTCCATTTAAGGTTTTTAAGCCTCGACTTGAGTATCACTAGTGCGCGGTTCTCCGCGCAATCAAGTTCTACGCGGCTCCTAATTAGTACATATCATTTGTACCCAGTTGGTAATACTCGCAGCGTATCATTCTGATCTCAAACTCAATGATTTGATTTGATCCTTACATATGCGCTATAGGCCATCTTTCATGAGTGCCCGTGTAGTCCATTGAACCCTCCTAGCTGATCGGCCTTGTACTGCATCAGACTGTAATCCTGATTCGTTATTACTTCCAGCATGTCCTGGTGACCAACTGTTGGGCCAATGCCACCAAAGCCATGGTCAACCGTTGCATCAGAGTTATGCCAGAGGTTATCCAAGGGCAGTGCGAACCAGTCAGAGAAGTCGGCGAGGGCGGGATCAATATTCGAATCCGCTGGGAATGCGTGCTCCAGGACTTCGTCCCCAGCGATCATGTTTGGAGGAGGAACAAACATCTGCGACTCGAGCTCAGCCATTGGCTTGGCTTCAATACCGGCCAGAGGATCGTTCATGTAATACCCAGGGCTGAGTTGTTGAGCCAATGTTGTTGCATGGGCTGTTGCAGCTGTCTGTGCATCACTAGATGCCTCCTCTCCGTTTCGCGACTGAGGTCGCGAAACCTCACGGCTTGGTCCTGCCGATCCGGTTCCAGGCAATTGAACCCGAATCAGCGTCTGCTTTACATTCTTGACAATATTGGTCACCAGGCGCGCGGTTGAGGCGCTGAGATGGACATCGTCTACCACTTGCTTTGCCATCTCGGTCGTGGTCTTCTCAAGCTGATTGAGACAATCCCGTACCATGGTTTCGTGTGTACCCAAACTGAATCGCTACACAGAGTCAGCTAACGGCTATTTGCATGTATGTGGCTTGAATCACATACCTTTAGGACGAACATGATGGCGGATAAACTTCGAAGAAAGGTCCGGGTTGGCGCATCTCGGAGATATCCTTTTGGAGAAATCCCCTCCGTCACTTCTCGTAGAATGGCAAGGGCTGCGTCTGTAACTTCCACAATATACACCTTGTTCTCCTCAGCAACCTTGGCCAGGCTCGACTTTTTCATGTTGGATCCTCCCTCTACCCAAGTTTCAACGACCTTTTGGAGGCCCAAGGAGTTCAAGTAGAGTCGACCATATTGGTATTCCATCATTAGAATGTGTTGCATGACTGGGTGTATGTGGGCTTTTGCTTTCTTGAAGACGTTTAGCCAATTTTGAAGTAACGGTTGGAACTGATCGATTGAGTCCTTGTACCGTCCACTCGAGGTAAGTTCTCTAGTGAATTGATGGGATGAAAATACCTCGCGATTGGCCCGATTCATCAATCTTGCAACGTGAATCCAGCAGCCTTGCATGACGTCGATCGGATGTTCGTTTTGTCCATAGCGTTGGGTTCGACTTGTCTGGTCCCAAATGGTATCACTTTCCCAATCTTCCACATTGAGGGAGGACTGAATCCCCATGCGTCCACTAGTCTGGGCTACATAGACGAGCACGAGATGACGGATCCGTCGCTTCCTTGCACATTCGGAATCAGGGCCATGTTGATGTCGACAATTGTAGTGGTTGGTATCAAAAACGCCCAATTCGAAGGCAAGATTTTGGGCTAGTCCGAGCAACATCCAGGACATGCGGTCGGATCTCCAAGCCGGCTCAAGCCAGTTTGCATAGGGCGCAATATCGTAATCTCGCGCGCGCTTGACGTCTCCGTCCCGAGCATAGGGTTTCTCTTCATCAGAGCCCGGGATAAGACTCCGATCGAGAAGACCGTTCTCATCGTCGCTCGGCGGGAAGTGAAGAGCGCGTGGTTGCCAATCGGTCAAGACCAATAAGGCTTCAATGGTCCCTAAGGTGCGTAGACTACCTTCCCATGTCAGCTGCCCAGAAGCGGACTCGCGTAGGCCTGTACCATTTCCGCCGCCACAAAAACCTCCACCAAATTGTTCCTGGGCCCATAGTAGTCGTTCTATCTGCCGGCGAAGGTTATTCCACAATTTGTCGTGGATAAGATACGATCGAGAGACTCCTGCGTGACCAGAAAGTCGTACATGACGGGAGGATATCGCGAGGATGGCGAGGGCCAGGATAGGTTCATTGAGAAGAAGTGAATGATGCTTCATGGGCGATCTGAAGTCGGGAAACACAACTGGAGTCATTGGCGCTAGTTTCTCATAGAAGTATTCGACGTAATGCATAGCTTCCCAAGCTGTGAACCAGCCGTTGCGTACAAAGCGCATTTTAGACCATGCCGCAAAGCCCGCCTGCTGTTCGGCTTGCTCTTCTGGGGATTTGCCGACGTCACTTGGTACATCTGGACCCCCATGCCCGCCGAGCGAAGACAAAGTCCTCTTTCTTCCAGCTCGATCCGATAGTGGACTTTCCTTGTACTCTGGAGTGGCATTTTCGGAAAACGCTTGTGCCGCATCTACCAGCAGCATGATGTTGTCTTGTGTACTGGACATTGGCGCATTCAAGGTCGCGGCGGCAACTGGGTTGTGTAGCTGAATCTCCGAGGGTTTCAGCGCATCGCCAGGCTTGATGCGAAGGTAGGATTCATGTGGTTGTGAGGTGACGGAGGGTTTGGACGAATGTGGAGACCAAGTTTGGCGAGAGAAGTCGTTCGTTGGGGCTTTGGGTGATCGTGTCGCTGATATACTTGGGGATATGGTATTGCCATTGTGTGGTATGGAATCGTCGACCGATGTCTGCACATGGCGAGCTGTGCCATCAGATCGCTTTTGTTTCTTTCGAGTAGGGGCAAATTCACAGGGTAGTCTTTCACGTTTGCACCGTTTACATGGAGGCTCGGCTGGCGCATCGACACCTGATAATGTGGTCAGTCATGTAGGCGTCACATAAATATCGGCCAAGGAAACACCAGGTGCGACATACTCCCGAGATCACATTTGACCTTGCGTTCGCGACAGCGCTGGCAAGCTTGATAACCACGACGGTGTGGGCCACGACTATCGCGGGGTTGCGATTCGAATCCGGGGGGCTCAGGTGATGATGAATCTTTGGAGTAGCTCTCGGTCCGAGCCAATTCGGGGGAGAATTGAGAAGAAGCTGTGTAAGCCATCGCCATAGCTTTATTGGTATAGGCACGCTGGCAGCAACGGATACAGTCTGGGGATCTACTGTGGACCGAGATGTGTGAGGATGGGTGGGCAATGTGTGGCTCTTGGGCTGGGGAACCGAAAGTAACCGCATCCAAGTTTCTTTGATTCAGGCTGATGTGGATTCGCCTTCCTGGGCTGGAAAATAGTTTTTCCGTGTCACGGTTTGTTCTGAGTAATTGACTGGTCTGACACCCGAATTGCGTCATTATATTGTGTGACTGAGGCAGGAGTGAAACAACAGTCTTTCTGCAGTACCCACGTGCAACATTATTGTGATATTCTGCAACCTCAGGTGGTTTCATGCCGTTGGTGGGTGGATGTAGAGATATTTAAAAGAGGTGTATATCTAGAGTGTACCATTCTCTAGCACAGAGCAAGATCCTGTCGACGCCCTTCATCCGGTCTGTCTATGAACGGGGAGGTTGAATTGAAGCGAGGCAAAGTTCCAACCAGACGCAAGTTGGGTCAAGCCATTCTTTTCATCACCCAAGCACAAGTGGCTAGGAAAATGTCCTCGATGAATCATTTCGCCAAAAATGACAAAAGAGATGATAAAACGGTCGAGCATATGAAACGCAAGGCCAGAGTCATCATCAATTGATGTTATTTATCCTGTAATCTAGGAATGTGGAATCTGTGCGGAAGCCCGTGAACGGGAGACGTACTCACAAACGGATCGTTTGCCGCAGGCCCATCTACCTTCTCCTTCGATAATGCGTCTGTCTGGACTTTTGAATCAGCCGAGTCTGGTTTGACGAGTATGGGCTGACTCTGAATGCTGTCTTCACTTATTCGTCGCGATATGTCCGGTGTCGGGCGACCACCCATGAGTAAACCTCTGACTCCCCCTGCCTTTCTCGCAGGCAATTCACCTGTCCCGGCAGTGAGCACGTAGAGCAAGTATTTGAGATTGGGAAGAGTGTGTCGTATATCAAGCACTCGGAGGCCGGATTTACTCATGAGGAACTCGATGTCTTTGTTCAAGAGGAAAACACCATACTCAAACTTGTAGGGCACGCTCGTCGGATGGAGGGGATATCGTCTTTGGCTCAAGCCTACCGAGATAGGATCTGTTATGTACGAGGCGGATCCGTATGGTTCGATGGGATATGGTAAGGGGACCGACAAGTAGAGTGAGAGCTGATATACCAGTTGACTAGTAAACCCAAGGGCAGCCGCAATCTCATCGCGATTGGTATCATTGTATACGGAGTTTGGAAGATGAATACCTCGAATAGTGAATTGCAGCGTCCGACTCTTGATGGGTTCGATGGGGAAGAGGGTGAGTAAGCTTTCACAAATGCGTCGAATCTGGCCAGCAGATTCTTTTTCAACTTCCTTCCGTGTGGCTTCAACTTCTTTTTGAGCTAGAGATTTCTCTTCGATTAATCTCTTTGCCTCGGTCTCAGCCTGCCGACCCAATCCAAGTGCTTCATGTCGCTGAGCCAATAAATCTCGAAGTTCGTCTCTCTTCTTCTTTAACTGTCGCAATTGCTTTTGTTCGGCAGCTAACGCAGCTTTGACCTGCGATTCATTAGCATCTAGGGAGATGGCATCCTCGTCCACGTGGTTCCTTCCATCACGGTGGTTATCTTCCAGAATCCTGTTGATATCCGCTTCTAGCTGCGACCTTACTTTGACGGCATCTTGAATGCATTCGTCCAAATTGGCAAGTTGCATTAGGGCGTCGAAGGATGAGCTTGGCCGAGCATTGCTGCCCGTATGTTCGTTCAATTGCAGAATATTGGATTGGATTTCTGCGGGAAGGTCTGTGAAACTGGTGTAGATGCCATCAGATAAATGCAGCAAGATACAGTTCTGCGGCAGTGGGTGATGAAAATTCTCCAAACTCCGCCCAATGTATTGTAAAGACCTCAAGTTTACGTCCAGCTCGACGAGAAGACTATATTCTTCGGTAGTTGTAGGTCTGGCCCATACACGAATGATGCATTGGTCTGATCGCGACACTATGGGGCCGCTGCTATCCAGATCGAAAAAAGCGAAGCTGGGATTCATAGAGCGTTCAATGACCTCGGTGATGTAGATAGGCTCTTCAACGCCAGGACAATGTATCGATATCCATGTGTCTGCTAGCCGATTGACAACCATGTCCTCCAGTTTCGACTGGCGCACCCGGGGGCTGGCAGAGGTCCAATGAAGAGTGCTCCTTCTACGCAGTCGGCCCCCAGGCTTTGCTTTATTAGTGGTATCATTCTTTTCGTAGGATGTTGCTGCCTTTTGGCGACTGACTGGGCTTGGAGGGGTATCTATTGATGTGACCAAGTCGGAGAAGGAACGCGAGTGGTGTAAGGGGGTCGTGTCATGTTGTAAGGCTCGCTTGGCTGGGGAGACGAGACCGTAGGGTGCATCATCATCAGCTGTCGTCTTCCCTTTGCTTTTTGGGCTTGGGGGCGTAATATGGAGGTTGCGCAACGAAACACCATGGAGATGACGGAGAAGACGGTTCTAAAAGCGTTCTGGTTAGTTTAGTGAAGTAGTCGAAAAGACCACAGTTATGGCAGGCCAGACTCACCCATGGGTAGAGGAATGGGCGTTCATTGCGACTGGAATGATCCCGCTCAGACATGGTCTTTCAAGCTAGCTGGATGCATTTCGAAAGGGTAAATGGTGACACTGAGATCGATCAGAAGCCGAGCGAGAAGCGGGTGAAACACTATCTTTCACCAACCGCATTGCCAGTGAGAGAGGGTAAAGATGAAGATGTGTTAGACAGTTTGAAGGCTTGTAGCAGGTGGATAAAAGAAATACTCTATGGAGTATTTGGGTGCCAGCATAATACTGCGTACTCCAGACTCTGTAGGGGTAGGAGTTCTCATACGAATTGCCCTGGTACTATTACTGGTGGGTGTTTATTTAGTTTGGAGCCAATCGGAAAAAGGTCAAGGGAAGTTGTGTCGTATTACCTTCAATGGCTGGCGCTCTCTGTCCTCGCCATCCCCTTTCACTCCTTCCCTCCTTGTTGAAATGGATGGTGACAAGTTTCATCTTCCCCCGCTGCCACCTTTTTCTAAAGCGACCCCATACCCGTGTACAGTTCTCTGCTCTTGAAACAAACTTGAAGGGGAACTTTGTGCTCAGTACTACTACTCGTCAACGTCTGTGCCGTATCTTTTTGAGATATGGAATGTTGAACTTCCAGAATGCTCTGGCGAACGCCGAAACCTGCACTCCCGTTTGATTACCACCATGTCTATCCCGTTCTCAGGACATGTGACACGATTCTACTCGAATTACTGACCTCTTCCAAATGGATCCGGCAGGACTCTAATCATTGCTATGTATATACTTTCAATCGATAGATCGTCATGCCTATCGCCGTTGCAAGCCTCGATCATTTAACCCAAAATTGATATCTCCCCAGAATGTGTCAATGCTATATCTACCATCTCAGCTACTCTCCACATGGGAAGACAACAGCTCTGATTGCAGCTGCTGGCATGCCCATTATTAGACCCATTTTTGGCCAAAAGGAGATCAATACGGGCATGACACACCCCCTCATGCACAAAAGGAACAAATTCAAGTCATGGTTTGACAGTTGTGACAGCCGCTTCCGACCAGATATGTCCATTGCGGTTCAGCCACCACAACAAGCCGACTATCCCTCCCGCCATGACCTGGCAATCTCTGGGTGTTGTTCTTATTGCCACTTGTCACCAGTTCTTCCGCCGGAAGATGGAGGGTAAGCTCAAGTCAAGATGTCAAGTTGGACAGAGTTGGTCACCTTGGGATCATGTAACGGAGCTGCCTTCTCCCCTTTTCCCACCTCCTTTATCTCCTACTTTACTTTCACCTTGGCTATTTCCTCTTCCTGTCGTACACTGGAACAATTGAGTACCTCCGTATCGCAACTGCTCAATACCTCCTTCCACGATACCTCGCGGTACCATTTCATGTCAACGGGAATGCTCCTTGGTCGAGCTACGGCGTTTATTTTCTCGACGTCAGCTATAAAGGTGAATGGTCAAAGGTGGATCCTTACTCTTGGGTCATTTTGGACTGTGCACTGTTGAGAGCCCGACTTGTTTGAATGCAGTGACAGCGGTCCATCTAACCTGTCTAATTTCGCGAAGCAAACCAGCCAACACACGCTTCACAAGCCTCAAGTTGGACATGGCACTCACATCAAGCAATATCAGCCGGGACGGGTGTCTGGGAAACATAAACCTCCAGACCGCCGCCGCAGAGCTAAGTTCTTCTCCCCCAAGGAGTCACTCTTTTTCTTTACCTTCACAGCACAGACTTACTAACCATAGTCACTCTCTTACTATTCTCTGTGCTGTTGGCAGATTTTGCCCCTTTTGCCTGAATTGACGCTCTGCTCTACTAGTATTGCTCTCTACCTTGCCATTCTACGAGACAACGAGACAACGAAGTAACGATGAAGCTCTCTGCAAGCGCACTCGTTGTGCTTGCCAGTAGCGGAACAGCGCTTGGCTCATGGGTTGATTGGATACCCTTCCAGAAGGATGTGACTGTCACCGCTACCTTGACAAGAAGTGTTCAGGTCTGCCCTTGCAATGGCGAGGTACGCGTTACTCAGCCCTATCCTGCGGGTGGCAAGCCTACCGGAACGGTTGATCACTACACTGTCACCGAGATTATCGATCCTGGCTGGACAAAGCCTCGCGAGACTATCACCAAGGCTGGCCCAATCGTGGTGGTCTTCACTACTGCTGGCTCAATCACAACCAAGACGGGAATATTGATCGAATTGAAGCCTACCAATGGCCCTGTCGTGACCAAAACAATTTGGACTGGTCCACAGCCGTCTGATGATCTTGCATGGATCGATTGGGTTGATAGCGACGACAACAATGGTGGAACATTGATTCGGACGTTCACCAAGACCGAGACTGTCATTGGGCCAGCGCCGACTGACCCGCAGACAAACGAGCCATGGGCTGACTGGGTTGCGACTTCGAACACGAAGAAGACGACGACGACCAGCAAGAAGGCCACCACCACCACCAAGTCCGTGAGCAAGTCTACAACTAAGTCTGGTACAACTTCAAGCAAGTCCACCTCGACTTCAGTTGTCAGCAGTTCATCTCGCTCAGGTGGCCCTACCGGCACCGGGGGACGGCCCTGGTCTTATGGCTCTTCCAGCTCCAGCTCTTCCACCTCTACATCGACCACTTCTACCTCCACTTCATCTAGCAGCGTGAGCAATGGTCCCACCGGGCCTAGCACGAGTTCTAGCACCTGGACCAGCTCCTCAACCAGCACTTCCACCAGCGCTTCCACTAGCACTTCCACCAGC
>Ga0105239_10008656_pt1 | contig 11533 bp, 10 predicted proteins | sample KBSC44metaG_FD_92761 | JGI IMG/M metagenome (GOLD analysis project Ga0105239, IMG submission 92761) | Corn rhizosphere microbial communities from Kellogg Biological Station, Michigan, USA - KBS C4-4 metaG | ecosystem: Host-associated > Plants > Roots > Rhizosphere > Soil | place: Michigan, USA...
CACCGAGGCCGTCGTCGCCGACAAGCCGGAGAAGGCCGCGGCTCCTGCCGGCGACCCGACCGGTGGCATGGGCGGTATGGACTTCTAAGTCCAGCTCTTTCACGGGAAAGCCCCGGCGTGCTCCGCACGCCGGGGCTTTTTCGTGCGCCCGGTGGCGAGGCCGGTTTTTGCCGCCGGAGGCCCACCTGGAGAGGTGATACCGTCGGGTCGCCGCCGCAAGTCGGCACGGGGAGAGGGGGAGGTTCAATTGGTGACGCTTCGTGAAGGTGGATTCGTCGCGTGACGCAACCACCGCAGTCGCAGTTCGGGGGCCCCAATCCGGTTGATGGACCGACACCGCAGCACCACGGTTACCGGCAGCCGGCGCCTGCGCCGCAGTGGGGTGGACCGGCTCCGGTAGGTACGCCGCAGTCGGCAGGTCCTCAGGGTCCGCCGCCCCAGGCGGGCTGGCCTGGTGCGCCACAGCAACAGTTCCAGCACTTTCCGCAGCCCGGTTACGCACCGCCGACGCAGCCGGCCAAGAACAAGAAGGCATTATTCATCACCGGCGGCGCCACCCTCGCGGTGCTCCTGGTGGTCGGCATCGTCGTGGCGATCGTGTCGTTCTCCGGCAGTGGTTCGGGCGGTCCCAGCGGAGGCGGCGCGAGTTCCGCGGAGGCCGCGGTCAAGGGATATCTGGAAGCCCTCTCGAAGGGAGATGCGGGCGCCGCGTTGGCATTCGGCACCGACCAGCCGGCATCCAAGGACTTCCTCACCGACGATGTCCTGAAGCAGCAGACGGCGAAGTGGCCCATCACCAACATCCGGATTCTGAGCGCCAACGAGACCGGTCCCATGGCTCAGGTGCACGTGTCCGTCAACTTCGGTGATCAGACCGCCGACCAGACCTTGATGGTGAAGAAGGACGACAGCGGCTGGAAGCTCGCCACAGCCAGCGTCAAGGTGAATCTCGGTGCTACGGGCGGCATTCAGATCAACAACCCGGCCACCGGCCAGCCGCTGCCGACCGCGCCGCTCACGTTGTTCGGCAAGCCGGCGCCGAGCAATGCGCCGGTGTATGTGTTTCCTGGGTGGCTCGATCTGGGCTCGTCGAGCAAGTATCTGACGGTGTCGACGGCGCGGCCGGTGTTGCTCGACGGGTTGGTCGCATCAGGTGTCGGCCTCACTGTGGGTACGCAGATGCAGCTCAGTGAGGCCGGCTCGGAAGCGGCCAAGCAGGCGGTGGCAGCCTCCGTCGCCGAATGCGCCAAGTCCACAGCGCTGTCGACGCCGGGCTGCCCGAATGCCATGCCGAACCCGACGCTCGTCGACGGCACGGCGCACTGGGAGGCGCCGGCCGATCTGAGCCAGGTCAAGTACACATTCACCCCGTTCGATCTGACGGTGCGCACCATGGGGACGTCGCAGTGGACCATCACCGCGACGAGCACCAGCGGCGCGACGGTGCAGGGTAAGCAGTTCGTCCCGTTGATGGGCCAGATCGACATGTCACAGGATCCGTTGACCGTGAAGTGGTTTGGCCGATGAGCGCTTGCGCGAAGAGAATTGAGCACGGATGAGCGCCTCAATCAACACCATGCAGCCACAGCCGACGCGGGAAGAACTCGACCGCGCCCGCGCCGTCGTCCACGCGGTGTCCGGAGCATTCGCGGCCAAGGTGGTGGGCCAGGCCGGGCTGCAACAGAGTCTGTTGATCGGGCTGTTCACCGGTGGCCACGTGTTGCTGGAAAGTGTTCCGGGACTTGCCAAGACGACGGCGGCCCGGGCGGTCGCCGACGCGGTGCAGGCCAAATTCCGGCGTATCCAGTGCACCCCGGACCTGTTGCCGAGCGACATCATCGGAACCCAGATCTTCGATGCGTCCAAAGGCGTCTTCCACACTCAGCTGGGGCCCGTGCACGCCAACATCGTGCTACTGGACGAGATCAACCGCTCGAGTGCGAAAACCCAGAGCGCCATGCTCGAGGCGATGGAGGAGCGCCAGACCAGCATCGCGGGGGACGTCTACAAGATTCCCGAGCCGTTCCTGGTGCTCGCGACGCAGAACCCCGTCGATCAAGAGGGCACCTATCCGCTGCCCGAGGCGCAGATGGACCGGTTCATGTTCAAGGAAATCCTGACCTACCCGAATCCGCGCGAAGAGGCGGAGATGGTCTTCCGGATCGACGCCGGCGTCTACACCAATCACCGGACCGCCCCGGTGGCTTCGCTCGACGACATCCTCTACATCCGGGACGTGGTGAGGCGGGTCTACCTCGATCCGGCGATCGTCAACTACATCACCCAGATCGTCGCGGTGACCCGGACGCCGCAGCAGTACCTGCCGGCGAATCTGGCCCGGCTGATCGAGTACGGCGCCAGTCCGCGCGCCACCATCGCCTTCTGCAAGGCGGCGCGCGCGTTGGCACTGCTGTCCGGCCGCAACCATGTGCTGCCCGACGACGTGAAAGCGCTGGCGCACCGGGTGCTGCGGCACCGGCTGATTCTCGGATTCGAGGCGGTGGCCCAGAACGTCACTCCGGAAGTGTTGATAGACAACGTCATTCAGGCAGTGCGAACTCCTTAGCCGCATGGGCGTGCTACTGCAAGAGGTCAAGGCGCAGACCCTGGCCGGCAATCGGCTGTCGGGTCCGAACGGGGTGTCCCGCGGGCTGCTGGAAGGCGAGCACCGCTCGATGTTCCAGGGGCGCAGTCTGGAGTTCGACGATCTGCGCCCATACGTGCCCGGTGACGATGTCCGGGACATCGACTGGAAAGCGACGGCGCGCTCGCCCGAGGTGTTGGTCAAGCGATTCGTCTCGTACCGCCAACAGCGAATCCTGATGGTCACCGACCTCGGCCGGAACATGCTGGCACTGGCGGCCGGTGGGGAGGTCAAGCAGCGGGTGGTGCTCAATGCCGTTGGCCTGGTTGGGCTTATCGCCATCAGCAAGGGCGACGAGATGGGTTTGGTGTACGGCGATGCAACGGGTTGTGCGCACATGCCCAACCGGCGCGGCGAGGCGCACCTCGAGCACATCCTGGAGCGGGTGAACCGCCACGACGTCGCCGGCAGCGGCCGCAGCGACATCTGCACGCAACTCGACTACGTGCAGCACCACTTCCGGCGCAGGCACATCGTTTTCGTGATTTCCGACGAGCCCGATGTCGGTCCCGGGTTGGACGAGCAGTTCCGCAAGGTGGCCGCGCGTCATGACGTGTACTGGGTGACGGTGCGTGATGCGCCGTTGATCGGAGCACCCGGATTCGGCGGTGAGGGTTACGACGTCGACAGCGGCAGAACCCTACTGCGTGAAGAGATTCTGGGGCATCGGGTGCTGGAGGCGTACCGGCGGGCCGAGGCCCAGCGGGCGGCGGCATTCGAGCAGTACGTCAACAGCTCCGCGATTCCGTGCGCCCGGATCTCCGGCAGCGGTGAGTTGTTCAACGCCGTCACTCTGATGTTGAAGAAGGCCGGCCGTGGCAAATGACTTTCTGAAATGGATCGTGGCGCCGTTGCCGTACTCGGTGCTCTGGCTGGTGCTCGGCATCCTGCTGATCCTCGGGGTGATCGGCTGGTTCGGCGGCGTGGTGGTGTGGACACTGCCCGTCGAACGGCTGCGCACGATTCCGGTGATCCGCGACATCAGCGCCCGGGTGTTGCGGCGCAAGTTCGGTTCCGCGGTCGGGCAGGTGGCCGACCGATACCGGGCCGGTGAACTGAGCAGCCGCCAGGCGTATGCCGAAATGAGCCGGATACTCCGGAATTTCGTGTTCTACCGCACGGGTGTACGGGCCCAGTACATGACGTTGGGTGAGGTGGAGCGCGGGCCCGCGGCCGCGGCGGCGCCCATCGTGAAGGCCCTGTATACCCGGCAATTCGACGTCGTCGACCATCCCGATGTGGCTGTCGCGGCAGCACAGGTGCGGAGTGCGATCCGGTCATGGAGCTGAGATGGTGGTGGGTCGTCGCCGTGGGACTGGCGGCCTTGGGCGTCATTGTGGCCGTCGCGTTCCTCTGGCCCCTGCGGCAACAGCAGCGACGGTTGCGTCCGCTGGCGTGGGTCGGTCGCTTGACCGAGTTGCCCGAATACGCGCGCGCCTATCGTCGGTACCGAATCATGTTGGCGGCCATCGCCGCAACGACGGTCGCCGTCTCGCTGTGCGCGATCATCGCCACCGCACGGCCTGTCAGCGCACAAGCGACCGCCGCGGATATCAATCGGGCGCACCCGGAAGACATCATGCTGTGCGTGGAGGACGATCCGGCCTCTCACGACGCGGCTGTGCTGTTCTCGTATTTCCGTGACCAGGCCGCCGAATTCGAGACGCAGCGCCTCGGCCTGACATCCCGCACCCTGCGGGTGATCCCGCTGACCCGGGACTATTCCTATCTCCAGGAACAACTGGGCCGCTATGCCAACCTGGAGCGGATGAAGGCCGAGCAGAAGCCCTCTCCCGAGGACACCGCCGCGCTGCAACGTGCGCAGCACGAGTTCGGCCGGGCCGTCAACTATTCCGATTACCGGTTGACGGTCAACGACGCTCTCGCCTTGTGTATGAAGGGCTTTCCGGGTGTGGGCAAGACGTCGGATGCCCGTCGTTCGGTGATCTACCTGGGTCCCGCCGGCGGTTCGACGACGCCCATCTACCCCGATGCCGAGCTGAGGGCACTGGCCAAGTCCTCGGCTATTCAGCTGAATGTGCTGACCCCGACGACGCGTGATGCCGCCGGCACTCTCAGCGGAATCACGGAGGCCACTGGGGGACGGTTCGTCAGCTATGTCGCGGCAGATCCCAAGGGCGGCAACAGCGGAACACAGCAGGACGCGATGGACGCGGCATTGCGCAGCCATCTGGATGACATCCGGGCCCACCCGCCCGGGCTCACCCGTTCTGACGGAACGATTCTGGTCGAGCAGGTACGCGACCGGCCGAACACGGTGCTGACTGTGGCGCTGACCCTCGTGATCGTCTTCTCGATCACGCTGGCGGGGGTACGCCGATGACGTTCGAACCCGTGGTGGCGTGGTGGGTCTTCCTGCTGCTTGCCGGGCTGACCCTGATTTTGCGCATGTTCACCCTCTACCGGGTGCTGGTGGTCGTCGGGAAAGGCGGACAGCGCAAGGTGGTGCTGCGCTGGAGCTTGTTGACCTTGGTGATTGTCTGCCTGTTCGCGGCGGCCGCCCGGCCGGGAATCGAAGGCGACAAACATGTTTCGGACCAGTCTGTCGCGGCGGCAGCGGCGGCCGGCCGCAACGTCAATGTGTTCTTCGTCGTCGATCGCTCCCTCAACTCCAAGGCCGAGGACTACGGGAACAATCAGTTCCGGATGGCCGGGATCCGGGCCGACATGCAGTCGATAGTCGACCAGTATCCGTCGGGGCGATTCTCGATCACGTCGTTCGCGACGAAGGCCCGCGTCGACTGGCCGTTGTCGGATGACGTCTGGAGTCTGCGGGCACTACTCAAGGGCTATTCGGCCTATCAGTCGGACTTCGAATCGGTGTACCAAGTTGATGTCGGTGCGGCCGACGAGCAGCTCAAGCGCCAGCTGGAGCTGGCGCACCGGCAGTACCCGGGATCGAACAACGTGGTCTTCTATCTCGGTGAGGGAGCGGGTGTTTCGAAGCGTTCGGCGACAAAATTCGACATCCCCGCGGGGCTGATCGCCGGCGGCGCGGTGCTCGGTTACGGTACGACCGGCGGTGGCCGGGTGGCGAGCAGGCTCGCGACGACCGGTGAGATGTCCTATTTCCCGGACGCGAGTGGCGGACAGTTTCTCTCGGTGTTGGACGAGACGTCGTTGAAGACCGTCGCCGGCCAGCTGAGACTGCCGTACTACCACCGGGCGCCCGGTGATTCGACGGCCACCATCATCCCTGCGCTCGATGCGAAAGCGTCCGCGGAGCGGCAACAGGTTTCGCTGCCCGGCGAGCGCACCGAGTTCTACTGGATCTTCACGGCCATCGCGATGCTGTTGATGGGCTATGAACTCTTTGCCATGGCTCGGGAATACCGGGTTTCGCGCATGACGAAGGTGCGGAGCCGATGATGCAGATGTCAGCGGTGTGGCGGCCGGCGGTCGCGGCGGTCGGCCGGTACTTCTCGTCCGGCCCGCACCGAAAAGTCCTGCGGCGCAAGATGTTGGTGATCTCGGTGCTGCCGGCGCTGCTGGTGTTGGGGGTCGCCGTCAAGTTGGTGACGATGGTGGCCTACGGGCAGTCCGCAAGGTCGCACTACGTCGCGTACGACTCGTACGGCATGGCCGGCGATGTACGGAAGCTCAAGTCCGTCAACGTGATCGACTCCTACAAGGCCTATTTCGCTGACGGCGACCGCCTGCTGTTGGAAGGCAAACTGGCGGATGCGGAGGGGGAGTTCAAGAAAGCGCTGGGACTGGTCGACCAGGAAGACTCGTGCCCGGTGCGCGTCAACCTCGCCGTGGTGCTGGAGGCCCGGGGCGATGTGAAGAATTCGGAAAAGCACCGTGACCAGGCGAAGCCGCTGTGGCAAGAGGCGCTGACAGTCGTGCAGCAGGCGCCCGCCGGGTGCTTCGACGCCTCGACCGAGCCCGACGAGGAGCAGCGTAAACACCGGAACGAAACGGCGAAGCGGTTGCAGGACAAGCTGAAGGATCCGGAGCCGAAGTCCTCGGATGGTCAGGGCGGTCAGGGCAACAATGGCGGCGGGGGCGACTCCGGTCAGAATGGCGACTCGTCCGGCCAGGGTGGGCAGCCGCCGAATCAAGGTGGTCAACCGCCGAGTCCGGACAGTCAGCCGCCCGGTCCGGGAAACCCGCCGCCGAGCTCAGGTAACTCGCCGCCCGGTTCAGGCGATGGGCAGGCGCCGGGCACCGCGGACGGTCAGAACCCGGGACAGAGCGGGCCAGGTGGGCAGGCCCCTGCCGGCGGACCTACGACGCCGGCGCCGGACACCGTCGGCGCAGACCGGGTCGCGACCGAATCCGGTGGCGTGGCGACGCACGAGCTGCATCCGAGCCAAGGAGATCCGGGCGACGTGCTCAAGAGGTTGCTGGAGGATTCCGGCGCCACCGGCATCGATCGGGAGTGAGCTGCCGCGAGTTCCACGAGAACTTCCGGTCTGCTTCGGCAGGACGGGTTTTCGTATCTTTGGGGGTTATCCCCGGCGAAACAGGCACGTGTCGTCGCCTACCGTCGTGTCCGTGGAAGTCGAATGGACCAACTGGCAGAAGCTTGCGTTCCGGCTGCTGTTTACCGTCGGCGGCGGGATCCTGATCCTGTCCGTGTACGGCAATCTCGCACTGGCGGTGTTGTTTCGCCCATTGCTGCAGGCGCTCGCCCAGCTGGGCAGCTTCATGATCCGTGGCGAAGGTGTGCAGCTGCAGATCGACGGCAGCGCCGACTCTTTGGCGGAGTGGTGCTATCACCTGGGCTGGCTCCTGGTGGCCGTGCTCATCACCGCGGTGTGGACCGTGCTGGATCGCCGCCGGACCAACTACCGCAGCCTCGCCGCCCTGCTGCACGTGTTCGCCCGGTTCGGCCTGGCGATGTCGATGCTGGTTTACGGTCTGGCCAAGCTGGTCCCGACGCAGATGGCCTACATGAGGCTGCCCGGATATCAGATCCAGATGGTCGGCGACGTCAGCTTGATGAACACACTGTGGGGCTTCATGGGCGCCTCCGATCCGTACACGATGGCCGCCGGTGCGGTCGAATTCGCCTCGGGGGCACTGCTTCTGTGGCGCCGCACCTGGCTGCTGGGTGCGGTGATCGCAATCGGCGCCATGGGGCAGGTCTTCCTGCTCAACCTGACCTACGACGTTCCGGTGAAGTTGGTGTCCGGCCAGCTGCTGCTCGTCGCGGTGGCCATCACGGCGCCGTACTGGCGCAGGCTCGCCCAGGTGGTGCTGCAAGGCGAAACGCCGCAGCCGGTGCCGCCGCGGCTGCGGCGCACCGGCACCGTGGTGAAGTTCGTGGTCGCGGGAGCGGTCGTCGCATTGATCGCGACGGTCGGTGTCATCACGCTGGGCCAGATCAACCACCGTAAATCCGATATCGACGGTGTCTGGCGCGCAACGTCTTTCACCATCGACGGCCGACAGGCAACGCTGGATCAGTCCTCGCCGGCCCCCTGGACCCACGTCGCGATCAGCGACCGCGACGGTGACTACACCAGCTTTGTCACCCAGAGCCCAGCCGGCTATGTCACCGTGTACGACTACGAGATCCACGACGACCGCCTCCATCTCAAGCAGAAGGCTTCGGACGCGGCGATCGTGCTGGTGTTCCGGCAAGAGGCGCCCGACCGCCTAATGCTCAGCGGCACCGTCGGCGGCAAGGCGGTCGAGGGCCGTTACGAGCGCCGATTCCTACAGCGCACCGAGTCGCATTTCCGGTTGGTTCAGCCCGATATCACCCAGAATCCGGCAGCCCGGCTGCCCTAGGTTCCGAGATCGCACGCCGTCACCGCGCGCTGGCGAGGTCGAAAAGGTCAAGTCGGGCAACGAGATTCGGCTGGGCGCCAAGTCCGCCCAGGTCGGCGCAACCACAGGCCATGCCGACAAGTCAACGGCCGCTGGCGGATCCGACAAGCAGTCGGAGACTGCCGACAATCCTGCCGGAGGTGCCCACTCAGGTTCGGCCGGCCCGGATTTCAGCTGCCTGACGATGTCGATGCCTGACACAATGTCGGCCTGAGAGCGTTGTTGAGGCCATATACGGTTATCGACGCTCTCAACCCGACATTGTGATCGGACCGAGGTGTCCGTCTCGTCGGATGATGGCCAGGATGTCCGCCTCGACCGTGTCCCAGCGGTAAACAACGTCCTCATAGGTCAGCCGGATCACGAGATACCCCATGCGCGTCGCCACTCTGTCCCTATCCCGGTCGGCCTGATACCTGGGTACGTGATGTTCGCGGCTGTCGGCTTCGATGATCAGTCGGTCGCCCACGAGTAAGTCGACTCGTCCGACTCCGGAAATGTCCACCTGAGTGCATAAGTGAATTCGCAGTGCCCGCAGTCGTAGCCGGACCATGGTTTCCGTGCCGGATTCGCTCTCGGGATCACATCGCTCGGCCAGGTGCAGCCGGGCGAAACGCGATGCCGCGACAATGTCTCGCGCGTCGGCCATCTGGATCATGCGTTTGTTCAGCATCGAGTCCAGGACCACGATCAGTCCCTCGGCGTCCAGACAGTTCGCTGCTGATGCGACTGCCACATCAATCGGATCGATGGCCCCGCTGATCGGTGGATCAAGTCGGTACGGATGGCAAGACCGGACACCGGACCGTGAGGTGCGTGCGCGCTCGGCATACCGGATGTGCAAACTGGAATCGGGAACCCACACCTGGAAGCGGCGCAGTACGGAGGCGCAGCCCAACACACCCCCGGCCGCGACCGCACGAACTACTTGCGGGTCGGCGGACGGGCTGGCGTACCAGCCGCGCCGTAACGGCTGCCATCCCTGTTTCTTGATCTGCTGGCGCGACCAGCCTGCCTCGCGCAGTTGCACCGCGGACGCCACCCCGCCGTTCACGGCAAGCAGTTGTTCGATTTCCCCCATCGCTCAATAGCAGCCGAAATAGGCAGCCGGCGACAGTCCCTGCGGCGTCAGCCTGTGGATAACTCAGGTTTCTTTGAGCGAGACGCAGTCGTGGACGCCCTCGGGGCTGCGGTGCAACACGGCGCGAGTCGGCACCACGCGCAGGCCCGCATCGGTGGCTTCGGCGGTCCCGTCGACGATCAGCGAGTAGCCCGCGGGTTCCCGAGGTGGCAGCAGCACCGTTACGGCCGGATGGGCGACGGCATTGCGCTGGCTGGTGTTTCCGACGGGTTCGATGGTCAGCGCACCGCCCACGAATACCGGCGTGACGGCCACGGTGTGCGGGCGGAAATCGTCACCGACGGTGATCAGAAAGCCGACCGGGAAGTCGGCCAGGGTGTCGCCGAGTTTTTCGAGATCGACTTTCGCGCTCATGACGCCAGGATAGGTCGCGACAACTCAGGCCGGCGCCGCTTGCCTGCCGCGCACCAGCCGCCCCGGCCGGGCGGCGGTGGGCACGCCGTTCTCAGCGATGATCTCGCCGGACACGATCGTCGCGACGTAACCGTCGGCGGTCTGGTCAAGGCGGCGCCCGCCGGCGGGCAGGTCGTGTTCGATGGTCGGCTTGTGCAGCGTCACTGCGTTCTGGTCGATCACATTGAGATCGGCCTTGTAGCCCACCGCGATCCGGCCACGGTCATTCAGGCCCGCGACGCGCGCCGGCACCGACGTCAGCTCCTTGACCGCGTGCGCCAGGTCCAGCCGGCCGGCGGCCCGATCGCGCACCCAGTGCGTCAGCAGGTACGTGGGAAATGAAGCGTCGCAGATCATTCCGTAGTGGGCACCGCCGTCGCCGAGGCCCAGGATGACGTCGTCGCGCTGGATCAGTTCAGCGACGGTGTCGAGTGACCCGTCGCGGAAGTTGGCGAGGGTGACCAGCAACATGGCGTGACCGTCGTCGTCCAGGACCCGGTCGTAGGCCTCTTCGAGCGGGCTGACGCCGCGGGCGGCGGCCCGGGCGGCGATCGAATCCGACGGTGCCGGTTCGTAATTCGGGGGAGTGCCCAGGGGGAACATGTAGTCCCACGCCTGTGCCGCGAACATCAGCGGGTGGCCGTCGGCAGCGGCCGTGTCGTTCAGAATGCGTTGGCGTACTTCAGGTTTACGCATCTCGGCGACGCGCTCGGCCAACGGCAGGTCGGCGATCTCGCGGTACGACGGATACAGCACGAACGGATTGCCGGACAGCTCCAGGCCGATGACGAGGCCGATGGGCCGCGGGAAAATCTGTGCGCTGATGCTGCCGCCATCGGTGTTGGCCTTCTCGACCATCCGCAGCGCGTCCTCGAACGTGGCCGGCCCGGCGTTGCCGACGGCCAGGGTGAACGTGACGGGCAAGCCGACGTCGGCCGCCACGTCGAACACGGTTTTCAGGGCGACCTCGTAGTCGCCGGCAAGTAGATCGGGCACGAACTGGATCAGTCCGCCGCCGCCGTCTTCCACGCCGCGGGCGATGGCCTCGATTTCGACCTGTGCCGCATCGTGGCTCGGGATGGGCTGCCCGCCGGAGGTCTTGTGCAGCGTCAGCCGCGACGACGCGAACCCCAGGGCGCCACACTCGACGGCCTCGGCCGCCAGCTTGCGCATCAGGGCGAGGTCCTCGGGGGTGGCGGGCTCGCGGTCGACGCCGCGCCGGCCCATCACGTACACCCGCAGCGGGGAGTGCGGCAGGAACGCGGCCACATCGATATCGCGGCGTCCCGCGTCAACCGCGTCGAGGAATTCGGGGAAGGTCTCCCAGGTCCAGGGCAGGCCGTCGACCATGACCACGCCGGGAATGTCCTCGACGCCGGCCATCACGTCGACGAGCACGTCGTGGTCGTCGGGCCGGCACGGCGCGAAGCCCACGCCGCAGTTGCCCATGACGGCGGTGGTTACGCCGTGAGCGGAAGACGGGGTCATCCGATCCGACCAGATGGCCTGTCCGTCGTAGTGGGTGTGCAGGTCCACGAAGCCGGGCGTGACGA
>Ga0105239_10008657_pt1 | contig 11533 bp, 11 predicted proteins | sample KBSC44metaG_FD_92761 | JGI IMG/M metagenome (GOLD analysis project Ga0105239, IMG submission 92761) | Corn rhizosphere microbial communities from Kellogg Biological Station, Michigan, USA - KBS C4-4 metaG | ecosystem: Host-associated > Plants > Roots > Rhizosphere > Soil | place: Michigan, USA...
ACCGGCTTCGCCGATTCTCCGTTCCCACAGTTCTACGAGCAGGCCAAGACTAAGGGCTGGAAGACGCATACGATGGCGTGCGGCCATGACGTGATGCTCGACCTTCCGGAGGAACTCACCCAAGTGCTGGATGGAGCAGTTACTCAGCAACTTCACGCAGCATCGCGGTAGAGTCCTCTACTTGCCGACCATATGCTTCATGTCGGCATTGTTCTCCTGGCAGATGTACTCGAACGGTTCCAGGCCAGGATGGAACAAGATATTCCAGCTGGTGGTCCAGGGCTTGGAATACGCTCCGGGATCCTCGATTATTGCCTCATAGTGCAGGATCAACTCATTCACGCGAGTGAACCGTTCGATGACGTGGAGCTGTTCGGTATGCGGATGTCCGGCTGCGTCGATCCAGGTTCTATCGTTGAGTCCGGTGACATCGACCACCAAAGTGTCACCTTCCCATCGGCCGATGCCTTCGCCCAGATACGTCGGATTCAATCGATCCGCGGGCGTATGTTTCCGGCCGTCCATGTAGACGACTCGCCACATGTGAGCGCCGCCTTCGAACACGAACAGAATGCGATTGGGCAGCTGATAGATCTGAAAGGGAAACGAGGTCGCGTACATGCGCGGGATGCCGGATGGCAGACAGAATCCCTCCGGATCGTCCTTGGTCACTGTGGCGTTGCGCTGGTCGTACGCAGTCTTGGCCCACGGGAGAAAAGGAACGTCGATCTTTTTTTCAGGCTGCGCTGTGCCGGCGAATCCGCCGCCCGTGCCAGCCATGTCGCCCACGCCTGGAGGCTCCCAGGAACCGCTTGCATTTCCCAGGTCCGGATGCCCATCAGGCAAGCGCGGAGCCGGTGGGATATTTTTCTTGGTGAGCGCCGCGGCTACTTTTTTGCCATCGAAATCCTGCGCCGTTACAGGAACAAGCGTGAGTGAAAATACGGCGAGCATCCCCATGAGACGACGTTTCATGCCCACCTCCTCCGGAACATCATAGTTCAGCCTGAGTACGGTGTATACTGATCCCCAGCCTGGAGGCCACCATGCAAAAATCACTGCTCGCCATAGTTTGCGCGATCGCTTCACCCGCCTTTGCCGCTTCTTGCGATAGTCTCGCTTCGCTCATGCTGTCCAACACCACGATAACCGCGGCCCAGGTTGTTGCGGCCGGACAATTCGTCCAGCCCGGCGCACCCGCGAAAGGGAAGGGCGCCAACGCATACAAGGAGCTTCCGGATTTCTGCCGCGTGGCGGCCACGCTCAAACCCTCCGGCGATTCCGATATCAAGATCGAGGTCTGGCTGCCGGTCGCGAATTGGAATCGTAAGCTGCAAGCGGTCGGAAACGGCGGCTGGGCCGGTGTGATCAGCTACTCCGCGCTGGCCGATGCGGTCAAAGCGGGGTACGCGAGTGTCTCTACCGATACCGGGCACGTCGGCGGCAGCGGCAGCTTCGCGCTGGATCATCCGGAAAAGCTGATTGACTTCAGCTGGCGCTCCGAACATGAGATGACGCTTAAGGCCAAGGCCCTGATCCAGGCGTTCTATGGCAGCGCGCCCAAGCTCTCTTATTGGAACGGATGTTCCACTGGCGGCCGGCAGGGGCTCAAGGAAGCACAGAAATTCCCGGATGACTTCGATGGCATCATTACGGGCGCGCCCGCGAACCGCACGGCGATCTCATTGTGGATCGCGTTCGCGGTACTCAAGGACCAGGCCAGTTACATCCCCGCCGCCAAGTATCCCGTCATCCACCAGGCCGTGCTCGCAGCCTGCGATCTTCGCGACGGCGTTAAAGACGGGCTCATTGAAGATCCCACGCGTTGCAAGTTCGATCCCAAGGTTTTGCTATGCAAGAACGGCGACGGGCCATCGTGCCTCACCGCGCCGCAAGTGGACGCGGCTAAGAAAATCTATGCCGCAGCAACCAATCCGCGTACCGGACAGGAGCTGTTTCCGTCCCTGTCTCCCGGAAGCGAACTGAACTGGGGCATTCAAGCCGCGGGTCCCGATCCGTCCGCCAACATTTACGATCACTTCAAGTATGTGGTCTTCAAGAATCCGGCCTGGGACTGGAAGACGTTCGATTTCGATAAAGGCATCGCGCTGGCCGAGCAGCCTGAAAATGCGGCGATGAACGCGACCGATCCAAACCTTAAGTCGTTCTTCGCGCACAACGGAAAGCTGCTGATGTATCACGGCTGGGCTGATAGCAATGTTTCACCACTGAACACCATCAAGTACTACAAGAGCGTAGTGGATACGCTGGGCGGAGCTTCCAAGACTTCGAACAATGTGCGGCTATTCATGGAGCCCGGCATGGGGCATTGCGGCGGCGGCGAAGGCCCGAACGTGTTCGACAAAGTGGGTTCGCTAGACCAGTGGGTGGAACAAGGCAAGGCTCCCGAGAAAATCATCGCTTCCCATAGCACCGACGGTAAAGTAGATCGCACGCGTCCGCTGTGTCCCTATCCTCAAGTGGCGAAATACAAGGGTTCGGGCAGCATCGACGAGGCCGCCAACTTCGCGTGCCAGGTCCCGTAAGCGTAAGATCAACTTGCGGGCGATAGTTCGGAGTCTGGCAGGTCCTGCCTTCGGGCTTGCGCCGGCACGCTGAACCGCGCCGTGAAATGGAATGAGCTGCCCTTGCCGGGTTCGCTTTCTACCCAGATTTCGCCATCAAGGAGCTTCGTTAGGCGGCTGCAAATCGTCAGGCCAAGGCCTGTGCCGCCATACTGGCGCGTGGTGGAAGTGTCGGCTTGCGTGAAAGCGGAAAAGATCTCGTCCTGCCGCTCCCGTGGAATCCCGATTCCGGTATCCTTCACCGTGAATCGCAGCAACACGCTCTGATCCTGCTGAGACTCGCTACGGACGGAGACCTCCACTTCGCCCGAGCTGGTGAATTTGATCGCGTTGCCGACGAGGTTGACGATAATCTGGCGCAAGCGAACCGGATCGCCCACGACCATGTCGCTAACCTCCGGATCGACGTGGATATTGAGGGCCAGCCCCTTCTGCTGCGCCCGAACGGCCAGCGTCTTCAAGGTCTGCATCAGACTGCTTCGGAGACTGAAGCTGATGTTTTCGATGTTCAACTTCCCCGCTTCGATCTTGGAGAAATCCAGGATGTCGTTGATCAGCAAAAGCAATCCATTTGCGGACTCTTTCACGGTCTCCAGATAATCCCGCTGCTCGGCATCCAACTCGGTAGTCAGCGCCAGATCCGTCATGCCGATAATCCCATTCATCGGTGTGCGAATCTCGTGGCTCATATTCGCCAGGAACTCGCTCTTGGCGTTGTTCGCGGCCAATGCCTGCTCCTCGGCGCGTCTGCGCTCCGCCATTTCTTCCTGGAGTTTCCGATTCACGGTACGCAGGGCTTCACGCTGTGACTGGGCCTTCAATGCAAGGTGAATAAGTACGCCAAAGAGGATCGCGCTCAACAGTCCTCCGATGAGCGTCAGGTTCGAAAGCAAGTCTGCCTTGGTTTCATGCCGCGCGGTGAATGCCTGCCACAACCCGTATCTGACGATGGCGACCAGCAGGCTGGCGCCGATCGGAATCCAGGACGGATTGGTGGCGTCCCGTTTACTCAGGTCCCAGGCCAGCGCGGTTACCCCGAGTCCCACCACGGCAAAGCCAATCGCGGTGTGAAAGGCTACTCTTGTCAGGTTGCCCCACGCAAACACATCACTGGTTCCCGCAAGGACGCCGATGCAGCAGGTTGCTCCCACCGCGGCCACCAGGAAACCGGTGATGCCCAATACTAAGGATCGTTCGCGGACCAGTCGGGTTTGAGCCAGCACCAGGGCGATTGCGAGCAGCACAAAACACACAGCCGTGGCAGGCGCCATTCTACCCGGCTCGGAGGTCCGGGTGGTCACATACGCAACTCCCAGCAGTTGGTCGACTCCCCAATCGGCACCGAACAGATACTCCAGCAGTGAGCTGCCCGCGAATACGGCAGAGACCGCTGAGAAGAAGATCGTACGCCCGGACCGGTACGCAACTACCCCCAAAAGTGCGAGCCCGGTCAAGGCGAAACACATCGCGGTGTTGCGCTGCATGGGGGCTAGATCGGGAGAAACCTGGATGAGAAACGTGGAATGGAACGCCCATCCGCCCAGGACTGCGAGTCCGAGGGCCACTGCCAAGCCGCCGGATATCGCACCGGCGAGTCTGGTCCAGGGCATTCTTGAATTCCATGAAACGGGACTACTGGACGGATGCACGCTCTATATCTATCGACCTGGAAACGACTAAGCATTAATCATTCGCCTGCGTTTTTGGGATGATGGTGCGCAATGGCGTCCCCAAACGCTTCTAGTGCCATTGCGTTGCTTCTCGCAGTCGCCGCGGTGGTTTTCCAATGCTTCGTTCCGCCGAACGTTGGTCTGGCGGATAACGGAGACTTTCCCAAGATTGCCGGTCAACTCGACGTCGGAAACCCATTATTCAGCAAGGACGTGGTCAGATTCGCCGACCTCAAATATGTTGTCGATTCAAAGTATCACTGGGATTCGCAATTTTATTCGTCGGAGCTGCTGCTGTTCGCGGCAGCCTTTGGACTGGACTCCATATTGGGCAAGCCTGACATCTTCGATCTCCGACTGCTGGGCGCCATACACGCGGCAATATTCCTGCTGGCATTCTACAGGCTGCTACCGCTCTTGAATCCACTTCGGCCCGCACTTCGCATGGTGTTACTAGGCCTCATCCTCGTCTTCTTTACAGATGTCATGTACATCGGCTACTTCAATTCCTTTTTTATGGATACAGCGGCCTTACTGTTTCTTCTGTTGACGGTAGTGTCTTTCCTGCGCGCGCTTCGATGGCAAAGGCCGGTGGACCGATGGCTGTTCGTAGCCTCATCCATGCTGCTTGTAACCTCGAAGACACAACATTTTCTCCTGGGAATTCCCATCGCTTTGCTGCTGATATGGAAAGGCGGATTGCTAACGCCCGGTCGGGGCCGTGCGTTCCGCACCTTTTCCACCGTCGGCGTATTGGCAGCCAGTGCTTTCAGCAATCGATTCGGCTCGCCCCCGCAGTATCCGACCATGGGTAGCTACACGGTCATTTTTTTCGAGCTGCTTCCGGCGTCAAAAGATGTGTCGAGCGATCTAAAGGACCTCGGGCTGGATGATTCGTACAAGCAATACCTCGGCACCAATGCTTACTCTCCGGGCGTCCCCGTGCAGGATCCGCAGCTTCGGGAAATCTTCAAGCCCAAAGTCGCTTATGCCAACATCGCGCGATTCTTTGTGAAGCATCCCTCCAGGGCTTTGGAGGCCACCATTTCCCGCATGGGCGATGCCGGACGTCAAAGGCCTTACGCTGGGAATTACGATAAGCGGACCGGTTTTGCGGAGTATGCACAGACTCGTGCCTTCACTGTTTGGAGCGGACTTAAAGCTCTCGCCTTCGGCGGCCATGGCGCTCGGTACCTCTTCTATTCGCTATTTCTAGCGCTGGCGCCTGCAGTCTTTGCTGTTGTGCAACGGAAGAGCCTTCCGGCCGGAATTCCAGAGGCGATGGTTGCCTTGGCAGCGATGGCCCTGATCGCCTTGTTGGTGGCTTCCCTGGCGGACGCACTCGACGCCGAGCGCCACTATTCCCTGTTCAGCGCCCTAACTGATTTACTGTTGATTTTCGGAGTCAGCGTCGTTGCGACCACGTTTACTCCAACGCGAATACCCACACCGATCCGCCATCCGGCATAGGCGGAACTTCGCCCGGGAATAATCGAGCCATCGTATTCACTTCGCCGCCCGCGTCCTGACCCCAGCCCGACAAAACGGCGAGGTATTGCTTACCGTTCACCGAGAAAGAAGTCGGCGGCGCCTCCGCCCCTGAGCTCAGGGGAAACTCCCACAGCAACTTGCCCGTGGTCGCATCGAAGGCGTGGAATTTACGGTCGGCGGTGCCGCCGCTGAAGACTAAGCCGCCGCCAGTGGCCAGCATCGAGCCCCAGTTGGGCGATCTCGCGTAATTATGCGTCCAGACTTTCTGCCCCGTATCGACGTTCCATGCCTGTACTTCGCCGAAATGATCCGCACCCGGCACAATCAAAGGAGGAAATCCGCCCTGGATGCCGACAAACGCCCGGCCCGCCGTGTAAGTCACATTCGGCGCGCCGCCATTGTGTCCGCAAATATTGTTATTCGCCGGAACATAAATCATCCGCGTCTTGGGACTATACGAGATCGGCGGCCAGGTCTTGCCGCCATGAACACCAGGACAAAACTCCGCCGGAGCGCCCGTGCCGGGCTTATGCGCCGGATCGATATCGGGCCGGCCCGTAACAGGATCCAGGCCGCGGATCACATTGTTGAAGACGTACGGCTTGCCTTCGACGAACTTGATGGGACCGGCGCTGCGCTCCAGGAACCATAGGTAGCCGTCGCGCGCCACGTCGATCAATCCTTTAATGGTGCGCCCGTTACGCTGGTAATCCACCAGAATGGGCGGCGATACTTCGTCGTAATCCCACGAGTCGTTCGGATGATATTGGTGATAACCCTTGATTGCGCCCGTAGCAACATCGAATGCAATCGTCGAAGCGGTGTACAGATTGTCGCCGGGACGATTGTCGCCGATCGTCGGCCCGCCGTTGCCTGTGCCGAAAAACGCCAGATTCGTCTCGGGGTCGTAGTTCCCGGTCACCCACACCGGAGCGCCTCCGGTCTTCCATTGTTCGCCGCCCGCCGGCCACGTGTCGCTACCCGGTTCGCCCGGAGCGGGCACCGTGAACGTCCGCCAGGCCTCTTTGCCGGTCTCGACATCGAACGCTGCTACGAACCCGCGAATTCCGTATTCGCCGCCGGAGGCTCCCACTAACACTTTTCCTCCTGCGATCAGAGGTGCGAGCGTCGTGTAATAACCGGATTTATTGTCGGCGATGACCGACGTCCACACTTCGGTGCCGGTCTTCGCATCCAGAGCGACGAGAACAGCTTCGCCGGCGCAGACGTACACCTTATCGCCATACAGCGCGACCCCGCGATTCACTTCGTGAGGAACGATCGCTCCTTGGGGACGCGGCCTGCGATAGCGCCAAAGGATCGTTCCGGTGGTGCCATCGAAAGCGATCACCTGATTATTGGGCGTGGTGATAAACACGACGCCGTTGTTCACTACAGGGGCCGCCTCATGCGCGCGCCCTTCGCCCGTAGTGGAGGACCACACCAGCTTCAGCCGCGAGACGTTCTCCACCGTGATCTGGTCCAGCGGGCTGTAGCCCCAGCCGTCATAGGTCCGCCGGATCATGGGCCAGTTGCCGTCCTCCGGCTTCAGCAGGCGCTCGGCCGTCACGGACTGGTAGTCCCGCAGGATGGCAGGCATCGGAGCGGCCGGACCTTGCTGCTTGCCGCCTTTCTGCTTTCCCCCTTTCTCCTGGCCGGAGGCTGTGGGGAGCATCAGCGCCGGCGTCAACGCCCCGATTAGGACGAGGACAGAGAAAATACGGGATGTGAGCATGAGCGAGCCTCGATGACGGATGGTATCGCGCCCGCTTGAACAAGGTCAAGGTATTAGAAACTTCGCGGACTTCCCCCGTGTTGCTCCCGGGAGAAGTCCGCGTAAGCTCTTACTGTTCCGATGCCGGGGGAGCCACATCCCGCAGCGGCCCATGGTCGTCGGCGAAGTTGCTGGTATTGAAAACCTGGGGACCGGCGTTATGCTCGCCATTGAAGGGAGTCGGGTTAGCCGGGCATCCCGCGTTTCCGGAAGCCTGCGTAGAATCGAACCAAACGCCGAGATGGTACATCTGAATCGGATTGAACGGCGGGTTCACTGTGGCGTCGGTCGGAAATACTGCCGGTGCGGGCGCGCTGTTGTTCGCCACCGTAAACGTCTCGATGTTGAATCGGCCCACGAACTGACGGCTTCCCCGTCCGTGTTTGTCGGTTTGGATGCTGCCCTGATACCAGGAGACTCCGAACGGGCTCTTTGGGACTTGGATGACGAAGACATTAAACTCGGTGTTGGCAGGCAGGCCCTGCACCGTCACGTCCATGTAATCGACCTCGCCGCCAGGCCGGATACTCACCGTCGCGGCCGCGTTCGGAAGGCATGCTTTAACTCCGGCTGAAACAACCATCGCAAAGGTGTGGGAGTCAGGCTCCTTCGGATCCGCTTGGAGCGGGGACATCGTCAACAATAGATTGAGGGCGGCAGGAATCGCCGCGAATCGCAATCCCTGAAATATCGTCGTTCTATGAAGCATTTGGTTTCCTTTTCGATCTTAAGAATTACGTGGAGGCTTGGCCCCTCCGTCGTAATCAGCTTAAGGTCGAGCAGGAATGGAAGTCGTTCGAAATCCGTAAACAATTTGTGAAATGCGATGCGACCGGTGAATCACTGTGACACTGGCTGGTCGGCAAGATGAACTAGAAAATCGTGATCGATAGCGACCCGACGAAGGTTCCCTGATCGCAGGTCACCTCCACACCCACGTCGTCACTCTTATTCATCGAAATTGAGAAGGGGACGTCTACCGATTGCCCACCTGGGAGCGTACCCACGAAACAGCTGTATGAGCGAACCCCATGGAAGCGGTCGAGCTGACAGGCGCTGTCGACTTTAGCGCCTTTGGGCGCCGTGAACGTAACGGTCACATTGGTAGCTTCAGCTGTCCCCTGGTTGGTCACGTGGATGACTTGAACCAAACTCTGGCGGGGCGGCCCGCCGTGGGTGGTGCCATCGATGGCGATCTGAACCGACTGCGCATGGGCGCTGGCTGGCAACCCCAGCACGGCACCACAGACCATCACTGCGCCTCCAAAAAACCGAACTAATGTTTTTTTCATTACTGGTTTCCTCCTGCGCCATGATTAACACGAGGCACACGAGCCTTCAAGCTCTTAGTACCCTGTTTTTCCTGGAAAACCAGGGTACTAGGCCCGTTTTTCATAAGGCTGGGCTCGGACCACCACTTCCGAATACCCTAGGCGGCTGGTCGCAACAACAGCAGAACGTGCATGAGTTCGTCCGTAGGACCGCACAAAGACTGGTCCTAGCGTGGGCGCATAATTGGCAATCCGGCGTCCCTAATAGCTGGCAGATTGGACATTACCGTAGAGAAGGGTCTAGTTCTTTCCGATCTTGTCGTCGCTTACGCCGAAGAAGGTGAGATTGATGAACGGATTGTCAAAGTGCGCCCGGGTGCCGCGGAGTTCATACGCGCAGACATACCCGTTCTGGTTCTTATCCCAAACGTCCGAGATCAGTTGAAGGTTGAACGCTTTAAGTTCAGCGAGATTATCGGAGTTGGTGCCGAACACCTGATTCAAATAAGCGATTTGTTCGGCTTCCTAGTCGAAGCCAGCCGCATTTAGCCCGTTGATAATCAGCCCCCACCACGTACCGGGGCCGTCGCCAAAAACACTGGTGGGACCGCCGTTGAGCAGCTTCGAGTCACTCGGACATCGTCCGGGCTCGCCCGCTGGCGCCGCTCGCAAAGCAACGCCCGCGAGAATGCCTCCAGCAATAAGCGTGACTCCTGCGAAACGTAGGCTCATTGTGTCCTCCCATTCGTGGCTGGGCGCAATCATATCAGATCAGGGCGCTATACAAGTAAAGCTGATCGGCGCACAGTAGGCGTCAGGACAATGACCGACGAACTCGTGTGGCGTCCCCATGCGCGATCTATAAACGGTGAATCGCGGCGAACCTTGAGCGAACCGTTTTCTCCATTCGAATCGAAACATGTATAATCCACACATGCAAAGAATACCCTGGAGCACAATTGCGCTCGGCTGGCTGTTGTTCATCTCGGTCTGCATAAAAGGAGGACAGGAAGTGCGATCTCCGCAACCTGAAAGATCGAAGCCGCCTGTCAAAACGGAGCAGCGCGGGCGCATCCTTGGAATCGGCGGTGTCTTCTTCAAATCCGCTAATCGTGATCAGATGCGGGAATGGTATTCGAAGCATCTTGGACTAGCTGACAAAGGCGGAGGCGTGATGCTTCCCTGGCGCGAACACGACGACCCTCAAAAGGAACACGTTACGGTTTGGACTATCTTTCCCGCCTCCACGGACTACTTGGACCCCAGCCACGCACCGTTCATGGTCAATTACATCGTGGATGATCTGGATGCTTTGCTCGACCGCTTAAAACAAGAGGGAGTAAAGATTGACGCCAAACGAATGAATGAATCCTACGGTCGCTTTGCCTGGATCTATGACCTGGATGGGAATAAGATTGAGCTCTGGCAGCCGCCGCCTGCAAAAGCCTAAAGTATGGCGTCCCCAGGGGGATTCGAACCCCCGTTACCGCCGTGAAAGGGCGATGTCCTAGGCCGACTAGACGATGGGGACAGCTTTGAGAAAACTACGCGGACAAACTTACAGACTCTTGAGAAACGCGACGATGTCGTCTTTTTCCGCCTTCGTTAAAAGGTCGGCGAACGGCGGCATCCCATTGCCACCCTCATTGATCATCCCGGTCACGTTGGCTTCATTCACAGCCTTGCCGTTGGCGAGCTTTTCATGCTTGAACAAGCCCTTCAGGCCCGGGCCCATCTTCCGCTCGTCGCTATCGGCGTTATGACACACCGAACAGTTCGATTCAAAATTTGCCTTGCCCTTGGCGGCATCGGCTGCAAACACCTGCGCGGCCGTCAGGAATCCCAGGGCGCCCATAGCAATCAGTGACGTCTTCATAGCTTCTAGTCTACAATCTTCGCATATGTCCCTCAAAGCAGGCGACCGCGCCCCCGAAATTAAGACCGGTTCATTCCAGCTCTCCAAGCTGAAGGGCAAGACCGTGATTCTGTTCTTCTTTCCCAAGGCCGATACGCCCGGCTGCACCAAGGAATCCTGTGAGTTCCGCGATTCCTCCAAGAAGTTTGCCAAGAAAAATGCCGAGATTGTAGGCCTTTCGCCCGATAAAGCCGAAGCCCAGGCGAAGTTCGCCGCGAAGTACGACCTGCCTTACACCTTCGTCCCCGATCCCGACCACGCGATCGCGGAGGCCTACGGAGTCTGGAAAGAAAAGAGCATGTACGGCCGGAAATACATGGGAATCGAGCGGACCACCTTCGTCGTCGATCCCCAGGGCAAGATCGCCACCATCTTCCCGAAGGTGTCCGTAACCGGCCACGTCGAAGCGGTTTTGAATTCAATAGAGGGGTAAGGTGGGACAGGCGATCTTGTCGCCTGTCGTTTACCAATGTGATCTACCAAATCCCGATTAACTTCCACCACGCGAATCCCACGGTGGTCCAGATCGCCAGGTGAGCCACGCTCGCCAGCGCTCCGGCCTGCCACCACTTCTTGAGCGACACGTAATCCTGCGCGAAGTACACCGGCGCAGGAGTGGTCCCGTAGTGCGTCAGACACGCTGACAGGTTAGCCAGGCAGGCAAACGTCCAAACGGCGAGACCGATTGGGGCGCCTTTCATCAACAGCACCGCCAGAAACGCCGGGAACATCGACAGCATGTGCGCCGTGATACTGGCGAACGCATAGTGCGCATAAAAATAAATTACGATGGTGATGGCGAACAGCGCCTGCCATCCATAGCCTCC
>Ga0105239_10008660_pt1 | contig 11530 bp, 20 predicted proteins | sample KBSC44metaG_FD_92761 | JGI IMG/M metagenome (GOLD analysis project Ga0105239, IMG submission 92761) | Corn rhizosphere microbial communities from Kellogg Biological Station, Michigan, USA - KBS C4-4 metaG | ecosystem: Host-associated > Plants > Roots > Rhizosphere > Soil | place: Michigan, USA...
ATTCAGGAGAAGCGACCTGCTGGGGCAAGGCATGTCAGCGCACCGAGGCGATCCTGCCAACGGCGGCATCACTCCCCGGTTTTACCCGCTCGGCCCGCTCGACCGTCCCACTCAGAACACGCCGCTGGTTCTTCGTCGTGCGGCCCTGGACAAGATCGTCACAGACCTGATCCACCCGGCGCTGCACCGCCTTCTCTGAGGTATCCACAGAGTCGGGCTTGTCTTCAGCCATGTTGAGGTAGGTTTTGGTGTAATAATCGATGACGTATTGGGTATCTGGCATGTGCGGCTCCTATGCGGTCCTGGCCAGCTCGGCTCTCAGATCAACGCCCATCGCCTTAGCGAAGCGCTGAACCGCCAGCACGGCGGCCTCCTCCAATATGCGGATCTCAACGCCGACCATATCGACACGCAGACGGAGCGCATCCAACACCGGGCTGGAGACGCCCAGCCAGTGACACAGCGCCACGTGCAGCAGTTCGTGGTCCCGGCATAGGGCCAGCGTATCGGTGCCGTAGCCGTAGTCCAGCGCCGTTTTGCGGTAGGTGTCCGTATCCTCGGGCGCGCCACTGACGAACGTGCCGTCAGACCAGGTGATGAGGGTGCCCCATGAGGGGAAGGCAACGAGGGCGTCGCCGAACATCAGCGGCGGTTGCAAGGTGGTGGCCGAACCGACAACAGACATGCATGGCAATCCTGGTCGGTTGGGGAATTGGCGCGCCCGAATAACGCCCCGGGCGCAAGGCGATCGATGCGCAGGCCCAGCTTCCCGGAAGGACCACACACCGACATTCTATGGGATTATGCTGGATCCGGATCAGGCTCGTCCTCAGTTTTTTCGCTAACCCGTCCATCCTTGCCGTGAACCATGACACGGACAGTCGTGCCGGCAGAATTAGTCGCTGTGCCGAACCAGTTGGGCCCGCGATGCGTCAGGCTGGCGTTGGTATAGCCCGCATCGGCTAGTTTCTGCTGGGCAGCAGCGTCATCATGGACGACGTTATCAGAGCCGCCATGGGGCGGATGTTCTGGATGCGCAGGATGTGGAGGTGCGGCCATGTTCAGTCTCCTGGTGAAAGTTACGGCAAGCAAATCGCGCAGCGTCACGGCCACACACCGATCAACAGCCACCACAGGATCAGGGCTGGCGCGGCATACCAAAGGACCGCCATGAACAGTGCGACCGACAGGATAAATAGGGTCAGGTCGCCTCAATAATGTCGAACAGCTTGCCTTCTCGTCCGCATATCATTTGGTCGCCGCGAGCGTCCTGGCATTTCCAGACCAGTTTTTCGCCGGTGACAACATGGAACATGGCGTTGCACACGTAGTCGCTGGCACCGGGGGTAAACGCCTCAGGAAAGCCGGGCCGGATAGAATGGTGCTTACAGCGCACGCAGAACGGAGGTTGCTTGGACATCTCACCGCACTCCTTCGTCTTGGTATCCGCTATCCCACGCGCGGGCCTGCTCAGAGTCCTTGAAATAGGGGTTTTTCCCATCCTTTTTCTGCCGGCGGACCAGCATGCCTTGGACATAGGCCCGGCCGATGCTCTGATTATGCGTCTCTTGGAAGGCGCTGTTATCTGGTGGCGGCATCGGCTTCTCAGGCGCCTCATAGCCCATGAGCCAACGACGCAACTGCTGATGCCACATTGTCTTGCCCATCAGCCGAGCACCACGATCTGTTCGCGATAAATCCAGAAGGCGAGACCGAGCAGCACAATCACGGCGAGGACGTAGTAGATCCTACGGGTTTTCATGGCGCCTGCCTCATCTGCGGCAGCATCCTGTTGGACGACGAATCCAGTCGGTTCAACACACGGTTCTGCTCGCTATTCTGATTGAACAGGTCATCCACGCGCTTGGCAGTTTCGAGGGCCAGCAACGAAGGAACCACCTGAGTAGCGGCCGGTGGCGTATGGAATGTGCTAACCAACGCTACAATGATCGCAGCAATCGACAGGACGCCCCCGCCAACGATTGCCCACACCTGGTTCTTTCCACCAGCGATTGCAGCGCCATCCCGCAGTTTGGTTATATCTTCCACCAGCGGCTTGAGGTCATCGCGCCGCATCATGGTCTTCATGTCTAGTTGGTTCATCGAACCGATACCGGCAAGTTGGTCCAATTTCTCTGAAATGCTGTTGAACCTCGCGGTGGCTTCAGAGCGCGGGAGGAAAGACAATGCTTGGTCAGACATCGCGCCACGCAATTCATTTAGACCCTCAAAGCGCTTCTCGCTGGCGGCCTCGGCTTTGGTAATCGCCTCCTTGCTCATCTCCGTTCCAAGATCGATAAGTTGCTTTATAGATATAATCCGCTCGCTCAGCTTGGCCTCAATCGATGTAAGCATATGTTGACCGGCCTCGCTCCGCATGAGCGACTTCTTGTCTATTGCCTCAACATCAGAGTTGGCGGCTTTCAACGCAGCGTCTATAGCTGCCTTAGACGCAGCGAACGCCGACGTAAGTTGGCTCTCAACCTTCGTGATGGCAAGCTGCATCGCATCGTGCCGCACATCAGAGATTGACGTGGTCGCATCAATCGATGATCGCAGCAGGCGCTCCAGGGCATCGTTTGCAGCCTGCGCGCGTTGGTCAACTACTTGGTCGCTGGCGTTCTGCGCCGCCTTGAGATCGGCAATCATGCCATCGGTGATCTGCTGGCGCCGCTGGACTTCCGCGGCGTTTAGCTGTTTGGCCACATCGGATTCATGCAGTCGCATTTCTAGCAGATCACGCAAAGATTGAATCAACTGCCTGAATTCTTCCCGCAACTCCGCCTTGGCCTTGGCGATCTCCTGCGCCGTGATAAGGCTGGGATCGGGGATGGGCACGTTTGATGGGGTGGAATTAACTACCACAGCCGCCCTGGGCCTCCGCTTTAGCGTTGCGCTGTCGCCTATAGCGTTGCGCCGACTTATCTTGACGAATCGAGAATCTTGGGGTGGCATCAACGGGCCGACGATCGGAACGGTAACCGAGTAAGTATCAGGAAAGGAAACGTAACGTTCCCAGTTACCTTGGGCCGCGCGCTTCCCCCGAGCGGCCCCTTTCTTTATCTATCGTCTGCCCCATCGTTGGGGGCACGGACGCAGGTCACGAAACCAACAATGTTGTGCTCGTGTAGTTCTCTATTCTTACGCAATGCCATGATTTGACACGACACCAGATCGAACCGTGTCGTGGGGTTAGCGGAAATGAGGCGCGGCGGGATATCGGTAGACATTATCGCAGCGGTGATGACCCACGCGCCCCAGATTGATGTCAATCCACCGCTTCCCAGAGATCGCACACATCATCTGCCCTGGGCATTTCGTAGGGCGAGCCCATGCAGAGACAGGCACCGGGTGTATCGGTGGCGAGGATTTTTGCCTTCGTATACCAATAATTGCAGAGATAGCAGGCGCGCGGCGGTTCGACGGTATCAACAATCTGCGGCGTGCTCTCTTGGGGGGCTGGCATCATGTGGTCGTTGCCTCCATTAATCGAATGGTCCAGAAGCTCGACGATAGATTTCCAGTTATATAACTATAAGGCATCGTGCAATAGCCTTTTATGCCCCAACCCGGGCCCCAGCTATTTCTCACGACAAATCGTTGGGTGTGATCGTCATGACCAACAATGGCCATGCAGTGCCCACCCAGATTTTCCTCCCCGCGGGCCGGCAGCGGAACAACACCGGTATTGGCGACCGCGTCACTCTCGAAGCTCTCGAACACAGAACAGCCGAAGATGACCGGGAAACCCTCAGCCAGACAGGCTTTTATCTGCGTGGTTGACTTGGTCACGCTCCAATACTGCACTGACTGCCGCAACAACGCGTCGGTGTAGGCATTGGCGGTCGGCTTTACCGCAAACCGGGTAATCACGTAGGGCCATTCGTGCTCATGTGGCGCGCCGAATTTGGCAATCACTTTAATCCCATCGCGGATGGTGCACCCAGCGTCGATGCTGGTCGTGTGCTCCATGACACGGGCATTGTAATAAATAAACAAACGCGAGGGGGTGACGTCCGGCAGGTTTTGCCGCTTCCAGTCGAAATGCACGGCATAGCCGACGCCCTGGCCAACGCATGAGCCCAACTGACCTTGATCCCAGATCGGCGGACTTTGCGGACGCAGATCAGTTGCTGGCGGCAGGCCCGCACGCATAACCGCATATGGGGCGGCATAGAGAAAGTCGTGGTCGGGGCGGTCGACAATCCAGCCCATGCCGCCGTGTTTCAGGTATTTGCGTCGCATGCTGCCTCCGGTCAGTTGAACCAACCGTCAGCCGCCGCGACAGCAACGGTGTCGTTGTAATAGAGCTTGGTGCGCGTCAGATGGTCGCCGGTGCAGCGCAGCCTGTAGGGGTTGGTGTCTTCTGTCCTTGGCGGATACAGCCCACCCGCGTTGTAGGCGGCGGCGGCCAATATCGGGTCGTAGAGCGTCTTGGCCCGCTGACTGGCGAGATACGCTGTGCCCGCGGCAATAGAGATCTGCGGCTGGTTGAGTTCGTATGCGGTGACCGGACGCCCCAGCATGTCCGAGGCTGTGCCGACCAACGTTTGCATCAGCCCGATCGACTGACGCCCGTCCGGCTCAGTAAGCACCGCCTTGACGATGCCACGTGACTCAACCGCAATGGTGGTGACGATCAGTTCGAGAGGAACGCCACTCGAGAGCGCGGCGGCCTTGATCTGCGGGCCGAAGTCCTTCCAGATCCGCCGAACGGTGACCGGCTCGCCAACGGTGCGGCCGACGGATACGTCACCCTCGTCCAATATTCCGGCTGGCGTCACCTGCCAGCGCAGCCCACCGAACGGCCCCTGCTTCCAAGCAACCGTATCAGTGACCACCGTCGGCAGGATGGCAATTGGTGCTGTTGTGGGCGCAGCGATCTGCTTGACGATGGAGGCCTGTGCGGCGGCCGCTTCACCGAGCTGCTGGCCCTGGTGCGACAGCACCTGCGAGATACTGTCGTCCTTGCCCTGCGAGCGGGCGTTGTCGCCGTAGTAAAACGAAATGATTTGCGAGGCATATCCGGCGATATTGCCCAGAATCGTGCCAATAATCGTATACCAGGCGGCCGCGAGGGCTGAATTTGTCGGATTTGGCGATATGACGCCCGCAATCATCAAGATAGCGCCAATCACCACCAACAGCATTGAGCCAATGGCGAGAAAGACGATCGCCATGCCCCAGCGCATCATCGGCTGGGCGATGACCGAGGCGATTTGGAAACTACGTGCGGAGGCGCGATCCTTGTTGGCCAGCTCGGCGAATTTGACGTCGTTGGCCAGCTCGAATTGCTGCAGCTTGATCTCAGCCGCGCGCAGGCTGCTCAGGAAGTCTGGATTGCCCGCATTTGCCGCAACAGTAGCCACCACTGCCGGGGGCGGGAGTGGTGCATCGGGGGCAATATTTGCCGCTTGGTCAGCGGGTAGGAACGCGCGGATGGCTGAGCTGACGACGGCTGAGGCAAGCAGATTAAACGGTGGGGGGACGAGTAGTCCCGCAAGCAGGGTCGGGGCAGACGATTTGAGGATGGATTCGACGATCGGTGGCAAGGCCATTAGCTCGCCACCTCCAGATTAGCCATTGCCGAGCACTAGATGCACCGGTTGGACGAAGTCCGCAGCGGACAATGCCAGCGGCGTGACGTGCGCCAGATGCAGGGTAGTAGCGCCAACCTGCAGCGCCGTGCCGCCGATCTCGGACTTCTCTATGACTGTCCCAGAGGCGTCGAGCAGGCCGCGCAGGTCTAGCTTGTCGTCGCGGCCAAAATCGGCAACCGTGTCATCGACCGCTTGGCCACCGAAGATGAATACGTCGGCGCCGCCATTGCCGAACAATGTCTGGTGCAGGCCCTTGCCGGCGAACAGCGTATCGTCGCCGATGCCGCCGGAGATTTTTGCGTTGTCGTCGTCAATGCCTATGACCAGCTGCGCGTCGTTTGGCTCGTCGCTGACCATATCAGACGCATGCCGCTCGGCGCGGACGAACACGCTGGACTGTAGGTCAGGCGTGTCGCTGTTGCGGCTGAGAATATCGGACAGCTTGGTGTCGTGGATCAGATTGCTCAGCGAGGACGAAAAGTCCTGGTTCTGCCAGTAGAAGCGGTCGCCGGTGCGTAACGCATCGAACTGGTCGGCGACAATCTTGGAGAATGTATCGCCTAGCGGCCCGCCGTTGACGCCCGGCTCGGCCAATCCGCCGATGAACAAGTCCACGTCGTCGATCGTGGCAAATGCCTGGTGCAGCCGGGCCAACACATCAGGGTCATGGGTGATCTGGTCGAATGACGTATAGGCTGGCAGTCCAAGCGCCTCGCGCGTCTGATTGAGCGTGCCGAGGCCAACATCGCGCTCGCGCTGGATATCGATGGCAATCAGGTCGATCGCTTGCGGTGGCGCTGCCAGCAGATTGCGCAAATCGTTAACCGCGAAGACGTCGGTGGCCTGCGAGGGATCAGACGAAATATGCCGGAGCAGATTATCGATGCCATTTTCGGCGGTCTGCTGCGGTGTGTTGAAGAAGCTCTCGGCCAGCGTTTGGTTGAACGTATGCTTGCCTTGGTTGTCGATGCCCTCTTGCTCGCCGGATACCTGGGTATGGCCAACGCGAAACGCGCTGGTGGCGAATTCCATCGACACCTGGGAGGAAACATTCGGATCGTAGCCGTGATAGGCGGGGACGCCGTTGGGCCCGAGCATCGACGGCAGAAACTCGTTGTAAACCACCTGCTGATATTCCGCCGTGGTGACGGCGCGGGCGACGTTGTAGAGATGTTCGCCGGTCCACGTTGGATTGTCAGCGCGTAATTTGCCGACCCACCAATTATGCTCGCGCACGAATAGCGTGGTGACCGCGGTGAGTTCGGGATTTTCCGCCGCCCGCACATCGCCTGCGAATGTCTTGCCACTGAGCAGCGGAAGGTTGTTGCCGTCCGAGGTCTTCAGCGTGCCGTCCTGATTGCGCAGCGCTTCGGCACGCATCGCATCAGAACCGTAGACTTGGGAGAGATCGAGATAGCCGGCGATGGTGTTGACGATGGCATGGTTGCTGTCGAGCTGCGCGCGGCCGCCCATGGGAATTTGCGTGCCGTCGGCCAGCACTGGATCGCCGGCGGGCACCGCGATGTTCAGCGGCTTGGTGGGATCTGGGCGTTCGAGATCCAGATCGTGGTCGACGAACTGGCCCATGACGTATTGCCATGCACTCGCACCGCCAGGATCGGCGCTAGCTGCGAGCGGGCCGTCGGTCACCACATTGGAGATGGTGCGGGCGTTGACGCCCGGGGTGATACCGTCGGTCGTGCCGGGGGCGAAGTTCTCCGCGCCTAGGCGGACTTCCGAAGCGCCTGGGGAAGCGTTTAGCTCTGGATGGACGAGGTTGTTGTCGGTTCCGCCGATTGTGCGAAACGCGGTGAGATCATCGCTTGCCCCGGATGGCCGGGGTGTGATTTGTGATGCCGCCATTCAGGCACTCCAACCAGTGCTGGTGTGGTAGAGCCGCCTGCCGTCTGGACCACGGCGGGCGGCTCGCTTTCGATCAGGCGGTCAATTCCACCCTCCGGCTTGCGCCGTGGTGAGCGCAATGGCGTTAAGAAAATATCCTGGCGTATTTGTCCTGATCGGCACGCCACGTCTCCCGCAGGCTGCGGATTTCGGTTTCGTTCGTATGTCCGGAACGGGACAGCCCGCTGTCGCCGGTCTCAATCTTCACCCTCGGATCACCATAGGCGACCAGCTCGGTGCGCCCGCGACCGCATTTGGTGCAGAAGCCGTTGTCGAACGTGTGGTCCATAATTGTCTCGGTCATTGGCGTTTCCATACAAAAAGCCCGCCGCGCGACGCGGATGAAGGGCCACGCGCGAAGCGGGATAAAGTTTTGGGGAGGAAACGTCTCAGTCAAGTCGCAGGCGATGGGCAACGCATGAAGTCGATCCATCGCCCTACGAATCCAGCCGATACGGCCGACACCGCTCTCGTCTAGATGCGCGCTGTGAGGGGCATAGCCCCTATCTGCCGCGCCCTTTCGAGCGCTTCGGTTTAGATTTCTTCGGTGTGATCACGACAGGCTTGTCGTCAATCGCGGCCCGATCCTTCAGCTTTGGCGACGGGCGGCCGCGCGAGAGCGTGCGCTTAGCCATTGGATGCGCGCTTTCTGCCGCCCTTGCGGGGCTTACACTTCGCCATCAGGGAGCTGGCGGCGGGGGCGGAGGGGCTGGCGTGTTCGCAGCAACGGCAGCGGCCAGGGCCGCGTCCTTCTGCTGCAGTTCGTCGGCCAGGGCCCGGAGCGCCACCGGATCATCGGCCAATGCCCTGATCTGGTCGGCGAGGCCACCGATCAGCGCAATCGCGCTGTCGACCACACTGCTATTGGCGTGCACCTGCGCCGATAGGGCGTCGAGTTCTGCTGACATAGACTGTAACTCCTGAGATAATTGAGAGAAGTTCTGTCGCAGTTTCGCCGCAACAGCCGTAGCGATGGCTTCAAGATCGTCCGCCGTTAGTCGCACGGGGATTACGAACTCGGCCATGAATATTCCTACTGATTATTGCGCCATGCGTTTAGCTCGTTCGCGCAGCGTCTTCACTGTATGGCATCGCGCGCATCTGGCCATACCGTTGTCGATCCGGAGAGCCAATGACATATTGTCGCGGCGTTCGATCACGTGGTCGGCTTGCAGGCGAATGCCGGAACGGGGATAGCGTGGATCGTGCTTTGGATCCTCGCATTGGTAGTTCGCCCGCCTAAGCACGGCGGCGGACCACGCCCGGTGCTCCTTGGTCAGCAGATATGGATCGGTGCCGCCCTGCGGTGGTGACCCGAGGCCAATCCGCTGCGTCGGGCGCATAGTCAGGCGCGGTGGAGTGGGGCGCATCGGGATTTTGCTTTTGTGCCGGGATTATGTCTATTTTCGCGCGGGGTAGTTTCACGAAATGTCGCAGGAGAACGAAAGAATGGGACGAGCCTACGCAATAGAACCCACCGAATGGCCGAAGATCATCAAACAACTCGAGGCCGGAGAAACCGCGCCAACCATCGCCGAAGCGCATGGCGTGTCGGTTGCCACGATTTACAAAATCCGCGACCGCGCCGTCGAGGAGGCACCCAGGGCCGCCAACGGAAAACCAAAGAGGCGCAGGGCAAAGAAGGCGCAAACCAATGGTGCGAAGCGCAAGCTACTCACCCAGGAGGGCAGCAACGAGGTCGTAATGCCGAAAATCATGGAGTGGATCAGCGCCTACTATAAGGCACAGCATGACCCGGCCGACCGGCCACGGCTGCAGCGGGCGAACGCGGCTATCGTGCTTCTGGCGGCGGACATCCAAGCCGAGCTGTAAACGACCACGGGAGACCTCGGGGGGGCAAGCCGAGGCGCTTGCGGGCTTTCCACACAGTGGAAATGCTGATTTCCAGCGTCTCGGCTATCCGTCGGGTGGGCAGGCCGGAGAGCCACAGCGCGGTGAAGCGCTTGGCATTGTCCTCGTTCGTGGTTTCCCACGGTGGCCGGTTTCCGCCTCGCATATCGCGATTATAGACCGGCTGACGATTCGCAGGGGGTTTTATTGGCGCTCTGCGCGGTGCCGCCATCATCCAGGCGCATTACGGCGCAGACCATATTCCACCATGCGTTGCGGACCGCAACGTTGTCAATACCAATCGCAGAAATAGCGGGTCAGAGGGGTAGTTTTCCCCTATCCCTAGAATTTAGCACAGCCCCAAAACGAGCGGCAACCCTCAATGCCGCTGCACGTAGGCCATGACGAGGTGGTCGTTGGCGGTGGGCACGGGCGGCGCCTGCCAGTCCTTCAGGGCGGTGGCGCCGACGGATAGGCCGAGGGCTACGACGATGGCGACGACACAGCTGATCGGGTCTGCTGACATTGGGTTTGCTCCTGGGTTTGCATTTATTATTCATTCCGCTTTGTGCGGTTTCTCGGGATATTCGGCGTATTGGGCCGGCCCGGTAGGTAACGATCTCCCTACGGCCTGAACCCAGCCCCACTCGCTGGTGCCTGAAACTGGCGGCAGACACAGGATGGCCTGGACGGTGGTGATCGCCGCTTCTGATCGCGCCGTGCGCTCCTGGATGTCCTCGTGCAGCGTTCTCAGGAACTGCGCATCGTCCAGCAGCGTCCGCAATGTCGCTTCGTCCACGAGGTATCGGTTCATGGTTGTTCGTCCACATCACGCTTGAGCGCATCGAGCATTTCCTGGACAGTCGCGTAACGCGGCAGGGCCGTGGTGCGTGCCTCGTTCATCGCCTCCTGGGTCACTGCGCTCGACTGCTGGCGGTTCCATAGGAAAAAACGGCGCGCCATGGTGCAGTAGGGGTGCCAGTCCTCGCGGGCGTGGCGGATGCCGCAGAACTGGCATTCGGGCTGGCTCTTGTCCTCGACCTCGCGCCTGAAGGTGTTCCAGGCCTCGATGTAGTTGGGGACTGTCCGGGTCGGCGACATGGCGCAGATCATTGGTTCTTCTCCCTATCCCTCGCTGCCTTGGCATCGGCGAACTCGCGCTTGCGGACATATTCGCGGGCCCACATGATCGCCCCACGGGCCTCCGTCAGATGCTCCGTCGTCTTCTCGTTGAGGCCATCGATCTTGGCGATCAGCTCACGCGCAGCGGTGGCAGCGGCAATCATGTCCTTATCGATGCGGTCGAGCAGAGCGGCCAGATTTGCCACCATCGCTTTGGGATCGGGTCGGTCCTGCACCCAGCGGCCGCCGGGCATTTCCGGCAGAATCATCATCGGATGGCGCGGAATGCGGAACGGCTCGGTCAGGCCATCGAACCGTAGCACCGATATGATCCACTCCTTCGTCCAGGCGTGCACCGCGTTGCAGCCGGGAGCACCGACGCCCTCCTCGAAGCCGTAGGAAATCCAGGGCAGCGCCTGCTCCCAGGTCAGCACCACGCCGCGTGGCTGGTTGACGTAGTTCGGCACCGTCTCGGATTTGTAGTCGCCCCAGCCCATCTCGCCGATCACCACGGCCTCGATCAGCTGGCCATCCGACAGACCCTCGATCCACTGCTTCAGCGTGGGCATAGTCACTTGTCCCTGGTTTATGGCTGCGGCGCTTCGGCACGGCGAGCGGCGCTGTCGATGCCTCTCGCCGCCTGCCACAGAATGAACATAGAGAAGCATCCGGTGAGCGCACCGACCAGTCCAAGAATGAATGACGCTCTCAGCACATCATTCGTCCGTATAGTCCTTCATAATGGAACGGATCGCACTCTTAACGCCGCCCGGCGTATCCAACGCCAGGGCAATCAATAGGGCTATCGCCTCCATTTCCTCGTGGCTCAACGCATCCTCTCCTGCGTGGGCCGACGGAAACAAGCCAAGAACGCGCTTGCTTCCGCCATCAACAGCAACGGCCCAAGCACCACCTCCATCCGGGATATGAACATGCGTCATTGGCAAAATACCGCTAGCGACATATCCTGTGTCCTTCGGGTTACCGAATTGTTGTTGTGGCCATAACCATAACGTGCTAGGCCACGGATGACAATGGCTAATCCGCGGCATAGG
>Ga0105239_10008663_pt1 | contig 11526 bp, 8 predicted proteins | sample KBSC44metaG_FD_92761 | JGI IMG/M metagenome (GOLD analysis project Ga0105239, IMG submission 92761) | Corn rhizosphere microbial communities from Kellogg Biological Station, Michigan, USA - KBS C4-4 metaG | ecosystem: Host-associated > Plants > Roots > Rhizosphere > Soil | place: Michigan, USA...
CGTGCTCGAGCGCGCCGACGCGGCCGATGCCTACATCAGCAACCGCTGGCCACGCCTCGCGCAGCTGCCGCGCGGCGCGCGCGTCGGCAGCTCGTCGCTGCGCCGGCAGTCGCAGCTGCGCGCGCTGCGGCCCGACCTCGAGCTCGCCGACCTGCGTGGCAACGTCAACACGCGCCTCGCCAAGCTCGACGCGGGCGACTACGACGCGATCATCCTCGCCTGCGCGGGCATCGAGCGGCTCGGCCTCGGCACGCGCATCGCCGAGCGGCTCGCCGCACCGGCCTGGCTGCCCGCGGTCGCGCAGGGCGCGATCGCGATCGAGTGCCGCGCCGGCGACGCCGACGTGCTCGATCTCGTGCGCGGCCTCGACGACGCCGACACGCATCGTTGCGTCGCCGCCGAGCGTGCGATGAACCTCGACCTGCACGGCAGCTGCAACGTGCCGATCGCCGGCTACTGCGTCGAAGCGGAGACCGGCCTCGCGCTGTGGGGGCTCGTCGGCGACGCCGCCAGCGGCCGCGTCATCCGCGCGCAAGCGCGTGGGCCGCGCGATGCACCGGAAGCGCTCGGCCGCGAAGTCGCCACGCTGCTGCGCGAACGCGGCGCGGACGAGATCCTGCGTGTCGGAAAAGCAGAAGACTGAACACGAAAGACACGAACCTCCGTGTGCTCCGTGTTTCAAGCTTTCGAAGGCTTCGTTCTGATTCTCGTCGTGTGTTTCAGGCTTTGCCTTGGAAACCCGGCGCCGCGCGCGACGGCGCCGGTCGGGGACGATCAACCGCCGCCGAAGTTGTAGACGAGGTTGGTCGTGATCAGCTGGTCGGTCTTCTTGATGCCGGGCGCGACGTCGGAGTTGTGGCGCACCTGGTAGCCGGCCTTGAGCGCGAACGACTTGTTGATCGCGACCTGCAGGCCCGCGTCGTTCTGCAGGAACGTGTTGTCGCTGCCGGCTTCGACGAGCAGCGTGTCGATGAACGACGTCGTCTCGGTGAACGCGTGCTTGTAGGCGACGAGGCCGCGGCCGACGACTTCACCTTCGGAGTCGAACGAGTGGCGCACCGGCGCCGGCGGATCGCCCGCGGTTTCCGGGCCGAGCACGTCGACCGGCTTGTAGCGCTTGTAGCCGGGGCCGATTTCGACCGACAGCTCGTCGCTGGCGTTCTTGAGCACGGTGTAGCCGTAGCCGAGCGACACGACCGCCTGGTATTCGAACGGCGAGAAATCGTCGTTCTCGTAACGCAGCGCGCCGACGAGGTAGCTGCGCTCGTCGAACTTGTAGCCGACGGACGCGCCCGCTTCGTAGCGGTTCGCGGTCGTCTCGTAGTTCTTCACGTTCTGGATCTGGCCGTCGGCGCCGACCGTCGCGACGGTGATCTCACCCTTGCTGCGCAACGCGGTCAGGTAGAAGTTGTCCTTCCACTGGTCGTCTTCCTTCTTGAACGTGAGCTTCGCGTTGAGGTTCTCCGACTTCGCGTTGCCGCGCGCCGCGGCGAAGCCGAGCTCGCCCGCGCCCGACCAGCCGTCGTCGGCGAATGCGCAGGCCGGCAGCGCCGCGAGCACGGCGGCAGTCAGCAGGATCTTCTTCATACGTGTTCCTCTCTCCTCGGGGACATGAAAAAGGCCGCATCAGCGGCCCCGGGGAGCGGATGGTAGGCAGATGCATTGAATCGGGCGTGAACGTTGGTGACCCTGCGGTCAACTTTGGTGTCGACGCGCCCGCTCAGCGCTGGTAATAGGCGGTCACCGCGTGCTTCGCCTCGGCGAAGAACAGCCAGCGCTCGACGAACAGGCCGGCGAGGCCGCTCGAGAGCGCGCACGCGGCGCACGCGATGCGCAGCGACGGCAGCACGAGCGCGAGCAGCGCGAGGGCGACGGGTGCCGCGAAGCCGAAGCCGAGGGTGATCCCGCGCAAGCTTCGCGCATGCTTGCGCGCCAGCACGAAGCCCATTTCGTGCAACAGGTAGTTCTCTTCGGTGTGCGGCTGCTCGAACGAGCGCACGCCGCCGAATCGCGCGAGCCCGGTCGCATCGCCCGCGTCGACGGGCGGCTGATGATCGATCGCATGCCAGTAGCGCACCTTGAGCAGCGCCGACGCGATCGCGACGCCGGCGACGGCGGTTTCGAGAGAGCGCCCGCCGGGCGACGCGTCGACCATCGGCCAGAGGCAGAGCAGGCCACCGTACAGGCCGAACAACGCGTAGCCCGGCACCACGAGGGGTTGGCTCCATGCGCGGATCGTCGCGAGGCTCGCGTAGATGTGCGCGGTGCAATACACCGTCGCGAATGCGCCCGCGATGAGCACAGGTGCGGCGACGCGTGCGGCGGCCGCGGGCGCCGCCCCGGACGCGGCGCCGATCAGCAGCATCGCCGGCACGAAGGTCGCTATCGCGGCGACGCCTTCGCGCGACAACCACGAGCTGCGCCATTGCGACAGCGCGCGCCACGCGCGCGCAGGCTTGCCGAGATGGCCGAGTGAGCTCAGCAGGCCGACGCCGACGAGCACCAAGCCGAGCAGCAGGGCGGTGACGACGAACGACGGCCAGGGCGGCCCGTCCCGTCCCATGCGCGAGAGCGTGAGTACGATGCCGAGCAGGAACCACAGCCCGTAGCCGGTGCCGGACAAGACCGTGAACGCGATGATCGAGAAGGTCGGTCGCATCGTCGTCGTCTCAGCGCGACAGCACGCGGTCGAGCCAGCGCAGCACGCCGGGCAGTTGCGCGGTGTCGAGCGCCTCCGTCGGCGCGGCCTTCGTCTTCGCGTCTGCGCAGCCGTCGCGACGTGGTCGCGGCGGCAGGTAGCGGTTGACCGGCTTGTAGTCGTACTCGGGCATGAGCGCATAACCCTCGCGCTCGGCGACGAGCTTCGACACCGGCGACTGCGCGTCGCCGAGGTCGCCGAAATGGCGGGCGCGCGTCGGGCAGGCCATCACGCAGGCGGGCTGGCGGTCGGCTTCGTCGAGCGTCTCGTTGTAGATGCGGTCGACGCAGAGCGTGCACTTCTGCATCGTGCCGCGCTCCATGTTGAACTCGCGCGCACCGTACGGGCATGCCCACGCGCACAGCTGGCAGCCGATGCACTTGTCGGCGTCGACGAGCACGATGCCGTCCTCGGCGCGCTTGTAGCTTGCGCCGGTCGGGCACACGGTCACGCATGCGGGCGTTTCGCAATGCAGGCAGGACCGCGGGAAATGCACGGTGAGCTCGCGCGTGCCTGGCCCGGTCGCTTGTTCGACCGCGTAGCTGTGCACGCGGTTGAACCAGACGCCGTTCGGCTGTGCACCGTACGGGTCCGCGTCCGGCAGCGGGCCGAATTCGCCGCCGTCGTTCCATTCCTTGCACGCGACTGCGCACGCGTGGCAGCCGACGCAGGTGTCGAGGTCGATGACGAGGCCGAGCTTCTTCGCGGTCGGCGGCGGCAGGGTGGTCATGGTTGCAGCGGCCAGAATATCGGAATGAGGAACATCGACAACGCGCAGAACATCGCGATCAGCGGGATGCCGACCTTCATGAAGTCGGTGAAGCGGTAACCGCCCGCATAGTAGACCATCGTGTTGGTCGGATAGCCGACCGGCGTCGCGAACGAGGTCGCCGCGGCGAACGCGACCGCGACGATGAACGGTCGCGCGTCGGCGTGCACCGCGTGCGCGACCGACACCGCGATGCCGACCATGAGCACGACCGACGGGTTGTGGCCCATGAGCTCGGTCAGCAGTGCGGTCAGCAGGTACACCATGAGCAGCGCGCCGAGCGGACCGTGCGAGCCGATCAGCTGCATGCCGCCGTCGACGAGCGCCTTCGACAGACCGCTGCTCTCGATCGCGGTGCCGAGCGGCAGGATCGCCGCGAGCAGCACGATGATCTTCCAGTCGATGCCGGCATAGAGGTCGCGCGTGCCGTAGCAGCCGGCGATCGCCATCGCCACCGCGCCGGCGATCGCGGCGACCGGGATCGGCAGCGCGTGCAGGCCCGACAGCGCGACCACCGCGGCCATGATCGCGATCGCGGCGATCGCGCGGCGCGGCGTGCGGCGCACGTCGTCGCGCTCGCTGAGCACGACGAAGCGCTCGTCGTTGCGTACTGCGGCGACCGACTTCTCGTCGACGAGCAGGAGCAGCACGTCGCCGCCGGCGAGGCGCACGTCCCTGAGTGCGTCGCGCAGCACTTCGCCGCGGCGGCGGATCGCCAGCACGATCGCGTCGTACTCGCGAGAGACGTCGACGTCGCCGAGCGAGTGGTACTCGATCGCACTGTCGGGCTTGACCATCGCCTCGACCAGCACGCGCGTGCGGCCGTGCTCGGGCCCGTAGCGGTTCTCCGGGTCGATGTCGAGCTGGGCGCGCGTGCGCAGATCCTCGATCTTCTCCCAGTCGCCGCGCACAAGCAGCACGTCCCCCGCGGCGAGGCGCTGCTCGCGCGGCGACCACAGGTGCTGCTCGCCGCGCAGCAGCTCGAGCGGGTAGACACCGTAGCCCTCGCCGAGCTTCACCGCGGCGATCGTCTGGCCGACCAGCGGCGAGCCCTCGCGCACGCGCAGCTCGGTCACGTACTTGCCGAGTTCGGTGTCGGCCGTGCCCTCGGCCGGGATGTGCCGTGGCAGCAGCCAACGGCCGACCAGCATGAGGTAGGCGATGCCGACCAGCGCGAGCAGCGCGCCCATGCGCGTGAACTCGAACACGCCGAAGGCCGGCAGCCCGTGCTTCTGCGCGAGGCTGTCGGCGAGCAGGTTCGACGAGGTGCCGATCAACGTGCACACGCCGCCCATCTGCGCCGCGTACGCCATCGGCAGCAGCACGCGACCGGGCGGCGTCTTCGTGCGCGCGCACACGCGCAGCGCGAGCGGCAGGAACGTCGCGACGAGCGCGATGTTCTTCACGAACGCGCCCATCGGTGCGATCGCGAGCATGAGCGCGAGCGTGAGCAACCACGGCCGGCGCACGCGCGCGAGCAGGCGGCCGAGCGGCTCGAGCGCGCCCGAGCGCTCGATGCCGAGGCTGAGCGCGAACATCGCCGCGACGGTCACGGTCGCCTCGTTGCTGAAGCCCGCGAGCGCCTCGTCGGGCGAGACGAGGCCGAGCACGACGAGCAGCACGAGCACGATCAGCGCGACGAGGTCGATGCGCACCTTCTCGCTCGCGAACAGCGCGATCGCGCCGAGCACGATCGCGAGCGTGGTCCACGCGGCGCCGCTCATCCGGCGGTCCCGGTGAGCTCGATGCGGTGGCCGGCGCGCAGCGGTTCGGCATCGTGCTCGATGCGCACGCGCAGGTCGAACCACGCGGCCTGGCCGGTCACGGGGTCGGCGTTCGCGTAGCGCGCGCGGCCGTCGCGGTCGCGCAGCGATTCGTCGATGAGATGGTTGAGCAGGAAGCCGTCGACGTTCTCGGGCGCGTCGGCGGCGAGCTTCCACGCGCCCTTGCGCTTGCCGATCGCGTTCCAGGTCCAGACCGTGCCGGGCGCCGTGCCCGCGTGCGTGCGCGCCTGCACGCGGATGCGCCCGCGCGGCGCGACGAGCCAGATCCAGTCGCCGTCGGCGACGCCGTTGTCGGCCGCGGTGCGCGGGTTGAGATAGAGGTAGTTGCGCGTCGCGATCTGCCGCAGCCAGCGGTTCTGCGAACCCCAGGCGTGGTACATGAACATCGGCCGCTGGGTGATCGCGGCGAGCGGGTAGTCCTTCACCCCCTCTCCCGCTTGCGCGAGAGGGCCGGGGCGAGGGGAGTCTTGCGACGACGCTTCCCCCCCTTCGCCTTCGGCAGCTTCCCCCACGAGCGGATAGTGGAACGGCAACGGATCGAAGTAGCGCTCCACCCGCGCGCGCTCGCGCTCGGGCGGCTGCATCGCGCCGTGCCCGCGCGCGGCGAGGCGGAAACGCTGCAAGGTCTCGGCGTAGAACTGCAGCACGATCGGCTGGGTCGAGCCGACGAACGCGAGTGACTTCGCCCACTCGAGGTAGTCGCGGTTCGCCATCTTGTAGTAGCGCCCGGCTGCGGGTACCGCGCGGTGCCAGTGGCAGCCGTGCTCGACGTAACGCGCGAGCTGGTCCGGGTTCGGTGTGCCGACGCCGTCGTGCGCGCCATCGGCGCCGCGCCAGCCGGCGAGCAGGCCGACGCCGGGCGCGCGTTCGTGCTCGACCATGTACTGCGCGTAGCCGCGCGGATACTTCGCGGCGCCGCGTTCGTCGACGAGGCCGGGCAGGCGCAGGCGCGCGCCGAGATCGAGCAGCACGTCCTGGAACGGACGCACGTCGCGGTCGAGCGGCACGACCGGCTGGCGGATCGCATCGCTCGCGCCGTCGGCGTCCGAGATCGGCCGGTCGAGCAGGCTGATGCAGTCGTGCCGTTCGAGGTAGGTCGTGTCCGGCAGCACGAGGTCGGCGAACGCGACCGTCTCCGAGTCGTACGCGTCGGCGTAGATCACGTGCGGGATGCGGTATTCGCCGCTCGCGGGATCGCGCTCGCACAGCATCGCGCGCGTCGCGCTCGTGTTCATCGCCGAGTTCCAGCCCATGTTCGCCATGAACAGGAACAGCGTGTCGATGCGGTACGGGTCGCCCGCGCACGCGTTCGCGATCACGTTCTGCAGCATGCCGTGCGCGGCGAACGGGTGTTGCCACGAGAACGCCTTGTCGATGCGGCGCGGCTCGCCGTGCGCGTCGACGACGAGATCCTCGGGCGCGTGCACGTAGCCGAGCGGACCGGCGTCGAGCGCGCCGTTGTCCTTGCGCGCCTTGCCGGGGCGGTTCGGTGGCGGCGCGGATTTCGGATAGGGCGGCTGGTAGCGGAAGCTGCCCGGCGTGTCGATCGCGCCGAGGATCATCTGCAGCAGGTGCAGGGTGCGGCAGGTGTGGAAGCCGTTCGCGTGCGCGCTGATGCCGCGCATCGCGTGCATCGCGACGGGGCGGCCGATCATCTCGGCGTGTTCGCGGCCCCAGGCGTCGGTCCAGCGTTGCGGCAGGCGGATCGCCTGCTCGAACGCGACCTCGGCGAGTTCGCGCGCGAGGCGGCGGATCGTCCCTGCGTCGACGCCGCAGGCGTTCGCGACCGCATCGGGCGCGTAGTCGGCGGCCATGTAGCGCTCGGCGAACAACTGGAACGCAGGCACGGCCGCGCGGCCGTCGGCGAGCCGCGCTTCGCCGACGACGAGCGGGGCGATGCCGATCGCGTCCGCGCGCACGACGCTCGCCTGCGCATCGTCGCCGCGTGCGGCGCACAGCGCGTGGCCGTCGGCATCGCGCGCGACCATGCCGTCGTCGGCCGCGCCCGGCGCGCGGATCACGAGGTGGTGCGCGTTGGTGTAGCGCACGAGGTAGTCGAGGTCGATGCGGTCGGCGTGCAACAGCTCGTGGATCAGCGCGCCCGCGAGCAGGCCGTCGGTGCCCGGATTGATCGGCACCCATTCGTCGGCGATCGCCCCGTAGCCGGTGCGCACCGGGTTGATCGCGACGATCTTCGCGCCGCGCGCCTTGAGCTTGCCGAGGCCGAGCTTGATCGGATTCGAATCGTGGTCTTCGGCGACGCCCCACAACATGAGGTAGCGGGTGAGATCCCAGTCGGGCTCGCCGAATTCCCAGAAGCTGCCGCCGAGCGTGTACATGCCCGCCGCGGCCATGTTGACCGAGCAGAAACCGCCGTGCGCGGCGTAGTTGATCGTGCCGAACTGCTGCGCCCACCAGCCGGTGAGCGCCTGCGACTGGTCGCGTCCGGTGAAGAACGCGAGTTCGTCCGGGTTGCGCGCGCGGATGTCGCCGAGCCATTGCGTCGCGAGCGCGAGCGCTTCGTCCCACTCGATCTCGCGGAACTCGCGCGCGCCGCGTTCGCCGACGCGCAGCAGCGGCTTCGACAGCCGTGCCGGCGAGTAGTGCTGCATGATGCCGGCCGAGCCCTTCGCGCAGATCACGCCGCGGTTGACCGGGTGCCGCGGGTTGCCGTCGATGTAGCGGACGCGGCCGTCATCGAGGTGCACGCGGATGCCGCAACGGCACGCGCACATGTAGCACGTCGTCGTCTTGACGGCGTCGCCGGTCGGCTTGTTGAGATCCAGGTGGGCGTGCGGCATGGCGCGATGGTAGCGGATGCATCATCGGGCCGTGCACGACATGCCGCGCGAGCGGGCGCCGCCGCGCAGCGCGTGCCGCTCGCGTGCGCCGCGCGCGCGAGCCGGCCGAGCCTTCCGTCGCCGGCGGCGTGGCGCGATGATGGCACCGCGCACCGCGCGAGGGGAGGGGAACATGGACCAGCCAGCGGGCGGCGGCCACGCCGCGATCGGCGAGCGGCTGTACTCGGCGTTCGTCGTGCTCGTCACCAACGCGATCCCGATCTACGGCGTGATCCGCCTGCACTGGTCGGTCGCCAACGTGCTCGTGCTGTTCTGGATCGAGAACCTGCTCGTCGCCGTGTTCACCTGCCTGCGCATCGCGGTGCACCGCGCGCTCACGCGCAAGCGCGGCCACTGGCGATCGGGCCAGCTAGGCGCCGAATCGGGCGACGTGGTCGGGCGCGGCGCGACCCTGCTCGGCGACTACGCGACGATCGCGTTCGTGTTCACCTTCGCGCACGGCGTGTTCGTGCTCGCGATCACCTTCATCCTCAGCCACAACCTGCCGAACGAGCCGAACTGGCACTTCTCGTTCGATGCGTTGCGACAGGGCGCGCTGCTGCTCGCCGGCGTGCTCGCGGCGGGTTTCCTCGCCGACCTGCCGGGCATGCGCGGGCGGCCGTTCGCGTGGATCCGCCTCGTGGTGCAGCAGCGCATGGGGCGCGTGCTCGTGCTCCATCTCGCGATCATCTTCGGCATGATGGCGATGGGTGCGACGAACTCGGCGCTCGGCCTCCTGTTCGTGCTGATCGGCCTCAAGACGCTGTGGGAGCTCGCGACGACGCGCGCGCCCGCGCCGATGCCGGACCAGCCGCCCGCATGGGCGCTGCGCCTCGGCGAGCGCTTCGGCAAGGACAAGGGCGGTGCCGAAGGTTTCGCGCGCGAGTGGAAGCGCGATGCGGAGGCGTCGCGCCGCCGCGCCGCCGAAGACGAGCAGACGATGCCCGCGTAGCGCGGGGAGAGCCGCATGGCGGCGCGTCCCGCCGCGCGCTCGCGATCGTGCCCGCGCGTCCCGCCCCGCGCACGCGGCCTTACGGTGCGTCGATGCGGATCGACGGGTCGTCGAAGCCCGAGTAGCGCACGCGCGTCGTCGCCGTGTGACCCATGAAGGAGCCAGTCGACTCGATCTGGATCGGCAGCCCGCTCTTCTGCGAGATCCACGTCTTCGCATCCGATTTGAGCGGCTTCGTGACGGTGTACGCGTAGACCTTCGCCGCCTCGCCGTCGACCGTCTCGTCGCCGAGCGCCTGCACGGTCATGCCGCTCTCGACCTCGGCGAGGAAATCCTTGTTGCGGTACTGCGCGACCTTCTCGCCGATGCCGGGCACCGGCATCGGGGTGAGCTTGCCGTTCATGTCGAGGTACATCGTGTCGCCGACGACGAGGCTCTGCGGGCCCTTCGCGGGCTTGATGCGGTAGCGGTCCGGCGCGACGAACTCCATCGTCGACACGACGCCGCCGTTCTTCACGTCGGTCACGCTCGCGCGGAAACTCTTCGCCTGCAGGAACTTCGCGAACGCGGCATGCAGCTCGTCCTTCGGCGCGGCACCGGCCGCGCTGCAGGCGAGGCCGAGCGCGAGGGCGGCCAGCATCTTCGGGATCTTCGACATCGAACGCTCCTTGGCATGGATGGAAAAAAAGGCGTGTGCGCGCGCCGTCGTCGCGCCGCCCGCGCACGCCGCGGCGACGTGTGCGATCCTTCCGGGATCGCCGCGGCCCCGAGGTCGCGCATCCCGTTCCGGACGCACGCCATGGACCGCTACGAACGCATCCTGACCCTGCATCGTATCCTCAAATCGGCGCGCTATCCCGTGTCGTTCGCGCGCCTCAAGGACGAGCTCTCGTGCTCGCGCGCGACGCTCTACCGCGACATCGCGTTCCTGCGCGACGCGCTCGGCGCGCCGATCGAGTACGGCGAGGACGAGTCGACCTTCCGCTACGCGGCCGACGAGGCGGAGCGATTCGAGCTGCCCGGCTTGTGGCTGACCAGCGAGGAGCTCGCTGCGCTGCTCGCGCTGAACGAGCTGCTCGGCCGCGCCGATCCGGGCGTGCTCGCCGGCGCGCTGGCGCCGTTCCGCGCGCGCATCGAACGCCTGCTGTCCGACCATGCGAGCGGTCGCAGCCTGCCGGTCGAACGCATCCGCGTGCTTGCGAGCGGCTCGCGCCGGCTCGACCAGGCGACGTTCCGCGGCGTGGCCGGCGCGCTGCTCAACCGCACGCGCCTTAGGTTCCGCTACCGCGCGCGCTCGACCGACGCGACCACCGAGCGCGTCGTCTCGCCGCAGCGCCTCGCGCACTACCGCGACAACTGGTACCTCGACGCCTGGGACCACAGTCGCGACGCGCTGCGCAGCTTCGCACTCGATCGCATCCGCGATCCGCAGCCGCTCGAAGAAGCCGCGCTCGATCGCGAGGCGGGCGAGCTCGACGCACACCTCGCTTCGAGCTACGGCATCTTCTCGGGTGCGCCGAAGGCGTGGGCGACGATCCACTTCTCCCCGCACGCGGCGCGCTGGGTCGCCGACGAGCACTGGCATTCGCAGCAGCAGGGCGAACGCCTGCCGGACGGCCGCTACGAATTGCGCGTGCCGTACTCGAACTCGCGCGAGCTGCTCATGGACGTGCTCAAGTACGGTCCCGACGCCGAAGTCGTCGCGCCGGTGAGCCTGCGCGAGGAAATGAAGATCCTGCTGCAGCTCGCACTCGGCGCGTACGGGGGGGCGCCGGCATGACCCAGGAACCGACCGCGCTGCCCGCGCCCGCGTCCGATGCGCCGCCCGGCATCGACATCTCGCTCGTGCTCGGCTCCGGCGGCGCACGCGGCTACGCGCACATCGGCGTGATCGAGGAACTCGAGGCGCAAGGGTTCGCGATCCGCTCGATCGCCGGCAGCTCGATGGGCGCGCTCGTCGGCGGCATGCACGCGGCCGGCAGGCTCGGCCGGTACCGCGAGTGGGTGCGCCCGCTGCAGCGCCTGGACGTGCTGCGCCTCATCGACTGGACCTTCCGCGGCGGCGGCTTCATCAAGGGCGAGCGCGTCAGCGGCATCCTGCGCGAGATGGTCGGCGACCTCCTGATCGAGGACCTCGCGATCCCGTACACCGCGGTCGCGGTCGACCTCGATGCGCAGCGCGAGGTGTGGTTCTCGCGTGGACCGCTGTTCGACGCGATCCGCGCCTCGATCGCGATCCCGACCGTGTTCCGCCCGCACCACTACCAGGGCCGCCTGCTCGTCGATGGCGGCCTGCTCAACCCGCTGCCGATCTCGCCGACCCTGCGCGACCTCACCGACGCGACGATCGCGGTCGACGTCAACGCGCCGGCCGAGCCGCTCGACGCCGCGCACGCCGACGAGGATCGCGGCAGCGGCGGCCAGGCGACGCCCGAGCACCTGCCCGACGGCGCCAAGCCCGCGCCGGCCGATCTCGCCGGCAG
>Ga0105239_10008665_pt1 | contig 11525 bp, 6 predicted proteins | sample KBSC44metaG_FD_92761 | JGI IMG/M metagenome (GOLD analysis project Ga0105239, IMG submission 92761) | Corn rhizosphere microbial communities from Kellogg Biological Station, Michigan, USA - KBS C4-4 metaG | ecosystem: Host-associated > Plants > Roots > Rhizosphere > Soil | place: Michigan, USA...
CAGTTGCGGCCTGATCTTCTTCCAGTACAAACTGAACCTCGCCTACCACGACGCCCGTTACGCCGATCTCTACGAGGAGACGCTCTACAATGCGCTGCTCGGCTCCACGGATCTGGCGGGCACAAACTTCTGCTACACCAATCCGCTGATCAACTCGCAGCGCACGCCCTGGCATGTCTGCCCCTGCTGCGTCAGCAATATCTCGCGCACGCTGCTCATGATTCCGACCTGGACCTATGTGAAGGGCGACAACGGGATCTATGTCAACCTCTTCATCGGCAGCCGCATCAATGTGGAGAACGTGGCCGGAACGGACGTCGAGATGGTGCAGAAGACCGACTATCCGTGGAGCGGGAAGATAGAGATCACCCTCCATCCGAAGCAGTCGAAGACCTTTACGGCCTATATCCGCATTCCCAACCGCACGACCAGCAAACTCTACACTCCGACGCCAAGCGTCAGCGGGGTGAAGCGATTCCTGGTCAACGGCAAACCCATCACGCCGAAGATCGAGAAGGGATATGCCGTGGTCACGCGCGAGTGGAAGGCGGGCGACCGCATCGAACTGGAACTGCCTCTGGAACCGCAGCGAATCAAAGCGGATAGCGCGGTCACCGCCGACAAGGGCCGATTGGCGTTGCGGTACGGTCCGCTGATCTACAACGTGGAGCGCGCGGATCAGCCGAACATCGATCAGCCTTTGAGCGCCTCCCCACTCAAAGCGGTCTGGCGTCCCGACCTGCTCGGCGGCGTGGTAGCTCTGGAAGGGCAGTGGGCGGACGGCTCTCCGATGCGCGCCGTGCCGAACTACGCCCGCATGAACCGCCTCGATCAAGGGCAGGCGGAAGGCGGCGGAGATCCGAACGTCAACTACGCCCCCGGCGCCACGACAGGAGGCACACCCCAGGCAACCAACGGCGCCAACCGTCGTCGCCGCTTCACCGGGATACAGTCCCAGGTCTGGATCAAAGACGTATAGTTCTCACGGGGTTGAAACCCCGCGCTGAAACGGCAAGTCCGCCTGCGCGGACTCAAGACAGGCAATGCATTTGAGTCCACGAAGGTGGACTTGCCATCTCAGAACGGCATTTCATTGCCGGGAAAAGTACTGCGTACATAGCTTGATTCGATCTGTATGACACAGAGTGTCAGCGTCGCCCGAACAGCATGCCGCCGAGCACCCCGAAGACGCCGATGAGAAAGAAGATGCCGCCAAGCCCGCCAAAGAGCATCGGGAGAAAACCCTGCTCTAAGAAGGAATCGATGCGTCCGTCTGCCGGCTTCTCCGGTCGGTAGAGGATCGTGACGTTGTCTCCGACATGGTAGGCGGGCGGAGACGAAGAGACGGTGCCGTGAACCTCATAGGTCTGCGTATCGACGTGATACTGAACGACAGGAATGTGCCCGCTTCCCCCTTCGCTATCCTCGTGTGTCACCATACGGACGACGGCGCCCTGAGTGTGCAGCGCACCGGAGCGAAAGCGTGAACCGACGCTCCATAGCCCCAGTGCGACCGTCAGCAGAATCAGTCCGATCACCGCGAAGATGCCCATAAAGCAGCCGCGACCTCGATATCCGCCTCGATTAACCATCTGCTGACCTCCTCTCCTCTCGATTCTACTGGGTGGCGCCCGCCTCTTCCAGAAGAGTCACGATCTCAGAATGCTTCTTTGCCCGCGCGAGCTGCAGGGGTGTGTTGTTCCAGTTATTGCCTTTGTGAAGGTCCGCTCCATGTTGGATCAGCGCAGCGACGATCGGAGTACGACCGAAGACAGAGGCGAAGAGTAGCGGTGTGTTGCCCTCTTCGTCGGTGACGTTGCTGTCTGCGCCTGCCTGGAGCAACAGGGCGACGATTTCGGGACGGTTGCGCATGACGGCGATCTGGAGCGGCGTGTGCCCGGCGACTGCGCCGAGATCGGATTTGTCCGCCAGTGCGGTCTGCACGGCGGCGATGTCATCCCGCAATATGGCGGTATGGAGCGGAGATTCCAGCATCTCGGTGAGACCCGTATAGTAGGTGTTGGCATGGGGAGCGGAGTAGACCTCCTCCCCATCCAGCCCCAATGCAAAGAAGAGGGTGGAGAGCTGGCCGTTCTTATAGATGGTCTGCTGGGTGATATGGACGATCAAGGAGCGGACATCCATCGGGCCGACACCGAACTGAAAGCGCTCTTCCCGCAACTGCTCCGGCGTCAGCGTGGGCAGAGTTGTACGCCACCAGACGAGCTCTGATTGGAGCCCTGCGCAGAACGCTTCCGGATCGGAGGGCGGGGCCGGAACCGGTTGGTGTCGGGTGATGTCGGGCTGCTCCAGGTGCTGCCGATCCGTGACGAGCCAGATCCAGGCGTGTTCGGCGACCATACGCGCGGAGGGAGCCGGCAGTGCGGGCGTCCAGTCCCACTTCTCGGCCGGTATCGCCTTCAGCTTATGGATCATATCTGCCAGGTGGCTGCACAACAACGCAACATACGCCTCATTTTCAGTCTGCATGATCTTCCTTCTCTCCTGGTTATCTCTGCGCTCTCGCCCGGTATTCCAGGGATACGTCGTAGAGTTTGCCGTGAGGACGTCCGATTCCTGTCAGAGATAGTAGAGAGGGTTGTGGCAGATATAGCGGTCGAGGCGACCGAGGGGACGGGTGGACATGAAGAGGTACTGGAAGGCGATATGCCAGCCGCAGCCGAGCAGCCAGGAGAGCATGACTTCATTGCTGCCGCAGACCGGAAAGTAGAGCTCCACCGGGCGGAACTCGAACTCCGCGCCGGATTGCGGCAGACGCTGGAAGAGCCTGACACCGTGGTGAATCATGCGGGGCAGGTCGGTGGGTTCTAGCGCCAGGGCCGGGCCGGTGGTTTCGTAGCCCAGATAGGCATAGCCGACAAGCCGGCCTTTTGCGCCGGGAGGAGCCGGATGGCGGAAAAGTCGGGAAGAGCGATAGGGACCTCCCATCGACGCGGCCCAGAAGGTGTGCTCGGCCGGGCGGGCATAGCCGACGATCTCACGGTCCAGCGCGTCGATCTCCGCCTGCACTTCCGGCGTGAGAAGGATCGGCTCCGCGAGGAGGGGCGTAAAGGCGGGATTGGACGCCTCCGTGGAGGGAGGCAGGATCGTGTCTTTTACCGTGGCCGCATCGGCTTCGGGCAACAAAAGCTTCTGGAGCGAGCCGACGAGGAGGAGCATAGGCAGGCGTGGAAAACAGCCTGCCCGCCGAATATAGAGCGAATCCGCGGAGGGATGGTGGGAGGCCAGGACGAGCCGGGTATGCGCGCCCGCCAGATCGCCGTCCTTCAGGCAGGCGTTTAACAGCGTTCCCCCGATCCCCTGCCGCTGATGACCGGGGAGCATAAAGAACTCGTTCAGGCACCAGACGCCTTCCCGCACCATACTGCGCGCATAGCCGATCACTTTCGGAGGGCTGAAAAGCGCTGACTCTTCCGCCAGCCAGAAGCTGGAGTCGGGGATGCTGCGCAGGTGATGGCGTGTGGGCGCGTGATGCGCCCAGTTCATCTCCTGGTTCATCGTGCGGCGCATCGCTTCAAAGGTAGGAAACTCGTCGTCTGCCGTGCCACGCCGAATACGGACGTGGCGCGGCAGACCTCGCTCTTTCTTCTCACCGCGTAACCCGAAAAAATCCATCGAGTCGCTCGGGGCTATCTCTGCGCCGTGGTGTCGCGCGCCGGAAGCTCCTGAAGAGCGGTCGCGATGGCCGCCTCCAGTTGGCGATCCCGGCCCTTGGCGGAGTCTTCGGGCGTATTCTCGACGATGATATCCGGCACGATGCCGTGGTTTTCCAGGTTCTCGCCCTTCTCATTGTAGTAGGCCCAGGTCGGCAGGCGGAACTTCGTTCCGTCTACCAGGGTTGCCTCGTAGGTGCCGATCAGGTAACCGGGCGTGGGGACGCCGACCATCTTGCCGAGTTTTTCGGCGCGGAAGGCGGAGGGGAAGGTCTCCGCGGCGCTTGCCGAGTGCTGGTCGATGAGCAGCACCACCGGTTTGGTCCAGGCTTTGGTCGGCAGGGTCTCCCGCTGCGCGTCCCGAGGCTGAGTATAGCCGTAGACCTGCGGGGAGAGCGACTGAAGGATCGCCTCATCGACGGCGTTCAGGCCGCCGCCGTTGCCGCGAATGTCGAGAACCAGCCCCTCTTTATGGATCGCATCGCTGTAGAGCTCGCGCTTGTACTGTTTGAGCGCTTCCTGATTCATTCCGGAGATGTGGATATAGGCGAGGCGACCGCCGGAGATCTTATCGACCAGATCGTGGTTCTGGCGGAGGTGAGCGGCCTCGTCCAGTTGCGCCCACTCACCCAGTCCGATGGTACGGATACGGACGGTGCGCGCGCCGTCTTTGGTCGGCTTGCTGTTGACCGTCAGTTCGACGGTCTTATTGCCTTTGGTCTGAAGCATCTCATAGAACGCTTCGTCGAAGGTGACATCCGTGCCGTCAACCGCCAGGATATATTCCCCGGAAGCGATGCGCGCGCCCGGTTTATCGGCGGGGCCTTTCGGCAGAGGCGCCAGCACTTTGAGACCGACTCCGCTATAGGAGGGATCGAAAGTGACCCCCAGGCTATACTGTGTGGGACCCAGCGTGGGGACGTTGGGCGAGATCTCCGAGTGCGAGGAGTTGACTTCGCCCACCATCTTGTTGAGCAGATCGCCGAACTCCTGCGGCGTTGCGATGGCGTCGAGTTGGGTCACGTATTTCGCTCGAATGGCTCTCCAGTCGACGCCGTGCAGTTTGGGATCGTAGAACTGTTGACCGAAGCGCCGATAGAACTCTTCGAACGCCTGGGTGTAGAGCGCCCGTCGGTCGAAGAGGTAGTCCGCCCGGAACGGGATCGCCTGCGGAGGCTGCCCGGGCACATGCAGGACCTTCAGCGCGCCGGCGCCATCCGGATAGGCCAGCGTGGTACCGACATATGCAGGAGCGTTCAGGCCGATGGTGCGGGGCACGCCTCCGACGCCGAAGTAGAAGATCCGTTGATTGTCCGGGCTGAAGATAGGGCGCCCTCCCGGCTCTCCCGTCGTGGTCAGGGGAACGTTCTGGCCGGTCGCGAGCGCGCCGAGCGCCCAGTTGCCGTTGAGCATCACCGCTACCAGTCCGCTATCCGGAGAGACGCCGTAGGTGGTCGCGATCGCTCCGGGCGGCGTCACGGGCTGAGCGCGCTGGGAGATGTCGTCAAAATCGATTTTGACATCCTTGCTGCGGTCTCCCGGCGCGGGCTTGGCATCCGGGGCGGCGGCTTCCGGGTTTTCCAGGTTGAGTTTGAACAGGCCCGGCAGCGTGTTACGGTCGGAGAGAAACAGCAGTTTTTTGCCATCCGGTGTGAACGTGGGATCGCTGTAGCGACCGGGGTAGCGGGTCACATTGACCGCCTCCCCGCCCACCGTCGGAACGACCCACAGGTCCTGAACCTCGTACTTGTCGGTGCGCGCAAAGGCCATCCACTTGCTGTCGGGCGACCAGGCATGCGAGGTGATTCCCAGTCCATAACTCTCGCTGTTGATCCCGTTGCCGACCGCGACACGCCGCGGGGGAGCGCTGCCGTCCGCCGGGGCGACATAGAGGCCCGGCTGTCCGCCCGCCTTCACAAAGGAGACGGATTTGCCGTCGGGAGAGTAGTGTGTATCGCTTTCCGTATCGGCGTCGTTGGTGATCCGGGTGAGCGCTTTCGTCTTGGCATCGATCACATAGACATCGGTCTGATTGCCGCGATCAGAGATGGTGACGAGCTTGGAGCCATCGGGAGACCAGGCGAAATCTTCGTAGTGGCCGTCGTTTGGAGTCAACTGGGTCGCGGTGCCGCCGCCCGACGGCATCAGCCAGAGCGCGCCCTTCATGATCAACGCGAACTGTTTGAAGTCCGGGGACATCTCGCCGCCGTCGCTGGTGGTGAGGGTCTGATGTTCGGTGTTATTGACCTTGTCGTCGGTGCGAATGATGGGATTGATCTTGTGCGCGTCGCTGCCGTCGAGATGCACCGTATAGAGGTCGCCGTTGTAGAGATAGGCGATCAGGGAGCCATTCCTCGCCATGGTGGGGAAACGCACGGCATCGGAGGTGTAGCGCGTGATCGCTTTAGGCTCGCCGCCATTGACGGGCACCCGCCACAGGTTGGGCGTCTTGCTGTCGCCGTGCAGTGTCGTCACAAAGACCGAGCGGCTGTCCGGACTGAAGAGCGGCCAGAACTGCTGTGCATCGGATTTAAGCGCCGGATGGGTCGCTCCGGTCGCGAGATCCTTGATGACGATGCTGGCCGCCGCGCTGCCGCGATACCAGGGGCGTGACCACGGAAATCCGCCGCGCACATAGGCGAGGAGTTTGTGATCCGGCGAAATGGTGGGGTACCGCAGGGCCTCCGTATCGCTGGCGAGCTGTTTGAGCGCGCGGGTATGCAGATCGATGGTGTAGAGGCTGAGATTGCGGGTATCGCGGGAACTGTAGAACAGCAGTTTCGAGCCATCGTCCGACCAGTCCGTGACAAGATTGAGTCCCGCATAGGCCGTGACCTGCCGCACCTCTCCGCCGGTGGAGGGGATGAGGAAGATATCTGCGTGCCCGTTGCGAAAACTGGAAAAGGCGATCCACTTCCCATCGGGTGACCAGCGCGGGGAGTAGTCGATCGTCTCATGGATGGTCAGACGCGTCGCAACGCCGCCCGCAGCGGGAACGGTCCAGAGGTTGCCGAGATAGGTGAAACAGATCGTCTTGCCGTCCGGAGAGGGCGAAGGATAGGTGACCCCATGCGCGAGCTTGTCGGTCGGCGGCGTAAGCAGATCCTGGGTAGGCTTGGGTGGAGCGGTGATGGTAGCAGGGGTCTTCGGTGTCTGCGTCTGTCCGGCATAGCTCGAAGGCACGCCGATGCACATACCCGTCAGCCCGACGAAAAGGGAAGCGACGGCGCGGTGTCGCGTCGTCACGGAAAAAGACGTCATTAGCGTTGGCTCGCTTTCGTGGTCCGAGGAGGCAGGAAGAAAGGTGACTCCCTCTTCGGAAAGGAATGATGTAGGGCAATCAGAATTGACGCCGCGGAGGCGCAGAAGTTACGCTCTCTTCTGTGCGGGAGAGACGCTACACCCTTATACGTATGGTTATAGCCTGGAATACACCCTTTGTACACGAGATTACGATGGTTTGGCAATTCCGTTCATTTTCGAGAACTTAGAATTCTCTGTGCTCGCTTCGCTCGCTGACCTAACCCCCTTCCCGAGACGGGGGTTAGGTCAGCGAGCGAAGCGAGCGTTTAGCATTATGCATCGTTTTTTGTGTCGGCGTCGCGGTCATAGCCGACGAAATCGCCGGACTCCAGGTTTTCGGTGAGGGGTTGGGGGGCGGGCTCCTCGCCGGTGAGACGTTTGTCACGCGGGACGGCGACCTCCATGCCCCCAATATGGCGTAGCGGAATCGGCTGGATGGGCAGGGGATCGGGCAGACCGGTGGCGGCCAGTCGGTTGGCGATGTGTGCGTCCAGCATCTCGGTGAGTTGGGTGACGACTTCCGGGTGTTCGGAGGCGACGTTGTGCAGTTCGCCGGGATCGGTAGAGAGGTGATAGAGTTCGATCTCCGAGTTGCCGTGCAGGTCGGGGACTTCGAGCGGAACGATCAGCTTCCAGGCGTGAGTGCGGAGGCCGCGCTTCTTCATCCAGGTGTTTTCGGTGATGTGGAGGACGTCGGTGGTGCCGCGGGCGGTGGCGGCGGGCGATTCGATCAACGGGACCAGGCTGGAGCCGAGCATTCCTTCGCGGGCGGCAAGGTGGCTGAGGCCGAGGAGATCGAGAATGGTGGGCGCGACATCGAACATGCGTGTCAGTCCGCCGAGGCGCTTCCCGGCAGGCAGCAGCGAAGGGCAGCGCAAAATGAGCGGGATATGGATATTGGTATCGTAGAGGCCGTGATGGTCGAACCAGTGTTCGTGTTCGTCCAGCTCTTCGCCATGATCCGCGGTCAGGATCACCAGGGTGTCTTCGCTGAGGCCCAGTTCATCGAGCCGAGTCAGGATATGGGCGAAACAAGCGTCCATGTAGGCGATTTCGGCATCGTACTGGGCTTTGGGAAACTCGATATCCGTGACGCCCGGCATCCACTCTGCGAAGTAGCGCTGGAACGGCGCGAAGTCCCAGAGCGCATCCATACTGGTGTTGTCGGGGGCGCGCTCGTCGCCCTCGTAGAACATGCGGTTGAAAGGGGCAGGCGGCAGATAGGGCGTGTGCGGATCCCAGAAGTGCAGAAACAGAAAGAACGGCTTGTCCTGAGCGGCGGCCGTGTTCAAGACTTTGAGAGAGGCTTCCAGGACGGCCTCGCCCTTGCGCAGGCTCTGTTTCTGGTTGTAGTCCCAGCCGTAGGTTTCGATCTGCGTGAAGCCCCGCGCGAACCAGCGGCCCAGGTTATCGGCCGCGGCCGTGTAGTAGCCCTGCTCTTGCAGCAGTTCGGCCAACATCTTCACGCCCGACGCTGGCTCCGGTGTCCCCGACTGACAGGTGATCTGATGCGCGTAGATGTCTTTGCCGGTCATCAGCGTGGTGTGGCCGGGATAGGTCGGGATATGGGGGCTGAAGTGATCCGTGAAGACCACGCCCTCCGCCGCTACACGATCGATGTGCGGACTGGTACGCCGGAAATACCCATAACAGGAGAGATGGTCCGCCCTTGTCGTATCTAAACTGACCAGTATTACGTTTGTCATCGTTACATCTCTCCTGCTTCTTGGATAGGCTTTAGGTTACGGTTTGCGGGGATAGCGCTCCGGGGATTGGGCGGCGGTGTAGCCCAGGATGGCGAGGGCGCAGACCCCCTGTTTCAGATCGTCTGGGCGCACCTTGTCGAAGGTGTCGGACTGGGAGTGATGGTTCAGGCTGTACTCGGCGGGCTCCTGATTGAAGGCGAATGCCGGTACCCCCGCATTGTCGAACGAGGCGTGGTCGGTGCCGTTCATCTTGCCGGGCATGATGTTCAGGTCGCTCGTGATCAGTTTCAGGTCTTTCAGCATCCCGAACTGCGCTTCCAACATCGGGCGCGCTTCGGCGCGATCCTGGAGCGAAGCGCCGCGGACGCGCCCGGTGCCGGTGTCGTGGACGAAAACGACATCGAATTTGTCCATCTCCGACTTATGTGCCTCCACATAGGCTTTGGAGCCCATCAAACCCTCTTCCTCACCGGTGAACATCACGAAACGCATCGTGCGCTTGGGAGCCACCCCCAGTGATTTGATGATACGCGCCGCTTCCAGGACCGCCATACTGCCGGTGCCGTTGTCGGTGCTGCCGGTGCCGAGATCCCAGGAGTCGAGATGCCCGCCCAACAGTACGATCTCATCCGGCTTCTCGGAGCCTTTGATCTCTCCGACCGTGTTGTAGACTGTGATTGGGCCATTGATGAATTTGCTGGTCACTTCGACGGTGGCATGCACGGCGATACCGCGTTTCAGCATCCGCTGCATCATGGCGACATATTCGTGGCTTACGAAGAGAGTAGGCATAGCAGCGGTCGAGGTCCAACTGCCCGTCATATTGAGGAGTGCGTGCGGCTTTCCGGAATCCGTCAGCGTTACGGCCGCGCCTTCGCGCGCCAGAAACTCGGCACGTACCTTCCTGAACTCTGGACTTCCGAGTCCCTGACGCCCACCGGTTCCTCCCGCCCCTCGGCGCCTGTCTGGCGGAGCCGCCGTGTCTGGAGGCGAAATCCCTGGGATCGGGACAAATGGTTTGGGGTCCGGCAGGCTGGGTGACGTGGTGATATCACTGCTGAGCAGAATCGCGTTCTTGAGTTTGCCCTTGTAGGCTGCGAGATCGGCTTCGGTTCGGGGATTGAATATAACGACGGGACCGGTAATTTTGCCCCTGGTACCTGGCGTCCACGCCGACTGCGCCGCTTCGACCTTCAAGCCATTCTCGACGATCGTCATCTCGCATTTGCCACGTTCCCAGCCCCGTGGAATCGTGTAAGGTTCGAGGTGGACATTCTCCAGGCCGTACTCTTTCATCTTCGCCATTGTCCATTCATTGGCGCGCTGAAGTCGTTTGGAACCCGTCAGACGCGGACCGATGCTATCGCTCAAATACTCCAGGTTGTTCATCACCTCGGAGTGGTCGCGTTCAATCTCGATAAACTTTTGTGCGGCCTCTTTGGGGTCGGAGAGGTCACCGGGTTTGACACCGGCGCCTGCCAGAGTAGAAGTCATGCAGGGAATGAGGAGGGCGAGCAGCAGACCGGAACGTCTGCCGAGGCCGGAAAGGGTGTGCATAAGAAATGGCTCCTTCTATAACAGAGTAGCGCTTCATCGACACTGCTTCGACTTTCGGCATCTCCACCCCAGAGTCCTGCAATCTTCGAATCAATCATCGGTACTTCGCGGACTATTGAACCAGAATATTACGCCGCAATAAGATCAGGAAAGGATGACCTTATTGCGGCGTAATTTCCTGATCGACGCGAATTGAGGCAGTTCCCGCCTGCTTGGCGCTTAATGAGTGTGTGGTGTGGAGTGCAGCCAGATGTTCCAACAATAGACGGTGCATGAATAGGTAACTGCCGCCGGCCCTCTTCAAGAGGGCCAAGTGCACTGTGGAGTTGAGGAGACGAACGAAGCCGAAAGGGATATATCCTTTGATTCTCAAAACTAATCGGAGAACATAATGCTGTATTACATCTGCTATTCCATTCCATAAACTAGCTATCAATCCGATAGCAACTCCCAGCCACGCTGCAATCACGAGAACCAACCTTGTATCTCTGCTTATGGAAAGAATGTCATCCACAATTTGATCGGCTCCTTTAAATAGAGTGGGGAGCGCTTTGATTATGACGATCCAGACAAAGCCGGCGATTAAACCGATGATTGATCCACTGATTAATGCATTTTTGCCTGTCAACTTTATACCCTGATTAGGAGAAACCAACGAGGGCTTTATCGTACTTTGTAACCCTCCGAAAATAGCGCCTACGATGCATCCAACAATTCCGAAAAGGACAATTATACTCAGCATGATTTGTAACTTCTCCGGTGGGCTGCTGAACACACCTAATAGAGGAGCAAATAGGAGGCCAACCAGGATTCCAATGAGTATTCCTCCCGTCACTCCCTTTCCCGTACCACGCAAGGCCATTTTAGCAGACCATTTTAACGTCTCTACAGTTTTGATGTCCTCAGATGGAGTGCGATGGGCACTGCGTAGTCCAAAAAACACAGCCATTAACAACGACCAGGGAAATTGAATAAAGAAGATTTCATTCATGAAAAGTGTGTCGAGGTTAAATTCCTCCTGCTCTGGACCCCTTTGCACCAGTTCGATAGATGCGATAATGAGCAAATTAACCAGATTGAATAAAAATAAGTACATTCCTATGCTGCGCATGTTCCGTGCAAGTGTGGCAGAAGCAAGCATAAGAGACTTAAAACTGCCTTTCACGACAAATATAAAATGAAGAGTTGCAACTGGTATTGCTGACAGAATCCCAAAAGTCGGTGCAATGACGAAAAATAAAATAATCTCGTCCAAAGTGACGGAGTCTACAGCAAATCTAGCGAG
>Ga0105239_10008666_pt1 | contig 11525 bp, 10 predicted proteins | sample KBSC44metaG_FD_92761 | JGI IMG/M metagenome (GOLD analysis project Ga0105239, IMG submission 92761) | Corn rhizosphere microbial communities from Kellogg Biological Station, Michigan, USA - KBS C4-4 metaG | ecosystem: Host-associated > Plants > Roots > Rhizosphere > Soil | place: Michigan, USA...
AATCCCCCCACCCGACCTGCCCTCCGCGCCCGCTACGACGAACGCCGCCAGGCCCTCATCGACGCGGCCGCCAACCTCTTCGCCGAGCGCGGCTACGAGCAGACCTCGATCGGCGACCTCAGCGAGGCGACCGGCCTCGCGGCGGGCGGCATCTATCACTACACCTCGAGCAAGGAGGGCCTCCTGATCGCGATCTGCGACGAGCTCCTCGATCCCCTCCTCGAGCAGGCCCGCGCGATCCCCGCCGACGCCTCACCCGACGACCAGCTGCGCGAGCTCCTCCGCATCTGGCTCCTCCACATCGAGAGCCACATCCCCCACATGCTCGTCTTCACCCAGGAGCGCCACACGATCGAGCGCGAGCCCCAATGGCGCGCCGTCCGCCGCAAACGCAAAGCGTTCGAGCAGATCCTCGACGGCGTCCTCGTCCGTGGCGAAGCGGACGGCTCGATGTCCTTCGAGGACCGCGGCCTCGCCCTCCTCGCCCTGCTCGGGATGGTGAACTACTCCCCCCAGTGGCTGCGCCCGGGCGGCCGCCGCTCCGCCGAGGAGATCGCCGACGTCTGGTGCAACCTCTTCATCGTGCGGCCTGGGCCGCGCGCAGCGAGCGCTCGGCGGCCGGACGCGAATCGCCGAGACCGACCATGAGGTCGATCGAGATCCCGGCGATGACCTTGGCGCCGAGGTCGCCGGACCCGAAGGCTTCGGAGAGCTGGAGCAGGATCCAGCCATGGGTCGCGCTCAGGAACTGGGCCGCCGGGACGACGCGGTCGGTCGCCTCGATCCGCCCGGCGTCGACGACACGGGACATCGAGCCGACCAGCTGATCGAGGAGGGCCTGCGCCTGAGGGCTGTTGCCGGCGGCGCCCGCCACCGCCATTTCGAGCCCGGAATGACGGCGCAGATCGCCGCCCGTCAGCCCGAACATCAACCGGTAGAGATTGGGATGGGCCACCGCCCAGTCGATCCATGCCCAGCCGCGGGCGAGGAAGTCGCAGACCGGGTCCTCGGTCTCGCCGACCGATCCGGTGTGAGCGACGAAGGCGGCGAACCAGGGTCGCCGCCTTGGCGCCGCCGCCGCTCGGTTCGAAGGCCACCTCTCGGTCGATGTCGGCGCGACCCCCTTCCAGGCTGGTCGAGCGTCGCTTCCGAGCACTCGTCCGAACGGATCTGGAATTCGCCGAGGCCGGGACCGGCGAGGGTCGCGGAGGAGATCGTCTGCGGTTCGCCGGATTCGTTGCGCAGCTCGAAGGTCTGCGTCGGTCCGAAGGAGCCGACCGCGACGGGGCCGAAGTCACGCGAGCTGAAGATCGCGCCCGGTAAGAGCGCGGCGATCGCGGCGGCACTGCCGGCCGAATTCGACAGATCCGCCCCAGGGGCAAAGCTCCAGATCTCACTGCGCTGGCGGACGGGCTCCGAGCGAGGCGCCGTCTCCCACAGCCTCCGGCTCCCGTGAACGTGAAGAAGGTGCCTCGATGCCGGCCGGGCCCATCGAGGTAGAGCGCTAGCTCATCAGCTTCCCTTGACGGTGCTCAAAGCTGGCGTCGTCTGCTTCACGGGCGCCACAGTCACAAGCCTCACCCCCTTTCACTTTGGTCCTTTCCGGTGAGATACGCGTGAGCGGAGAAAGAGCTTGCACTGATACAGACAAAACGTTGCAGTCTGCGCCGGAAAAGTGAAATGCTTCGAACGAATTAACTGGGTGCAAAAAACGGAGGGGGCAGATCGATGGCGGAGATTCGTCCAAACGATGCGAGTCGGAGAAGAAAGCGGCGGACGACGGTCGAAACTCGCCCGAGCCGGGAAGCCGGTGAAATCCCAACCGGCACGATCGCGATGGCGATCGCGATGTCTCATCCCCTTCGCGTCCGAATCATCTACGCGATGAACTCGCCAGAACGGAGATGCTCAGCAACCGACATTGCCGAAGAGTCCGGCATCGACGTCAAACGGCTCTCGTACCACATGCGCGAGCTGGCGGCGATGGGCTTCGTCGAGCAGGTCGACGAAAGGCCGGTGCGCGGCTCGCTGGAAAAGATTTACGCCCCGGTCAAGGCCCTGGAAGCCTGGGAGCAGGAGTTCCAGGCGATGCCGCCTGCGCTGAGACAGGTCCTCGCCGCGAGCGTCCTCGGCCATGGAGTGAATGCGCTCGGAGCCGCAATCGACAACGGCACGTTCTCCGCGAGAGACGATGCGACGCTAGGACAGGACACCTTCTTTACCGACGAGCAGGGCGCACAGGAAGCGATGGTGGTCATCGACGACGCGCTCAAGGCTTTGGTCGAGATCAGGGAAAACGCCAAACCCCGCCTCGCCGAGGCAAACGAGGAGGGCTTCCTGATCAGCTATCTGCTCGCGGGCTACGAAGGGTCGCTACGGCCGGTGTAGCTCAGGGGAAGGAGATGACCTGGTTGTCGAGCGGCATCTCGGCCCGCCGGGCTCCCGTTTCGCGCGGCAGGATCTTGGCGACCGCACCGTCTTCCATCTCGGCCACGTTGGTGACTTCACCCTCGACCGTGAAGTTGGCGAAGCGGTAAGGCACCCCGTTGGCGAGCAGCGGATAGGGACTGTCCATCACGTGGAAGTGAAGGTGCGGCGCGTCGGTGTTGCCGCTGTTGCCGAGCAGCCCGAGCGTCTGACCGACCTTCACCTTCTGCCCCACCTTCACCCGGACGCTGCCCGGCTGCATGTGGGCGTAGAAGGCATAACGGCCGTGGCCGATGTCGACGACGACGTGGTTGCCGCCCGCTTCGGCAGCGGTGATCGACGGCGGCAGGGAGCCCGCTTCGATGTCGGGCATGCCGTCGAGGACGCCGACCACCTTGCCCGCCGCCACCGAGTGAATTTCGGCGCCGAAGTAGGAGTAGTTCGAGAGCGGGTTCTTCGAGCCCTCGAAGAGCCTGCCCATCGGGTCGATCTGGATGAAGTCGATCGCGAACCGCTCCGCCACGTGGGGCGCGCCGTTGACCGGCAGGACCGTGCCGCGATGGGCGTTGAAGTTCGAGCAGCAACCGTTGCCGACGATCCAGTTCGGCCCGCGCAGCGGCGAGGCGATGACGACGGCTTCGCGGTTCGTCACCTTGGTCGGCGCGAATTCGTAGCTCGACGCGATCGACGACGGCAGCTTCGGCTTGCTCGTCACCGAGATGCGGTGGACGAGTTCGGTCGGCACCTTGCCCTTGCGCGGGAGGCTGACGTCCATCAGCAGGTAGGCGCCCTGGCCGGGAGCCAGCGTCGCGCTCTGTTCGGCCTTGCCGTAGGTCTGCATCTGCGCCGCCAGGGAGGCGCCGGCCAGCTTCTCCACGACCTTGCCGCCTGCCAGCGCTTCCAGCTTGCGGACGGTGACGGTCGAGCTCGAGCGGTTGATCAGCTGCAGCTCGTAGGCGAGTTCCTGGCGGCCGTTCGAGGCGAGGACGGGTTCCGGCGAGGCGATCGCGTTGCCGACCACCGGGGTCAGCTGTTCGGTCGGCTGGGACGCCTTGGTCGCGCGAGCGGCCACCGCGCGGGCCGCGCCCGCCTGGGTCGTCTTTCCGCTCGCCAACGAGGCGGGGTCGAGGCGCTCGGCGACCTGGAAGAACATCCCCAGAGTCGGCGTCGAGAAGTTGGAGGAGAGGTTGGCGGTGGCGGCGATCGTCGTGCCGCTCTTCGGTTCGAACATCGTCACCGTGGAGAAGCCGAAGATCGCGCCGTCGTGGCCGATCCAGTTGCCGACGTGGATGATCCCGAGGCCGTAACCGACCGAGGGGCCGCCGCTGTTCGGGATATCGCCGAACTTGACGCGCTCGGCCTGGAGGCTCGGCGGCAGGAGAGCACCGGTCGCCAGCTCGCGGGCGTACTTGCGAAGGTCGCCGAGCGTGGAGACCATCGCCCCCGCGGTCCAGGCGACCTTCGGGTTCACCGCGGTGTAGTCGCGGATCTTTTCGTTGCCTTCGTCCCCGGCGAAGTAACCGTGCGAGAACGGCTTCGGCATCGCCGCCGTGGTCGGGAAGCTGGTGTGCTTGAGGCCGAGCGGCTTGATCACTTCGTTGGTGATCGTCTTTTCCACGGTTTCACCGGTGACCGCTTCGAGGATCAGGCCGAGCAGGACGTAGTTCGCATCCGTGTATTTCGTTTCGGTGTCCGGTTCGGCGACGGGCTTGTGATCGCTGACGATCTTCACCACGTCCCGCGGGCCGAACTTCATCAGCGGGTTCTTGGTGAAGTCCCGCAGGAACTTCGGTTCGGCGGTGAAGTCATAGAGGCCGGAGCGCATCGCGAGCAGGTCACGGACGGTGATCCGGTCGGCGTTCGGGACGGTCGGGAACCACTTGGCGATCGTGTCTTCGAGGCCGAGCTTGCCGTGGGCGACCTGGAGCAGGATCGCGGTCGCGGTGAAGGTCTTGGTGATGCTGGCGATCCGCACGTGGTCGGCGACCGTGAGCGGCGCGCCCGTCGCCCGGTCGGCGACGCCGTAGGCGCGGGTGTAGTTCCCCATCGGCCCGGTGACCGTGATCGAGACGCCGGGAAGGCGTTCCCCTTCCATCGCCTTTTCGACGACCCCGTCGACGAACTTGCGGTCCTTCGCCGACAGCGGCTTCGCCGCGGCGGTCCCGACGGCGAGGGCGAAGACGGCAACGAGGGCGATCAACGACGTGAGGCCGATCGCGGTTCGGCGAGAAGGGTGTCTGTCCATTGTGTGAATTTCCATTCCGGGTCGGTTAAGAATCTGGGGCCCGCGAGCGGCACGAGCCGCTCCCCGGACGGAGACCCGAAGAGCGTATGCGTTTGCCGCCGGGCGGCGCGCAGGCGGCTGATCGTTAGCCTCCGGCATGATGCGGATCCGGGCCGTCACCTTTGATTTCTGGAACACGATCGCGGTCGAACCGGTGCCGGGGTCGATGCGGGACGCGCGGCACGCGGCGGTCGTCGAGACCCTGGAGGCGCACGGGGTGGAGATGGACGCCGATCACCTGGCGGAGCACGTCACCGAGATCATCCGCAGCCGCGAACGGGCGTGGGCCGAAGGCGTGCACGTCTCTCCCACGGAAGGCGCGCGGCAGTTGGTCGCCGCGCTGGAGCTCGAGCGGGCGGCGGGCGAGGCGGTCGCCGAGGCTTTCCTCGGCGCGAGTCGCGGAGCCGAGCTGGGCCTGGCGCCGGACATCGGCCCGACCCTCGAGCGCCTGCGCGCCGACGGCCTCGTCCTCGGCATCGTCTGTGATGCGGGCTTCACGGGCGGCGGGATCCTGCGCGACTTCCTCGCGAAAGAGGGCCTGCTCGAGCACTTCTCCGGCTGGGGATTCTCCGACGAGGTCGGCGCCTACAAGCCCGACCCGCGGATCTTCGAAGCCTCCCTCTCGATGCTCGGGGCGGAGCCCGCCGACGCCGTCCACATCGGCGACCTCCGCCGCACCGACATCGCCGGCGCCCAGGCCCTCGGCATGCGCAGCGTCCGTTATCGCGGCCTCGCCGACGATCCCAACCCCGGCCTGGAAGCCGACTTCGTCCTCGACCATCACCGGGACTTGCCGGAGCTGATCGCCTCGATCTAGGCTGGGGCGTGTCCCGTCAAGGTGAGGTCTACGAGAACCCGGTGACCGGGGAGCGGGCGGTCGTCTTGACCGACCCCTACGAGCATCCCGAAGGCGTGCTGGTCTCGCACCTCTTGGTGACGCCGGGCGGACGAGTGGCGCTCGCGCATCGACACCCGACGGCGCGGGAGCGCTTCCACGTCCTCGCCGGGCAGGTCGGGTTCAGGATCGGGGACGAGGAGCGGACGCTGGGGCCCGGGGACAGCGCCGAGGTCCCGGTCGAAACCGTCCACGACTGGTGGCAGGTCGGTGAGGAGACGGCGAGCGTGGTGGTCGAGGTCGACCCTGGCGAACGGTTCGTCGAGATGGTCGGCGCCTTCTTCGGCCTCGCCCGCGACGGCAAGGTCGACCGCAAAGGCCTCCCCCACCCGCTGCAGCTCGCGGTCACCGCGAGCGCCTACCGCGACACGATGGTCCCGGCGACCCCACCCGAGGCGGTCCAGCGGGTGCTCTTCGGCGTCCTCGCCCCGATCGGAAGGGCGCTGGGCCGCAAGCCGACCTACCCCGAGTACCTCGAATCCGACGTCGTCGTCGAGCCCGACCCGGCCGCCCTCGCCCTGCTGGACGATGGCGGTCGGCTGCGCTTTCCGTAATGCTTCTCACACTCTGAACCGGTCGTCGCTCGTTCTTGCTTATGCGCTGGTGGGTGTCGCGACGCTCGCGCTTGCGCTGATCGACGTCGCGCTGTTCCTCGACTCGGGCTCGTCCTGGCCGAGTTGGATCGGGATCCTCTCACCCTGCCTCGCGTCGATCTTCGTCTGGTCCGGCATCGCCGCGGCCCTGCAACGGCCGGCGAGCCGCATGGGTCCGCTGATGGTCGCCGCCGGCCTCGTCTGGCTGCTCGCCGAACTTGCCGGCTCCGGCGTGCCGGCGCTGACCGCGGTCGGCCTGATCCTCGCCTCGCTGGTCCTGGCGATGGTCGTCCACCTGCTGCTCGCCTTCCCTTCGGGCCGGCTGCGCGGGCGGGCGAGCGTCATCACGGTCCTGGTCGCCTACTTCGTCTGCACCGTCATGCAGGTCCCGCAGTGGGCCTTCGGCGGTGGCAGCGAAGGGCCGTGGACCGTGCTTCAGATCCACGATTCGCCCGGGCTGGCGGACGCCGCACTCTGGGCCCAGTGGGCGGTCGGCACCTGCACGACGGTGGTGACGGCGGCGATCCTCTGGCAGCGCTGGCGACGGGTGGCGCCGGAGAGTCGCCGCGGCGTCACGCCGATGCTCATCTACGGGATCCTGGCCGTCCTCTACGTGCCGATCAGCGGCCGCCTGATCAGCGGCATCGGCATCCCCGACGGGTGGATCCCTTGGGCCGTCCTCTCGCAGAACGTCGCGATCGCGATCGTGCCGCTGGCCTTCGCCGTGACGATGCTGAGCGGCGGCTTCGGCCGCACCCTGGCGATCGACGAGCTCGCCGGTCGGATCGAAGCCGACGAGGCCGAGGACGGCGGCGAGGGCGACTCGATGGCGGCGGCGCTGCGCGAGACCCTCGGCGATCCCACCGTCGAGCTCGCCCTCTGGGTGGAGGGGCGCGGTGCCTATGTCGACGGCCTCGGCGAGGTGGTCCCGGTGCCACCGGCGGACGCGGGCCGGGCGGCGGCCGAGGTCACCGGCCCGGGCGGCGAGCGGCTCGGCGCGCTCATCTATGACGCGACGCTGGCGCCCGACTCGCGTCTCGCCGAGGCGGCGGCGCGGGTGGTGGCGATGCAACTCGACCGCGAGCGCCTCGAAAGCGAGGTGCGCGCGTCGGCCATCGAAGCCCGCGACGACGAGCGTCGGCGCCTCGCCCGCGATCTCCACGACGGCATGCAGACCCGCCTCCTGCTGCTGGCGATGTCGGCGAACGAGCTGAGCGAAGGGTCGGAGCTGGCGGCGGGCGAACGGATGCGCCTGCAGGAACTCGAGCGCGACCTGGTCGGCGCGGCGGACGATCTGCGCACCTTCGCCCACGGCTTCCTGCCCCCCGCGCTGGTCGAGCGCGGCATCTATGCCGCGGCCGCCGACCTCGCCGACTCCTACCCCGGGGTGGTCGAGCCGGAGATCGCCGCGGCCGAGCGCCCGTCCGTCCGGGTCGAGACCGCCGCCTACTTCGTCGTCTCCGAGGCCCTCGCCAACTCCCTCAAGCACGCCGGCGCCGACAGCGTCCGCCTCTCCCTCGCCCGCGAGAACGGCAGCCTGCTGATCGAAGTCGAGGACGACGGCCGCGGCGGCGCCTCCGCCGAGGGCAGCGGCATCGTCGGCATCCGCGACCGGGTCGAGGCCCTCGACGGCACGCTCGCCCTCACCAGCCCACCCCGCGGCGGGACGCTGCTGCGCGTCGCGCTGCCCTGCGACGAGAACCCTTAGACCTTTGTAGCCCAGAGGGCGACCAAGGTCTAAGGGTTGGCCGGCGCCACGGCGGCGTGCCAGGTGCCGACGTCGTGGATGCCTTCCCCCTTCGTCTGCCCCGCCTTCTTATCTCCTCCGAAGGTGTAGAGCGGGCGGCCGCGGTAGGTGACCTGGACGGTGCCTTCCGGGCGCCTCACGGTGCCGAGCTTGACCGGGCCCTTGGGGACGACGCCGGCGGCGACGGTGAGCGGGTGCCAGATCGAGGTACAGCCGCTCTTCGCGGTGCAGACGAACCTGCCGTGGGTCTCGACGCCGAGGCTGTAGAGGGTGCGGCCGGCGCGGGTGGCGAGCAGGGAGCGGCCGCCGCTCTTCACCTCCTTGACGACGGTCTTCGGCCCTTTGCCGCCGACCGCGGGCGCGGTCGGGCCGGTTTCGCCCGGGTAGGGATAGGCGCCGGGGCCGGTGCCCGGGGCGGGTTCCGTCGTGCCCCCGCCGGCCGGTGGCGTGGTGACCGCTTCGGCGGTCGAGAGGGTGCGGTCGGCGCTGACGCCGGTCCCTTCGACCGAGTTGGTCGAGACGAGGCGGTAGTGGTAAGTCGTGTTGGGCTGCAGACCGGTGATCTGCTGGGACACCGGGGTGGCGAGGCCCGAGCCGGCGTCGGCGTCCGGCATCGGGACGCTCGCGCCGTAGGCGGTCGAGGTGCCGTACTCGAAGTGGTAGGTGGTGGTGGCGCCCGCGCCGCCGTAGTTGTAGACGGTGCCGGTGAGTTCGAAGCCGCTCGCGGTCTTGTTCGCAGTCCCCGCGATCGGCGGATAGAGCACCGCCGCCCCGGCGCCGGCCGGCAGGACGAGGAGGGCGGCCGCAAGGAGGGCGATGGCGATCAGGCCGCGCGTATCGCGCCTGTCCAGGCGCCGGTCGGTCCTGTCTCGGCCCTTGTTTCCCAACATGCCCATTGCCCCTCCTCGCGGTCGCCGGCCCGTTGTGGGCCCTCGCCAGGGGATACGAGGCCGGGCCGCGAAGGTTCAGATCGTCGGCGAGCCAGGCATGCGCCATTTGCTTTGCGCAATGATGGCGGCGGCATGACTTGGGGGAGCTACGAAGGTGGGGAAGATCGGCGCGTGCTCGCCGCGCGGTTGTCGTCCTCCTTGCCGCGCTCGCGTGCCTCGCGATCCTCCCCACTGCGGCCAACGCCGCGACCGCCAGTTGGTCCTTCGAACCGGCGACCTTCGACTTCGGCCTCCTGGTGCCGGGGGAAGCGGCCCCCGCACCGGCGCACCGCAAACTCGTCAACACCGGCGAAGTATGGCTGGATGCCGCGCTCGTGACCCTCATGTCACCAACGGTGACGATCGATCCCACCGCGGTCGACTTCGGGACGATCCAGGCGGGGATCCCCGGCCGTCTCCAGCGAACCATCGCGGTTTCCAACCAGGGGCCAGGTGAACTTGTGATCGGGAGCATCGACTACTTCGAGGACCGGTCGCCAGCCCGGCCCGCGTCGATCATCTGGGGCGGGGGCACCTGCGGGTTCCGCATCTCCTTGCCTCCGGGCGGCTCGTGCACCGTACTGCTCGAATTCGGTTCTCTCGACCCCGTCTCCTCCACGGGTGAACTTCGGTTCTACGACAACGCGCTCGACTCCCCCCAAGGCGTCCACCTGTCCGGCACCGCCACGCCGCCGCCGCCGTCCGTCCCGGGGCAGCCCCCGCGCCCGGCACCACTGGTCACCCTGTCGGGCCACCCGGTCAAGCGCATGAAATCGCGGATCGCCACCTTCGCATTCTCGGCCAACCAGGACACCACGCTCCTCCAATGCCGCATCGACCAGAAAGCTTTCCGTCCCTGCACCTCCCCGGCGCGCTACCGCTCGTTGAAACCAGGGAAGCATCGGTTCTGGGTGCGACCGATCGGCACGTTCGCCAGCATCTTCCCTCCGGCCGTCCTCGGGCCCACCGTGAGCTACGGCTGGCGCGTCATCGCCCCGCCGGCGAAGAACTCCCGGCACTGACTAGCCCCCGATCGCCAAGCGGTTCACCGAGAGGGTCCGGCGCCGCATCCGCTCCGGACGCCCGAGCAGCGGCATCAAGAAGCCGAACAGAAAGCCGCGCCCGCGCGGGATCGGGAGCGGGCGGATCTCGCTGATCCGGGGCGAGAGACCCGCCAGCCGGCGCGCCTCGGCGTCGTCGAATCCCCAGTCCCAAGGCGGCGGGGTGTATCCCCCGTGCGAGAGCTTGCCGCCGCGGCTGCGCTCGACCGCCCACGGCGCCATCGCGTCGAAGACGAAGTCGCCGCCGCCGGGGAGCGCCTCGGCGATACCGCGGACGATCGCGTCCACGTCCTGCGGTCGCAGGTACATGAGGAGCCCTTGCGCGGTGACCAGCGTCGGGCCGCCACCGAGCTCCTCGAGCCAGCCGAGGTCGGTCACCGATTCGCCGCGGGAGGTGACGCGGTCGGAGGCCGGGAGGAGGCGGCGGCGCAGGTCCTCCACCTCGGGCAGGTCGACCCCCACCCAGCGGACCGAACCGTTGTCGACGCGCCAGAACTGCGTTTCGAGCCCCTCTCCGAGGGCGACGACGGTGCCCGCCGGATGGCGCCGCAGGAACCGGCGCACCTCGCGGTCGAAGCACTTGGTCCGCACCGCCTGGAACTGGCCGAAGCTTTCCCCGAAGCGCTCGGCGAACGGATAATCGATGCGATCCACCAGCTCGACCGCAAGCGGATCGATGAGGACCGCGTCGGGGCGGCGGGCCTCGAGGACGCGGTGCCAGAGCGTCCAGAGCAGGGTCTCGGGGACGCCGGTGAGGCCGGGATCGACGCGCTCGCGGCCGTGTCGATTTTCAGCGGACTCGTTCGTCGTCGTGATGTAAGCAGAGTCGACCCAGGAGGTAGAGAGAGATGGAACTGACCGTAACCACGATGATGAGCCTCGACGGCGTGACCCAGTCCCCAGGCGCCCCCGAGGAGGACCCGAGCGGCGGCTTCGACCTCGGCGGCTGGGCGATGCCCTACTTCGAAGAGGAGGCGAGCAGGCATATCGACCGCATCTTCGGCCGGGCCGACGCCTTTCTGCTGGGCCGCAAGACCTACGAGATCTTCGCCTCCTACTGGCCCGGGGTCGGCGACGAGAACGCGATCTCCACCGCCCTCAACGCCAAGCCGAAGCACGTCGTCTCCAGCACTCTCGACGACCTCAGCTGGGACGGCGCCTCGCTGCTGGAGGGCGACCTGGTCGACGCCGTCGCGGCGCTGAAGCGGCAGCCGGGGCGCGAGCTACAGGTCCACGGCAGCGTCGAGCTCACCCAGGCCCTGCTCGCCGCCGGACTCGTCGACCGCCATCACCTGACGGTCATCCCGATCGTGCTGCGCGGCGGCCGCGGCCTCTTCGACGGCATGGTGCCGCCGACCAAGTTCCGCCTGGAGGGGGCGACGACGACCCCGACCGGCGTCCAGCTCCTCACCCTCGTCCCCGACGGCGAGGTGGTCCAGGGTCATTTTTAGCTAGCGCGGCGGCATCCATCGGCGTAAGCTCCAAATGACACATAGGGAGGAGAGGGGATCCCTCGACTCCCACGCCATAGGCGCGGTGCCCCGGTGATCCCGGAGCCGCGACAACCGGCCCGGCGGAGGCGATCCCGA
>Ga0105239_10008667_pt1 | contig 11522 bp, 6 predicted proteins | sample KBSC44metaG_FD_92761 | JGI IMG/M metagenome (GOLD analysis project Ga0105239, IMG submission 92761) | Corn rhizosphere microbial communities from Kellogg Biological Station, Michigan, USA - KBS C4-4 metaG | ecosystem: Host-associated > Plants > Roots > Rhizosphere > Soil | place: Michigan, USA...
AAGAGGCCTGCGAGCATGCCGAGCCAAACCGCTGAATCGATTCCACTGATCCGCACGACCTCGTCGGCCAAGGAGCTGCCGCCAAGCGAGGCGACCGCCGAATAGATCAGCACGAGATTGGGAATCTTCGAATCGTCGGGGCCGGCGCCCGCACGTTTCATGATCTCGTTGCGGGCGACGCCGGCGATCACTGTTGCGAGGAAGCCGGCGACCACCGCGAGATAAAATCCGGTGAGCGCGCCGCCGAGCGCCAACCCGACAAGCGCGCCGACGACAGCGCCAACGAGAATCACGATCAACAGATTTGCAGACGTCATAGATCCCTCCCCCAATGCCGCGGGCTTGAACCCGGCCGGTGATGCGGCGGCAGGCACTATGCCAAAGGGCGGAGAGCAGGAAAAGCGCTACGGGAAAGCCGCCCACAAGCGACTAGAAAGGTCCTGTTTGCCTAGGGAAGGATGCCGATATCGCCGCTCGCCGGCGGTCCCGCCGTGGGCTGGCGCCCGCGCGGCAGGCGCGGACGGTAGGTGGCAAGTGCTGCCGCGAGCTTGTGCCAGGTGGCGAAGTCGTTGAGCGAGGAGCGCTCGAACAGGGTCACCGCCACGGCAGCAAGGAAGGGCAGGCTCTGCACCAGCAGGACCGCGCTGAAGATCGAGATCTCGGTCACCTGCTGGTAGTTGGTGAGATAAAGGCCGAGCGAGCCAAGGATCAGCAACGTCCCAAGCACGCCCTCCCATAGAGCTGGGAAGCGCTGGGTGGCGCACCCGGCACAGCCTTTGGCCGTGCGCAGGAACGGCACGCCGTCCTTGAACAGTCCATCCGCCACGGCGCGGGCGACTGTCAGCTGCAGGGCCATGGCCGAGAAGGCGGCGCCGAGCGATGCGAACGTCGGTGCCCGGACCCGCGTCCGGTAAAGCACCATGAAATGCAGAAGCATGACCGAGAAGGCGGCGAGCACGGGAATGGTCAGCACCGCCTGCGGCACGGCAATGCCGAGAAAGACGACGAGCGGCATCCAGATCAGATTGAGAACTGCAATCGCGACGCCAAGGCTCTCGGCGCCGAGCCAGGTAAGCCAGCCGAACAGAAACTCCGTCCGTTGCTGCGTGGTGATGTGGCTCCGTCCGGGGAGGAAGGCGCGCCAATGTTTCTTGATGAGCTGCACGCCGCCATAGGCCCAGCGGTGGCGCTGCCGCTTGTAGGCGGCGAAGTCCGACGGCAGCAGGCCCCAGCCATAACGCCGGCGCGTGTAGTGAGTCCACCATCCGCGCGCGAGCAGGGTAAGTCCGAGATCGGCATCCTCGACGATGGTGTCGCTCGACCAGCCGCCGGCATCCACGAGAGCGCTGCGGCGTACGAGGCACATGGTGCCGTGCGAGACGATGGCGTTGACCTCGTTCCGTTGCACCATGCCGATATCGAAGAAGCCGGCATATTCGCGGTTCATCACCGCGTGCACCACGCTCCGGTCGCCGTCGCGGTGATCCTGCGGCGCCTGCACGAGGCCGACGCTCGGAGTGGCAAATGCCGGGACAAGATCCTTGAGCCAGTCCGGATGAACCACGTAATCGGCGTCGAGCACGCCGATGATCTCGGCTTCAGGCGACGTATGGTCGAGCGCGAGCCTGAGTGCGCCGGCTTTGAAGCCCTTGAGTTGGTCCTCGCGCACAAATTTGAAGCGTGGCCCAAGCAGCTCGCAGTGCTCCTCGATCGGCCGCCACAGGTTCGCTTCTGGCGTGTTATTGATGACCACGATGCATTCGAAATTGGGCCAGTCGAGCTTGGCCACGCTATCCAGCGTCTGCAACAACATCTCCGGCGGCTCGCGGTAGGCCGGAATATGGATCGACACGAAGGGGCGCCGGTCCGGAACGACCTGGCCTGGGGCCAATAGGCGCTTTGGACCACCGCCAAAGATGATCTCGGCAAGCTCGTCGAGGCGCTGCTTCATGATGGCGACGAGCGGCACGAGCAGCGTGGCGCCGACGATCATCGCGATCAGCGAGCCAAGCACGAAGTAATGCGTCGCCCAATAGTCGAAGACGCTCGACCCCCAGGCGCCGATGGCGTGTGCCGTGCCGGCGAACACGGCGGCCTGGATGGGAGTCACGCCGGGGCTGGCGAAGATCGGGATGCAAAGCAAGAGCCCGATGGCTAACGCCGCTACGGTCTTCAGCACCCAATTTGGCGTCTCGACCGATCCGGCAAGGGCGAATTTCGGCCCACGGTCGGTGTCGAAGATGCCCCAATAGGCGCCGACACTGCCTTCAAAGGTTTTCCACGGCTGGTCGAACGCCTCAACGATCGAGTAGTCGATGCCCATGGCGTCGGCGCGGGCAACGAAATCGCGGATGATATCCGCCTGCGCCACCGGATCGGGCACCGCGGCAAGGCGATTGAGACCGGCGCTCGGCCAGCCAAACTCCGCGATCACGATGCGCTTGCCGGGATAGGCTTGGCGCAGCCGCTGATAGACTTTGATCGCGTGATCGACGGCGACCGAGCTCGGCAGCCCCTCCCAGTAGGGCAGAATATGGACGGCGAGGTAATCGACGGCAGAAACGAGCTCGGGATGCTCAAGCCAGATGTTCCACACCTCGGCCGTGGTGACTGGCACCGAAACTTGGCGTTTCACCCGCTGGATCTTGGCGATCAGATCCTGAACGCCAGGCCCGCGATGGAGCACGGAGTTGCGATAGAGCGTTTCGTTGCCGACGATGATGCTGTCGATGTTGCGATGGTGTTTGCTGAGCTCGATCGCGGTCTCGATCTCTCTCTCGTTCTCCTCTTCGCCATCATCGATCCAGGCGCCGAGGGTCACATGCAATCCGAATTCGGAGGCTAGCTCCGGCACCGCCTCGAGCCCATTGCTGACGCTATAGGTGCGGATGGCGCGAGTGTAAGGCGCGATCACCGCGAGGTCCGACCTGATCTGCTCCTCGCTCGTCACGTCCTTCTCGCCGTCCCGGCCGGCTGCGATGGGCGAGAACGAGACGCTGGCGAGCTGCCCGACCACGTTCGGCGGCGAAACCCGCTCGTGCACGAAGAACCAGCCTGCCGCATGCAGGACGGTCGCGAGCGCGACCGCAAGGACGACACCAATACTGCGCATTTCTGGGAGTCTTTCAGCCTGATCCGGCATAGCTTGGCCCTGGCCGCCAACAGACGGCATAAGGCCGGAAGTGCCCTGATAAACTCTTGTTAGTTCGGAATAGTTCCGCTCTTGGCCGCAGAGCCGTTGGTCGTTCGGCTCGCGGCGGTGGTTGTTCCATCCGGATCAAGCCAGCAGTCGTGAACCCGCGCAGCAAGCCGGTCCGCAGCCTTTGGATCGATCGGTCCCTGACGAATGACGCAGCGAAAGGTCAGTTTCAGATGCTCGGCCGAGCAGCCGAAACGATCGTAGAGGTCGAGATAGCGCCGGGCGGTATCGACGTCGTCGCGCCACAAGAGGCTCGTGATCCTGCGCCCGGTCCACACGCACTCCGCAGACCCGGCGGAGAGCGACAGCCGCGCGGCTGCTTCCCGATACTCCTCGATCTCTTGCTTGATCCGTTCTTCTGCCTGCTGCTCGGCAGACTTCTGGTCTTCGGGCTTTTGTTCGCCCTTGGCCTGGTCAGGAGGCTTCTGCTCCCCCTGCTCCGGGGACTTCTGCTCGACCCCTTGACTCTGCGCTGAGGCGACGGTGAAAGACGCTAACAAAAGGCCGCCTGCTAACAGAGCGGCGGAACAAAAAGCGAATCGCATGTTTAGGTGCCCGACGGCCGACGCGATGATCAATTTGCACATTAGACAGGCAAAATTTGGCGGTCTAACGGCAGTTCCTTCAATATCACTTCGCACCCGCACAAACCAGAGCATTTGGTTTAACGCGCCGCACAAAGTTGTTTATGTCGCATCGCCAGCAATCCTGTGACCCTGCCATGACCCGCCTCATCCTCCTCTTCGCTCTCGTGGCCTCTGCCATTGGGCTCTTCTGGTACGAGATGGGGCGGCCGAGCCCCGTCCCCGCCTCGCCGCTCGCCGAAGGCCAGAAGCTAAACTGCCTGTCCTACGCTCCGTTCCACGGGAGCCAAGCGCCCTACGATCAGCCGCTGCGCATTGCCGACGAGCAGATCGAAAGCGACCTGAAGCAGCTCGCCCAAGTCACCTCCTGCATCCGCACCTATTCGTCGGCGCGCGCGCAAGGCAAGATCACGAGGGTCGCCGACAAGCTCGGCTTGAAGGTGCTGCAGGGCATCTGGATCGGACGCAACCTCGCGGACAACCGGCGGGAGATCGAGGCGGCATTGCAGCTCGCCCGCCGCCACCCCGGCGTGATCGAAGCCTTCATCGTCGGCAATGAAACGCTCCTCCGCGGCGAGCTCGGCGCTGACCGCATCAAGACCTATCTCGAGGAGGTGCGTCGCCGCTCGGGCCTGCCCGTCACCTATGCCGACGTTTGGGAGTTCTGGCTCAAGGCGCCAGAGCTCGCCCCCGCCGTCGATTTCGTCACCATCCACATCCTGCCCTATTGGGAGGACGAGCCGGTCGCGGCGACGGAAGCCGTCGCGCATGTGCGCGAGATACGGAATAAGGTCGCGGAGATTTTTGCCGGGAAGGAGATCTGGATCGGCGAGGTGGGCTGGCCGAGCGAGGGCCGCATGCGCGACGGTGCGCTCCCCTCTCCGGCCAATCAGGCGCTGGTGCTGAGCGGCGTGGTGGAAGCCGCACGCGCCGAGAACTGGAAGGTCAATCTCATCGAAGCCTTCGACCAGCCTTGGAAGCGGCTGCTGGAAGGGACTGTCGGCGGCTATTGGGGCTTGTTCGACGATGGCACGCGGGAGCTGAAGTTCCGTTGGGGTGAGCCGGTCTCGAACCACCCCAAATGGCGGATCGAGGCGGCGCTCGGCATCGGTGCAGCGCTTCTTGTCTTCGCCACTGCGTGGCTTTCGCGTCGAAAGGAGGATGCCGGACAAGACGGCTGGGCACGCGACCTCGCCGTCGCGGCGATCGCGCTCAGCGCCGGACTGGTGTTCGGCTGGGCGGCGCTTGGACTGCCGATGGAGCCGCCCGAGCCTGGCGACCGCCTGCGCTCGGCGGGGATGATCGCACTCTCGCTGCTCGTGCCCATGCTTGCCGCCGGCGCGGTGGCGCGAAGCGCGCCGCTTGGCAGCCTCGCCGTGGCGCTCAACCCGCCGCTTCGCCGGCAGGTCGACGTTTGGAGCCTGCTGCTCGCCATTCTGTTCGCGGCGACATTGGTGGCCGCCATTCATGTGGCGCTCGGGCTCGTGTTCGATCCCCGCTACAAGGACTTCCAGCTCGCCTTGCTGACCGGACCGGTCGTGGCGCTTGCCATTGTGACCTGGGCGAAGGCGCCAGCGCCCGTACGCCCCGAGCCCGGCATAGCCGAACGTGCCGCCGCCGGACTGCTCACCGGCTCGGCGCTGTTCGTGATGTTCAATGAGGGGATCGCCAATTGGCAGGCGCTGTGGTTCGGAGCCCTGCTCGTTTTGCTCGCGCTTACCGCGCTCCGGACCGCGCCCGCGCCAGGCTGAGCACGAGCAACGCCACGGCCAGCGCCGAGAGACGCGTGTTATAGAGGACGAGCCCGAAGGACGCGGAGAGGAGCCCGATGGCGAAGGCCACGACGTTCGGACGCCAGAGCTGGAGAAGTGCGGCGACAATCGCCGTCCAACCGAAGATGCTCCGCACGAAGAGATGGATCGCGGCGAGTCTCACCGTGCAGATCAGACTCTGCTCGCCGGCCTCGCAAGCAAGCCCGATCGGCGTGTTCTGAATGATGTCGTAGCGGAGATAGAGGGCGAGCCCGACCGCGGCCACCACAAGCGGACTCAAAATGAGAGCCGCCCGGCCTGAGGGCTTGAAAAGAATCAGGGAAAGATCGGGTTGGGGTGGGGATTCGCGCTGCATCGGCACGCGTCATAAGGCAATGCGAGCCCCGCGTCATCCCGCGCGGCAAAGCGCCCCTGAACTCTGCCTTGGCATTGCCCTCCTGACCCTCTAAGAGCGGCAAGATAAGGACGGTGGCGCAAGATGGATCAATCGACCCGGCAACCGAAGCTGCTCAAGGACTATGCTCCGCCAAATTATCTGGTGGACACGGTCGAGCTCGATTTTGCCCTCGATCCGAAGGCGACCCGGGTCAAGTCCAAACTTCGTTTGCGGCCCAATCCAAAGGCTGACGCTGCCGGCGGGCCGCTCGCGCTCGACGGCGAAGGGCTCGTATTGCAGAGCCTTGCGCTTGACGGCAAGCCGCTTTCGCTCGCCGACTACCGGCTCGACGAGAAATCCCTGACCATCCTGAGCGTGCCGGACCGGCCCTTCACCGTCGAGACCGCGACGTTGTGCGATCCCGAGGCGAACACGGCGCTGTCTGGCCTCTATCGCTCGCGCGGCACCTATTGCACCCAGTGCGAGCCGGAAGGCTTTCGCCGCATCACTTTTTTTCTCGACCGGCCAGACGTGCTCGCAATCTACACCGTCCGCGTCGAGGCCGACGCCGAGACGGCGCCGGTGCTGCTCTCTAACGGCAATCCGGTCTCTGCCGGCAAGGTGCAAGGCACGGGCAGGCATTTCGCCATCTGGCACGACCCCCACCCGAAGCCGTCGTATTTGTTTGCGCTCGTCGGCGGCAATCTTGCGCAGGTGCCGAGCCGCTTCACCACCGCCTCAGGCCGCGACGTGGCGCTCAATATCTATGTCGAGCCGGGCAAGGAAGATCGCTGCGGCTGGGCCATGCAGTCGCTGACGCGCGCCATGCGCTGGGATGAGGAGCGCTTCGGCCGCGAATACGATCTCGACGTGTTCAACATCGTCGCAGTGAGCGACTTCAACATGGGGGCGATGGAGAACAAGGGCCTCAACATCTTTAACGACAAGCTCGTGCTGGCGCGCCCCGACACCGCGAGCGACGCCGATTACGGCGCCATCGAAGGCGTCATTGCGCACGAATATTTTCATAACTGGACCGGCGACCGCGTCACCTGCCGCGACTGGTTTCAGCTCTGCCTCAAAGAGGGGCTGACCGTGTTCCGCGATCAGGAGTTCACCGCCGACATGAGATCGGGGCCGGTCAAGCGCATCCTCGACGTGCGCGCGCTCAAGAACCGCCAGTTCCCCGAGGACGCGGGCCCCCTAGCCCATCCCGTGCGGCCCGCCTCCTATATCGAGATCAATAACTTCTATACGGCGACCGTCTACGAGAAGGGCGCCGAGCTTTGCCGCATGCTGCAGACCCTGCTCGGCCGCGAGGGATTTCGCAAAGGCCTCGATCTCTACTTCGAGCGCCATGACGGAGAGGCGGCGACGGTCGAAGATTTCGTCGCCGCCATGGCCGACACTTCCGGACGCGACCTCTCCCAATTCATGCTCTGGTACAACCAGGCCGGCACGCCGGAGCTCGCCTGCTCGCTCGACTACGACGCGCGGTCGAAGCAGGCACGGTTGTCCGTCAATCAGGTCGTGCCGCCCACGCCAGGTCAGGCCCGCAAAGAGCCGATGCCGATCCCGCTCAAGCTTGGATTGCTCGGCAGCAACGGCGACGACCTGCCGCTCAAGCTTGCCGGCGGCACGCCTCTCAGCGACGGCCTGATCGAGGTCACCGGCCGCGAGCAGACCTTCACCTTCGCCGAGATTCCTGCGGCACCCACCCCATCGCTGCTTCGCGACTTCTCCGCGCCCGTGCGTCTCAACATCAGCCTCAATCCGGACCAGATCGAGTTCCTGATGATGCACGACTCCGATCCGTTCAACCGCTGGCAGGCGGCGCAGAGCTACGCCACGAACCTCTTGACCGCGGCAACGCGTGACAGCGGCAACGAGGAGCCGGTCGCGGGAAGAGAGGCCATCAGGCTTGCCCAGGCCCTCGGCACCACCGCCTCCGAGGCTTCGCTCTCCGCCGCCTATCGCGCTGAGTTCCTCAAATTGCCGAGCGAGTCCGACATCGCCCGCGAGCTTGCCCGCAACGTCGATCCCGACGCAGTGCGCAAGGCCTACGAGACGCTTCGCGCCACCATCGGGCGCAAGATCAGAGCGACCTTGGCGGAAATCTATGACGGCTCCGCCGCAAACGGGCCCTTCTCGCCCGACGCAGAGAGCGCCGGCAAGCGTGCGCTGCGCAGCGCCATCCTCGATCTTCTCGTCGGCACCGGTGAACCGGCCGAGATCGAGCGCGGCCTCCGCCACTACCGCGAGGCTTCGAACATGACCGACGCCATCGCCGCGCTGTCGATCCTCTCGCATCTGCACATGCGCGACGAGGTGCTCGACGATTTCTACGCACGCTGGCAGGACGAGCCTTTGGTCCTCGACAAATGGTTCGCCGTGCAGGCAAGAGCCACGCGGCCCGATTCGGTCGAGACCGTGCAGGCGCTGCTCTCTCACCCGAAATTCTCGCTGAAGAACCCGAACCGCGTCCGCGCGCTGATCGGCAGCTTCGCCAACGGCAATCCGACCGGCTTCAACCGCGCCGATGGAGCTGGCTACGAGTTTTTGGCGAGCTCGGCGTTGCAGATCGACCGCTTCAATCCGCATATGGCGGCGCGGCTGCTCGGCGCCTTCGAAAGCTGGCGTACGCTGGAGCCCCGCCGCCAGGCCCTGGCCAAGAGCTCTTTGCGGCAGCTCGCATCGAGCCAATTGTCCACAGACAGCTACGAAATTGTCACAAAAACCCTGGCCGCCGACTGATTCGATAATACGTCAATCAGTTATTAACTAATTTTCCACAATTTTTCCTTGGACAGTCAGGAACTCCGACTCCTTCAATAGGGAGCGATTCGGAGATGCGGCAGTTCTCCGGCTCGAGCAGGGGAACCACCCATTAAGGGGGACCGAATGTCGCGGATTAATTCCGCGCAGCAGCCACTATTCGCGATCGCGGTGCCGATCTGGCAGGGGATCCGCGAGAGCCTTGGCAGCCATCTGCCCAGGGCCGAGCTGCTACGGCGCACGGTTCCGGTTCTCATTGCCATCTTCGCGTCGCTTGCCGCTATCGGCCTCGTCTCTCAGACCCTTCAGTCGAGGCAGTCGGCATTCGCGCTCGCCGAAGAGCGGCTGGCGCTGATGGCCGACTTGACCGCGGTGCGTCTCAAGGACGAATCGCTGAAGCCTGACGGCAATTGGCAAAGCGCGCTTGCCGCAAGCCTGCCCAAGGGCGCGACCCAGGATGAGCGCACCGCGCTTCTCGCCAACGACGACGGCGACATCCAGGCGCGGGCGCCGCTAATGACCACCGAGACCGCGAGCTTGCTCGCCATCCTCGGACCGCAGCAACCGCTCACTACCTTCGGCGCCGACGCCGGGGTCTTGCGCATGGCCCTCACCGACGGCACTGACGCCTTCGTCACGGTGCGCGACCTGCCGGACAAGAACGCGCAAATCGCCTTCATCCAGCCCGTGCATGCGGCCCTTGCCAGCTGGCGTCGCGACGCAAGCCTCGAAATCACTCTCCTCATCTGCACCGGTCTCGTGCTTGCGCTCCTTGGCGGCGGCGTCTGGTATCTCGCCCCGGCCGAGACGCGCAAAGAGGATGATGTTGCTTCCGGTCACCTCACTGAAGCTTTGTCGGCTTGCCCCGTGTGGCGATGGAATTTGGCGCGCGGACACATCCATTGGTCGGCGCCGATGTACCGGGCGCTTGGCCGGATGCCGGTCGACGAGACCGTAGCCTTCCGCACCATCGCGCAGTCGCTACACCCCGACGACGATCTCCGCGCCATCGTCGATCGCCATTTGCGCGACGGCAAAACGCATTTCGACCAGAGCTTCCGCATGCGCCATACCGACGGCCATTGGCTCGCCATGCGGCTGCGCGGACACGTGACCCGCGACAAGGACACGGGAGAGCCTTACCTCACGGCGATCGCCGCCATCGAGCAGCAGGACCATTCCGCATCGCCTGATGCCAATGCGCGGCTACGCGACGCGGTGGAAACGATTTCCGAAGCCTTCGTGCTGTGGGACAACCAAAACCGCTTGCTGATGTGCAACAGCAAGTACCAGCAGTTCCACGGGCTGCCCGACGCGGCGATCAGGCCCGGCACCATCTACGAAGCGGTCATTGCCTCGGCCGCCGATCCGGTCATCCGCAAACGCATCAAGGTGGACGGCGATGGTGAAGATTCGTGCACCTATGAGGCGCAGCTCGAAGATGGCCGCTGGCTGCACATCAACGAGCGCCGCACCAGGGACGGCGGCTATGTCAGCGTCGGCACTGACATCACCGTGCTCAAAGAGAGCCAGCAGCGTCTCGCCGACAGCGAGCAGCAGCTCCGGGCAAGCGTCACCGAGCTCAGGCTATCGCGCCGCGAGCTCGAGCAGCAGAAACAGCAGCTTGTCGACCTTGCGGAAAAATACGCGGTCGAGAAGAACCGCGCCGAGGCCGCCAACCGCGCCAAATCCGAGTTCCTCGCCAATATCAGCCACGAGCTGCGCACCCCGCTCAATGCCGTAATCGGCTTCTCGGAGGTGATGGAGCAAGGTTTGTTCGGCCCTCTTGGCCATCACAAATATCAGGAATATGCCCGCGACATCCATGGCAGCGGCACCTATCTGCTCGAGGTCATAAACGACATCCTCGACATGTCCAAGATCGAGGCCGGCCGCATGGCACTCGACATCGACGACGTCGATGTGGCCGACATCGTCGAGGACAGCATGAAGGTGGTTGGCCAGGCCGCCGGCGAGCGCGATATCAACCTCTCCCGCCACGGGCCGTCGCGGCTGATGATCGAAGCCGACCGCCGGGCGCTGAAGCAGGTCTTTCTCAATCTCTTGTCCAATGCGGTGAAGTTCACCCGCGACGGCGGCAGCGTCGACGTGCATCTGTCGCGCACCCGCGGCCTCGTGCGCATCGCCATCAAGGATACCGGCATCGGCATCCCCGAAGCCGATATCAGGAAGCTCGGCCGCCCCTTCGAGCAGGTCGAGAACCAGTTCTCCAAGAGCCACCAGGGCAGCGGGCTTGGCCTTGCCATCTCGCGCGCGCTGATCGAGCTGCATGGCGGCAGCCTGCAGATCAAGAGCCGCGAGGGCCAAGGCACCACCGTCACCTGCACCCTGCCCATCAAGGCCGTGACGGAAGAGGAAGAGGACGAGGCGGCAAGCGCCTAGTCCGGTCTCTCACATCAAGCAACGATCTGGTCGTAAAGCTCGTGCACGGCGCCGAGCGTGTCCTTGAGCATGCCCTCGAGCGTGGCGAAGTCAGGCATGTCAGAGGCCCGCGCCAGCAAATCTTTGAGCGCGCGAGGCGCTTCCTCCGGAACGAACGGCTTGTCGAGACAGAGCCGCAAGCATTGGGTCAGCCCCTGGTAGAGGGTCGCCGCCGGCAGGAGAACCTCGGCTTGCGCAAGAGTGATCACCCCCGCCTGCAAGAGCTTGTTGAGCGCGCCCACGATAGTCTGATCGAGCACCTCCGGATGCTCGTGCGCGCTGACCACCTGCAGGAACTGAGTGAGGAACTCGATATCGATCAGCCCGCCGCGCACATGCTTCAGGTCCCAGATATCGCGCGTCCCCTTCTCCTC
>Ga0105239_10008669_pt1 | contig 11518 bp, 9 predicted proteins | sample KBSC44metaG_FD_92761 | JGI IMG/M metagenome (GOLD analysis project Ga0105239, IMG submission 92761) | Corn rhizosphere microbial communities from Kellogg Biological Station, Michigan, USA - KBS C4-4 metaG | ecosystem: Host-associated > Plants > Roots > Rhizosphere > Soil | place: Michigan, USA...
ACACGGTAAAGTTCTGATAGTTACAAAGAGCAATGAAGATGAATCTAACACTAAGTATGCCCAGGGCGGTGTTGCAGTGGTTGTGGATAAAAAGGAAGATTCCTTCGAAAAACACATAGAAGATACCTTAATTGCCGGCGACGGCCTTTGCGATGTTGAAGCAGTACGCGCCGTAGTTACTGAGGGCCCGGCAAGAATTAATGAAATTATTGATTACGGAACCAATTTCGACAAGACAAAAGAAGGTATCTACGACCTGGCGAAAGAAGGCGGTCACTCCGAATTCCGTGTGCTGCATTACAAGGATATAACCGGGTACGAAATTGAGCGTTCGTTGTTAGAACAAATACACAATAACCCTAATATTGAGATACTTACCCATTATTTTGCGGTCGATTTAATTACGCAGCACCATTTAGGGGAGTTTGTTGATAAATCATCTACAGATATTACCTGTTATGGTATTTATGCTTTCAACAATGAAACTAAAAATGTTGAAAAAATACTGTCAAAAATTACTGTAATGGCGTCAGGTGGTGCCGGCCATATTTATTCCATAACTACTAACCCAACTATTGCTACAGGCGATGGTGTCGCCATGGTTTACCGGGCTAAAGGAAAGGTAAGGAATATGGAATTTATCCAGTTTCACCCTACTGCTTTATATAATCCCGGGGAATATCCTTCGTTCCTTGTATCTGAAGCTGTAAGGGGTATGGGTGGTGTTTTAAAACGTACGAATGGCGAAGAATTTATGCAGGAATATGACGAGCGTAAATCATTGGCGCCCAGGGATATTGTTGCAAGAGCTATTGATGCTGAGATTAAGAAATCGGGTGAGGATTTTGTTTATTTAGATATAACACATCGCAGTAAAAAGGATATTTTGGCGCATTTTCCTAATATTTATGCAAAATGTTTGGAGATAGGAATTGATATGACGCGTGATATGATACCGGTTGCACCAGCTTGTCATTATATGTGCGGCGGTATTATGGTTGATCATGTCGGCCGTTCATCGTTAATGCGTTTATATGCGTGTGGGGAATGTTCGTCAACTGGTTTACATGGAGCTAACAGGTTGGCATCCAATTCTTTATTAGAGGCCCTGGTGTTCGCACACCGTATTTATAAAGATGCAATTGAACAAATAAAGGATATAACGATACCTGGTAATATACCCGACTGGGATGAGAAGGGTGTACAACTGTCGAATGAAGACATCCTGGTTACGCACAACGTACGGGAAATGCAAAAGCTAATGAATGACTACGTTGGTATTGTAAGGTCTGATTTCAGGCTGGAAAGGGCCATGCGCCGGTTAGGGCTGTTACACGAGGAAACCGAAGACTTTTATAAAAAGACGAAACTTTCTGTAAAACTTTGCGAGTTAAGGAATTTGATACAGGTATCGTACCTGGTGGTAAAATCGGCGATGATGCGGAAAGAAAGTCGTGGTTTGCATTATACTACTGATTATGCTAAGCACGCCCAGGAAGTGCATGATACGGTATGTTAGTTGTCTGAACCTTGATTTTTCACCAGTTGTTTGTTTTTTTAATGGTGTTCAAGAGGGCTCCGCCGTTTACTTGATTAGAGGATTAAGGGATGACTACTCGCGTTTTTTTAAAGTTGGTATATATTTAATACCCAGGGGATACATTAATAAAGTAAATTAAGGTTTAAAGAATAAGATTTTTTTATGGCTGTCAGGTTTATTAAAGGAAATAATAGCTATGCATCTATATTGGCGACCATACTTCTTTTTATTTTAGTGGTAAGAGTATTATTTATTGACATTACTGAAAACTTCGCGATTTCAATTGATGATATTTTAGCGGTGATATTATTGGTATTCAGTATGCGATTACTCGTAACGCAATCTGCTAAAGGACAATATATTGTACTTGGTGTGCTAATGATTTCGCTGATTAATATCTTGCAGTTTAATATAATTATAGGCGAAGAAAGTCATACAACGCATACTACTTTAAATATAGGAGCATTGAGTTTTAATGCGTTTACATTTTTGTTATTAATATTTTATTGTGTTATAAATTGGAATGGTGTAAAAGCTGGTCTAAAAGTGCTATTTCATGGATCGGAGTCAGAGCAAAAAGAGAAGCGGGGAAAATTGTTAGTGTTTTACTATGATAAGTTTAAAAACTGTACAGAGGAAGAATTGTCCAGGGCTTTTGGAATGTTTAAGGAGTATCCTTTAGAAGCGCAGGAGGCGTTGAATAAGATTAAGAAGGAAAGAATTTTATTATAATTTGATGACCTTGTTTGATTTTTTTAAAAAGAAAGACGTTCAGGATAATGAGCAAGTGGTCACTTCGGTAATATGTATCCCAACACGTATTGAAGATAAAGTGGCTATATTTTCAGGGACTAACGGAGCATTTATGGCAGTCGGCAATGTACTGATGGATGTAAAGAACAAACTCCATTATGTATTTGAGGTGACCGACTACGATAATAGAATGAAGAATTCGTTTAAAGTAGCAGGTAAAGTAACACGTATTTCGAATGAAGCTATCGAGGAGGTGGATAAGCATAAGGCAGTTATATATATTTCTGGTGAAACGGGGAGTTTCGATTCAGCCAGAAAATTAGCTTACGCCGCAACCTGGGTGTTAGATGTTGGGGGAATAGGGATTAAAATAGAATCTGCAGGAAAAGCATTTGATAATGTGACCTGGAATAAACTGGCCGCCCAGTGGGATGATGCTGCTATTTACGAAATGTTTGTAGTGGATTCACTGGTTATGACAGACGGAACCACTTATTCATGCGGAATGCATAATATAGGGTTGAAGGATACTATCATATCTGGTCTTGATTTTGTTACTGCCCAAAATGTGGTACGGATTTTTAATTACTACCAGGTTATTGACAAGCCCGTGATTAAAGCTAACCAAACTTTTCAGACAGATATAGATTCACCGTTTTATAGAATAACAGAAGAGGATAATCAGCCATATAAAGGGGATGAATTATTTGGAAACCCTTTTGGGATGTGGCGGCTCACTATGGAATAGTTTTGAAACTCGTAATATTATAAGTTGTTTTTAATGAGCTTGTTTGATTTTTTTAAAGGAAAAAAGAAAATTAAATTCGATATAAATAGTAGTTCTTTAAATGAACTGCTTGGGCATGGAATATTGTTTGAAGACAATAATAAGTTTTTAGGATGGGGTGTGTCAGTAAAAGAATTATCAAAGGACGTAGAGGTAAAAGAAAAGTTATTTGCCGATAGGTCTGTTTATAACTGGGGAGAACATACTATTTTAAAAGGACTTACTTTACCGTTAACAACTACTTACTGGAACCATCGCGAGGATAGTGTTTATAAAATATTTAACTCAATAAATTTTTCAGTTACAGGAAACGATGAGGTAAAAGAGAAACTTGATTTAATCCGGGCCCACCTGGAAAAAGCGTTTGGAGAAGCTCAAAGTAAAGAGATAACAGATACAGAAATAAGTTTAGAATGGATTGTAAATAATACCAGGCTATGCATTCATTACTTTGAGCAATATACCAATAAGCTGACGTTTGAGATAAACAGGTTGTAAGGTATATTAATATTAGTGAGCGGAAAACGGGATTCGAACCCGCGGCCTTCAGTTTGGGAAACTGATGCTCTACCAGCTGAGCTATTTCCGCTTATATTTTTTAGATTGCACCGATTTAAAAATGATTACATGGATGGAAGGTTAAATCAATATTTAATTGGTATTATCTTCATAAATAACTTCATCAAACATAAATAAAATTTGTTATCCCTTAAAAGATTAATCACTAATTCACCAATTCATTAATTAAAAATATGCCTGTAATACTGCCGGTTAAAAATATAAGCCCTTCATGGGGAAATGACTGTTTTATTGCGCCAAATGCAACCATTGTAGGCGATGTCGAGATTGGTGATAACTGTTCCATTTGGTTTAATGCCGTTATACGTGGTGATGTGCATTATATTAAAATCGGCAACAATACCAATATACAGGATGGCGCCTGCATCCATTGTACTTATATGTACGCGCCAACTCATATTGGTAATAATGTATCTATTGGCCACAACGCCCTGGTACATGGTTGCACGCTTAAAGATAACGTGTTAATAGGTATGGGCGCTATTGTGATGGATCACGCCATTGTTGAAGAATATGTAATTATTGCTGCAGGGTCGGTAGTGCTTGAGAAAACCATCTGTGAATCAGGTTTCCTTTATGCGGGAACACCGGCAAAGAAAATAAAACCTATAACTCCCGAGCAGCGCACCTTGCTTGATGAGTTGCCCGGAAGATATATTATGTATTCCGGTTGGTTTAAGGAGTAGTTGGTTCCCTGGGCACGGTTATAGGCGTAACCTGCTCCCAATTAGCCCGGAGGGTAATGGGGGTTTCATCTATCCAAATATTTTCTGGCTGTTGTTTTTGCTTAACATTGCCACTATCCCATCTACCATTGTTGTTATCGTCGTAAATCACTTTAACATTGTACTTCCCGGTTAGGTAGTTTTTATAAACCAATGATGTTGTTTTGTGTATTACATCGCTGCGTAAAAGCTGTTTGTTTTCGTTGTATAACTCAACAATGTATGATTTACCGGTATCCGGAACAGTAACTGCCAGGGTGAGCAGGCTGTAATTTTCCTGCTTATCTATAGTGAATTTTTTAACGGGTGGACGTTTATTCTTTTCACCATAAATATCAGTTACCGCACCGTTTTCGATGGTGAGCGTATAATTGTCATTTTGCTTCCATCTATATTTCAATACCAGGTTCCTCTGGTCGGTGGTATCTTTCTGTATGGTAAAATTACTTGCTTCTGCCGAGTCTTCTTTCAGACTAAACAGGTTGTTGTCAAAATTCTCGATAGGATAATTTGATTTTATAATGAGGTCGGTTCCTGGTTTAAGGTGATTATCGGTGGTAATATTATAACTGAAATAAATAGTACGGCTATAGGTTTCTTTTAAACGTTTCCGAAAGTAAACGGTGTCGATAGGTTTATTTTTATCGAGGATGGCCACACTCAGGGAATCGAACGCCAGGTTACGCATAAACAAACTTACAGTATCGTGGGTAGGGGTAAAGTTTGCAACTTTGTATTTGTCAAAGTCGGCAGGATATAAAATTTTTAAAGAAGGGTTATCGGGCCGCCGATTAAATGTCATTACCATCCGGCTATCGGCATCAGTTCTTCGCTCCACCCTGAACTTAGCGGGTGCTTGTTTAAATAGCTTTAATTCAATATTTGCACTATCCCTTTCCAGGTGTATAATTTTTTTGCTAAAAGCTATAAGCTCATCGTCCTTGTTATATATTTTATCCGGGGACAGTTCTTTTAAAGCATAGATACGGTAGTCGTCGGGGTGCAGGTTATTTAAAGAAAAGTTACCGGCACTATCGGTAATTGCATAAATGCTGGGTTTCTTTTTGCCAAATAGAAGCGAATCCTGTTTTAATGTAAAAAGCATAACAGTCGCATCTTTTTCTTTCAGCCCGGTGGAGGTATTAAACACGGTTCCCGAAACACTCAATGAATCGATGTGCTCGCCGGTGGAAAAAACATAAGTGAAGTTTTTTAAAACGTTCGACTCATTTACATCGGCGATGGCCTTTCCAAAATTTATAACGTAAGTGGTATTTTTTTCCAGCGAGTCTTTAAGGTTGATGATTATGCTCTTGTCTTTTATTTTGTACTCTGGTAATTTGGCCGGGGTAGGGCTCATGGTAATTTCGGAGTAAGTATTTGTCAGTTTAAAATATTCGTCGAAATCGAGCTTGATGGTTTTGGCCGAAAAATGCCGGGTCATGTTTTCCGGGGTTGCCTTCAATAATTTTGGCGGATCATGGTCGCGGGGCCCACCCTGGGGTAATTGGCGGTTTGCACACCCAAAATTGAGTAAAATGGTACAAAAAACACAAAATAGTAACCCGGAAAAAGGCGGCTTTTTATTTAACATGGTTTTTAAACGCTATAATCGATTTTTTTATTTTGACGAGCTGTAATATTAAAATTTTAAAATAATTAATCTAATGAGAAATTTTTATAAATATCTAATTATCAATTAATTATGCTACTATTTTGTGATGTGAACCATTAAAACCGATATGTCCGACGGTGTTACCCCCGAAATCCTGGATGCCTGCCCTAAAGTGCGTGGTTTTATTTTCATCAATTTTTCGCGCGCCTCTTTCGACAGGGAGACCAGGTGATTGTAATCGAAGCCAGGATTTATTTCCTTGTCTTCCATTTTCTTCATCTTGGCCACGATCTCCAGTTCCTTCTCAAAATAACTTTCATATTTGATTTTAATTTCCGCTTGTTCAATTGTTTCTTTATCGTAGACAGACAGCAACTCGTTAAGCGATGTATCCGCCTTACGCAAATCTTCAAAACCAATTTGCGGGCGACTAATTAAATTGAACAGTTTTGTGTTTTGAGTAAGTGCGCTGGTATCCAAATTTTCTAATAACGAATTTACTTCAGCCGGTGTTATTGATTTGGCTTTTGTGTAGGCAACTATACTGTCGGAGTTTTTGATTTTGTTATTAACCTTTTTAAGGCGTTTATCATTGATCAAGCCAAGTTCATGGCCTATTGGGCTCAACCGGATATCGGCATTGTCTTGCCTTAATAATAAACGATGTTCAGCCCGCGATGTAAACATGCGGTAGGGCTCTTCGGTACCTTTAGTTACCAGGTCATCAATCAATACACCGATGTACGACTCGGAGCGCTTCATGATGAGTTCGTGCTTGTCATGAATTTTTTGGTGAGCGTTTATGCCTGCAATAAAACCCTGCGAGGCAGCTTCCTCATAGCCGGTTGTTCCGTTAATTTGCCCGGCAAAATACAGGTTACTTATCAATTTCGTTTCGAGTGTTAAGCCGAGCTGAGTAGGGGGAAAGTAGTCATACTCTATTGCATATCCTGGCCGGAACATCTTAGCTTTTTCAAAGCCCGGTATCTGTATCAGTGCTTTGTACTGAATATCCTCGGGTAGTGAGGTGGAAAATCCGTTTACGTAAATCTCTACTGTATTCCAACCTTCGGGTTCAACAAAAATCTGGTGGCGGTCGCGTTCAGCGAATCGGTTTATTTTATCTTCTATAGATGGGCAATACCTGGGGCCTAATCCTTTGATCCGGCCGGTAAACATGGGTGACTTTTCGAAGCCCTCTTTTAATGTGTCATGTACAGCTGTGTTGGTATAGGTTATCCAGCAGCAACGTTGTTCTTTTGGCTGTTCAACATCGGTAAAAGAAAAACGGCCGCGTTCCTCGTCTCCCCATTGTTCCTCCATTAAGCTGTAGTTTAAGCTGCGGCCATCAACCCGGGGAGGGGTGCCCGTCTTCATTCTACCTGATTCGAAACCTAATTCAACCAATTGTTCAGTTAGGCCGATTGCTGCTTTCTCTGCTGTGCGGCCTCCTCCAAACCTTTTCTCGCCTATATGTATTAAGCCATTAAGGAATGTACCATTGGTTAGTACTACAGCATCGGCTTCGATCTCAATACCCAATGATGTTTTTACACCGCAAATAGTGTTGTTTTTTACCAGGAGAGAAGTAACGGTGTCCTGCCAAAAATCCACATTTGGTATGCGTTCCAAAGCCAGGCGCCATTCTTCCGCGAAGCGCATACGGTCGCTTTGTGCACGGGGGCTCCACATAGCCGGACCCTTTGAACGGTTGAGCATACGAAATTGTACAGATGTTTTGTCTGTGATAATTCCGGAATAGCCACCCATAGCATCAATTTCGCGCACAATTTGCCCCTTGGCAACTCCGCCCATGGCAGGGTTACAGCTCATTTGTGCTATAACCCCCATGTTCATGGTGATTAATAATACAGATGAACCAAGGTTAGCTGCTGCTGCTGCTGCTTCGCAGCCTGCGTGACCAGCACCTACAACTATTACATTATATTTTTTAAACATTTTATTATATGTTCCACGTGGAACATGCTTTAATTATTGATCTTTTTCGGTCGATGTTCCACGTGGAACACCAAATAATGATAGCAGAGCTACGAATCCCCAAACACCTTCGAGTACAACAAAAGGGTAAAATTTTATTAAATAGGAAGAGAAACAACATATTCCTGCCCCTATAAAATTCATTAAACTATAGGTTTTACTCTGTGCGGGTAGTTTTTTATATAAATTTAATAAAAAGGCTATAAGTAATATTATAACACCAATTGAGGCTAATATGTCCGAAGTCTTCATGATTAAGCCTCTTTTAATTCTGTTAACTCAATCCAACGAAAACTTTTTTCATCGAGTTGGCTATTTAGTGTTTGTATTTGCTGTAGTATTTCGTTTAATTTCGATGGTTCTATGCCTACTACATCAAGGGCATCGTTTCGTTCTTTTATTTGTTTTTCAATGGATGCTATTTCGCTTTCGAGATTGTCCAGCTCTTTTTGCTCCTTGAAATTAAGTTTATTCTTTTTTACTTCAGCCTTGGGTGTTTCAATAACGGGGTTGCGCTTATTTTGTTGCTTGTTTTCTTCTAACTCCAACCTGTACGATGAATAATTTCCATTGTATATTTTTACATGGCCACCGTCTTCCATAATAAAAAGCTGATCAGTTAGTTTATCAAGCAGGTACCTGTCGTGCGATACTATCATTAAAACACCGGTATAGTTGGTTAAAAACTCTTCCAATACGTTTAGCGTATCAATATCCAGGTCGTTTGTTGGTTCATCCAGGATAAGAAAATTTGGATTCTTCATCAGGATACTCATCAACTGCAAACGCTTTTTCTCGCCGCCGCTTAGTTTGGATATAAATCCATACTGTTTAGCCGGTGGAAAAAGGAACAATGTGAGTAGGGCAGAGGCCGAGATTAATTTGCCATCGGCCATGGTAATAAATTCAGCTACATTTTTTACAATATCGATAACGCGTTCATCTTCTTTAAAAGTTATTCCTTGCTGATGAAAATACCCAATTACAGTAGTCTCGCCTTTGTCAATTACACCTTTATCAGGCTCAAGACCACCGGTTATTAAGTTTAACAGCGTTGATTTTCCGCTACCGTTTTTGCCGGCCAATCCAATCCGGTCACCTTTTTTAAATATATAGCTGAAGTTATTAATAAAGGTTTGGCCACGGAATGCCTTATAAAGATGGTTCATCTCCATAATTTTATTCCCCTGGCGCGCCGTTTTTACGCTTAATTCAACTTTTTGTTTAGCTCCGCCATTTTTGGTTTTTTCCTCCAAATCGTAAAACGCATCAATACGCGCTTTTGATTTGGTACCCCTGGCTTGAGGCTGTCGGCGCATCCACTCTAACTCTTTGCGTAATAAATTACTGTTTTTTTGGAAAGCTGCTTCATCAGCACTTTCGCGTTCGGCTTTTTTCTCCAGGTAATAGCCATAATTGCCTACATAGGGGATTATCTTACCCTTATCTATCTCCAAAATTTCATTACACACATTATCGAGGAAATACCTGTCGTGGGTAACCATCAGGATAGTTTTTGAGCCGTCGGTCAGTAATTTCTCCAGCCATTCAATGGTATCTATATCCAAATGGTTGGTGGGCTCATCTAGAATGTAGATATCCGGGTCTTCTATCAATAGTTTAGCAAGTGCCAAACGTTTCTTCTGGCCACCCGATAGCGTATTTATTTTTTGATTAAGGTGATGGATATCTAACCTTCCCAAAATGGTTTTGATTTTATATTCATATTCCCAGGCATCAACATTGCTCATTTCTTCCATTACATTGGCAATGGCCTTTTCATTATCGGGGTCGTTCTCCAGCAATTCTTCATACTTGCGTATCATTTGCTGCTGAATATCGTCTGCATGGAAGATATAGTCGCTTATGGTAACTGCATCTTTAAACCATGGATCCTGTTCCAGGTAGCCCAGGTTTAAATCGCGCATTTGGGCAACTTTTCCCTCTGTTGGTTTTAAACTGCCAGACAGCAGTTTTAAAAGCGTAGTTTTCCCCGCGCCGTTAATACCCACAAGGGCTACACGCCGCCCGCGGTTAATGCCGATGGATACATTTCTGAAAAGCCAGTGGTCGTGAAAGGAGTGACCTAAATTTTCTGCTGATATATAATTACTCACGCTAATTCTTTTATTTTATCTGAAGGGTAAATGTGTACCCCTGGTTTATTCTTTATTGATTGATTGTACATAGCTTTTGCCACTGTGGCGGCCGAAATGCTCCCGTATTTTCTCAAGTTCCCAAACAACAGCGGATCGACTAACTTCATCACTGATAAAAAGAAGCCTTCCATTGGCCGACTCTCGTTCCGCTTACCTGCTAAAAATGATGGCCGGTAAATATGCAGTCCGGGCAATCCCACCTGGATAATGTCCAGCTCCGTTTCGCCCTTCATTTTTGTATAAAAATTCGACGAACCTGCATCTGCCCCAATTGCAGACACTAAATGATATTGGCTTATATTATTAGCTAAGCCTATCTGCGCCAGCTGCAACGGGTAATCATGGTCAATCTTCCGGTATTCAGTTAAATCAGGCGTTTTATTCCTGGTTGAACCAAGACAACAAAATAGCGTATCGCCTGTTATTGCTGCCGAATAGTAATGCAACCTTTTAAAATCAACAACCAATTGTGTTAACTTAGTATGTTTTAGCGGTAATTCCTTTCGCACTAAAATCAAAACTTCATCATAGCCGGGCGAAGAGAGCAAAATATTTAAAAGTTCGCCGCCCACTAATCCGCCTGCACCCACCACTATAGCCTTATTAACCATTTGGCACCCAATTTTTTGCAAAAATACGAATAATTAAACAGGACTATTTACGGGTGTTTTTAAAAGGAATGGCCGTATTCCTGGCTGATTAGCTTATAATACCAGTTATATGTCAGCAAATAAAAATATAAATAATTGATTTACAGTGTATTATATAATAGTTAGAACAATGCAACTCTACTATCGATCCTGCTGAGATTCAGGTAGAAAACAAATTTACTAAAATATAGCAAAACAAGATAAGCAATATACTGACACCATTTTGACAGCAATTGGACAATCAGGTTAACCAACATGTTCACACAATCCGCTTCTTATTATCCTGCACAAAAGTATCCCAGCCGGAGTAAGATTTTTTACTGCCGCCACCACTTTTGCCGCTGGGTACGCGCTGGAATGAATGACAAACGGCTACCGCCAGTCCGTCGGTTGCATCAAGAAAGTCGGGCGTTTCTGTAAATTTCAACAGGGTCTGCAGCATAGCGGCAACCTGTTCTTTAGTGGCGTTGCCATTGCCGGTGATGGATTGTTTTATCTTTCGGGGCGCATATTCGGTAATATCCAGGTTGCGCGACAAGGCGGCCGCAATTGCCATGCCCTGCGCCCGGCCAAGTTTTAGCATCACCTGTATATTTTTGCCATAGAACGGCGCCTCTATGGCCAGGCAGTCTGGGTTATAGTTATCAATTAGGGCGACGGTTTTTTCGAAAATGCGCTGCAGCTTCAGCATATGGTCATCAATTTTTTCCAT
>Ga0105239_10008670_pt1 | contig 11518 bp, 10 predicted proteins | sample KBSC44metaG_FD_92761 | JGI IMG/M metagenome (GOLD analysis project Ga0105239, IMG submission 92761) | Corn rhizosphere microbial communities from Kellogg Biological Station, Michigan, USA - KBS C4-4 metaG | ecosystem: Host-associated > Plants > Roots > Rhizosphere > Soil | place: Michigan, USA...
CTCGGCTCGTTGCTCTACTTCGCCGTGGTCGTGTCCGCCGTCTTCGTCGTGGCCACCGTCGTGGTGAACCGCCGCGACGCGTGACTAACGTGTGAGCAATGCGTAGCTCACGAACGGCACTGACGGCTCTGGCAGTGGCGGTGGTCGCGACGGCGTCCGTGTCCGGGTGCGGCAGCAACGACGCGCCGCAGGCCACCCCATCGTCGCCGTCGACGGCCGCCACCGACTTCGCCGGTGAACTGCAGAAGAAGCTCACCACCGACGCGATGATGGCGCACCTGACCAAACTGCAGGAGATCGCCGACGCCAACAAGGGCACCAGGGCGCTGGGCACCCCGGGCTACGCCGCAAGCGCCGACTACGTCGCCAAGACCCTGCGGGACAACGGGTTCGACGTTGCCACCAACGAGTTCGAGGTGAAGCTGCCGTTCGCCGACAAGCCGTCGGTCACGGTCGGCGGTGCGGACGTCAAGACCAACGCGCTGGGGTTCACCATCGGTACGCCGGCCGAGGGCGTGCGCGGCCCGCTGGTCCCCGCCCGCGCCGAGGACACGCCGGGTTGCACGGCTGCCGACTACGACGGGCTGCCCGTGTCGGGAGCCGTGGTGTTGGTGGACCGCGGCTCGTGCCCCTTCGCCGTCAAGCAAGCGGTGGCCGCCGAACGCGGCGCGATCGCGATGATCGTCGCCGACAACGTCGAGAGTGACGAGGTGGGCGGCACGCTCGGCGAGGATGCGGACGTGAAGATCCCCGTCCTCGGCGTCACCAAGGCCGACGGTGCCCGGTTGCGTGCCAACCCCGCCGAGACCGTGATCAAGCTCCATGCCGGTGTTCGGGTGGAGCGCACCCACAACGTCGTCGCGCAAACCAAGACCGGGTCCACGCACGACGTGGTGATGGCGGGTGCGCACCTGGACAGCGTCCCCGAGGGACCCGGCATCAACGACAACGGCTCTGGTGTGGCCGCGGTGCTGGAAACGGCTGTGCAGCTGGGCAGCTCACCGCAGGTGCACAACGCGGTGCGGTTCGCGTTCTGGGGTGCCGAGGAGGAGGGCCTCATCGGGTCGACGAAGTACGTGGAGACCCTCGACGTGGATGCGCTCAAGGACATCGCCCTTTACCTGAACTTCGACATGCTCGCCTCGCCCAACCCCGGCTACTTCACCTATGACGGCGACCAGTCGGCGCCGCCATCGTCCGACGGTGGCGTGCCGCGCGTGCCGGAGGGTTCTGCGGGCATCGAGCGCACGCTTGCCGCCTACCTCGACCGGGCGGGCAAGAAGGCTCAGGACACCGACTTCGACGGGCGCTCCGACTACGACGCGTTCACCCAGGCGGGTGTGCCCTCCGGTGGATTGTTCGCAGGCGCCGAGGACAACATGACCGCCGACCAGGCGAAGCTCTGGGGCGGTCAGGCAGACAAGCCGTTCGATCCGAACTATCACAAGAGCTCCGACACCCTCGAGCACATCGACCGCAATGCCCTGGAGATCCAGGGCGGGGGAGTCGCCTACGCCATCGGCCTCTACGCCCAGGATTTGGGCGGGCGCAACGGAATTCCCGCCCACGAAGACCGCACCCGGCACGCGGTGACCGAGTCATGAGGCGGTTCGCCGCCCTGGCCTTAGTCCTGGCGGTGGCGGCGTGTGGGTCGCCGCAGCAGGCCCCGCCATCGGCGGCCGATCCCGGCCGCGAACTGGCTGGCAAGGTCACCGTCGACGGCATGCGTGCACACCTGAACAAGCTCTCCGACATCGCGACGGCCAACAAGGGTTCGCGAGCGGTCGGCACGCCGGGTTACGACGCCAGCGTCGACTACGTCGCAGGCGTGTTGCGGGACAAGGGATTCGACGTCCAGACGCCCGAGTTCGATAAGGTGGTGCAGACCGACCTCGGCGATCCCACGTTGACGGTGTCGGGCCGGCGGTTTCCCGTCACGCAGGCGTCTCTGCTCGTCACCACTCCGGCGATTGGGGTCAAGGGCGTCACGCTGCGGCCGCAGAAGGCGGCCGGGTGCGCCGCGGCGGACTACGGAACGGTGAACGTGAAGGGTGCGATCGCCATCGTCGACGACACCGGCTGCTCGGTCGTCGCGAAGCACGACGTCGCGGTCGCCGAGGGAGCCGTCGGACTGCTGGTGGTCAGTGACAGAGCAGTACCCGGCCTGTTCCCGCCTGGCTATTACGAAGGGCTCAAGTCACCCGTCGCGATCATCGACAAGGACGTCGACGCACAGCTGCGGCGCACGACGGCACCGGTTCAACTCACCCTCGATGCCAAGGCCAACGTGATCAAGGTGCGAAACATCGTGGGGCAGACCAAGACCGGAGACGTACACCACGTCGTCGTCGCCGGAGCGCACCTGGGTTCAGCGCAGCACAGCCCCGGCATCAACGACGACGGTTCGGGTGTCGCGGCCGTGCTGGAGACCGCCGCGCAACTGGGCGGCTCGCCCACCGTGACGAATGCGGTCCGGTTCGCCTTCTGGGGATCCGACGAGTCCGGTGTGGAGGGGCCGACGAAGTACGTGGCCGGCCTCGACAAGGAACACGTCGCCGACATCGCGATGTATCTGAACTTCGACATGCTGGCGTCGCAGAACGCGGGCTACTTCACCTACGACGGTGATCAGTCAGGGCAACCGAGCCCCGCAATCCCGGCCGCCAGCGTGCCTCCGGGATCGGCAGGCGTGGAACGGACATTCGCGGGCTACCTGAACCTGGCCGGTGTGCGGCCAGCCGACATGCCGTTGAGCCGGGCTGGCGATTACGGCCCGTTCCTGGCGGCAGGCATCCCGATCGGCGGCATCACTACGGGCGCGTCTCAGCCGAAGTCCGCGGTGCAGGCCCGGCTTTGGGGCGGCAAGGAGGGGGTCGCGTTCGATCCCAACTACCGGACGCCGCGCGACGGCATCGACAACGTGAACTCGGAGACGCTGGGCATCACCGGTCCGGCGGTGGCGTTCGCCGTTGGCACGTACGCGGCATCCATCGACGGCCCGAACGGCGTCAAGCCGCGGGGCTGACAGCAAGCCGTACGCATTCACCCACCCGCGCCCCAGCCACTTTCACAGCTGACCTGCGTATGAATGACGTTCGTGAAGACCACTTCTCGTCGATGGGCGGCCGTGACCGGCATCTCCACCGCGATACTCATGGGCGGACTGTCGGTGGCGTGTAGCTCCCCAGGCACCACCACGCCCACCACGACGACTACGACGACCACCACGACGACGACCAGCCATCACAGTGAGCATTCCTCCGGTGGTGGCGGGGGCGGCGGAGGTGGAGCGCCGGCGCCCGTGCAGACCGAGACCGTCGCGCCGGGCACGGTGACCAACACCGAGACCGACATTCAGACGACGGTGGCGACGTCGGTCGAGACCACCGTTGCGACCTCAGTGGTGACGGCGACGTCGACGGTCACCGTGGTGCCGACGCACCAGAATCGGGATTTCGGCCCTGGTATGAACGGGCAACACGGGTGACGAACTGGTAGACGCCGTCCTCGTCGGGAGCCAGCGGGCCCGGGCGGGCGTGTGGCGAGCTCAGCCCGCGCTGCACGGACTCGCATGCCGCCCAGTCCTGCCTGTTCGTCAGATCCCAGAAGTCCACGGCGTAGGAGGGGTCGAAGTCCGGTTGGGCAGCAACGTCTTTCGGGAACGCCCAGGCGCACTCCACGTGCGTGCGGTCCACCGCAAGGGGTGTCATGAGGTGGGTCATCACGTAGTCGGGATGCAGGCTGACGAGCAGGTTGGGATAGCCGACCAGGTACATGACGGTGTGTAGTTCGTGCTCGGAGAGGCCCTGAATCGCCACACCGCCACTCTTGCCGGTCAGCGACATCGTCTCTGCGCCTTCGACGATCGACATCCAGCCGCCCATCCAGCTGCCCGCGAGTTCCAGGTTCTCGCCACTGGTCGGCGGGCTGATCCGGGACAGCTCGGGGTGGATGGTCGAGCAGTGGTAGCACTCCTGGTAGTTCTCGGCGATCACCTTCCAGTTGGTGGCGAGCTCGTAGGAGTGCCTGTCGACGATCGTCAGGTCCTCGGGACGGTAGGGGCCGATGACCTCTTCCAAACCTGCGACGTGCTCGGAGAAGTCGGCGTCCTCACCGCTCGGGTCGGTGAACAGCCAGCCGTGCCAGTTCACCAGCCGCAGTTCGGCCAGCCCGAATTCCTCGGGGTCGAAGCCCTCGGTCTCGGAGAACCCCGGCGCGTTTCGCACTCGACCGTCGAGGCGATACGACCAGGAGTGATACGGGCAGACGATGCCGCGGCGCTTCGTCGTCTCGCCGCAGGCAAGGAGCTCGTGGCCACGGTGTCGGCACGTGTTCGCGAACGCGCGGATGGCACCGTCGTCGCCGTTCACCAGCAGCACGCCGTTGGCGCCGGTGCCGACGGCGCGCTGGGTGCCAACGCCGTCGAGGTCGGCGGCGTGCCCGACGCAGATCCAGCCGGAGAAGATGTTGCGCTGCTCCCACTCGAACACCGCGGGGTCGACGTAGGCCGCCCTCGGAAGCATGCGCGACTGGCCGAACGGCGCGAGCGCCGCTGCGAGATCGTCGGCGGGAACCGGCGCAGGTCCAAACTGTTTGAACATACAGTCAGGCTACTGCCGCTGGGCGGATTGGTCTAGATGGACGACCGAGGTCGTCGCCACCGACGTGACGTCGACAGTCCTCGACCGTGGGGGTTGTGGTCGAGAGATCGGCGAATCGCCGCACAGAACCCACACAGTCGGCGCGCCAGGGGGTTTAGGTCTCGCCTGCGAAGGCGGCGATGCCGCTGCCGGACGTCTCGTCGTTCCTCGTCATCCTGCGGAATATCAGATAGCCGATCACCACGGCCGCGAACGCGGCGATCAGCAACAGCGTCGCCAGTGCATTGAGCGCAGGGGTCGGCGCCGCTCGCGCCGTGTTGTAGATCTTCACCGAAACCGGTTCGGTCGCAGAGCCGTTGGACAGATAGCGCACCAACACGAAGTCGTCGATCACGTCGGCGAAGACCAGCACCGTGCTGGCGAAGATGGCTGGCATCAGCATGGGTAGCGTGACCCTGCGCAACGACTCGACCTGCGAAGCGCCGAGATCCATTGCGGCCTCTTCGTATTGTCGGCCGATGGTGGCGAGCCTGGCCCGCACTAGCACTGCGGGGTAGGCGATCTGGTAGGTGACCAAACCGACCACCTGCGCCGAGGTGCCAAGGCCGAAGGGCAGCGCCAGCGACGTCACCACGAACAGCAGTGCGACGGCCAGCAGCACCTCGGGGATGACGAACGAAATGAGCATGAGCACGTTGGCGCCCGCCGGCAGCCTGCCGCGCCAGCGGTCGATGCCGATCGCGAACAGCACCCCGAGTGGGACGGTGACCAGGGTGGCGAGCAGCCCGAGCTTCAGCGTCTGGAACAGCGCCGTGTGCAGCGACGCGTCGTGCCACACCGACCGGCTCTGATCGCCCCAGTACCACCGAAACGAGAAGCCCTGCCAGTTGGTTCGTGATCGACCGTCGTTGAACGAGAACATCACGGCGATGAGCACCGGCAGCAGCGACCACACCAGGTAGGCGATGGTGATCCCGGCCAGCACGCGAGGCTTGCGCCATGGGTCGCGGTACCAGCCGACCGGCCCGCGGATTTCCTTCGCGGAGGTCAGGACGCTCACGTGCGCACCTCGTCGCCCCGCAGCGTCACCCGGACGTAGTAGATCATCGGCAGCACCGTGGCGACCAGCACCAGCATGACGAACGCGCCCGCCTGCCCGGTCTGGCCCGGTGCTTGGACGCTGTCGTTGATCAGGTTTCCGACCATCGCCGTCTTGGGCGACGCGGACAGCAGGTCGTTGGTGAAGTAGTCACCGAGCATGGGCAGGCAGGTGAGCAGCACCGCCGCCAGCATCGTCGGCCTGCACATCGGCAGCGTCACCCGGAGAAACGACGAAACACGGCTGGCACCAAGGTCTCGCGACGCCTCAAGCATCGACTGAGAGAGGCGATCCAGTCCCGCGTACAGCGGTAGGACCATGTACGGCACGTAGCCGTACGCCAGCCCGAGCACCACGACGACCGGCTGCCCGGTCAGCCAATCCACGTTCACGTCGAACAGGCCACCGAAGCTCAGGATCTTGTTGACCAGGCCATCGTTCTGTAACAGGTTGACCCACGCAAGCATTCGCATCATGTAGCTGATCCAGAACGGCGCGATCAGCAGCGCGATGAGCAGACCCTGCCACCTACCGGCTAGCCGTGAGACGTAGTAGGCGACCGGGAACGCGATGCACAGGCACAGGATGCTGGCCAGCCCGACGTAGACGACGGTGCGCGCAAGGGCGGGGAAGTAGACCTCGCCGGGGCCGATCCGCGTCAGCACGTAGGTGAACTGAGTGGGGTCCCACTGCAACGGATTCCAGACGGGCACGGCGGTGCGGAAGAGCGGGTCGCGTTGACCGAACACGATCGCCAGCACCACGTAGAGCGGCGCGAGGAAGAAGAGCAGCAGCCAGCCGATACCCGGTGCGGCCAGTACGGTCCACAGTCGGTTGGAGGGTTCGCGCGAGCGCGGCACTATTATCCGTTCTGCTCCTCGCGTGCGCGGCGTCAGGATCCGCCGGAGTTGAACGCGTTCCAGACGTTGCGCCACGCGTCCTCGTTGGCGGTATCGAGTTCCAGTGTCCGGTAGCCGGTGTCGAAGTATTCCGGCTTGACGATCACGTTCTTGAGGTTCTCGGGGATGAACGACTCGGCCACCAGCGACTCGGCGGTCAGCGAGTTCTGTGGTGGCTGATACCCGATCGCCGAGAAGTTCTCCTTGGCTACGGCGGGGTCGAGCATGTGGTTGAGGAACAGGTGCGCGAGCACGGGGTTCTTCCCGCCCTTCAGCGTCACCAACATGTCGTTGTCGACGAGGCCCTTGCCGTCCTGCGGGAACCAGTACCGCAGGATCTCGGGCCCGACACCCTCGGGGAGGTAGGACTGTGCGTTGATGATGTCGCCCGACCACATCTGACACAACCCGATCTGCCCGGCGGGCATGTCGCTGTACATGGTGATGGTGACCTTGGGCGACGTCGCCTTTCCCAGCGCGGTGAGCTGCTCGCCGACCATCTTCAGGTCGTCGGCCGACGACGTGTTGACGTCGGTGATGCCCTGCTTGAGCAACACCATCGCCATCGCGGTGTGAAAGTCGTCGATGATTGCGGTCTTGTCTTTGTACGTGGGATCCCACAGCGATGCGTACGGGTTGCTGAGTTTTCCGATGTCGGCGGGTACTTGGTCAGTGCGCCAACCGATTCCGGTGGTGTAGATGGTGTACGGCACGGTGTATTGCCAGCCCTGGTCGTACCAGGGGTTGGTGAAAGTCGGCCATACGTTGGTGATGTTGGGGATGTAGCTGTGGTTAAGCGGGCGGACCAGGCCCCCGGTCACCAGTCGGCTGATCTCGGTGTAGTTGGCGTTGTAGATGTCGAAGTCCACGCCGCTGCGCAGCTTGGTGATCGCCTCGTCGCCGTCGTTGAACGTCGACACTTCGATCTTGACCCCGTACTGGTCCTCGAAGCCCTTGATCGCCTGCGGGCTGAGGTAGTCGGCGTAGTTGTAGATCTTGAGCGTGGCGCCCTTCTCGGGCGGGAGGTTGTCGCCGATGGGTTTGTTGTCGTCTGCGATCGGCCACTTGACGGGGCTGTCCGGTTTCGCGATCGTCAGGCTCGGGCCGGCGCCCTGTGTTCCTGCGGGCTTCGAACACGCGGCGAGGAAGGCGCCGAGAGTGGGAGCGGTGGCCGCGAGAATCGCGGCTCGTTGCAGGAATTGTCGACGATTCGGACCGGATCCAATGGGCACGGGCATCTGGGCCTCCCAGGTGGTTCGCGTCTTGTCGGTGTTAGGACTATCACATAGACTGAATGCTCAGTCAACCGCTACGGAGTGGAGGTTCTACCGTGTCTTCGACGGTGATCGAAAGTCCGGTATCCGATGCAGTTGGGCAGTTGATCGCCGACGAGGAGCAGGTGTTCCTCCGGCGCCAACCGCGCAGCACGGAGCTGATCGCACAGGCCCGCGAGCACCTCGCGGGAGGCGCGACCTCCAACTGGCAGATCGCCGAACCGCAGGCCGTCTGGATGAGCCACGGCGCGGGCTCCAAGGTGTACGACGTCGACGGCACGGAGTACGTCGACATGCACGGTGGGTACGGCGCTTCCATTGCGGGACATGCCCATCCGGCGATCGTGGCCGCAGTCAGCGAGCGGGTCCGGCGCGGAACGCACTTCGCGCAGCCGACCGAGGACGCGATCTGGATCGCCGGCGAGTTGGCCCGCCGGTTCGACCTCCCGCTGTGGCGGTTCGCCAACTCCGGCACCGAGGCCACCATGGACGCCGTCCATCTGGCCCGCGCGCTGACCGGGCGCGACCTCATCATCAAGATCGAGGGCTGCTACCACGGACACCACGACTCGGTGCAGGTATCGGTGCTCCCGGAGGCCGACGAGGTCGGCCCGCGCAGCGATCCCACCCGAGTGCCTGGGAACAGTGGCATCCCCGAGGCGATTCGCGACCTGGTGATCGTGGTGCCATTCAACGATGCCGATGCCGTCGCCCGCGCGCTTGCCGCAAACCGAGGCCAAGTAGCCGCCATGATCCTCGAGCCCGTCATGATGAATGCCGGAATCATCCCACCCGACGACGGCTATCTCGCCGCCATCCGCGACCTGGTCCATCAGGCAGGCGCGCTGCTGATCTTCGACGAGGTGAAGACGGGCTTTACCACCGGTCCTGGCGGCGTGACGGCGCTGTCGGGGGTCGTGCCCGACATCGTCTGCTTGGCAAAGGCTTTGGGAGGCGGCATTGCGGTGGCCGCGATCGGCGGCACGACGGAGGTCATGTCGGCGATCGCCGACGGCCGCTACGAGCAGGTCGGCACCTTCAACGGCAACCCGCTGGCGATGGCCGCCACCCGCGCCACGCTGTCCGAGGTGCTGACCGCCGAGAACTACCGCGGGCTCGACGCCAATGCCGCCCGCCTTCGCACCGCGCTGGAAGGCGTCATCGCCCAACACGGACGTGATTGGCACGTTGTATCGGTGGGTGCCAAGGGCTGCGTGACGTTCCGCCGTGAACGCGTTCGCGAATTTCGCGACTTCCTCGGTATCGATGCCAGATTGGGCCACTTGCATTGGCTGGTGCAGCACAATGGTGGGGTATTCCTCCCGCCATGGGGGAAGGTGGAGCAATGGCTGTTGTCCGTTCAGCACGACCGCGACGACGTCGACAGGTTCGCGACCAACTTCGCCCGATTCGCCGAAGCGGTGTCGAACTGATCGGGCGCGCGTGACCGGCGGCGAGATCCGGCTGGTCGAGCTGGTCAAGTCCTTCGACGGGGTGCCCGCGGTGACGGGCATCGACCTCGACATACCTGCGGGGCAGTTCTACTCGCTGCTCGGCGCCTCCGGATGCGGCAAGACGACAACGCTGCGCATGATCGCCGGGTTCGAGAAGCCGGACTCGGGACGCATCGAACTCGACGGGCGCGACGTCGCGGGGGATCCGCCCAACCGTCGCCCCGTGAACACCGTCTTCCAGACCTACGCGCTGTTCCCGTTCATGACGGTCTGGGACAACGTGGCCTTCGGCTTGCGCTACCAGAAGGTCCCGAAGGACGAGACCAAGCGGCGGGTCGGCGAGGCGCTCGACCTGGTTCAAATGGGCAAGTTCGCCAAACGCCGCCCTGCGCAGCTGTCGGGTGGTCAGCAGCAACGCGTAGCGCTGGCGCGGGCACTGGTGCTGCGGCCGCGCGTGCTGCTGCTCGACGAACCGCTTGGCGCCTTGGATGCCAAGCTGCGCAAGCAGTTACAGCTCGAACTGCGCGCCGTCCAGCGCGAGGTCGGCATCACGTTCGTCTACGTGACCCATGACCAGGAAGAGGCGCTCACCATGAGCGACCAGATCGCCGTGCTCGCCGAGGGGCGCGTCGAACAGGTCGGGCCTCCGCAGGAGATCTACTCGGCACCGGCCACCACGTTCGTGGCCAGTTTCCTCGGTGCGGCCAACATCTTCGACGCCGACGTGCTCGAGCTCTCCGGATCGTCGGCGGTCTGCTCGGCCATGGACACCAGGCTCGCCGCGGTCGTCGACGGGTCCACCCGCACCGGTCCTGCTGCCATCGTGATCAGGCCCGAGCGCATCGCCTTGCAGGACGCGGATACGCCAGTAAGCAACGGGCACAATGCGATCAGCGGCAGAGTGTTGGAGGTGGTGTACCTCGGCTCTTGCACCCAGGTGCACGTCGACGTCGGGGCTCCGTCCGCGCTGATCGTGGAGGTGCCCAATGCATCGGGGCCGGGATCTGTGACCCATCAGCCCGGTGCGGCAGTGACCTGCGTGTGCACTCACGACGCGGTGCGGGTACTGCACCGCAGTACGGCGCAGCCGATCACCGACCCCGTTGCCGAGAGCGCGCTCGCGGTTTCTTCGCCGGCGGCAGGTTGAGCTCGCGTTCGGCGAACCGCATGGCGATCTGGTGGGCCACCTCCGAGTCGACCTCGGGATCCTCCAACGCCACCTGGATCGACAGCCCGTCCAGTAGCGCACTGAACTCCAGCGCGAACATCCGGGCGTCGACCTTGACGTCGAGTTCGTCGGACGCTTCCGCCGACTTGATGGCGTCCACGATCATCCGGCGCCAGCGGGCATCCAGTTCGACCCTGCCCGCCTTCACCTCGTCGTGGCGGAACGCCTGGGCCCACAGATCGAACCATAGCCCCCACGCGCCGGGAATCTCGTTGTCCACCTGAGGAACACAGGTCCACTCGATGAGCAGCGAGAGCCGCTCGCGCAGCGACGTCACCTCGGCGAGCATCTTCTCGGCCGCTTCGTAGAATGACTCCTCCGAGTGACGCAGCGCATCGACGAGCAGCCGGTCCCTGGTGCCGAAGTAGTAGATGACCAGAGCCGAGCTCACTCCTGCGCGCTTGGCAACGTCGGCAATGCGGGTATCGCCGAACCCCCGCTCACAGATCAGCTCTGCTGCGGCATGCAGCATCTCGATGCGACGCGCTTCGTTGTTCTCGGTCGCGGGCGCAGGATCGGCCATGTCGTTGCTTCCCCCTCGTGCAAAGTAGCGGCGCTGGTACTTGTCTGAAGCCTAACACTTGATTAGATTGAACAGTCAGTCAGGACGGCGAGCCCGATGGAGAGGTCCTCATGTCGAATTCGTATGACGCGATCGTGATCGGCGGCGGCCACAACGGGTTGGTCTCGGCGGCGTATCTGGCCCGCTCGGGCGCCAAGACGCTGGTGCTCGAATCGCGCGCCACACTCGGGGGAGCGGCGACCACCGAGGCCCCGTGGGAAGACGCGCCGCACCTTCGGGTGACGCGCTTGTCCTACGTGATGAGCCTGATGCCGCCCACCATCGTTCGGGAGTTGAACCTCGAGCGGCACGGCTACAAGGTGCATCCGATGGGCCCGTCCTACCAGGCGTTTCCCGAGGGCGGGTCGCTGATCATCTACGAGGACGACCCCAAGCGCACC
>Ga0105239_10008674_pt1 | contig 11515 bp, 9 predicted proteins | sample KBSC44metaG_FD_92761 | JGI IMG/M metagenome (GOLD analysis project Ga0105239, IMG submission 92761) | Corn rhizosphere microbial communities from Kellogg Biological Station, Michigan, USA - KBS C4-4 metaG | ecosystem: Host-associated > Plants > Roots > Rhizosphere > Soil | place: Michigan, USA...
GTAAAACAAATTACGCATCTTGGCCAGGCTAACTGGGCGCCTAATTTTACGCCGGATGATAAGCATATTATTTTCTGTAGCAATCATGAATATAAAAGAGGCTTTCCCTTCAATATGTACCTCACAGATATTAACGGGGATGGTCTTGAAAAAATAAGCAGGGATAAAGGTTTTGATGCATTCCCCATGTTTAGTTATGATGGTAAAAAAATTATCTTTTCATCAAACCGTAACAATGGCGGTACAAGAGATACCAATGTATTTGTGGCCGATTGGGTGGAATAATAAAAAGAAAAATTAATCAAATAATCCTTTTTGTTTTACTGGTTTGGAGGAGACTTTCTTTTTACTTACAAATGTTGGCTGCATTAAGTGAAGTCCGCAGGCTTTATTCATTTTTTCTGCCAGTTCAACAGTAAGTTCTGGTGAGGTTGCTTCATCATGCATGTGCATAAAAAAATAAAGCTCTGATAAGCCATTGTCAAGCCAGTATTTCATCCTGTTAACCCAATCATTAATTCTTGTGAAGTCTGTACTATGAAGGCTGTTGCCTACATATCTTATAAATGCTTTAGGTATGGTAAGGTGCATGTGCGCACAATCTCTTCGGCCTGCTGTATCAGTGATAACAGCACCCATATTTATTTCTTTTAGAAAACTAAATAATTCTGTTCGTATATCATTTTTCCCAAACCAGTCAGGATGGCGAACTTCAAGAAAAAACTGGATATCTGTAGGCAGTGATTTTAAAAACTGAAATAATTCTTCTTTACGCTTTGGGCTAAATGTATCACTTACCTGCACAAAGGTTGGCCCAAGATACTGTTCAAATGCAACGATGCCCCTTAAGAACTCTGTTGTAATAAAATCCTTGCCCTTTAGGCTGCCGCGATGTGTTATACCCTGGTACATTTTAGGGCAGAATTTAAAATCTTTTCCTTTCGCTTTTTCGGCCCACTTGGCAATGCCTGTGGGCCCATATATTTTGTAATGTGTTGCATTAAGTTCTATGCTGTTGTAATGCTGTACATAGTGCTGGAGAAAATCTTTTTCTTTTGTGCCTTCGGGATATATTTTTCCTATCCATTCAGTTCTTCCCCATTTGGCGCAGCCAAGATATACCTTTGCGTTTTCTACAGGAACTCCCTTCAAAACACTTTTGTTGAAAACAGGTTCTGCGGGCAAAACGAAATTGATATCGTTGAGTTCATCTTCTGGAACGCGGCCAAATTCCATATTACAGTTTTATTTAAAATCGAAAGTAAGTTAGTTCGAAGGTATCAAAGTCAATAAATATGAAGTCAAAACAACACTTAACTATATTGCTCTTTCAATGTCATTTAGTTAAGAGACATAAGCTAAAAATAATTGCCCAAAGGGCATAAACTTTTGATAGCCCCGGATGAAATCCGGGGGCAAAAAAAGATAGTGCAAATGACCAACCCTGCAGGGGTTAAAGATCTATTAATTCAACCCTTGCAGGGTTGTATACCATGGCTGATTACAACTCCAGTTTGCAACCGGAGCTATTTGAATTAAAGCCTTCCAGGCTTTAGAATCCGGTTTACGCTTAACTAAATGGCATTGTTTTCTCATTGACTAATTGTCTTTCTGTCTTCCTGACTTTTATTATTCATACTTTCTATATAACTGGTAAATAATTTTTTTATCTGCATCATTCAAAATCCTGGTTGTGTCCTGCTCCCAATGGCGTTTAAAAGCCTGTATGGCAGCCGTGGTATCTCTTATATCATAACCGATGATACGCAGGGCTTGCATTGCATCAAAAATCTCTGGTGCGGCAACATTTGTTGTGTCATTATACCAGTAACCATAACCGTTATCGGCAAGTTGTTTCCAGGGAAACATATAACTAGGATCATTCTTTCGTGTAGGTGCAATATCGCCATGGCCTATAAAATTAGCTATAGGTATATTGTAACTGCTCTTTAATGTTTTAAGCAGATGAAGAAGACTTGTGATCTGAGCATCGGCAAAAGGTTCAGAACCATTATTGTCAAGTTCAATACCAATGCTTGAAGAGTTAATGTCTGCATCATTGCCCCATTTGCTTACGCCTGCCTGCCATGCCCGCAGATAATCGTTCAGCATATGGTGTACTGTGCCATCCCTGCATATAACATAATGTGCACTTACCTGTGTACGCTCTAAAGTAAAAGTTCGCAAGGTTTGTTCACAACTATTCTGCGCGGTATGATGTATAATCACAAAGTTTGGCTTACGCAAATTGAAATTGGTTGTTCCAACCCAATATGGTGGCTGCTTGACAGAGTCGATAAAAGTGGGCTCTGAACGTAACGTTTGAGCAAAACTTTTTACTTGTTTTTTATAAACACCGTTAGTAGCAGAGTAGGGATTATGCGAACATGCACATAATATAACAATGCATAAAGCAATAAGGTACCTGCTTAATTTAATCATTTGCATAGATAAAAATAACTATAAGAACAATTGATGTAAGCATTAACAATGCTCTTTTATTACTGTACAATAATAATTCCAATGTTATAATTTTATCGTATGTCTTTTAATAACTCAATAACAAGGCTCTTTAATATTCAATACCCGATTGTACAGGCTGGTATGATATGGGCAAGTGGCTGGAAGCTTGCAAGTACAGTAAGTAATGCAGGCGCCCTGGGTTTGATAGGAAGCGGAAGCATGTATCCGGATGTGTTTCGTGAGCATATCCGTAAATGCAAGGTGGCCACCAGTAAGCCTTTTGGCGTGAATGTGCCGTTGCTGTATGCTGATATTGACAAGCATATTCAGATTATACTTGAGGAAGAAGTAAAGATTGTGTTTACCTCTGCCGGAAATCCGAAAAAATTTACCAGCATATTAAAAAATAAAGACATCAAAGTAGTGCATGTTGTAAGCAGCAGCAAGTTCGCAAGGAAGGCCGAAGAAGCCGGTTGTGATGCTATTGTGGCAGAAGGTTTTGAAGCCGGTGGTCATAACGGAAGAGAAGAAACAACCACGATGGTTCTGGTACCGGCAGTGCGTGAAGCAGTAACAATTCCTGTACTTGCTGCCGGAGGCATTGCAACCGGAAGACAAATGCTTGCTGCAATGGTGCTTGGTGCAGATGGCGTTCAGATGGGCAGCCGTTTTGTTTGTACGGAAGAAGCATCTTCACATGCAGCCTTTAAAGATGCTGTTGTAAAAGCAGAAGAGGGTGACACTATGCTAAGCCTTAAAAAGCTTGTGCCTGTGCGATTATTAAAGAATGCGTTTTTCGAAACAGTAAAAGCTGCGGAGTTAAATGGAGCAACAGATGTTGAACTACAGCAATTGCTTGGTCGCGGCCGCGCAAAGAAAGGTATGTTTGAGGGTCATCTCGATGAAGGTGAGCTCGAGATAGGTCAATCAGGTTATCTTATAAAAGATATTAAACCAGCCGCTAAAGTAGTTGAAGACATATGGAAGGAGTTTAATGCTGCTGTTTCGGAGATGAAGGATATAAATTAGTTTGCTATTTCATCATTCCATGTGATCCCTGTAAAACGACACACTGTAAAAACGCTGGATTAATTTTATAGAAAAACTTCTGTTTATAAATAGAATAGGCTATTTTTAAATTGCTTATTTAACAACTAACACCCTTCCTCTCTTTTTATACCTCTCGGATTTTTTGCTCGTAAACCTTATTAAATTAAATAACACAAACCTAAAACGTATGAAAAAACTACTTTGCGTATCCATCGTTGCTATTATTTTCCCTTTTGTTTTAAGAGCCCAGAATGTAGGTATAGGAACTGATAGTCCGCTCGCAAAATTACATGTGGCTGATAGTTCGGTCCTGTTTAGTGCAAATGGTGACATAGAAGACCTGCACGCTTCTACACCAAATATTCCGTTTCTTCCAGGCAAGCGACTTTTTTTCTGGTATCCGCCTAAAGGTGCGGTAAGAATTGGATATGGAGAGGCTGCCAATTATTCAACTATAGGCGCTTACTCCTTCGCACAGGGCTATCAAAATACTGCAAGTGGTATTTATTCTGTAGCCCAGGGTGCTTTTTCTGAAGCCAGGGGTGATAATTCATTTGCAATGGGCGTTGGTGCTATTGCGAATGATGAAGGCGCAGTAGCCTTCGGAAATAATTGCACTGCCGGTTCTTATGCTTTTGTGATGGGATCTGCAAGCCAGGCCTCAGCACCAATGTCTTTTGCTATGGGAAGTAGTGCGGTAGCCTCAGGAACGAATTCTTTTTCTTTTGGAGATAATACCAACGCTTCAGGAGAAAAAAGTTTCACAGCAGGCAGCGAGAACACTGCCAGTGGAAGTGGGTCCATCGCCTTAGGAAGTGTAAATGCTTCTACAGGTAATTGCTCTTTTGCAAGTGGCTTTACCAGCAATGCGCTTGCTGGTTATGCTTCTTCCTTAGGCTTTTTTACAACGGCCTCGGGTAAGGCTTCTTTTGCTGGCGGAGACAGTTCAACCGCATCTGGCTATGCATCTGTTTCTATGGGATACCTGACTGAAGCTTCCGGTAATTTTTCTTCCGCGTTCGGCAGCAGTGTTTCTACTAATCATCATAAAGGATCAATTATTTTGGGTGATGCAGATCCTAATAATAAGGGCATCATGTTGCAGGCGGCGGACAATCAGTTTGCAGCTCGTTTTAATGGTGGATATTATCTTGTTACAGGCAATAGCGGAGCTATAAATACGGGTGTTGTGCTAAATGCAGGAGACAATAGCTGGAGTGCTATTAGTGATAGCACAAAAAAAGAGAAAAGATTGCCGGTTAATGGCGAACAAATTTTAAAAGGCATTGCGGGTATAAAGATATCTACATGGAATTACAAAGGGCAAAATCCTGTTTCCTTCAGGCATTATGGTCCTATGGCGCAGGACTTCTATCATGCCTTTGGCCATGATGCGTATGGCTCAATCGGCAACGACACTTTAATAAATCAGCAGGACTATCTTGGTGTTAGTTTTGCCGCTATACAAGCTTTAGAAAAAAGGACAGAAAGGTTAGAAGAAATACAACGTGAAAACAAAACGCTTCAACAGGAAAATACAAAATTGTCTTCTCAGCTTCAACGCTTATCTGAAACTGTTGCCTTATTACAGCAACAAATTAATTCGCTTGCTTTAAAGGAAAAGGATAAAAAGAAAAAGGAAGTTGCTTCCAGGTAGCTATAACTAACAGTTCTGTGATGGCTTTGCAATCTTATGCAAAGCCATTTTTATCTGTCAGATTCACGGATTTTAAAAATTACTTATTATTATGACGATTGTGTTTTGCCTGTTCAATCAACCATGCAGATAAATCATTCGCTGCTTTATCATTATCATATTCTTTCGGAAGCCTGCCATTGCAATATTCATTATAGATCCAGGGATCGCCAACGGCAAAGACAGTCCCTTTTCCGTAATGTGATACGGCAATAATAATCTTGTCCCCATCTTTAAAAACAGCCTCTGCCGGAGCTTTAATAGTTAACGTAGACAGTTCCTTCAGATATATTTTACGGGCCGTTTTAAAAACAGGATGGCCGGCCGGAATATAAAAAGCACCCATTTCAAAATGATTGCCGTCTACCTTATGATAGTCATCGTTGTTAAACGTAATTCCGAATGCCTGCGATAATGTATTTAAATGTTCCATTTCTACATTTGCACTGTCATTAGCTAGTAGTACTAACACGCCGCCATCTTTAACCCATTGCCTGATTGCAGTAACATCTTGCAACTGAATATAATTGGGATTAGCAGTTTCTTTTTGCGTATCGGGGTCAACAATAATATAAATATCTGTGCCTTTAAGGTTCTGTTGAGTTGGGGCAGCTTCAAGGCTATTGATGACGGCGCCTTTACTGCGAAGTATTTCTCCCCATGTGGAATAACCCGACTGCTTTTTATCCTCCCATGTATAATGAAATCGATGCAGGTTACCTGCAGAATCTCTAGTTGTCTCGTGATTAAAGTAATAGTCAAGTGTAACGGTCTGTGCCGTGGTTGTATTGCAGGCGATCACCGCGGCAACAACTGCGATAGTGTAAGCAAAAATATTTTTCATTGGCTTGTTTAACAACTGTCAAATTACGGCAAGTGATGTTTCTGAAATAAATCAAGAGACTTTTTATTTACGAAATCGTTGTAATCGATGAAACTATCACACATAAAAAACGGATAACATGATGATGCTATCCGTTTCCTGGTATATGTTATTTTGTATTTATTTTTCCCGTACCTGTACAGAAATTCTCCTGTCTTTTTGTTTTTCAGCATCAGGTGCATCAGCAGCAGCTTTTGCAAAATGTGAGCCATATCCTTCAGCGCCTACCAATTGAACTTCTTTTGTTTTATCTTCTTTCAAAGAGGTCAAAACGGCATCAGCACGGCCTTGTGAAAGTTTCTGATTAGCTGTGCTGTCACCGGTTTTATCAGTATATCCGCCAATTTTTATTTTCAGTTTTGGATAAGCTTTTAATATCGCTGCAATATTCTGTACCTGGCTCTTGCTTTCTTCTGTAATTTCTGCACTATTGGTTTTAAAATTAAGGTTATCAAAATCAAACCATGCGTCTTTGCCCGCTTTGGCGGTGCTATCATTCAAAAAAGCAACCAGCTTATCTTCAATACCGCCTTTATAAGCATTCAATTCTGTACCATCAGGTAATTTAACTTTTATAGACTCCGGTTTTGTTGTTTCTGTAGCGGCCACTTCTTTATCGCCTTCATGTGCAGTTTCCGCTGGTTCTGCTGCTTCACTGTGTGCAGGGGCGCCCGGCATAAAATCGCCATGGCAGTTCATCATCAGCATTAAAAAGAAAAATACTACTACAAAAGACAAAAACGCAGTAAGTGTAAACTTGCTTGAATCAGCAGTATCAAATTCGTGTTTTGACATAACCGTTGTTTTAATTTTAAAAAGCGCACTAAAATAATAAGGTTTGAGATATTTTGCGGTATTCATTAAAAAATAAAATAGAGCCATTGATAATGAGGAGGCAGAAGTTTTGAATGTTTATCTTTAATAGTAAGAAACTGCGTTTTTGTAAAGGATAAAAATAACCGGCTTTATCTTTTGAAACAGTTCGCCTATTTTTGCCGTCGCTTAAAATTTGTGGTGCTACCACCGCAAACTATAAATTACAAACTATTTTATTTTCATGGGAAGGATTTTTGAAGTTCGTAAAGCGACCATGTTTGCCCGCTGGGACAGAATGGCCAAGCAATTTACCCGCATCGGAAAAGAAATTGTGATTGCTGTAAAATCAGGTGGCCCTGACCCTTCAACCAATCCCGCTTTGCGTCGCTGTTTTCAAAACGCAAGAAGTGTTGGCATGCCTAAAGATCGTGTAGAGGCTGCTATTAAACGTGCACAGGGCAAAGAAATGATCAACTATGAGGAGATTTTATACGAAGGCTACGGTCCTCACGGAGTTGCAATACTGGTGGAAACAGCTACTGATAATCATGTTCGTACCGTCGCCAACGTAAAGAGTCATTTTAATAAAGGAAATGGTGCGTTAGGAAACAGTGGCAGCGTAAGTTTTCAGTTTAAAAAAATGGGTGTATTCAAATTAAAACCTGAAGGAATTAATACAGAAGATCTTGAGTTTGAACTGATTGATTTTGGTCTTGAAGAGCTTGGTGAAAGCACTGATGACGAAGGCAACACAATACTGGTACTGCGATGCGCGTTTACTGATTTTGGTAAACTACAAAAAGCACTGGAAGACAAAGGAATTACGCCAATAAGCTCAGAACTGGAATGGATACCAGCAACTACGGTTCCTGTAAATGATGCACAGGCAGAAGAGGTAAGTAAGCTGATAGAAAAACTTGAGCAGGATGATGATGTGAGCAAAGTGTTTCATAATATGGGATAGATAAATAAGGAAAAGAATATAGAATTTAGGAGACAGTAGAAAAAGGTGAGGACGTCACATATAAGTTTTACAAGCCGGGATTGCAGCAATGTAGTCCCGGCTTTGTTTTATGCAGAATGAGTAAATTTTACGCAAACGTTTTATCTTTTATAGTTCATTAATAACATTTAATTTGGTAACCAATCAAAAACCAACTACCTCCATGTCTACAACTCTCGAGGCGCCAGCGCCAACACATGCTGCAAAAAAAAGTTATTCAGGGGCACTTTTTATTATAGGTGCATTGTTTTTCATTTTTGGTTTTGTAACATGGGCAAACAGCACCCTGATTCCCTACCTGAAAATTGCATGTGAATTAACAACTGAAGACGCTGTGTTGGTAACATCTGCATTTTACATTTCTTATGCAGTAATGGCTTTCCCTTCTTCACGGGTATTAAAGGCTACTGGTTTTAAAAAGGGAATGATGCTTGGCCTGCTTATCATGGCAGCAGGTGCATTAATTTTTATTCCTGCGGCGAAAACCAGAAACTACGCTTTGTTTCTTACCGGGTTATTTGTGATAGGTACGGGTTTAACCTTGTTGCAAACGGCCTCCAATCCATATGTAACTATTCTCGGCCCGATAGAAAGTGCGGCGAAACGGATTAGTATAATGGGTGTATGTAATAAAGGAGCTGGGGCGCTTGCTCCGCTTATTATGGGTGCTATTATGCTTAAGAATTCTGAAGCTTTCGAGGCAAGTTTAAAAAAAATGACTGATATTCAAAAAGCTGCCGCACTTGATGAAATGGCTACAAGAGTAATTGGTCCTTATATTATTATCGCATTGGTTCTTATTTTATTAGCCGTTTTTATTTACTTCTCTAGCCTACCCGAAGTAAAAGCAGAAGGTGAAGATGCAAGTGATCTAACCAGCACATCAGTTACAAACAGGACCAGTATTTTTAAATACCCGTATTTATGGTTGGGTTTTATTGCTTTGTTTGCTTATGTCGGTGTAGAAGTTATTGCGGGAGATATGATAATTGTATATGGTAACTCACTCGGCATAAGTTTGGATGTGGCAAAGCATTTTACCTCTTATACGCTTATAGGAATGCTTGTGGGATATTTTATAGGCATTATAGCAATACCAAAGTATTTATCCCAGTCTATGGTGCTAAAAACCTCTGCTATCCTGGGTGCGGTATTTACGCTCGGTATTATTTTTACTAGTGGATACACCTCTATTTTATTTATGGCTTTATTAGGGTTAGCTAATGCGCTAATATGGCCGGCCATATGGCCATTGTCACTAAATGGTTTGGGTCGGTTTACAAAAACAGGCTCTGCATTGTTAATTGTCGGTATCTCTGGCGCCGCAATTTTGCCAAGAGTATGGGCCGCACTTGGTAAAAGCATCGGCCTGCAAAATGCCTTTTGGTTGATGGTTCCTTGTTACCTGTTTATTTTGTATTTTGCTGTAACCGGGCATAAAGTCGGGTTAAGCAAAAAAAGATAATAATTTATCTCTTTATCATATTTTAAAAAATCCTGCTGTAATACACGATCTTACAGCGGGATTTTTTTATTAAATGACTTGATGATTTTTCGTCATGTTTCAATATTTAGTATCATAATTTCATTTCTTTCCAATATCCGATGCAGCTTGATTTCCAGCCGTTCTCCAGATCTCTGTTATTATTCAAAAACCAATTTTTTTGTTTGGAATAATTATCTTAACTTTTTCATTCAAAATTTGCATGCCAATGAGAAATGTATCACACATACTTTCGCGCAAGGGTAGCCGTGTAACCACCGTTAGCCCTAACTTAACCGTGCTCGAAGCCTTGAAAATGATGGCTGATCAGAATATTGGTTCTGTAGTTGTAATGGAATCGGATAAGTTTCTGGGGATTATGACAGAAAGAGATTATTCCCGTAAAGTAATATTAAAAGGTAAGTCTTCTACTGATACGACTGTTGGTGAAATAATGACGGCTGAATTTCCGTTTATCAGGCGCTCAGATACCGTAGAATACTGTATGGAGCTATTGTCTGAACGAAACCTTCGTTATCTGCCGGTTATAGAAAATGATAAATTAGCAGGTATTATTTCCATCAACGATGTGGTAAAAGAAACTATTCTTGAACACGAGCAAACCATATCACATCTTCAAAGTTACATTCAGTCATAATTTTTTTGTTTAAGGTTTAAAGGGCTGTAGCAGCAATTGCACAGCCCTTTTTGCGCTTACGAAAATCTTCAGTAATAGTTGCTGCAGGTGATTCTATAAATTCCACCAATAATTAAACTTAAGTACCAAAGCTCTTGTTTTAACTGAAAAAGGAGCGGGGTAGTAATTGTCTGTATACACAACAAAAAGGTCTGAGGCCGGCTTATACCTCCATTGAAAACGTGTGTTGATATTCACGTTTTTCTGTTGTTCGTTATACTGTATGTAGGTAGTAAAAAATATTTTGTTGGTGAATGTAACGTCTATCCTTGGCCCTACAAGCCAGAAATGTGTAGTGCCCCAGGGTTGCATTAAAGCAAGGCGATTGTAGCTGGTACTCATCGTAATGTTTACAAAGGGCTGAAAACGGTACCCGATGTCACTTGACGCGGTGAATAAATGTCCATCTGCGTAGTAACCACCATAACGCATGGAGGCCGTATAGGTAAATAATTTTTGCGGTTCTGATATGTAATCAAACCCAATCGTGTTCCATGAATGGCGGCTTCCTGTAGCAAGAGAGTCTTTGCCGGTATTTGTTGGATCGAAAGGATTAAGTAACTGAACATAATCATTTTCCGCCACCAGGTTAAGCGTATTTTTTGGACGGAAAGTAATGAGATAGGAGAATATGTTCTGATTGTCTGTTCTGTGGAAACCTGTATTAAAATAATAGATAGAATTGAACTGTGGCCCATGACTTAACACAGGGCCCGTTTTAGGAAACATGAAATAAGCAATCTGCGGATTAAGCTTTATATAATCCCTGCGGGGAACGTAACCAACTTCTGCCGTATAGTTTTTACCCACGTATTGGTATTGACCATTAATAAGCCATCTTCTACTGCTGTATTGAAGGTTGGCAGCGTGTGTCCAGCCGCTGTTAGGGGTAAGTGGATTAAAAGATTTTAGCACCAGCGCCTTTCCTGTAAACAAGTTATTAGAAGATGCAAGGTTATATTCCAGACCTAAGTTGCGGTTGTATTTTGAGTAAATGCCTTTGCTGCTATCTGCTGTTAAAGGATTATAACTGATAGATGTTTTGTCTACATAAATAAACCCGATATTGGAGCGGCGGAAAACTTTGCGCTGTAATGAAAGCACAGCAAAATTCTGTGCAGGTAAACCAGTTTCATCAACACTGCCTGTACGCATATCCATCGCGCCGATGCGCCAGTTCTTATCCAGCTTTCCACTTAATCTAGCGCCAGCATTTATAGGTGCTGTTAATCCAATTCTTCTGGAGAAAAATGGCCTTATATCCGCATAACCAAAACTTCCGAATAAGTCGCCATTCTCTAAAAAGAATTGCCTTCGTTCCGGAAAGAATAATTCAAACCTGCTTAAGTTGGTTACCTGTTTATCTACTTCCACCTGTGAAAAATCCGGATGCACGGTAAGGTCTAAATTAAGAGCAGAGCTCA
>Ga0105239_10008675_pt1 | contig 11512 bp, 9 predicted proteins | sample KBSC44metaG_FD_92761 | JGI IMG/M metagenome (GOLD analysis project Ga0105239, IMG submission 92761) | Corn rhizosphere microbial communities from Kellogg Biological Station, Michigan, USA - KBS C4-4 metaG | ecosystem: Host-associated > Plants > Roots > Rhizosphere > Soil | place: Michigan, USA...
CAGACCCGCCGGGCGGCCCCAATCTAGGCGCAAAGCACAGCCGTAGCTCGGGCTACGGCGAGCATTTGCAACGACGAGTGGGGGCGTCCTGCGGGGATGAGCGGCCATGCCGGATTGCCTCTCACCCTCTCAGCCGATCGCCTGCGTGACGATCGCGTAGTAGATCGGCGCGCCGGCCGCGTGCGGCAGAGGGCCGCCGCGCAGCATCGTCGTCGGCGCATCGACGCGCTTCAGCCCCAACTTCTCCAGCCACTCGCCGAGCCCGCTCGCCTGGTCCACGTCGATGCGCGTGAACTTGCCGGCGTTGACGCCCGCCAGATGCGCGATCAGCGCCTTGGCGCTGTCCCCGTCCGGCGCCACCACCGGCCCGATCACATGACCGCGGCCGAAGCGGCGCAGGATCGCGAAGCCCCGCGCCTCGCCCTGCTCGTCGAGCACCACGGTCGCTTCCGCATGGGCCAGCAGATCGTCGATCAGCGCGACGCGCTGCATGCCGCGCGCCGCTGCATCGAGCGCTGCCAGGCTCTCGGCATCGTTCTGGCCGGCTGCTCGCAGGCGCAGCCCCGGCGCGAGCGCGATCAACGGCGCCGGCAGCGCCGTGCCCTGGTGCTGGCGCAGCTCGCCCGTCACCACGAAGCCGAGCCGCTCGTACAAGCCACGCCCCTCCGGCGTCGCATGCAGCAGCAGAGCCTGATCCTCGAGGCCCTCCAGCAGCGAAGTCATCAGCCGATGACCGATGCGCCGGCCTTGCCAGGCGGGCGAGACGACGATCAACCCGATCGTTGCGGCGCTCGGCCCCCAGCGCCAGCGCAGCCCGGTGCCGAAGACCTGCCCGTCGACCTCGGCGACGACCCCTTCGGCGTGACGGAACGCCTGCTCCCAGTCGGCCGGCCGATGCGGCCAGCGCAATTCGGCGGTCAGCACATGGGCGGCCGGCAGGTCTTGCGCCGTCATCGCGCGCAGCGTGATCGGGGCCGTGGCGGCGGCGTGCTCGGATCGATCGGTCATCGGGACTGTCCTCCAGCAAGGGATTCTCGCGGCGATCCTCGGCGTTGGGTGCAGCGCGCGCTAGGACGATCTTGTCGCCCGCGCCAACTCGCAAGGATCGGCCGCGCGGGGCCCGCGATTCGCAATTCGCTGCGGTCACGGCGGCGGATTCGGCGCCACATGCCGCGGCCTCGTCCCTAGCATCGCCGGCATCCCAATCCCTCGAGGACGCTCCCCATGCAGCTGTTCCAACCCGAACACATCGCCGTGCCTTCGGGCCATTTCATCGGCGGGCGGCTGGTGCCCGATGCCGGCCGCCTCGCGGTGCATCGGCCTTCCGACGGGCAATGGCATGCCGAGCTGCCGCTGGCGGATGCATCGACCGTCGATGCCGCCGTGCAGGACGCATGGCACGCCTTCCGCCACAGCGACTGGGCACGCCGCGCCCCGCGCGAACGCGCCCGCGTGCTGCGCCGCTGGGCCGATCTGGTCGAGGCCGACTCGGCCCATCTCGCACCGCTCGAAGCCGTGTGCTCGACGCGCCCGCTGCGCGACGCCGCCGCGTGGGACCTGCCCTTCACGGCCGAAGGCCTGCGCTTCTTCGCCGAGTACGCCGACAAGCTCGGCGGCGACGTGGCCGCGACGCGGCACGACCATCTCGGCATGGTGGTGGCCGAGCCCTACGGCGTGGTCGGCGCGATCACGCCCTGGAACTTCCCGCTGGTGATGGTCTCGTGGAAGGTCGGCGCGGCGCTCGCGGCCGGCAACGCGGTGGTGCTGAAGCCTTCGGAGATGACGCCGTACTCCGCGATCCGCCTGGCCGAGCTGGCGATCGAGGCCGGCGTGCCGCCCGGGCTCTTCAACGTCGTGCAGGGCGATGGCCGCACCACCGGCGACGCGATCTCGCGCCACCCGCTGGTCTCGAAGATGACGTTCACCGGCTCGACGCGTACCGGCGCCGCGATCATGTCGGCCTGCGCCGCGCACGGGCCGAAGCCGGTGACCCTGGAGCTGGGCGGCAAGAGCCCGCAACTGGTGTTCGACGACGCGCCCGACATCGAGCGCCTGGCCGGCCTGATCGCCGGCGCGATCACCGGCAACGCGGGCCAGGTCTGCGTCGCCGGCTCGCGACTGATCGTGCAGCGCGGCATCGCCGAGGCGCTGGTCGGGCGCATCGCCGCCCGCTTCGCCGCGCATCGGCCCGGCGCCACCTGGGACGACGCCGCCACCCTGCCGCCGATCATCTCCGCGGGTCAGGCCGAGCGCATCGGCGGCATCGTCGATCGCGCGCGGGAAGCCGGTGGATCGATCCGCTGCGGCGGCGGCCTCTACGACGCCGGCCCGGGCGGCGCCTATTTCCAGCCGACGCTGATCGAGCGGGTCGATGCCGCCAACCCGGCGGTGCGCGAAGAAGTCTTCGGCCCGGTGCTCACGGTGCAGACCTTCGCCGACGAGGAAGAAGGCCTGGCATTGGCCGCGCACGAGCAGTACGGCCTGGCTGCCGGCGTGCACACCGCTGACATCGGCCGCGCGCTGCGCGCGATGCGCGGCATTTCGGCCGGCACCGTGTGGATCAACCGCTACGGCCGCAGCGGGGATTTCGTGATCCCGACCGGCGGCTATCACCAGTCCGGCATCGGCAAGGACCTGGGCCGCCAGGCGGTCGAAGCCAACTTGCGCTTCAAAAGCGTGCTGATCGACTTCGCCGCGACGCATTGAGGTGCAGCGGCGCACGGCCCCCGGGCAGACCGCATGGCATGCCGCCAAGGCGCCCCAAACCGCAGCTTCGTAGCGGCGAGGGCGGGCAGAACCCCACAAGCTTTCTGCCTCCCCATGCTGCAATGACAGCGTGATGAAAGACGCAATCGAGCGTCGCGAACCCGCCAGATCCCATCGACACAGGAACGACAGACCATGGCCATCCGCCCCAAGTACATCAGCTTCGACTGCTACGGCACCCTCACCCGCTTTCGCATGGGCGAGATGGCGCGCGAGATCTGGGCCGACCGCATCCCGGCCGCCCGCATGGAGCAGTTCATCGCCGACTTCTCCGCCTACCGCTTCGACGAGGTGCTGGGCGACTGGCAGCCCTACGAAGACGTGCTGAAGAACTCGGTGCGGCGGCTGTGCCGCAAGTACAAGCTGCAATACCTCGATCACGAAGCCCAGCGCTTCTACGATGCGGTGCCCACCTGGGGCCCGCACGACGACGTGCCGGCCGGCCTGGCGAAGGTCGCGAAGGAGATCCCGCTGGTGATCCTGTCGAACGCGTCGGACAGCCAGATCCAGAAGAACGTCGCGATGCTCGGTGCGCCCTTCCACCGCGTCTACACCGCGCAGCAGGCCCAGGCCTACAAGCCGCGCCTGCGGGCCTTCGAGTACATGCTGGACTCGCTGGGCTGCAACCCGGAAGACATGCTGCACGTCTCGTCCAGCCTGCGCTACGACCTGATGTCGGCGGACGATCTCGGCATCGTCGACAAGGTCTTCGTCAACCGCGGCCACGGCCCGGGCAACCCGGCCTACCGCTACGTCGAGATCCAGGACATCGGCGGCCTGCCGGGTGTCGTCGGCCTCTGACCTGCCACGCGATCCAGCCCCTTTCGAGCCGCCGCCGCATGAAACTCGATTCCTACTGGACAGACTCCGCCACTGCCCACGAGCCTGCCGCACGCGAGCTGCCGTCGCAGGTGGACGTGGCGGTGGTCGGCGGCGGCTTCACCGGGCTCTCGGCCGCGCTCGCGCTGGCGCGCCGCGGCGCCCGCGTCGCGGTGCTGGAAGCCGGCGACCGCGTCGCGGCCGAGGCCTCGGGCCGCAACGGCGGCCACGTCAACAACGGCCTCGCGGTCGACTATGCGGATGTGGCCGCGAAGGTCGGCAAGCAGACGGCGCGCGGCTGGTACCAGGCCTACGACGACGCGGTGGACACGGTCGCCCGCCTGGTGCGCGACGAGGCCATCGACTGCGACTTCCTGCGCCACGGCAAGCTCAAGCTCGCGACCCGCCCGAACCAGCTCGACACGCTGCGCCGCAGCGCCGAGCTGCTGGCCGGCGATGGGGTCGACACCGATGTCGAGGTGCTCGACGCCGCCCGCGTGCGCAGCGAAGTGCAGAGCGATCGTTTCCACGGCGGCCTGCTCTACAAGCGCAGCGGCCAGATGCACATGGGCCGCTTCGCGCAAGGGCTGGCCGCGGCCGCCGAACGCCGCGGCGCCACGATCCACACCGGCACCAGCGTGCTCAGCCTGGAACGCCTCGGCGCCGGCCACAGTCATCGGCTGTTGACGACGCGCGGCGTGATCACCGCGCAGCAGGTGCTGCTCGCCACCGGCGCGAGCCGCCATGGCGGCTACGGCAGCTTCGGCTGGCTGCGCCGCCGCATCGTGCCGATCGGCAGCTTCATCATCGTCACCGAGCCACTCGGCGAAGCGCGCGCCAATGCCCTGCTCTCCGGCCGCCGCAGCTACACCACGGTCGCGAACATCCACCACTACTTCCGGCTCACGGCGGACCATCGGCTGGTCTTCGGCGGGCGCGCGCGCTTCGCGGTCTCGAACAAGCAGTCCGATGCCGCGAGCGGCGAGATCCTGCGCGCCGGGCTGGCCCAGACCTTCCCGCAACTCGGCGCGGTGCGCATCGACTACTGCTGGGGCGGCCTGGTCGACATGACGCAGGACCGGTTGCCCCACGCCGGCGAGCACGACGGCCTCTACTACTCGATGGGCTACAGCGGGCACGGCACGCAGATGTCCGTCCACATGGGCGAGCGCATGGCCGCCGTGATGAACGGCGAGCCCGATGCCAACCCCTGGCGCGGCCGCGACTGGCCCGCCATCCCCGGCCACTTCGGGCCGCCGTGGTTCCTTCCCGCGGTCGGGCTCTACTACCGACTGAAGGACAAGCTGGCCTGAGAGCCGGCTCCGACGAACCGCCCGCCTTTCATCCGATTCATCGAAGACCCCGAGCCTGGAGCAGCACATCATGAGCGACCGCACCCCCCTCGAACAACTCGTCGGCCCCGCAGACAGCCAACGCCTGTTCGCCGCCCTGCGCCGTGGCGCCACGCGGCGCGACGTCCTGACGATGCTGCTGGCCGGTGGCATGCAGGCGGGCCTCGCCGGCGGCCTGGCGGGCACCGCCCTCTCGGCCCATGCGCAGACGCCGAAGAAGGGCGGCCGCATCCGCGTGGCCGGCGCCACCGCGGCGGCCACCGACACGCTCGACCCGGCGAAACAATCGAACCAGACCGACTACTCGCGCGGCACGATGCTCTACAACGGCCTGACCGTGCTCGACGGCAGCCTCACGCCGCAGCCCGCGCTGGCCGAGAGATTCACCACCACGGATGCGAAGACCTGGGTCTTCACGCTGCGCAAGGGCGTGACCTTCCATGACGGCAAGGCGCTCGCGCCGGCCGACGTCGTCTACTCGGTGATGCGCCACAAGGATCCGGCGACCTCGTCGAAGGCCAAGGTGCTGGCCGACCAGATCGAGAGCGTGAAGGCCACCGGCCCGAACGAAGTCACCGTGGTGCTGAGCGCGCCGAATGCCGACCTGCCGGTGATCCTCGGCACCTTCCACTTCCACATCGTCAAGGAAGGCACCACCGACTTCAACGCCGGCATCGGCACCGGCCCGTACAAGCTGAAGGAATTCAAGCCCGGCGTGCGCTCGCTGGTGGTGCGCAACGAGGCCTACTGGAAGCCCGGCAAGCCCTACCTCGACGAGATCGAGTTCGTCGGCATCGGCGACGAGAGCGCGCGCGTCAACGCGCTGCTCTCCGGCGGCATGGACCTGGTCGCCTCGGTCAACCCGCGCTCGGTGGCGCGTGTCAAGGGCACGCCCGGCTACGCGATCTTCACGACGCAGTCGGGCCAGTACTCCGACCTGATCATGCGGCGCGACCAGGGCCCCGGCGCGAATCCCGATTTCGTGATGGCGATGAAGCACCTGTTCGACCGCGAGCAGATGAAGAAGGCGATCGCGCTCGACTACGCCGTGATCGCCAACGACCAGCCGATCGACCCGACCAACCGCTTCTACTTCGCCGGCCTGCCGCAGCGCACGTTCGATCTCGACAAGGCCAAGTTCCACCTGCAGAAGGCGGGCATCAGCGGCAAGGTGCCGGTGGTGACCTCGCCGGCTGCGATGTATTCGGTCGAGATGGCGCTGGTGATGCAGCAGACCGCGCAGCGCATCGGCCTCGACCTGGACGTGAAGCGCATGCCGGCGGATGGCTACTGGTCTAACCATTGGCTGAACAGCCCGGTGGGTTTCGGCAACGTCAATCCGCGGCCGAGCGCGGACACGCTGCTGACGCAGTTCTTCCAGTCCGAAGCGGCCTGGAACGAATCGCGCTGGAAGAACCCGAAGTTCGACCAGCTGCTGCTCGCCTCGCGCGCCGAGACCGATCTCGCCAAGCGCAAGCAGATGTATGCCGACATGCAGACGATGATCCACCAGGAAGCCGGCATCGGCATCCCGCTGTTCCTCGCGAGCATCGACGGGCACACCGCGAAGCTGAAGGGGCTGGCGCCGATTCCGCTCGGCGGGTTGATGGGCTATTCGTTCGCCGAGAACGTCTGGCTGGACGCATAGGTGGCGCCTCCCACCGAGCACGGAGACTCCCATGAACCTGATCGTTCTCAAGCTTCTCGGCCAGCGCATCGCGATCGCGCTGCTGTCGCTGCTGGCGGTTTCCGTGGTCGTGTTCGCGATCACCGCGGTGCTGCCCGGCGACGCGGCGCAGGAGCAGCTGGGCCAGGATGCGACGCCCGAGGCCCTCGCCGCGCTGCGCGCCCAGATGGGCCTCGACGTGCCCGCGCCGCAGCGTTACCTGCACTGGCTCGGCGGCCTAGTGAGGGGCGACCTCGGCACCTCGGCCACCACGCAGATGCCGGTCGGCACCCTGATCGGCAGCCGCCTGCCCAACTCGCTGCTGCTGGCCGCGATGACGGCGCTGTTCTCGGTGCCGATCGCCTTGACGCTCGGCATCGCCTCGGCCGTCTGGCGCGGCTCGTGGTTCGACCGTGCGGCCTCCACGGCCTCGGTCGCCGTCGTCTCCGTCCCCGAGTTCCTGATCGCGACGCTCGCGGTGCTGCTCTTCGCGGTCAAGCTGCGCTGGCTGCCCGCGCTGTCCTACGTGAGCGAGATCGAATCCCTCGGCCAGCTGCTGAAGGCCTTCGCGATGCCGGTGCTCACGCTCTCCTGCGTGATCGTCGCGCAGATGATGCGCATGACCCGCGCCGCGGTGATCGACCAGCTCGAAGCGCCCTACATCGAGATGGTGCGGCTGAAGGGCGCCTCGCCGATGCGCATGGTGCTGGCGCATGCGCTGCCCAACGCGATCGGCCCGATCGCGAATGCCGTCGCGCTGAGCCTCTCGTATCTGCTGGGCGGCGTGATCATCGTCGAGACGATCTTCAACTACCCGGGCATCGCCAAGCTGATGGTCGATGGCGTCTCGCAGCGCGACATGCCGCTGGTGCAGGCCTGCGCGATGCTGTTCTGCGCCGGCTACCTGATCCTGGTGACGCTCGCGGACGTCTGCGGCATCGTCGCCAACCCGCGGCTGCGCCACCGCTGAACTCGGAAGAAGGCCTCCGATGGACACCACCACCTCGTCTCCCGGCGTGCCGCAGGCGGTCATCGCGCCGGTGCACTCCGCGGCCACGCCGCCAGCAGCGGCCGCGGCCGCCGAACCCTTGCTCGCACGCAAGCCGCGCCGCTCCGGCGGCTTCGGCCCCTCCGGCCTGCTCGGCCTGGCGGTGCTCGCGTTCTGGCTGCTCGCCGCGCTCTTCGGGCCCTCGCTGATGTCGCAGAGCATCGGCGCGATGGGCGGGGCCGACGTGTTCGCGCCGATGAGCGCGGCGCACTGGCTCGGCACCGACTACCTCGGCCGCGACATGCTGGCCCGCGTGATCGACGGCTCGCGCTACACCGTGGGCATCGCGCTCGTCGCCACCTTGCTGGCGAGCGGCATCGGCACCACGCTGGCCCTGCTCGCCGCGGCGAGCGGCCGCTGGATCGATGCCGGCCTGAGCCGCGGCCTCGACACGCTGACCGCGATCCCGAGCAAGATGTTCGCGCTCCTGATGGTCGCCGGCTTCGGCTCCTCGGTGCCGATGCTGATCGTGACCGCGGCGATCATCTACGTGCCCGGCGCCTACCGCATCGCGCGCTCGCTGGCCGTCAACATCAACGCGATGGACTATGTGACGGTGGCGCGCACCCGCGGCGAAGGCACGGCCTACGTGATGCTGCGCGAGATCCTGCCGAACATCCTCGGCCCGATGCTGGCCGACCTCGGCCTGCGCTTCGTCTACGTCGTGCTGCTGCTCGCAGGCCTGAGCTTCCTCGGCCTCGGCGTGCAGCCGCCGGCGGCGGACTGGGGCTCGCTGGTGCGCGAGAACATCGGCGCCCTGGCCGATGGCGGCGCCTCGGTGATCGTTCCGGCGCTGGCGATCGCCAGCCTGACGATCGCGGTCAACCTGATCATCGACAACCTGCCGGGCCGCGCGGCTCGCGAAGGAGCACGCTGAAATGAGACCCCCACGCCCACTGCGTTCGCTGCCCCCCGGGCCCACCTGGGGCCCCTTCGTGGCCCTTGGGGCGCGTCAGCCCCTTCGGACGGCCGGGCGGTACTGACATGGGCGCATGCGTCACCGTCGAAGGCCTGTGCATCGTCGCCGGCCCCCACACGCTCGTCGACCACATCGGCTTCACGATCCGGCCGGGCGAAGTGCTCGCGTTGATCGGCGAATCGGGCTCCGGCAAGACCACCACCGCGCTCGCGCTGATGGGCTATGCGCGCCACGGCTGCCGCATCTCGGAAGGCAGCGTGCGCATCGGCGACGTCGACGTGCTGCATCTCGGCCCGGCACAGCAGCGCGCGCTGCGCGGCCGCCGCGTCGCCTACATCGCGCAGAGCGCCGCGGCCTCGTTCAACCCCTCGCGCACGATCCTGGACCAGGTGATCGAACCGACCACGATCCATGGCACGATGAGCCGCGCCGAGGCCGAGGCGAAGGCCATCGAGCTGTTCCGCGACCTGGCCTTGCCCGAGCCCGACAGCATCGGCTCGCGCTACCCGCACCAGGTCTCGGGCGGCCAGCTGCAACGGCTGATGGCGGCGATGGCGCTGATCACCGATCCCGACCTGGTCATCCTCGACGAGCCCACGACCGCGCTCGACGTGACCACGCAGATCGAGGTGCTGCGCGCCTTTCGCCGCGTGGTGCGCGAGCGCAAAGCGACTGCCGTCTACGTGAGCCACGATCTGGCGGTGGTGGCGCAGATGGCGGATCACATCCTGGTGCTGCGCGAAGGCCGCATGCAGGAGCTCGACAGCACCGCGCAGATCCTCGCCGCGCCGTCGCACGAGTACACGAGGAGCCTGCTCGCCGCCGCGCGGCCCGCCCCGCGCGCATCGGGCAAGGTCTGCACCGAGGCCGACCTGCTGCTCGACATCCACGAGCTCTCCGCCGGCTACGGCCCGGTCGACCGGCTGGGCCGACCGGCCCAGCTGATCCTCGAAGGCATCGATCTGAAGCTCTACCGCGGCCAGGCGATCGGCGTGATCGGCGAATCCGGCTCGGGCAAGACGACCTTGGCACGTGCCATCGCCGGCCTGATCCGGCCCTGCCACGGCACCATCCTCTTCAACAACCGCGAGCTGAAGCCGTCCCTCGCACAGCGCACGAGGGAAGAGCTGCGCCAGGTGCAGATCGTCTTCCAGATGGCCGATACCGCGCTCAATCCGTCGCAGACCATCGCCAGCATCCTGGCGCGCCCGCTGCAGTTCTACAAGGGCTTGCGGGGCGAGGCCCTGCAGCGCCGCATCGACGAGCTGCTCGACCTGGTGAAGCTGCCGCGCGCGGCCGCGAAACGGCTGCCGGGCGGCCTCTCCGGCGGGCAGAAGCAGCGCGTGAACCTGGCGCGCGCACTGGCGGCCGACCCCGACCTGATCCTCTGCGACGAAGTCACCTCGGCACTGGATACGGTGGTCGGCGCCGCGGTGCTCGATCTGATCGCCGAGCTGCGGCGCGAGCTCGGCGTCTCGTACCTCTTCATCAGCCACGACCTGCACACGGTGCGCGCGGTGTGCGACGAGATCGTCGTGATGCAGCACGGCCTCAAGCTCGCGCAGGTCGCTCGCGCCGACTACGAACGCGGGCCGCACCATCCGTACTACGAGCTGCTCGCGCGCTCGGTGCCGGAGCTGCGCCAAGGCTGGCTCGACGAGATGGATGCGGCGCGGCCGGCCTTGGCCTGCGCCGCCTGACCTCACACCAGGAGAACAGAATGACCCCCACATTCCGCATCGCCGTGATCCCCGGCGACGGCATCGGCAAGGAAGTGATGCCCGAAGGGCTGCGCGTGCTCGCGGCCGCGGCCACGCGCTTCGGCTTCGAGCTCGAGTTGCGCCACGTCGAATGGGCCAGCTGCGACTACCATGCAGCGCACGGCCAGATGATGCCGGACGACTGGAAGGCGCAGCTGAAAGGCATCGACGCGATCTACTTCGGCGCGGTCGGCTGGCCGGCGACGGTGCCGGACCACGTCTCGCTGTGGGGCTCGCTGCTCAAGTTCCGCCGCGAGTTCGACCAGTACGTGAACCTGCGGCCGGTGCGCCTCTTCGAGGGCGTGCCCTGCCCGCTCGCCGGCCGCAAGCCGGGCGACATCGACTACCTCGTGGTGCGCGAGAACACCGAGGGCGAGTACACCTCGCTCGGCGGCATCATGTACGCCGGCACCGAGCGCGAGATCGTGATCCAGGAGTCGGTGTTCTCGCGTCACGGCGCCGACCGGGTGCTGAAGTACGCCTATGAAGCCGCCAAGGCGCGCCCGCGCAAGCACCTGACGGTCGCGACCAAGAGCAACGGCATCGCGATCAGCATGCCGTGGTGGGACGGCCGCGCCGATGCGGTGGGCCGCGACTACCCCGAGGTCAGCGTCGACAAGCAGCACATCGACATCCTCTCCGCCCGTTTCGTGCTGCAGCCGACGCGCTTCGACGTGGTCGTCGCGAGCAACCTGTTCGGCGACATCCTCTCCGACCTCGGCCCCGCGACCACCGGCACCATCGGCCTCGCACCTTCGGCCAACCTGAACCCGGAGCGGCAATTCCCGTCGCTGTTCGAGCCGGTGCACGGCTCGGCGCCGGACATCTACGGCCAGAACATCGCCAACCCGATCGCGATGATCTGGTCGGGCGCGCTGATGCTGGACTTCCTGACGCAGGGCCAGGGCAATGGCCGCGCCGCACACGATGCGATCGTCAAGGCGATCGAAGCGGTGCTGGCGGAAGGCCCGCGCACCCGCGATCTGGGCGGTCAGGCATCGACCACCGAGATCGGCCAGGCCATCGCCGCGCTGGTCGCGGCGGCCTGAGAGAGGATCGTCCCATGCCCTTGACCCTGACCCGCCAAGACCTGATGCCCGGCCGCAACCTGATCGGCGGCGAATGGTGCGAAGCGCTCGACGGCCGGCGCCTGGCCGTCACCGACCCAGCCACCGACGAGCC
>Ga0105239_10008676_pt1 | contig 11512 bp, 10 predicted proteins | sample KBSC44metaG_FD_92761 | JGI IMG/M metagenome (GOLD analysis project Ga0105239, IMG submission 92761) | Corn rhizosphere microbial communities from Kellogg Biological Station, Michigan, USA - KBS C4-4 metaG | ecosystem: Host-associated > Plants > Roots > Rhizosphere > Soil | place: Michigan, USA...
AGAATCTCAGCAGCAAAGCACTTTTCTTCCCGGAGCAGTCCGAGAAGAAGGTGCTCAGTTCCAATGTGTTTATGGGAAAGTCTTTCCGCTTCCTCTGCCGCGTACGCCAATACGCGCTTGCATTCATTACTAAGAGGTAGATCTACTGAAGTGGAGACCTTCTCTCGAATTGTGGTGTGCCCTTCGATCTGTTTGCGGATCGATTCCACAGAAGCATGCGAACGCAGGAAGCGGTTCGTCAGGGCCTTGTCTTCGCGCAGCAGTCCCAGTAATAGATGTTCCGTCTCAATATACGGAGACCCGAACTGGCTTGCCTCATAGCGCGCGAAGAAGATCACGCGCCTCGCCTTTTCTGTATACCGCTCAAACATAAGCCCTAAACCCCCATTCATCTGGGAAGGAGTTCGGTCACCGCTGGCCGCCTCTGCCCTCGAAACTGTTGGCCCACTGTTTTACCAGTGCAATCGGGATACCAAGGGCCTTGGTAATCTACAGCTAACCTTTGGAACCCCATCAAGTTACCAAAAACTGCCATTGTTACTGCCTACTCCATTAGATGCAACACGTTGCATCCCGGAACTTGCACCGTACTTTCGTTCCAAATTGAACACCGATTTCACTCTGAACGCCAAAACCCGTCATCCGCCTACCCTACAAGGGAACCGGGCGCGACCTCCTCCATTTTGCCACGCTGCAATCTCAAGACGCGATGGCACTTCCGTGCAAACGCAAGATTGTGGGTAGCTATTAGGGAGGTCAACTGATAGTCGCGATGTAGACGGGCAATCAATTCGAAGACGGTGTCTGCTGTGCGGCCGTCGAGATCGCCGGTGGGCTCATCGGCCAAAAGCAACTTGGGCCGTGTGATGAGCGCCCGGGCCAGAGATACACGCTGCTGTTCCCCGCCGGAAAGCTCTCCCGAGCGATGATGCGCGCGGTGCTCCAGGCCCACTTCGCGAAGCCAGCGTGAAGCTTCTGACGTCGCCTCCTGCTGATTGGTCCCCCGCAACAGGAGCGGCATGGCCACGTTCTCTGCCGCCGTAAATTCCGGAAGCAGATAGTGAAACTGCCAAACGAAACCGATTTCGCGATTCCGAAATCCGGCTGCGCTGTCCTCTGTAAGAGAATTCAACTTCGATTCCGCGCAGTATACGTCACCCGCAGAAGCTCGATCAAGAGCGCCGAGGATGTGCAACAAGGTACTCTTCCCCGCGCCGGATTCTCCAACAATGGCGAGCATCTCTCCCTTGCCAACTTGAAACGAAAGACTTTCAAAGAGCACCAAATCCGCTCCGCCTGAGCGGAACACTTTCTTCAAACCATCAACTTTCAGCACTGCTTGCTGTGCTATTAGATGCAAAAGGAGCGCTCCCCGGATCAGGCCAACCCCGCATGACCAGCGGGCATGAAAGCCGTCACGACTATTAGAACACGGAGCGACCTATGCAAGTTTCTGCAGAGTAGGCGCTATAGCCGGACTGTACTCCAAATTGAGGGAGAGGGGGTCGTGACCTTGGTCACGAAGAGGGTACCAACAGCACCATGACATTCCGATTGTGTGGTGTACCAAGGATTCGTATCAGGAATGGGAAGAGTCAAAAACAAAAACTAACCACAGAGGACACAGCGAACCACAGAGGGCAAATCTCTGTGAAACTCTGTGTCCTCTGTGGTTTAAGCTTTTGACTTATTCGTACCGGAGAGCTTCTGCGGGCAGAATCCGTGCCGCTGACCAGGAAGGATAGATCGTCGCCACGAAAGAAATCCCAATCGCCACCAGAGCCACAAACACTCCATCCATCACCCGCGGCGCGAACGGCACATGATCGATGGAATAAACCTCAGGAGACAAATACAGGAGATTATTGTGTCCGCCGATCCAGCACAGTAAATATCCGAGCACCAGGCCAACCGCAGTGCCAATGACTCCAATCAACAAGCCCTGCGCGATGAAAATGCGCCGCACTTGCGACTTGCGTGTCCCCATCGACATCAGCACTGCAATGTCGCGGGTCTTCTCCATGACCATCATGATGAGAGAAATCAGGATATTCAGCGCGGCCACCATCACAATCAATCCAATGATGATGAAAGTGAATCTGCGCTCGAGTTGCAGGGCGCGAAAGATGGCCTTGTTCTGCTCCATCCAGTTGGTGGACATGAAACCGCCGCCGGCAACTTTCTCCAGCGCATCACCGACCGATCCGGCTTTATAAATGTCATCAATTTTGAATTCGAGAACAGTGACAACATCGCCGAGCCCTTCCAGTTGCTGCGCGTCATAGAGACTGGCAAACGCCCAGGAGCTGTCGTAGTCATAAAAGCCAGAGTTGAAAATTCCCACGACGCGAAAGCGTGTGTACTTGGGAACCAATCCAAACGGAGTGAGCTCTCCCTGTGGGCTGACGACAAGCACCACGGAACCAACCGTAGCGCCCAAATCATCAGCCATATTTTTTCCAAGAACAATGGGCGGCATAGTAACTAAACGATCCTGCACCCCAGCCATCGAATCCGGGGATGTTTGCGTTGAAGCAGTTTGTGACTGAGATTGGGATTGAGGTTTTGATTGTGGGGGGGCGGGCGACCCGCCCGCCTGCCGGGGGTTTAGAGCATCCACCGACCCGGTCTTGACCGTGTTAAGTAAATCACTCACCCTGCGCTCGTAACTCGGGATCATCCCTTTCAATACAGCCCCTCTCGCGCGCGGCCCGCGCGAAATCAGGACTTGGTCATAAATCGCCGGAGCCGCCCCCATCACATGCGGCTGCTTGCTGAGCCGGTCCATCAAAGGCTGCCAGTCCTTGATGCCATCGCTCTCGGTCCGCAAAACATTCACGTGGGAAGTCGAACCCAACAGCCGGTCCTGCAAATCCTGGCGGAAGCCGTTGTTGATGGCTAGTGCGACGATGAGCGACGTAACGCCGGCCGCGACCCCAACAATTGAAATGGCGGTGATGACGCCGATCACGGCTTGGCGGCGTTTGGCACGAAGATAGCGGGAGGCTATGAAAAGTTCAAAATGCATTCAATGATAGAAATATCAGATTGTTCCATGAAACTGTTATTGGCCAACCTGTCATTCCAACGCCAGATATGAGCAGTGCGAAGGTCAGCGAAACCAGCAGCATCGATGTCAGCATAATCGCCAAAGCAACGCCGACTCATAGTTCGTTGATTTAAGAATCGCCATCATATTTGTTAAGAAACCTACTCTGTTTCAGCCGGTATCACAAGAGTCCCTTGACTTCGCTTTATATTCGCCTACAATAACCCCATGGCCATCACCAAGCGACAACGTCAGGTCTACGACTTCATCTCCTCGTTCGTGCAGAAAAACGGATACTCTCCCTCCTTCGAAGAAATCGCCGAAGGGATGCAGCTGAATTCGCTGGCCACTGTGCACAAGCACATTTCAAACCTCGAGACTAAAGGCCTGCTCACGCGTGACTACAACCGGAGCCGCTCGATTGACCTCGTACCGCCGAAGGGCCGTTTAAAGCAGGCTATGTCGGTGAACACCACCATGGTTCTGCCATTGCTGGGGCGCATCGCCGCTGGCCAGCCGATTGAGGCCGTACAAAACCACGAGACGATTTCCCTAGCAGACTTCGTGCAATCGAAAGAAGTCTATGTGCTCGAAGTGCGCGGCGAGTCCATGCAGGATGAGCACATTCTTGATGGCGATTATGTGCTGGTGGAAAAAGTAAAGACCGCGCACAACGGCGACATCGTCGTGGCACTGGTCGACGAAAACGATGCGACTCTCAAACGCTTCTATCGCGAAGGCGACAACATCCGCTTGCAACCTTCAAATGTGAACATGAAGCCAATCATCGTTCCGGCGGCGGCGGTGCAAATTCAGGGGCGAGTGATTGGGGTTTTACGCAAGTATTAACTATATTAACTAAAGGTTGCTGCCACATTACCCAGACACACAAACGCCCGGGAATCATTCCCGGGCGTCGTTTAACCCTTACCCAACGTGCTTATTCAGCGCCTGCTGGATCTTCTCTTTAGGCACGTAGCCCACAATCTGCTCTTTCACCTGACCACCCTTGAACACCAACAACGTCGGAATCCCGCGCACTCCGTAGCGCATGGGAGTGGCCTGATTGCGGTCCACATCCATCTTGCCGATCTTCACTTTGCCCTGATACTCGGTGGCCAATTCTTCCACGATTGGCGCGATCGCGCGGCAAGGGCCGCACCACGTCGCCCAAAAATCCACCAGCACCGGCTGGTCCGACTTCAATACATCCTGATCAAAATTTGTGTCTGTCACTTCAAGAATTCCGTTGCTAGCCATCATTCCTCCATCCAAAGGTGCGCCGGGCCAATGCTCCTCAGCGCGCCAAACCATTCAGCGGCATAGGTTAAGCCTAGGTGCCTCAGCTCGTCCTACTATCGTAACACTTGTATTCGATGCAACCCAGAGCAAGAAGTCGCAGGTAGGATGTTGGAGCCTTGCCGGGGAGCCCTTGAAGGGATTGTTCTCAAAATAAGAAAGCGCCCGGAACTTTTCAGTTCAGGACGCCTCGGCAGCCCTCCCCCAGAGTCTGCCAAACCACGAGTTGGATCATAGGGCTGCCCCTACGGACTGTAAACGTCACTTTGGTAACGGAGGCTTCCTGTGAGGTAACCCCGCTGGCGGTTACCTGGTTTCGATCTCCCAATCGTGGCCGCCATCGTTGGTGGTCCAAGTCTGATGATCGGCGGTCGTGACTTTGCCGTGCTTAGAGTCCTTAAATTCAATGGTGGCGATGTCCGCGGTAAGGGTCTGACCAGCTGAGGTCGGTTTTACCTGTTGCCATTGCTGCCCGGCATCGGACGAGTAGAACAAATTGCCCTGAGCGCCACCTACCCAGAGTTCGCTACCGGTGACGCACAACGCCCGGAAAACCACCTTGTCACCGACTGGGACGGTCTGCCAGCTCTTGCCGGCATCGTTCGACTTGATGAGCTTTCCCTCGGCTGAAAGTTGCCAGCGCGGATTAGCGCCGCGAAATCCTGCAAGCGTACCCGCACTTGCACCTACTCCGAGGTACCCATCTTTTGCGTTGTAATTAAAGGCCCCTAAATCTCCCGACTCACCTTTTTGCAGCTGGCGATCCGCAAGAACCGGGGCGGACTTGGCTGCAGCAGCAGGCGGAGAGGGTGGTGGTTGCGCCTGCGCAACTTCGTTGGTTGCGGCCGGTGCTTTCATGGCCTTGTCCGCGGAAAACTCTTTCTTAGTCGACTTGGCATCTTCTGGCTGGGCCGTCACTGTCGATTGTGGCGGCACTGCCGGTGGAGATGCAGTGCGGCCCATGATGATTCCGTTTGTCACAGCTGGGGCATTGTTGTTCTTCTCAGCCAGTTCGGGCGAACGCCTCTCGGTTTGCCGTTGTTTTGCGCGTAGAGGCGATAAGCTATCTGCGGCTTGTAGTTCTTGGGCTGCTGATACCTCATCCCCATCGCTTTTTGTGCCAACACTCATTTTGAGCCGCACATGATTGCTCTCTGACTCGTTATCCGTATTACTTTTTCTTTCTTCTGTCGGCGCTCGATTAGGCAGCGGTTGAGTTTCGGCAACTACCGCCGGCGCACTTTCGAAACGTGCCATAGACGCGTTTTGCGTGAAACGGGTGCGGGAGATTACGGCTGCACCGACGACAACCACACAGGCCGCTAGAGCAGCCCATCTGAGCTTTGCTCCGGAAAACCACGAACGACGCACCGGCAGCGGTGCTGCAGCACCCGCTACCTGCTGCAACACTTGTTCCGGCTGCGCATGAGCCACAAGCTCCCTGCATTCCGCACATCCAGCCAGATGCTCGAGAATCTGCGTCTGCTCCAGCGGCAGCAGCGATTTTTCCGTAAACGCCGCCAGCAGGTTCGCATCCGGATGCGTCTCGGCCCGGCTAACTGCCTGTAAACGCTGGGCTACGATTTTGGGAAGTTGTTCCATCTGCTCCGAACTACACTCCATCTCCAGTACTTGCTTCCGCTTTCTTATCAGGGAACGTCTGAACTCGCGTTTCTTGCGCCAGCCTAGTCCGCACGGCAATCTTTAAATCCCTCACATCTACGTCCAATGCTTCCTGCGCCTGCCGTCTATCCATGCCCCGCCTGCCCAGCCCAGCAAGGATTTGCTTACGTAAAAACTTAGCTAGCTTGTCGAGCTTGCGACTGATGGTGGACTCGTGCACGCCCACCATCTTGGCGATCTCGGCCAGCGTACGTCCATCGAGATAGTACGACGCCAGCGCAAAGCGGTCTTCAGCCGGAAGGGCAGTGAGTGCGTCGTCGGTAGCGGCTTCGACTCGCGGGTCGACGGCCACGGTCTCTTCTTTCTCCGGGGCGGCGAACTGTTCGCCTTCTTCGCTCTCTTCGTCGAGACTCACCAGCCGCTTTTGCTTGCGATAGCGGTTGACGTACTCCTGCGACAACACCGTCCGCAGCCAGCCTTCAAGCGATCCCCGCCCGGTATACGAAGAAAGTTTGCAAACCCGCTTTCCCTCGCGCGTAGTCGTTCCATAAAGGTCGGCGTAGAGGCTGTCCGCAAGTTCGCGCGCGGCCGAACTCTCCTTTGCGATATAGCCAGCGATGTCGTACAGCTTCTCGCGGAAGCGCAGCATGAAGGCTTCCCATGCCCTCTCGCTGCCCTCCGCGCAGGCATGGGCCAAAGCCAGATCTTCCACTTTCAGGGATGAGTAAAGTTCCTGCCGATCGAACGTAGAAGCTCCCTCGGGCAGGTATTTGGCGGCGATTTCCTCTAGAACAGCGCAGAATCGTTTCTGGTCCAGACCAAGCTTTGCGCCACCGCTCCGCTCGTACAGCGACACCGTAACCGAGGCTATGCCTTCCGATATCTCCACCACGGGTTGCGGCCGCTGCGTCATGATTGGCTACTGGCGATGCTATCAATTTTTAAGATGCAAGTAGCTCAAATTCTACCGTTCATCCGGTAGGGGGAAGCAAGATACCCTGGGACCCTCAACCAAGGCGTAACTCGGGGTGTCTTCCCGCCCACGGAGGCCCTATGAGTTTGAAGATCCTGGTTCCATCTCTGCTTTTTGCAGGCGCCTTTACGCTCGCATTTTTTCCGCGAACAAGCGTTGAAGCCGGCGAAGTCCCGACGTCGACTCGTTACAAGGTTTTGGCACCGATTCGGCATGGCAATTTGACCGTCTTTCCGGTGGTTGCGGCCACAACCCACGACACCAACGAATTTCTGACTTTGGACGAAGGCCTGCGCTCAGGCGATGTAATCGTGACCGAGTATGGCAACGTGCAGGGCATGATCCGCCCGCGCCGCCGAGACCTCTGGAGTGAACGCGATACGCGTCGTCAACCCGGCGCTCAGGTCAATACGCTCGTATTGGTCAACAATTCCAAACGGCCGCTGATCTTGTTGGCCGGCGAAATCGTGACTGGAGGCAAGCAAGACCGTGTGATCGGCAAGGATCGCTTGATTCCCGCCGAGAGCGACCCGGTAGATTTGAGCGTGTTCTGCGTAGAACCCGGACGCTGGACCGCGACCTCAGAGAAATTCAACGGACTCATGGGAGCGATGGCACAACCAGCCGTGAGATCCAAGGCCATGGCTGACAAAGATCAATCCAAAGTATGGGAAGAGGTTGGCAGAAGCCGTGCGGGAATCATTGCCCAGGCACCGCCGCCAGCAGCAACTGCATTAGGCGGAACAAGTTCCTATGCTCGTGTGATGCAGAACGAAGACGTGAAGCAGAAAGTAGACTCCGTAGCCGCGCCTATCGAGCGTGACTACCGCAGCGTCATTCAACAACTTCGTGAGCACAATGCAGTAGGCGTGGTGGTCGCAGTGAACGGAGAAATCATCTGGGCAGATATTTTTGGCAGCACCAGCCTGCTGGAAAAATACTGGCCGAAGCTCGCCCGCTCTTATGCTGCGGAAGCCATCGTGACCCAGAGCAAAAACCGTGACGCCGACGAAAAGTCAGCGCAAGCATTTCTGGATGACATGGAAGGCCGTCATCAAACCGTCGACAGCGAGCCAGGACTCTATCGCCACACTGAAATCAGCGGAGATAGATTCAAGGCATTCGAGTTGACATCGCTATTGCCGAAAACTGGGTTCGACTTGCATGTAGCCAAGATGGCTGAGAACTAACGACGGTGGACCGGGAACTGGTATCTCAAGCCCCGTGGCTGGAATACCAGTTTCTCCATGAAGCAGGATCGTTTGGCAAACTCTGCCCGGTAATATCGCGCAAGGCTTGATAAACCCAGGTGTGAGTCTGAGGATCGAGCGAAGGATCATCGGCAAAGTTCAGTAACTCTGGGATCGCAGTCCGGCGTTGTTCTTCACTCAACATGCCCGACTGTGCCAGTCCACAAGCAGCACGTTCGCGGATGGTCGGCGATGGATCATCATGAAAAGTTTCGAGCAGGATGGGAATTACCTCGTCGGTCCCCAGATAAGCCAGGCCTTCGACGGCCCAGTAGCGAATATTCTCGTTAGAGTCATGCACATGTGCGGTGAGAACCTGCGCTGCACGCTGCGGTTCTACACCCCGATTGCCAAGTAGTCCGAGGGTCCACAATCCCCACACAACCGTCTTCTGATCTCCCGATTCAGCTTGGGCCGCGAACTGGTCTACCGCAGCCGAAGTCTTCGGAACATGCAACGCCGCGAGATCAACTTCGATCGCCGCCGCTCGCACGCGCAGATCATTCGAATTCAATGCAGTCGTAAACAGCGAAGAAAGGCTGGGTGTCATCTTTAACTTGCCATGCCAGCCATCGACGCGCGCCGCAATCTGATCATTGGCGCCGTCGTAGTGATTGATGGCACGCTCCAGCAACAACTCAGCCTGCGATTGCGGGGACGCGCGGTCCAACCCTTCGATTTCATGCTCGGAAAGCAGCGCCGGAGAAGCCGGTTTCGGCTTACCCTTGATACTGAGGAGTTGCGCAATCTCATCCCAGGTGGCGCGCACAGTTCCACTGGCCACGAACGGCAGCGCACAGAGAACCCCAATCAGAACGGCGAGCACTCGCAGGGAACGAAAAGTCCCTGGAGGAATAATCTTCTGCTCCAAATCCGGAGCAGGCCCTAAGGTCCCATAATCGGGCGTTGGCTTCAGCCGCGGATCAGAGTTCGGCGCATCCATGCGGCAAAGTATGTGTCCTTGTAAGTCACCTTGCAAGTTACCGTCGACGCATCTTTAATTTTCTCTCAACCAATTGATAACAAAATAGATAGACCTGACTTGCCAGCGCAATGGCAACTGCTAAGATTCGTTCTGCCTCTAACTAGCCCGACTCGATGAAACACTTTCGCTGCTGGAGCGCCGCGCTAATCGTTGTGCTGCTGCTGAATTCAGCGCCAGGATACAGCTATTCCGTACTCACCCACGAACAGGTGGTTGATCTTCTCTGGAACGATCAGATCGGTCCGCTGCTGGTTCAACGTTTCCCCAATTCCTCTCCTGAGGATTTGCGCAAGGCTCACGCCTACGCATATGGCGGATGCGTCATCCAGGACATGGGCTACTACCCACTGAGCAGCGATTACTTCAGCGACCTTGTTCACTACGTTCGTAGCGGAGATTTCGTTCTCGCGCTAATCCGGGATTCATCTGACTTAAATGAATATGCATTCGCCCTGGGAGCGCTAGCCCACTATGCGTCCGACAATCAGGGACACCCGGTGATCAATCAAGTGGTCGCGATCGAATTTCCCAAACTGCAAAGAAAGTACGGGGACTCGATCACCTACGCCCAGAACCGCAAAGCGCACATCCGTACTGAATTTGGTTTTGACATGGTGCAAGTAGCAAAAAACCGCTACACCTCGGATCGCTACCACGACTTCATAGGTTTTGAAGTCTCCAAAGCGCTTTTGCAGCGCGCCTTCTACGAGACATACAACCTGAAATTGGAGGATGTTTTTGACAGTGTCGATCTGGCCATCGGGACCTATCGGCGTAGTATTTCGAAATTTATTCCCGCGATGACACGCGTGGCCCTTCTGTCACGTCATGATCAAATCGTTCATGAAACGCCGAATTTTGAAAAGAAAAAGTTCCTCTACTACCTTTCGCGAACACAGTACGAACACGAATGGGGGAAGGGCTATAGAAAGCCAGGCGTAGGCGCGCGCATCCTGGCATTTTTTCTTAAGATCGTTCCCAAGGTTGGTCCGTTCAAAGCAGTGAGCTTCAAAATCCCCACCACGCAAACCGAGAACATGTACATCACCAGTGTGAATGACACAGTGGAACAATACGGTCGGCTGTTGAAACAACAGCATGCGGAGCAACTGACGCTGCGTAACCTGGATTTTGATACCGGCAAAGAGGCGCAAGCAGGCGAATATGTGTTGGCTGATGAAACTTACACCCGCTTGCTGGATGACCTCAGCAAGAATTCAACCAACTCTGTCTCAGCGGGATTACGCACCAATATCATTCAATTCTTCTCGAGCGCCAAGCCGCCCGCTTCAAAGAAAGAAGCGAAGCGCTGGGAGAAGTTACAGGATGAGCTAGCCAAGCTAAAAGCAGCGCCAGCTCAGGACCAGCCCGGCTCCGGGAAGTAACAAAGCCACCCCTAAAACCTGCAAAAGTCCTGTAAACTACCGTCCACGCGTTTGCTACAAATCTCCTGGTTTGAGGTTCCATGAGCACGACTGACGACAAGTATTACCGCGCACGCATCACCAAGCGTGTGGATTTTGCACCTGATCTTTGGGCCATCCGAATCGCACCCGGAGGCGAATTCAAATTTGCGCCCGGGCAATATGCGACCTTAGGGGTCGAAGGCCCAAACAAGATCTCACAGCGGCCGTACTCCATCGTCTCTTCCCCTTATGAGAATGAAATTGAGTTTTTCTTTGAACTGGTTCCGCACGGCGAACTTACGCCGCAGCTCTACAAATTGCGCGAAGGCGATGAACTGCTCATGCGCAAAGCCCCGAAGGGGCGCTTTACTCTCGACACCAGTCGCGGACGCAATAACCATCTGATGGTTTCAACTGTCACCGGGGTCGCGCCGTTCGTGAGCTGGGTGCGCTCCATGTTCAAAGACTGGAAAGAGGGACGCTTCGCCGGGGAGCAAAAACTTTTCTTGCTGAATGGAGCCAGCCGTTCCTGGGAATTCGGCTACGCAGATGAGCTACAGCAATTCGCGGCAGAAGCTCCGTGGTTCAAATATGTCGCTACTGTAAGCCGCCCTCATGAAGATGACGGCTGGACCGGCGAGTGGGGGCGCGTCGACGATCTCATCCGCAAATACACCGATATGTGGGGAATCTCAGAAACCAATGCAGTGGGATATCTGTGCGGACATCCCGGAATGGTCGCGAACACCATGGGGATCCTGAACCGCATCGGATTCACGAAAGAAATTCTGAAAGAGGAGGTTTACTGGATTCCGTCAAAAGAACCCACGCACGCCCAAGTTTAACTTTCAGCGGGAGCGAAGAAAACCAACACCGAAAGCTCTTCTTCGATGTCATAGAAGCGGTGTTCTACTCCAGCGGCGATGA